>Ga0126383_10001433_pt1 | contig 14847 bp, 15 predicted proteins | sample PanSoiMetPlot_35_FD_96882 | JGI IMG/M metagenome (GOLD analysis project Ga0126383, IMG submission 96882) | Tropical forest soil microbial communities from Panama - MetaG Plot_35 | ecosystem: Environmental > Terrestrial > Soil > Tropical forest > Bulk soil | place: Panama | collected 2016-02-17
GCCGATCCGACAGCGTCATAGCTGATGTGCGAGTTGGGGTAATGCTCCTGAAACAATTCGAACCAGCGTTGATAGAGCGGCGCGGGAAACGTGGCGCCTCCGCCCTTCAGGGTTTCCTCGAGTTGCGTCACCTGGTCGGCGGTGGCGACTTCCTGCTTTCCTTCTCCTCTGATCGACGCCAGCAGTCTGTCGGTCATCTGGCGCGTCAGATCGTCGCTAATACTGTTCCAGGTGAGGTTGCTGGGTGTCACCAGGTAGGACCACAGCGTGTCCCCGTTCCTGCCAATCACCTCCACTGATAGAAATCCCTCGAAGGCTGGCTCGACCAGGCGGTGCGAACGCGGGCTGGCAGAAACATGGCCCGTGAGCCAGGTTCGACCCGTTCCTCGGATCACTGCGTCGGCATCCTTGGACTCGGAAACAACTTCAATCTCGTGGCTTCTACGGAAGCGGCGGACCATCTGCTCGCGCATGTCGGCGGCGCCGCGGTCGGTCCCCAGCGAATCCACATAGACCTTCCTCACTTGGGAGAGCCGCTCGGCCCCTTGTCCATAGCCCCCCGCCGCGGTCGTCGAGATCAGCAGGGATAGGGCGCACACCTCCGCCGCAATCTGGATAGTCCGATTCAAGGGCTGGTCCTCCCAACAACGCCCGGTTAGCACCTTCTGCAGACCCCGGCCTTCTGGTCGATGAAGCGTCTGACATGATGAGTGTCTTCCTGCCAGAATGCAACCCCGTCCACTCCACATCTGCTTGCTCCCCGTGGAGGTTCTGACGAAGTACTCTCCCCTGTATCCCCTTGTCGAGTTGCTGAATCGGTTGAGTCTCGTCTTCGGCAGCCGCCAAACTCCGAAAAGTATTTCCGCGCCCGGGCCCAGTGAGACATCTTCTGCGGTGCTGCTCCGCCACTGATGGCATGATTCCATCGCAACCTTGTCTAGCACCACAGCCCATGGGAAAAACACGGCCGGGTCAACGTCCTGGTTTGCAAATGGGCTGAAGATCAGACTACTTCTCGATCGTCGCCCTTGGAAAATTCTGCTTCTTCGAGAGGCGAATACCAGGCTCAGGCCAAAGGGCCCCGTTCTTTGTCAGCGCCCGCGTGACACCCGCAGCTAGGCACTTTGGGGGCGAACAGACAGCGCAAACTTGCGCCATCGCCGGCTTACGTCACCTGCGTTGCTATGATTGTCGAGCACAACTTCTCAGGGTTTTAATATCGTGAGCGCCAGCCCAACCGAGCATGAAGAGGGCGAACGGCAGAAGAGCTGCAGAACCGCGCTAAGAGTCCCCGTCAGCGGACGATGAACTTCCATGCCAGAAGAATGGCGAGAACAGCAAGGGCCATCGTGTAAATGATTCCTCTGGCCCTTTGATACTTATCCTGCATGTACATGCAGTCATTTTACACTGAACCGACGTTCTCGAACCGGGGCCTATGCCTGCTGTGACAGGACAACTGTCGCAAGATCTCTATTACACCCACTGACCCCACCGCTCGGAGTCGCCGGAATTGCTGTCTGCAATTGGTCTAGCGGTTTCTTTTTCAACTCGCCTTCAGCAGTTTGAAGATCCAGCCCACGAATGTAAGCACGAGAAACGGGTAGGCGTAGAAGGGCAATGGCCTTGAGGTCGGGAAGATCTGGTCGCCCCAAAAGATCCTTGCAGATGTGACCGCAAAGAGAACCGCGCCGATAACGGCGACCACTCGCGTCCAGACTGCGAACTCACAAGGAATGCTGGTCAGCAGAAGGGCAGCAGACCATAATGCGGTGCCCGCTGCAAATGAGGAGACACTTTCGGTAACACTCGTTGCAGTCCCGACAAGCATTACGCTTTCTCCAATAGAGAACACTAGAAAGCCAGCGGCTGCGAAGTCATTTCCCGCCCTGAAAGATTTCAAGGCCAGGAGAATGGTAGCCACAACCAGAGCAACGCCATCGATAGCCCACGCTGCCGCTTGAAAATTTCGTTGTGTGACGAAGGTACCGGCCATGCCAAATGCTCCGCCTATAGCGAGCAGAATCACCGTCATCAAGTTAACAGCGTTTTTCATGTTGGCGGCTTATGATACCGCATCAGGCAGCAGCAATCGTCAATTGGGTGGAAGTCCGCGACCGCGTGAGCCGCACTTCCTGAAAGGTTTGAATGTTTGGTTCATGATTAATTCATTCTTCAGGAACAGATTTGGCAGATAATCATTCACGAGGCACTTGATGAGCAGAATAATACTCGGCTTTGTGGGATTCTTGTTGTTAGCTGAGGCAGCAATTGCCGCGACACTTAAGTCCGTATCGAGCTTCGATCTACCTGGTCCGACCGGGAAACGGTTCGATTATCTGACAATCGACTACGACGACCACTATCTGTTGTCGGCCCACCTGGCTGCGGGACTGCTCTACGTCATCGATCTGCGCACGAATCAGGTTGTGAAGGCGATACCAGACGTGCCCGGGGCGGAAGGCGTGGAATTCGTCCCCGAACTGAAAAAGGTCTATACATCGAATGCGGGCGACAACACCATCGGGGTCATTGACCTGAAACAATTGAAGCTCATCAAGAAGTTGCCTACCGAAGCCAAGCCCGATGGCAGCGCCTATGCCGCTCCCTTTCACAAGCTTTACGTTTCCGACGAACGTGGCAAAGCCGAGGCAATTGTTGACGTGCAGCACGACAAAATCATCAAGACCCTGCATTTCGAGAGCGAAACCGGAATGCCGCAATACGATCCGGTTGCCCAGAAGGTGTACGTGAATCTCCAGGATCAGAACATTTTTGCAGTTATCGATCCGACAACAGACGAGGTAGTCGGCCGGTACTCGGTTGGGAAGTGCGAGGGCAATCATGGTATGGCTCTAGATCCCGTGCACCGGGGGGCGTTCCTGTCATGCGAGGGCAATGAACTGATGACCGTGTTTGATCTTGAGAAGAATCGGCCCATCGCCTTCCTACCATTGGCCAAAGGCCCAGACGTGGTGAAGTTCGATCCCGGTCTCGGGCGAATCTACGTGGCCTGTTACAGCGGCGCGATCTCGGTATTTCAGGAGGACGATCCCGATCACTTCCGCAAGCTAGAGGATTTCCCGGTTCAGAAAAAGGTGCATAGTCTGGCCGTGGATAAGGACACTCACCGCGTTTATGCGCCTGAGCAGGAGGTTGATGGGCGTCCGGCTGCGCGCATGACGGTTTACCAGGCCGTGACCGAGCCGGCTGCAACATTGCGCTGAATCGACCGGCGTTTTCGAGCGTCAGTTCGTCGCATCATGGTTCAAAGAGGTGGAAATATGAATAGACGGATTCGGCTGTTCTTGCTAGGTGCAACTACCTTTGTTCTCTTCTTTTGTGTGACTTCGTCAGGATTCGCGCAAACGAAAGGCGCAGGCGGACAAACCACCGTAACGGGGTGCTTGCAAAAGGGCGACGAAGCCGACGAGTTCTCAATCACGGGAGAGAATGGAAAGACGTATGACCTGCGTAGTTCAACCGTTGATCTTTCCAAACATCTCGGACATAAGGTCACCGTGACCGGAACTCTGAAGGCTGAGAAGGAAAAGGAGGAAAACGAGAAGAAAGAAGCCGGTGCTGAAGCTGGGGACATCCGTGTGACAAGTCTAAAAATGGTCAGCGACACCTGCAAATGATGGGGTGGTTGCAGGTTGTCGTGATGATCAAACGTGGTGATGAGGTTGTGGCGCCCTCCTTAGGGCGCCGTATTTGTCATCGCGTCCGGTCGGATGGCCTCCTCGGGAGGCCTTACCTTGCGAAAGGATCTGAAAAGCAACAAGTCATAAACAATCTTGGATCCTCCTCCGACTAGCAACGGCGCCGAAAATGAGAGCGTCTGCATTAAGAATCCTGCGGCACCTGATCCTGCGGCCCAAAACACGTTGCGCGCTAGATTTGTGGCTCCGCTGGCGAACGTTCGCTCGTTTGGCTTCACAAGAGCCGCAACGTAGGATTGCCGCGTCGGAACGTCCATCTCGACCAGGGCTTCCCTGCAGAGAAAAAGCAACACTGCCCATTTGAAGGAGGGAGCAAAGGGCACAGCCATCAGGAAAAGGCTGGAAGGAAGATGGGTGAACACCATCGTATTGACAAGTCCGATGCGGCGGGCGAGCCATGCCGCCCCCAGGTGTGAACAGGCGTTCAGGATATGCACAATGAAAAACACGATGCCCAGGCCTTGTTCCGCAATTCCGAAGCGTCGGAAAAACCAGTAAGCGACAAGGGCATCGGTCAGAAAACCTCCACCGAAAGCGTCGAGTGAAAACAGCGACGTGATCTTCGCGACGGTCCTCTTACTTTCGGCCGTGACTCCACTTCCGATTGATTTGAAGGTTCCGGGAGTTTCGATTTCTACTCCTGGGGAAAGAAAGCTATAGATCGCAGCCCCCACAACGCATAGTGCGGAGTAGCCAAACAAGACGAATTGATACGAGCTAAGCCACGGGAGAGACATCTCACGCTGGAGCAGAAACGGCAATCCCGCGCACAAGGCTCCCAGTGCTCCGCCGCCGTCCAGAAGCACGTTGTACCAGGCCAGGCTCCACGTGCGCCTGCTGTCGTGTACCAATCCCGGGATGATCGCCTGATCCAGAGCGGAGGTTGCCGAACGATCGGTGCCCGTACCGTTCAGCATTCCAATGAACGCCAGCATCGAGAGGAGCGGCAAGGAGGGCGTCTGAGCCAGTGCTATGCCGCCCACGGCGGTTAGCAGCGAGAGGAGGACGACCAGCCTTTTACGGCCGATGCGATCCGCCGCGACGGTCAACACGATGATTGCGCAAGCCGAACCGACCAGACCAATGGCAATCACGAACCCGATCGCTGCGGAGGTTAACCCAGACCTGAACAGATAGATCCCCAACACAACGCCCATCAAACCCGTTCCGAAGGAACGCAAAAACCCAGCGGCGTTGATTAGCGCCAAATCGCGCTTGGGATGGAAGATCATCCTTTAGCTTTCACGTATGCGTATAGTGCGTCATAAACGGGAAATTGCCGAGCGAGCCGTTCGTCATCGGAAATACCCATGGCAGCAAATCCTTGAGCGATAGAACGCAACCCGATACCCTCAGGCGCGATATGCTCCTGCCCCTTCACATCGGCGGCCCGCACGATGAGCCCAAGTCTCTGGAGCGCCGTGTCGGCGACACTATAATCTTCAATGATGGCCTCGAACGAACAGCGGATTCCTCGGTGATTCAGCTTGATTGCTTCAATTCTTGGTGCATCAAAGGGAGTTGCATCGAGCAGTCTGGCCTGCTCGAGAAGGTCCTTTTCTTCAACGAAAAGAAACTCGGCGTGTGGATCAAGGAACCGTTTGATCAACCAGGGGCAGGCAACGCGGTCCACTTTTACGTCTTTCCGGGTAATCCACTTCATATCCACCTCACGGACGCCAGGAGTATGTGAATTTGATCGCAAGGCGATTTTCGTAGTACTGCGGAGGGTTCGCGGCGACCAAACTTGCAAACCGCCGGCCTGCTGTGTAGATAAAGAACAAATCGCTGTCTGGGCGATAATTCCAACGCAAACGAATGTTTGCGCTTGCCGCTTGCGTGTTCGCCGTATCCATTTGGAGCAAAGCCGAAAGAGTCAGAAAACGTGAGAATGAATAGTTGGTTTGGAAGCTGCCGAACACAACTGAGAAGTCTCCTGCTGTTCCTGGCAACGCGATGCCGGACCCGTCAGTTACGAGTCCCAGGCGAAACTTGTTCCATTGCTCGGCAAAGCTGAACGAGAGCCGCTTGTTTGGCCGATATATGGCACGGACTCGAGCCTCATTCAAGCGTCCGTTGTAATAGGTTCCAAAGCGCTCAAAAAAACTCATCATAAGCCGCCTATCCTGCGGTGATCCATATGTGAGTTGATGGCGCGTCCAGTGATATTCGCCAACCGGAATGAAGATGTTCTTGTAGATATTGAATGGGGCGGTAAGACGCTGAGTAAAGACATCCACGATGTCGTTGTCGCTATAGGCACCGTTGTTGAAATTAATCCGAAACGTGTTTTGCCACTCTTGGGTTTGTAGCACATGTTTTGTGTCCGGAGCGTGAAAGATGAAGCCTTCGAAATTGAGTTCGCGCACACCGCGCAGCCTGGGCCTTGGCTTGAAGTTCACATCAGCGTAGTCACAGATGCAGTCATTGCGTTCAAGGAAACCGACCTCGGGATTGAAGTTTGGGCCGACCTTACGATGCTGGCCAAAGACTTCGAGCCAGCTATTCTGGTAACTAATGCCAGCACCAAGGTTGGTTTGTCCAGAGGAGACCCCTGGAGTCCGCGTCTGTACCGCATAGCCGGTTAGGAGGAGATCCTTGTAGAAGACGAGTCGAGTGTCTGCACCGCTTGTCTGGTTGAAGCTGTCGAACGGATCTCCGGAACGTTTATCGATTCCCATCACCCCGATGTACGAACCGCCCCACAAGGAGCGCTTGACGCGGGCTACTGCGTAGTTCGCGTAAGGGTTTGGCCCGGAACTCCGAGTCTCCACATCCATCGCACCCAGTTCGAAACCATCCAGCGATCCGGTGACCTTGCCCCCGCCATTGACCGGCACCTCTTCGCCCGTGATTGGATCGATACCGATCTGACGGCTGAAAAACAACAGGTCTCCGCTGTCACCACCCAACGGAAAATTAAAAACTCCAGCGTTTTCCAGGAAGAACTGGCGCTTCTCCGGGAAGAAGAGCTTGTAGGGCGTGAGGTTGAATTGGAGCGTGTCGACGTCGGCATCGGCGAAGTCGGTGTTGACCGTGAAGTTAGCCACTAGGTTGGACCGAAGGCCAAGCTTGACGTCGACGCCTCCGGTATGGAGTGCGGTCGTTCCCGGCGTAAACCCAGTGCCGGCCGCACTTGGAGGAAAGTGACTAAACCCCGTCAATCCATACGGCTTCACGATGAACAGCCTGCCGCTTCCGATGTCCGAAATGCCATGCAATTCACCGGCCTGACTGATCCGTGCCGCTCCGAGCGCCCTTGGCCAACTGGACCAGAGGACTTCTTCGTTCTTCCGGCGGATAAACCGTTTGAAGTTGATTCCCCAGATGACGTCTTCCGATTGCATGAAATTCAAGGTTGAAAACGGAATGGCAATCGTGGCGGTCCAGCCTTCCTTTGTGATACGCGCTTCGGAGGTCCACACACCGTCCCAGCCTGGGTCACCATCACCGGTTCCCTCCTCTGTTGGCTTTTCTTCCGTAATCAGGGCATCCCGTTGCGTGCCTAGGGGGTTAATCTGAAACACATAAGCGTTTCGACGATCATAGGCAGAATCAATGATGATTTCGAAGTAGTCGTCCAATTCTTGACTTACATCCCGCCGCAACTCGCCCGCAACAATCCTGGCTGGGTCGGAGTCGAAACAAAGGACGCCGAAGTACACGGAGTGCTTGTCATAGAGAACGCGGACTTCGGTTTTTTCGGTCGGTGGTTGTCCTTCGAATGGCTCCCGTTGTAGGAATTCTGTGATTGGACTCGCCAACTGCCAAATGGGATCATCGAGCGTGCCATCGAGTTTTGGAGGATGCTCAACGCGTGTTGCTCTTGCTATTCGAAGAGGCTGTTGGGTCCCCGCTTGGCTTTCTCTGGACTGTGCTCCGCTGGGATCCTGAGGATTCAGGGCCGATGATCGAACAGACACAAATGTCGCAAACAAGATGCAAGCACTGGCGAGTGCGTGCGCAGCGGAGGCGATGTTCATTCCGCAGCTCCGTGTGGCAGAACTCCGACTACATCAAGATTCCGAGAACGAACATGCCGAGCAGCCTTTATACCTAGACAGTCACCGACGACTCAGTTTCCGGGTCATGCCTCGATTATTATTTTGAGCGATTTCCAAGTTCATCCAAAGCGGATTGAAGCCGCTTGCCAAATTCTCAACCGTACCTCTTCCCAATAATGGAGAAAGATTATTACTGGGCGCAAATTGATCATGTGGTGATGGATAGCGACAACATCCAATCCATGAGCGCGAAGTGCTCTCAGTATAGGCTGTACGTCTGATTCCAGCATGGCGATGTCCCCTGCGACCGCAGCGTCTAGTTGGTTCCAACAAATACAGCCCAGGTGTTTAATCCCATCCGCGCGTGAATGGTGGCTCCCATCTCTTTCAGGTCGAGATCATTCCGGCCAATTGTGATCTTGTAGACCGCAGCCACTCTGTTCTCCCGCATGGCCGATGATCTTCGCGATCCTCGCCACCCAGGCGCTGCCGACGGCCCTTCGTGAGGCCAATAGCGAAATCGCGAGATTGTTTGTGCAATGAGAACGAGGTCACAGCGCGAATGAACCCTAATAGACCCACGCGCTTGGGCTACCTGTTTGAAACTAAACCGGATGGTTGGGGTGGGAGATGGGAATCGAAAGCATAAACAAACGTAGTTTCAAGTAGTTAGACGGTCAGGCGAGAGTCTCAAAGTACTCTATGTAGCCGTACGATAATGTTATTGCTCCCTCGTTGCGCCCCTACGCGAAGTGGAATCCAGCCATGGACAACCACCGCGCATGGGTGAAAAATCGGCTAGCATTTCTGCGAGGCGGTTCCGATGACTCCTGCGCTGTCCGGATTGTGCCCCTTCGCCTCGGCAGAACTACCGCGAATTGCGTATAGACTTGTCTGCGAAACGGGATCGGATCCTTCTTATGCTCGTTCTGATCGTGTTGCTAGTGTCTTGTCTGGTCTTCCGCGCTGTGGGAGCGGTTGGTGTGCATGCTCTCGCCTCGTGGCAGGATTCCGCCCGTTATGCCCTGGTCGTGATGTTCGTCTTCACCGCGATGGCTCATTTCAACATGATGAAGCATGACCTAGCGCGGATGATTCCGCCGTACTTCCCGCGTCCCCTGTTGATCGTCTACATCACGGGCGTGTTGGAACTTCTTGGAGCAGCAGGACTACTCGTCGCGGAATTCCGCAGGCTCGCAGGCATTTGCCTGATCGCACTCCTTATCGGAATGTTTATCGCCAACGTTAATGCAGCACAGAAGGGCGTTACACTTCGCGGCAAACCGCCAACTCCGCTTTGGTTGCGGGCTCCGATGCAGGTTTGGTTCATTGCACTTCTCTGGTGGTCAACTCGTGCTTAAAGGCAAACCGAATCAAGGGATACCAGGTTCCCCGTCGCTCCACCGAAACTCCCGCCGATGACGAAGACTTGATCCGGTGCCAGACGAAATCGCGTGCGCTGGCTCAGGAGCAGGTGTGTCACCGGTTGGCCGATTGCAGACGGACGCATCGAATCGACTGAAGTCAGGAAGCCGAATTTCTCGTTCTCCACTACGCGTGGTTATTACGTGAGGCAGTCGGGATACTCGTCTCCACACGAGCGGCGTTCCCTTAGTCTGGTCGAAGCTTGTCGAACATATGACGGCACAGGTGGGTTGCATAAAGAATGAACGCGACGTTCACAGAGAATGCCACGAAGCAAAATGCCACGCCAATGATGAGTAGGGCCTTCCTCAAAACCGATACTGTCCGGTTCCAAAACGACCACGAGAGTAACACCAATGAGATGAGGGCGAAGACGGCGGCGACTGCTCGATTTTCACAATACTTGTGAACCGAGACCAATGGCAGGTATAAAGAAAGGATCAAAATCAGACACGCGCCTAGCAGGAATAAAACTGTCCGATCAGGTTTCACGCAACAATTCTACGATGGACCAGATCATGATCGGAAATGACTGTCGAAATCAGTGATTACACTCCGTCAATTTGAAGCGAATCTACCCCACTATTGCCGTGGCCCAAAGTGATAGCTGGCTTCGATTGTGGCGACCGTGGGATTTCCGCTGTCACCGCCGATAACCTTGACTTCTTGTACTCCAATGTCGGTAATCGTCTGGAGTCGTTTGACGTCCAGGCCAATGGTGTTAAGGCGATCCAAGAAGAGTTCAAAGTCGATTTGGACGATGGTGCCGCGGGGGTCTACACGTAAACTTGCCTCTGCGCTTTCGACTGCCCGTGCTGCCGACATCGCGTGGGCCGAGTCGAACGGACCCGTGGACACCAGATGCACGTGGGTGCCTTCACGGTCAGCTCGGATGGCGACACTCAGCGGGGTGGTTCTCCCGAGTTCGGTTCCAAGCATCAAACTGCGGTTTTTTAAGACACGTGCTTCGGCGATGTCTGCTGCAGAAGCTGGATCAACGGCTTGCCTGAGGCCGGTGTCTGGACCTTACCCTCACGCACGATTTCCTTGGCAGACAGTTCTTTCCCGTAAAGACTCTTATTGCCGCCGTCGTCGGAGCGCATAGTAGAGCCTTCGAGAGAAATACCCCCAAAAACACCCCGGGCTCGGGACCAGGAGAGGATCTCAGCTTTCATCGCGATATCCGTCTCAGCCGAAGTCGTGCGGCCTACCGGACCGGCGGCTGCGGACGCGTCCGCTCCCAACTTGACCTTGCTGGACATGACGGAGTTAGCGCCTTTGTCGTTCATGACGAGCAGGACAAAGTCTGTAGCCTCTCCGCCGATCTGGAGGCCGACACTGCCGCCTTCGAGCGCGAACATGGCTGGGGCGCTCCAATGACCGTTGAAGTTTTCTCCGGTTCGACAAGTGATGGCACCACGCCCGTATTCCGCGCCCACGATAAATCCAGCTTTCTTCACCGATGGGTAGATGACCACACACGCGGCCTTGTCTAGAAGGTCCCGGGGAATTCCCTTGTCGGGTGTGCCGAGAATTTCCTTCAATACGTTGTAGGACTCGTGAAGACGATCCTCTTCCTTCTTTTGCGCGAAGGACGGCAGGACGAGCAACAGGCAGAGAACGCAAGGAGAACATTTTTGCATGGGAATCCCTTTCGTGATGGATACGACCGGTTCGGGTCCCTGAACGGATCTGACCTCGTCACGCCGGAGGAAGGATCAGTTCATCAGTCCGGGCGCAATTGTGTTTGTCACATCGAGGAACGAGTCTTGGCGAGCGAGCCCCACTTGTGCGTCCACGCACGATGAGCCTGGATACAGCCTTATCAAAGCCCCGTGGCCGCCTAATTCACAGTAGTGGGTTACCCCATCTCACAAAACATCGGAACTGTCAGAGTTGACAGAAAGTTGACAGGGGGCCTCAACTAAAAATCCCTTCGGCAATCGTACTTGCTCCGAAAGGACTTGCTGAACGAAAGGAGAAGAATTTTATCCTTGCAAAGAAAAGGACCCGCGTCATCTGTCAAGAATGGCAGCCCCGAGTCACGTGCCATCCTAGATCGGAATTTCAAGTCTGGGTCGCAGTTGGCGTAATCAGGAGTGGCTGTTGGAAAACCCTTTTCGAGCGTCTACTTCGGGCCGGAAAATGGCTTTTAAGTCGTTGAATTATCGTTCGACGAGTGCGTAGAATTTCGTGGAAATCACTACGTTGGTTCCTTTTTCAAGAGCCACAGGCGATTACATTCATTGTTAATTGGTTTGAAATCATTGCAATATTTCGAGCCGGTGTTTTGCTTCCCAGTTCTGGCCTTCTGTGAGTGCTACTACTCGCTCCAAGAACGCTTTCACGGCCTGCCTTCCTAGTTTTCGCACCGCCAGTGCATCGGCATCGGCTTCCATTTGCGGATCGCGAATGATGTAATCGTTGCATCCCTGCGCAGCGTTGTCGCTTACAAGGTGCGCCATCTCGTGTCCCATAAAACCTTTGAGGGCAACGCTGTCGAACAGGTCTATCGCCTGCTGGCCGACCACGATTTTTCCTCGCCCGTCTACGGCAGTGCTGGCAGCCACATAGGCCATGTTCCAACCGTCAGGGAAGATATAGATATGCGGAATCGGCCGACTATACGCCCGCGCAACCCCAGTGAGCACGTCGTAAGCCTTGCCCGATGACACTTCGTGTGCGTCTATTTCACTCAATATCTTCGCTTCACACGTAGTTTGCGCTCGGATGTTGAGGTTTGAAGTGAAACCGGTTGCGTTCGCCATCTTGTGCGGGCCAACGATAGTCCCAAACAGAATGATCCCCGCAAGTACTTTTTTCGTGTGGCCAGCATGGAGGCTGGCGGGCTCCATGGGAATGGTTTCGTTGTTGGCTGGAGTCCAGTCAAAGACGCGATTGTCTTGACCAAATGTGAGTGAGGCGCAGGTGCAGAACAGCGCGGCGAATATACAGAAGTCTCGCATTATCAGAAGTATTGGCGGACTTGCGGTGCGGGAACTAGCTAATTCGCGATAGCGGGGTTACGGAGGTACTTGAGTGTACTAGAGGTATTACGCCACCTGACGCAAAACGGGGATTGCTAAGACGGAAGAACGTCAAGATTCAAGAAATCGCTCAAGCGCCAGACTGTGTTCAACGCTGGGCAGAGCCGGAATCCACAGTATAACGGCGTAGGTGATGAAACGACTGGAGCCAATGCTTGTGAATGTTTCCCAACCAATCCCGGTCCACTGGGTACCGACACAAAAGTACAGTACGAACTACTGCGTCATTCGGACGTGCGGACGACGCTAAACGTTTATAGGCAGGCGGTCAGCGAGCAAAAGCGCGAGGCTGCCGGTAAGCTTGCACGTCTGGTGCTGACACCGGCAAATCCAGCTTGATGGAGCAGTTTGCTCCTTGCTGCGCCCTCGGTCAGTCCGTATGTGTTTGAAATCATGCCGGATGGTTGGGGTGGGAGATGGGAATCGAACCCACAACGTCCGGAGCCACAGTCCGGTGCTCTGCCAGTTGAGCTACTCCCACCGCGTTGCCTTGATTATACCGAAAATCCACCTTCGGGCTGCGGACTCTGGATGTCAGGTCATTGATTGGCCGGCTTTGGGGATAGACTCAGCGGCACGGAAACGGGCGAAAGTAGTGTTAGCTGGCATGCACGGTCCTCAAGCCAAGTCCGAGAATCTGAGGTCTGCCGGACGAAGTCCGCTCTTATCGCCCGATTCCCACGTACTGGAAGCCCATCGAGCGCAGGCGGCTGGAGTCAAGCAGGTTCTTGGTGTCGAAAATCAGAGGACGTTTTAGGACTTGCTTGATGCGACCGAAATCAAGGGCGCGAAACTCGGGCCACCCCGTGCCTACCACCAGCGCGTCCACACCTTCGGCTGCGGCATATGGTGTCTCGCAATAGAAGACGGTGCCATTGAGTTCCATGCGGGCTTCCGGGATCGCGACCGGATCATAGGCGCGCACTCGGGCTCCCCTGGCGATCAGGCCTTGCGCCAGCCGCAGCGAAGTAGACCCGGCGACCGAGTTGGTGTTGGGTTTGAAAGCGAGCCCGAGGATTCCAACATCCTTGTTTTGCACCGACTTCACAATGCCGGAGATCTTCTCCACCATGCTTTCCGCCAGGTTCTGATTCACTTCCCGGGCTGCGCTCAATACCTTCAAGGATACGCCGTTGGAGCGCGCCAGTTCGGCCAGAGAATCCATGTCGGACTCGGCAAACAAACCGCCCATGCCGGCACCCGGCTGCAGGCAGCGGGGAGCAATCCTTTTATCGAGTCCCAGAGCCAAGGCCAGATTCACGGCGTCCGCGTTTACGCGCTCGCAGAGCGTGGCCAGTTCATTAATGAAGGAGATTTTTGTCGCCACAAATGCGGTGGACGACTCCCGCACCAATTCCGCCGTTTCATGATTGGTGACAATCACCGGAACTCCGCGCATCACCAGGGGATGAAAGATCTGCTTAATCGCTAGAACAGCATCGTTCGATGCGGTGCCGAGAATGATCCGGTCAGGCCAGTTGAAGTCTTCAACCGCGCACCCCGGGGTAAAAAACATGGGCTGGGAAACGATGTTGGCCTTGAGCTTCTCTTCCTTCAGCCGTTTTTCCATTCCTGCGGCGGAACCAACCGCCACGGGCGTGACCACCGAAAGAATGGGCGGCCTGGGGGCCAGGCGCGCAATGCGAATCGCCAGGTCGGTAAGATGTTGCGGCGCGTCTTCGGCCAGAAAGATGACTTGCGCCCTGCGGGCAAACGACTCCATGTCGGTCGAGTAAATCAGCCTCCCCGAGCGCACGTTCCGCTTGATGACCTCGATCAGATTTTTCTCAAAGAAGGGAATGTTACCCTGCGCCATCTCGACCATGCGCGAACTGTCAGGATGGCAACAGATTACAGGAGTGCCGAAATCCGCCAGGCAGGCAGATGTCACCGTACCGAGGTACCCCGATCCGTACACTCCGATCTGCATAAAGGCTCCCGGCTACCGACAGCCTGCTTGCCGCCTAGGATGCGGACCTTGGCCGCTACATCGAAGAAACACCCACCTTCTATCTACGCTCGGGAAGTGGCCTTGGCAACGCACGACAGGGCGATGTACCTGAGGGAGTGAACTAACGGTTGGCGGAAGTGCGGCGAACGGCCCTAAACTTGATAACTGTCAGCGGCTTTGTCGGGAAACCAGCGTCGAACCCAGGGGCACGGGAGCCAGGTCCACCCAGCGATTCGATTCCTGTTCCCGGACGAAGGTCAGCTCCCGGATTTCCACTTTTCGAATGCCGTCGAAGCTCGACCAGCGCCGCCTTGCGATTTCATGAGCCTCGCGGGCTCGTTGCTCATTCTCGAATTTGGCGATGGTGAGGTGAGGCATGTAGAGAAATTCTTCCTGGCAGGCCAGTCCCCGGGTATTCAGTTTGTCGTGCAATTCGCGCAGGCGATAACCTGCCCGTGCCACGCGGATAAATACCGTCGGCGTTGCGGGACAGAAGCTCTCCATATCTCCCAGGGTGATTTCGAAGGGATCGACCCGGCTGCAAACTTCCTCAATAAGCTCGGTGGCTGCCTGTTCAGTACCCTGCAGGACGCGAGGGGGCAAGACCGTCACGTGGGCCGCCAGATGAGGCAAGGCGGGATGCAGTTCGCGGCGCAAAGACTCGACGAACTGGCCCACTGAACTCTTTACGTAAGCCA
>Ga0126383_10001434_pt1 | contig 14844 bp, 12 predicted proteins | sample PanSoiMetPlot_35_FD_96882 | JGI IMG/M metagenome (GOLD analysis project Ga0126383, IMG submission 96882) | Tropical forest soil microbial communities from Panama - MetaG Plot_35 | ecosystem: Environmental > Terrestrial > Soil > Tropical forest > Bulk soil | place: Panama | collected 2016-02-17
ATTCCAGTCTAGGTAGAAGTACTTCCATCCCGCGAGGCATCCGAACACCTCCGGCTCGCCGCGCAGGTGACGCTGCATATCCTCGATCGATGCGATCGGATTCTGCACCGGGAACCGCCTGCTCAAAGCCTTCACGGCGTCGAAGGCGGCGTGCAGCTCCTCCGGTGTGAAGTCGACCAGCGGAGAATCTTCCGCGCAGGCCCGATAGGAAGAGGGCAGCGTTCGCAGCGGATAGGAGAACGTCACGGCCCCGAAGCCGAGCGCCTTCAGATGCTCGGGCAAGGACGCATAGTCCACGAGGCGGCTCATCGTCACCGAGGCGGTGGTCGAGATTCGACGTTGCTTCAGCCCTTCGTTGGCACAGCGAATTCGCTCGCTCAGGCCGGATATCCCGCGATTGGAATCGTGCACCGCACTGGAGGCCGCATCGATCGAAATGCACACCTTGGCAAGGCCGGCATCGGCCAAGGCGTCGATCCGCCTCTGCGTCAGCAGCGCGCCGTTCGTATCCAGCGCCGGCATCATGCCGATCCGCGCGGCGTGAGCGACCATCGCCGTGAGGCCTCGGTGCACCAGGGGCTCGCCGCCGTTGAAATGCACGATGCGAATGCCGTTGCGCCTCAAGATGTCGCAAGCCTCTTTCGCGTCGGCCAGCGCCACCCACTGCCGGGACTCGGCTGGCAGTCGGTCGCGGGCGAAACTGCAAAAGGCACAGCGGGCGTTGCAGGCATTGGTAATGGAGAAGTGGCACACGCCGGGACCACCATCCCAGAGTGCTTCCCGAGCTATATTCCAGATCGACGGGCGCTTCGTTACGGCGGGTCGCATTCTCAGGCCACTGTCTCAAGACAGATTTGGCTGGTCAAGCTGGCCGCCACTCGTGCGGGTCGTCGGCGCGGCAGGCCGAAGACGAATTCCGCGAAGACCGGACTGCCTTCGCAGGAGGGCGCCCGGGCACATGTCACCGAGACCACACGCGCACCTCCGCCCGGCCGGTTATGGCCGGCTTTGCCAGGAGTCCGAGCAGAACGGGCAGCACGAAGACGGACCCGATCAGGCTCGCTGTCGAGCCGATGGTCAGGACGAGACCCAGCGAGAAGATTCCGTGATGGTGGGCCACCATCAAGCTCCCGAAGCCTGCGATCGTCGTGAGCCAGCTCAGGATGACGCCTAGGATCACGCTCTTGGGGAACCGCGGGCCGCCGCGGGCGAGCCCCTCGATGAATCGCGCATAAATGTTGAGGCCGTATTCTGCTGCGGTGCCGACGATGAGGGGAAGTGCCCATACGTTGGCGAGGTTGAACTCGAGACCGAGCAGCCGCATCACGCCGAGCGTCCACAGGACGCCCAGCACGAGCGGGACCAGGGCCAGGACGGTGCCCCGCACGGTTCTCAGGATGGCGAGGGTGATGACGGCGACGAGGACGAGCGCATACGGGGTACCCTCGAAGTATCCCCGCTCGATGAGATGGGTCGCCTCGAAGTTCGTGACAGTCGGTCCCGTCACGTCGGCATCGACGGTGCGCAGGTCCTCGATGAAGCGACGTGCGCCGGCCTCCTGCCAGATGTCGACCCCTGGATGGATGCGGAGCAGATAGCGGCCGCTGCGTCCGACATACCGCGCCCGTAGCTCGGGCGGGGCGTCGCCGACACGCACGGGCGGCGGATCGAGACTCTTCTTGAACCAGTCGAGCTTGTCGGCGAAGTCTCCCTGAAGCTCGGCCTGCAGCCGTTGCAGGGACCTGACTGCATCGGGCCGCGCGTGGGCGAGCCTCGCGAGCGTCCGCTCGACCTTGTCGCGCAGACGCTCCAGGCCGGCCCGCATCCGTTCGTCGGCGATGCCCTGCGCGACAAGCCCGAGACGACGGCGCAGAACCAGGAGCGGCGCCTGGAGGGCCGCCGGCTCGAGCGCGGGCGGCGTCGCCATCCGCACCGTTGCCACCAGAGGAGCGAATTGACGGATGATCCGCATCTTCTCCGGTTGCCGGTCGGGCTCGAGCAGCAGAATACTCTCCACATCGGAGACCGAGGGTAGGCGTGAGAATGCATCCTGCTTGCGGCGCAGCTCGTCCAAGCTTGCCGCAGTGGCCAGCGCCGTGAAGCCGGACCGTCCGGCATTCGCGATGATGCGCCGCTCCCAGACGACCGACTCCACGCCCGCCGCCTGCAGCTTCAACATGTTGTGATCGAACCTCACGCCGAGGACGCCCCACACGCCAACCGCACAGAGCCCGCCGGCCGCGATGAGGATCATCGTCCGGCGGGTCGTGAGACGGACCAGCCATTCCGATTCCGAGCTACCCCGGCGCGAATGCGACGACTGCGGCGCCGGCCGACGCCGGCTCTCGAGCACGAGGACGGCCGGCAAGAGCGTCAGCATCGAGAGAAAGGCCATCAGGATGGCGACCGCCGACACGAACCCGAACTCTCGGATCCCCTGAAAATCCGTGAGCATCAGGACGAGAAAAGTGCCGGCCGCCGTGAGGGCTCCGAGCAACATCCCCGGCCCGGTGCGGTCGGCGGTTCGATCCAGCGCCTCCGCGATCGACGCGCCGGGCGGCAGCTCCTCCTGGTAGCGATAGAGGAAATAGATCCCATAGTCGATGCCGACCCCGATCACGAGCGACAGAAACATGATCGAGAAGACGCTGAGGTGCCCGACCGTGAGGGTGATGATCCCGAGGGCCCAGAGGAGGCTCACGGCCAGCGTGACCAGCAGCAGCAGCGGAGCCGCGAAGCGCCGATACGCCACGAGGAGAACCGCGAGGATGAGCACGGTCGCCGAGACGGTCGCGAGCGCGCTGTCGCGGAGGGCGGTGTCCATCTCGTCGTCCGCGATGGTAGGACCGCCCGTCACTCCGGCGCGCACATCAGGAAAGTCCGATGCGAGCCTGCCGATTGTGTGGCGAATCATCGCGATCCGCCCTCGGTTACTCGCGAAGTCGCCCTCGTCCGCATGCTCCTCGACGAAGACGAAGAGGAGGCGCTTGTCGGGCGAGAAGTAGTAGCCCGCGTCCGGTTCGCCGATGCTCCCCAGGGAGAATCCCGCGTCCCAGGGCGAGATGTAGGACGGATTCCCGTCGAGATGCGTCGCGATCTGGTCGACCACGGCATCGAGGAATCGAAGATCCGCCTGCCCGGTGCCGCCGATCCCCAGGTCGAGGAAGCCCAGCGCCATGGCGTTGGCGAACTGCTGGTTGAGGCCCTCCAGGAGTCTCACCAGGGTCGGGCTGGCGGCGTAAATCCGAATGAACTCGTCGTAGTCGAACAGTCGATCCCTCAGTCGGACCAGATCCTCGACGAGGAGATAGAGGAGCCCGCGCCGTTCGAAGAAGCTCGGGTCGATTCGGTAGGTGATGCGCGACCTGAGGCCATCGTGCCGGAGAGCTCCGACGAGACGGTCGGCGTATCGCTTGGCGTGGCTCGGGCTGGACGCCTCGATCGCGACGATGATGTCGTCCATCTCGGAGAAGTCGTTGAGATACTCGCTGAGTAGCATCACGTAACGGGCGCGCTGGGGGAGGAGCCGCAGGGACGAGGTGATGAAGTCGAGCGACCGGAACGTGTAGAGGCCGGCCATCAGGGCCAAGAGGCCTGAGAGCAGAACGGTCGCCCACGGCCTCCAGATGCTCGCGCGTACAACCGCCGCCAGCAGGCGGCCGACCCGGCTACTCACGATCAGAGGCGACCCGCCCGACCCGGGCGGTCGGACGCGTCGGCCGAAGGCCCGCCGACGGCGCGCTGCGGGCCCTCGCTGCGTCCACGACGCGGGAGCAGGCCGAGTACGCCGAGCACCAGCCGGGCCAGCCTCGGAGCCAGCCGGGGGACGAGCAAGCGTCGATCGAACCCGGCCAGGCGCCGCGTGTTTTCCTCGAGACAGGCGGCCAGGACCGCCGCCGGGGTGAGATTGTCGACGAAGGCCTCGGCGCCGCTGATGATGAAGTCCTTCCCCTCGGCCGTGTCGTCGGACAGGGCCAGTCCAGCCAGCTTGCGCACGGCTCGCAGGTAGTGCCTGAGCGCCTTGGGGTGTCGAAGGGCCCGCGAAGACGCTCCGCCGTTGACCTGACGATAGGCAAACCAGTTGAGAAAGAAAACGATGTGATTCGCCTCCTCTTGCATGACCCGGTCGAAGATGCCGAACAGCGGGTCCGGCATGACCAGATGCTCGCGCGCGAGCTTGAACAGACCGAAGGCCCCGAACGAGTCGAGGCACTCCTCGAATCCGAAGTCCATGAACGCCTCCAGCACGTCCGCGGGGATCTCGACCCGAATCTCGTCCACGTGCAGGCCGTAGAGCCCGATCATGTGCTTGAGGATGCGCGCGTGACGCGCCTCCTCAAACGCCTGAAGCTCGAGCGCCTGACGCACCGTGGTGTCCGGCTCGAGTGCGGCGCACGCGCTGATCATCGGCCCCGCGTCCTCCTCGGCCTGCAACGCATGGGTCCAGAAGGCAAGGCCCCGGAGCAACAGCAGCGCGTCCTCGTCGAGGACGGGCCACTCGAGCTGCTCGGGCTCGTACCGGCGATGCAGCTCGAGAAACGTCCGGCAGAAGAGCTGCTTGTGTGCCTCCGACCCGACCTTCATCGCTCGGGGCTCAGTTCAGCAGGAACCGCTCGCGATACTCTCGGTAGCGCTCGCGTTCCTCGTCGAGGTTCAACCCGAACTGGTCCAGCGAGTAGACGTGGGCGCCGTGCTTGTCTTTCGGGGTGCCCGCCACATACCGCCGCATGCGCGCCGCGGCGATCGTCGTGAGCGGGATGGCGAAGCGCTCATAGATGCTTCGCACGGTCCCGAGGGGGTCCGCGACGAGATCGCGATAGCGGACGTCGAAGAACCGCTCCGGCGGAGCGCACCCGTCGTCGCGGGCCTGCAGGCCCGCGGCGATTTCGTCGGCAGTCAGCTCCGTCACTTCGCGCCCAACCGTGGCGGCATCGACCGCATCGCTGAAGGTCTGTCGGAGGACCGTGTGCAAGCTGGCCTCTGACGGAAGCACCTCGAGCGGCTCCCGGTGCGCCATGATCACACGCACATCTGGATAGACGGCACACAGTTCCCTCAGCGCTTGCAGGTGCGCCGGCGCCTTGAGGATCCAGCGCGTGCCGCGGCAGCGCCACTGAAGGTGTTGGAGGAAGCGCCGATGCAGCTGGTAGGCCGGCAGAAGACTCTGCGAGCGGACCCACGTCTGGTAGGAGGGCACGACGTACATGGAGCAGAACTGAGAGCTGAGGAAGGAATGGCTGAGAATGGGGACACACTCTTCGGGAAGCCGCGCGCCCATGGCATGGATTTTCTTGAAGTCCGGCGCCAATCGATCGAACCAGCGGAGCTGTCTCTCGGTTATCGCGATTCGGGGGTCGGATTCGTATGTGTCGCGCTCCGGCGGCGGCGAGGGAGTCAGCATCTCCCATGTCCGGGGAACCCGATTGGCTGGATCCTGCGCCAGCAGACCGTGCAGCAGGGTCGAGCCGCTGCGCGGTAACCCGGTGATGACGATCGGCCCGTTGATTTCCTCCGCGGCAATCTCCGGATACCGCTGTCGGTCCTGCTCGAGCCACAGTCGGTTGGCCAGATAGCCGACGACGGACGCGCGCGCCGCGATGCGCCCGAGGAGATTCAGCCGCGCTTCGGTCTCGAGGGCGTGAAGGAGGCGGCTCAATCCGTTCAGGAACGAGCGGTCTTCGAAATCGCGCTCGCCGGCGCGGCGCCGCCCGGCGGCCAGCAGGTTGTCAGGCTCGAGCGTCAGGAACCGACGCGCCGGACTCTCCAGGAATCTCGCGCCGCGCCAAACGAGCTGGAGCAACGTCACGGCCGAAGCTCCGACCTGACCCGACCGGGGTGAGCCATGTGGTCGCGGCTCAGCCAGCCACTGTGCTCGCCGGGCTGTTCTTTCGCGAGCGCAGGAACTGCAGAAACTCGACCCCCTCGCGGAGACGGCGTCGCATCACGGTCGGGCTCTTGACCATCTCCCACATGATTTCGGCGATCTTGCTCGGTCGGAAGAAGAACGCGCGGTAGAGCTGCTCCTGCATCTCGAAGATGTCCTGGTGCGAGAGGTGCGGATACTCGAGCGACGTGACCTGGAAGCCGTTCCGCGCGACAAGCTCGCCCGATTCGTCGCGCAGCCAGCCCTCGCGCTTGGCCTGGTCGTACAGGTAGGTGCCCGGCATCGCGGCCGGGAGCGACACCTGTATGGTGTGTGGGTTGATCTCCTTCACGAACTGGATCGTCTCGTGGATCGTGTCCTTGGTCTCGCCGGGCAGACCGACGATGAAGGTGCCGTGCATCTTGATCCCCAGGGTGTGACAGTTCGCGGCGAACTGCCGGGCCCACTCCACCTTCATGCCTTTCTTGATGTTGTTGAGGATCGTCTGGCTGCCGGTCTCGAACCCGACGGTGAACAGCCGCAGACCATTCTCCTTGAGGACCTTCAGCGTCTCGAGCGGCACGTTGACCTTGGCGTTGGTGCTCCACGTCATGCCTTTCGGGAGCAGCACCTCGCCGAGCCCTCGCGCCAGGTGCTCTACCCACGGTCGAGCGTCGGTCAGCGTGTCGTCGTCGAAGAAGACCTCGCGGATCTGGGGGAAGTACTCGGTCGCTCGCTTCACCTCACCGACGACGTTCTGGGGATTGCGCACACGATAGGTGTGCCCGCCAACGGTGTACGGCCAGAGACAGAACGTACAGCGCGAGCGGCACCCGCGGCCAGCGTAGAACGAGACGAAGGGGTACAACGCTTCGCCGATCTCGTAATCCTCGATGCGCAGATCGCGGCGGTACACATCGACGACCCAGGGCAAGGAGTCCATGTTAGTGAGCGCACGGTCGCGTGTGTGGACGATCTCGCCGCTCGGCGCCCGGTAGCTTAGCCCGTCGATCTTCTCGAGGGGACGACCCTCGGCCACTTCCTGGCACGTGAAGTCGAACTCGAGGCGGGTGACGAAGTCGATGGCCTTCGAGGCCTTCAGCGCCTCCTCGGGCAGGACGGCGACGTGCGGGCCGACGAAGCCCACCATTATCTTCGGGTTGACGTCCTTCATCGCCTCGGCGGTCTTCACGTCGGCGCGGAAGGAGGGTGTGCTGGTGTGGATGAAGCACAGCTCGAACTCCTTCGACTGAGACAATACTTTATCGAGCCTCATGTTCGAGGCCGGCGCATCGATGAGCTTGCTGTCGGGCACCATGGCGGCCGGCTGGGCGAGCCAGGTTGGATACCAGAACGACCGGACTTCGCGACGAGCCTGGTAGCGTGATCCTGCGCCGCCGTCGAAGCCTTCGAAGGACGGCGGATTCAGGAACAAGGACTTCTTCATGTGTCCCCCTTCCTCATTGTCGGCCGGCTGCCGCGGCAAAGGACGTGCGGTGAATGCCGGCCCGATCCAGTGCCGCCCGGACGACCGGGCTCACCAGCGCCGCGAGCTCGCGGGCGGATGGAGGCGGTACCGTCGCGGGGTGGCAATAGACTTCCGTGAGACCGGGCGCGATTCGAGGCACGATGCGAAGCCATGCCTTCTCGTTCATCGATCCCGAGTCGTAAAGGCCGAACATCGCGTCGTTCGTGAGGATCCCAGCTCGCCGCAACCGGCGTCGCGCTCGCAGGGACCACGGCATCATCGTGGCCGCGAGCAGCGCAGAGCGGTACGGCGGCACGGCGGGCTCGAACGGCACGCGCACCGCCGGAGCCCGATACCGGCGCGCCAGTTCGACCACGATCGTGAGCATGAAGGGATGGAGGTGAAAGTGATGGTGCGCGTTCACGTGGTCGAGCTCGAGACCCGTGGCCAGGAAGGCGTCGATCTGGGCTTCGCACTCCGCCCGGGCCTGCGCTCGCGCGCGCGCTGACACGCCGAGTCGCACCGCCGGGCCGCCGAGGCCGGCCCGGAAGGCCCCGCGGGCATCCACCAGGTCGGGAATGCGCTCGGGGGGCAGCACGGGTCGGCCGTCGACCAGAGTCAGATGAAGGCCCACTGGTAAGCCGTCTGCCTTTGCGATATCCGCCGCCTCGTTGGCCACCGGCGCGCCGATCATCAGGCTCGCACAGGTGAGGATGCCTTCACGGTGTGCGCGGCGCACCGCCTCATTCACTTCGAGACTCAGGCCGAAGTCATCGGCCGTCACGACTAGCTGCTTCACACTTCGATCATGGCGTTGCCGCTCAGGACGAAGACCCGGCCGCGCCAATGCACTTTTCGCCCGATGAAGCTGGCGAACCACACGAACAGGCCGACGGTGTCTCGAAGCGGCAGAAGCCACAATCGGCGAATTCCTTCTCGATCCTCGAGTAACGTCGAGGTGACGACGGTCGTGCCGAGCCGTACCGCGAGCGTGGCGGCTAGCACCAGCCAGTACCCCGGGCCGCCGCAGAGCGCGTACAGGCCGGCAAACGGAACGCCGCGGACGAGCCAGGTGAAGAAAAACCCGATAGGGTTCGCCACGCGCGTGTTCTGCTCCCAGTACACCTGGTGTCGCCACCAGACCGAAGGTCCCGCGAGGTCGACCCCGGTCACCGCGACATGAGGTACGAACGCGATCCTGAATCCGGCGGCCACGACGGCTCGCCCCAGCTCCAAATCCTCCACGAGGGTATACGCCATCGGCCGGAGGCCCCCGATGCGAGTCAAGGTCTCGCGACGAATCGCCTGGGACGCGCCCGGGCAGGCCAGGGCCGCGCCCGTTTCCGTCGCGAACACCATCGACGGCAGGAAGTCGGTATTGAGCGAGAGTAGCTCGAGTGCCTCGAACAGGTTGTCGGCTCCCTCGACCCGGTACAGGGTGCACGCGACGCCCACTCGCGGATCCGCCAGGGGCGCGACGATCGTGCTCAGGTACGTCGGCTCCAGACACATATCGCTGTCGGAATAGACGAGCACCTCGCCGGTGGCGTGACTGGTGGCGTTGAGGATGTTGGAGAGGCGGCCGTTCGGCCCCGCACTCGCCCGATCCACGACGATTCGAACAAGGACGCCGGGGTTCTCGTCCCGGATGCGCACGAGGAGTGGAAGGGCGGGGTCGGCCGAGTCCTGGACCGAGAATATCACCTCGTACTCGGGATAGGCCTGACGGCAGGCCGTCGACAGATTCCGGTAGAGGTTCTTCTCGAGCCCACAGACCGGCTTGATCAGGGACACCGTGGGGTGCCAGCAGGCGCCTTCGCGGCGCCGCTTGCGAAAGAAGCGCAGCATCACGGCGCTGGTCGCGACCCAGTACACCCAGGAAGTCACGACCGGGACCAGCAGCAGGGCGATCCAAGCGAGGGTCATCGCGGCGGCGTCAGGGCCTGGTGGCTCGCGGTGAGCTCGCCACTCGGCGGTGCGCTGCTGGGCCGGCCCGGACGATGGGACCCCGTATTTTCCTCCGCCCACCTGATGTAAAGCTCGGCGCCCTCCTCGAACGTGATTTGCGGTTTCCAGCCGAGGTGGGCTAAGGCCTTCCGGCTGGAGACGACCTTGGGCGGAAGGTCACCCGGCCGCCCGTCGGCGTGCTTGATCTCCACCTCGGGGAAGAACTGGCGGACCTTCTGCGCGATGCGACGGACCTCGACCCGCTCCGGACCGTCTAGATTGTAGGTCTGGTTCTTCGCGACGTTCTGCAAGGCGGCGACGTTTCCCAGCGCCAGGTCCTCGACGGACACGAGGCTTCGCCACTGCCGGCCGTCTCCCTGGATCGTGATCGGCTGACCCTGAAGGGCGCGCGCGACGAAGCTCGCCAGAACCGTTCCCAGACGTGCCCTTGGGCCATACGGAATGCCGTAGCGCAAGATCGTCGTGTCGACGCCGTAGAGCGTGTGGTAGGCGTGGCACAGCATCTCGGCCGAGAGCTTGGACGCGGTGTAGATGTGGTTGACCCGGTCCGGGTGCAGCGGCGTTTCCTCGTCGACCTCGTCCTGGTCCGCCAGGGCATAGACCCAGGTGGTGCTCGCCAGGATCACCCGCCGAGCACCGGTGCGGCGCGCGGCCTCCAGGACGTGCGCGACCGCCATGATGTTCACCTGCGCGCTCTCGACCGGGATGTGGAAGACGTCGTTCACGTCGGAGACGGCGGCCAGCAGGTAGAGGGCGTCGTAGCGGCCCGCGAGGGCGACCGTCGTGCGGCTGGCATCCAGGATGTCCGCGACGACGTGACGCACATCTGGCCGATGGGGACGCATGATGTCGAACACAGTGACGTCGTGACCCGCCTCGAGGAGCTTGTCCACGACGTGAGACCCGATGAAGCCGGCCCCCCCGATCACGCCAACGCGCATGATGGAATCCTCCGCGACGATGTTTCCTGCAGAGCCGCGACGACCTGATCGATTTCCGCCTCGGTCATGCCCGGATAGATCGGCAGGCAGATGTGGCGCGCGCACACGTCCTCCGCGACCGGAAAGGTACCCGCCGCCCACCGCTCGAAGACGGGCTGGCGGTGACAGGGAGTCTCGTAGACTTCTCCGCTCAGACTGACCTGAAAGCGCTCCTTGAGCGTTCGCTTGAGCGCGGGCCGGTCGACGCCGTGATGCAGGAGCGCCACGTACTTGTAGAAATTTGATCGTGAGCCGTCGGGGGGGAGCAGCGGGTCGAGGCCGCGCACCGCGGACAGTCGCTTCGTGTAAGCCTCGGCGACGCGCCGTCGCTCGGCGACGAACTCTTCGAGTCGCCCGAGCTGCGAGAGGCCTACCGCGGCGTGTAGCTCGCTCAGTCGCCAGTTGTACCCCAGACGCACGTGGAAGTTGGTGAGGAAACCCTCTTTGCCCTGATCTCGGTACTGCAGCGCTTGCCGGTGGATCGCCTCGTCATCCGTGACGATCATGCCGCCCTCGCCCGCCGTGATCACCTTCGTCGGGTAGAAAGAAAACGCGGCGGCCCTTCCGAACGTCCCGGCCATGCGGCCGTCCAGGCTGCTCCCATGAGCGTGCGCCGCGTCTTCGATCAGGAACAGGTTGCGGTCACGACAGAATGCGGCGATCTTTGGCGCTTCCGGGCTCACCAGACCCCCGATGTGAACCAGGATGACGGCCGCCGTCTCGGACGAGACTGCCGCGGCGACGGTCTCGACGCTCAACCCCAGGGTGGCGCGGTCCACATCCGCGAACCGCGGCCGGCCGCTGGCGTGGATCACCGCAGCCGGAGTGGCGAAGAACGTGTTGGCGGGGACCACGACCTCGCGCCCCTCGACGCCGAGCGAGCGGAGCACGATTTCGAGCGCGCTCGTGCCGCTCTGCACGGCGACGGCGAAGCGAGCGCCGACTACGCGAGCGAAGGCGGTTTCGAAGGCCTGGCCGTTGTGGCCGAGGGTCAGGACGCCCGTTCGGAGAGCGTCGTCGATACGCGCCAGAATCTGCCGGCGGTCCTCTGCCGGAATGACGATTTTGGCGGCAGGAATAGGGTTCATTCAAGCCTCCAAGTGCTTTGATGGTGGGCCGCGCCCGCAAGCGCGAACTGCCGCTTCTTCTTCGGACCTCTGGCCCTGTTGAATCAGGACAGCCGCCGCGCGACGGCGCGGCTCAGACAGCGGGAGGAGCTCTCGGCGGGTGTGGGGAGGTTGTATCTGCGTGAAGCCGCCCTTCGTCGACCGGCAAGACTAGGGCGACGACGACGAGGGGCTGTTTCAGATCGCTCCCGGCGTACGTATCGATCGAAGTGACCGATGACGTCACCAGGGCAACGACGTCGTCGTAGTCGGCATCGTCCCAGAGGCCTGCGAGATACGTCGGGTCGGATGGAGTTGAGTACGTGAGAGGCAGGAGCGCGCACAGGACCGCTACGTTGAGGCCTATGGTCAGCGCACGCACTCCGCACATGCTTCGCCTCGTACCCTAGGCCGTGCTGACTGTCAAGGGTTGGTGCGAGCCTGCCGTGCTGACAGCACGCTCATCGCGGCAAAGCCGGCCGCGGTCCATAGAATTTCGCGTAGTCGCTGCACGAGCGTGCAGGTGAACGCGACCGACCCCGCCACGCCAAAGGCGGCGAAGAGCGCCACGTTGGCGCCCTCTACCGCGCCGACGTTGCCCGGGATCATGAAGCTGAAGAACCTCACCGCACTGCCGAATGCTCCGATTCCGAGCGCAGCCGCCACCGACAATCGAACGCCCAGGAAGCGTACGACCAGGTAGATCTCGAGCGTTTCGATGGCCAATGCCGAGGAATGGTAGAAGATCGAGAGTAGCAGCCGTCGCCAGCAGTCGACATAGATGGATCGCAGGGCCCGGTCCAATCCCTCCAGCTTCGCCGGCGCGACGATGGGCGTCATCCCGAGCCGCGCCATCAGGCGCCCGCCACCACCGATCACGCCCCCGAGTTGCACGACGACGAAGCCGCCTGCACAGACCGCCTCCAGTGCGAGCAATCCCGTCATCGTGAGCATCAGCGGATGCGAGGGAGACAGCAAGGCCAGGCCAGCCAGGAGGCCGACGGCGAGCAGGATCACTTGCGATGTCACTACCGTGGTCTTGTCGGCGATCACCGACACGAGCGCCTCTCGAGCAGGAATCTCCGGTCGCAGCAGGAATGCCTTGACCGGCTCGCCACCAACCGACGCCGTCGGAGTGCTCACGTTGACCGCCTCTCCGGCCAGGCGGACGGCCGCCAGATGGAAGAGCGACCGCGGCGGTCGGGTGAACGTGAAGCGCCACCCAAGGGTGTCGAGGAACACGACGAGCCACGCCGGGAACACGAGGACGATGAGCACCCGCCATGACAGACGCCGGAAGCCATCCCATATCGCGTAGGGGCCGAGCTCCCAGATCAGGTAGACCACGACGCCGAGTCCCACGCACAAAAGCAGTGGACGTAGGATGGTCCGGATGGCCGCGCCCGTCGCGGACGACCGCCGCGCTATCGCCGGCATCCACCCGGCGCGCTCAACGAACGAACCCCTGGCGCTCGAGGTGCTCCAGGACGCGTCGGGCGTTCTGCTCCGGGGTGGAGACGACGGTGTCCAGCGTGATCTCAGGGTTCTCCGGCGCCTCGTACGGGTCATCGATGCCGGTGAACGCCGTGATCTCGCCGCGCCGGGCCTTCGCGTAGACGCCTTGCTGTCGCGCCGCTCGCAGACATCCAATGGGGTATCCACGAAGACCTCGACGAAGCGGTCCTCCCCGACCATGTGACGCACCTCGTCGCGTGTCGCACGGTAAGGACTCACCGCGGCGGCCACCACTACTCCGCCGTGCCGGACGATCTCCGAAGCGACGAAGCCGATGCGCCGGATATTGGTGTCCCGATCCTCTTTGCTGAACCCCAAGCCTTACCTGCTGCGCCGTCTCCGCGCGGTCCCACTCGTAGGCCTCCTCCACGGTCATGATCCCAAGCAACTCATTGCGCGCGTCGCGCAGCGCCACCTCCCTGTCGAGCCGCACGTCAGCGTTGCGCTCGACGAGCAGCATCACCAGGATAGGAAAGAGCTGTCCGCCGTCCAGGCGCATTTCCGCGAGCACTCGCTCGTAGTCCGCTCGATTCATGAAACGGTCGAGAGGCGAGAATCCACCGATGGCCATCAGCTCGAGGTCGTAGAGTGCGCGCTCCGAAAGTTGAAGCGAGGGAAGGTAGGTGGCTCGGGCGCGCAGATCGGGCTGGGCCTCTTCCGCGACGATCAGGTTGACAAGGGTTCCGCCGATGGGCTGGATCAGTCGTGAAGTCGATGGCATCACATCGCTCTCCTGCTGTCTTGTGATTGCTTCAGGTCTGCTGCACGATCTCGACCGCGCAAGGGGCACGAGATCGCAACTACCACAGCTGGCACGTTGGATCAATGCGACAAATGCCTATCGGCAGACCGTGCCGCCCGAGGCTACTGCCGCAGATGCTTCTCGAGGATCCGTTCGATCTCGACGATCGCCTCCGGATTCCCTTGCGTGGAATGGGCTGACCGCACAATCTTCTCGGAGGCCACGCCATCGATGTGGGCGCTCGCGTAGGTCACCACTCCATCGCTCTGGCCCTCCCGCGGCCCGTCGCCTCTGATGGCGATGATGGAATGCGCCGTCACGCCGGCCGCGATGGGACTCGCCGAGAGGGTCCGATGAATCGCGATAGCCACATCCTTGAGCCACCGGATCTGTCGGAGCGGTACCTCGAACCATAGTATCGCGACCGCGCGCTTCGCATCCGCGTCGGCGACGACGGGTTCGAGCGTTTACTCATCGAACGGGCGGCCGTCGACTAATTGCGCGGCCGGGTCAGCTCGCTACGCTCGGGGGAATGGGTAAGGGCGTTGACGAGGCGCGCGCGCTCCGCAAGCGCGCGATAGACGGCGCGGCGTCTGGGCGGCGGGGAATCCTCGGCGAGAGCGTTGCGTGAGCCTACCGCCTCAGCGCATAGGATCGCACGGGTGACGCCGAAACCAGGGCGCCCTAGCGGGGATAAGGAACGAAGGCTCGTGGACAGAAGCTCCATGGCTGTTCGTGATCGGGCGTTACGGCCACCTCATAAACCAAGGTCCGGCCGTCAGCCGGTACGTCTCGAGGGTTCCTCGCGACACGCTCATGCGTCGACGAACGCTTGCGTCGGGTCGTCCAAGCGCTCGGCGCCGGCCGGCAAGCTCACGAAAGCCCACAGCAGGAGCGCCGCGAGCGGCGCCAGCTTGGCTATCGATCTCGGTCTAAGAGCCGGTGTGCAGATCATCGCTCGGGCGAGCTTATCCGAAGCCCGCGGTCGAACCAACCTCGAGGCATCCGGCTCACCGTCCGCGGGCGGTGGCGACCGCGGGCGCGCCCCGGTCAAGGCGCGCGGCGCGGGTGTAGGATGGCGGGGCCGCCGCGGCGGGCATGCGGGGCGAGAGGACGGACCACATGGCGCGCCGGAAGATCGTCGTGGCGATGATGATGCACGAGACCAACACGTTCTCACCGGTCCCGACTCCGCTGGCGTC
>Ga0126383_10001435_pt1 | contig 14837 bp, 10 predicted proteins | sample PanSoiMetPlot_35_FD_96882 | JGI IMG/M metagenome (GOLD analysis project Ga0126383, IMG submission 96882) | Tropical forest soil microbial communities from Panama - MetaG Plot_35 | ecosystem: Environmental > Terrestrial > Soil > Tropical forest > Bulk soil | place: Panama | collected 2016-02-17
GTTCGCCAGGGTGCGCGCGCTCCACAAAAACATGCCGCTGTTCCAGAAGTAGTTCCCCGCGGCGACAAACCCTGCCGCGCGCTGCGCGTCCGGCTTCTCGGTAAACCGCCGCACCCGCAAAGCACCCGCGTAGTCCGATCCCGCTTCGATGTATCCGTATCCCGTCTCGGCGCGCGTCGGCCGAATGCCGAGCACCACAATGTTCTCTCCTGCGGCGGCAATCGCCGCGCCCTGTTGCAAAACTCTGCGGTACTCCTGCTCGTCCCGAATGACATGATCGGAAGGAAACATGCCGATCACCGCGTCAGGATCGGTGTGCAGCAAAATGAACGCCGCCAGACCGATGGCGGGCGCCGTGTTGCGCCCCACAGGTTCGGCGACGATTTGCTTCCTGGACAAGCGGGGAAGTTGCCGCGCAATCTCCCGCTCGAGGTCCTGGTTGGTAATTACCCAGAAGCGCTTCGCCGGAGCCAGCGGCAACAAGCGGGCAACCGCCTGCTGGATCATCGTCTGCTTACCGTCGAGCGCCAGCAGCTGTTTGGCTCGCCGCTTGCGGCTGAGCGGCCAGAAGCGCGTGCCTCGTCCGCCGGCGAGAATCACCGGATAGAAGTTGGATTTGTCTTTTGCCAAGCGTTTCGCTCGCGACTCAAGCTAGACTCTCACCGCCGGCTCCGGCAATTTCTCCCCCGGAACCGTCGCCCGCAGAAACTCGACCGCCCACTGCGGACGGACCCGGAACTCCCCGATTGACGCGGGTACTACGACGGCATCGCCCTTGGCGAAAGTCACCGGATCCTTCCCCCTCGCTTCCACGATTCCGCAGCCTTCCACGGCCACCAGGATCTCGACCGAGCTCTTCCCGGAAGCATGGCAAGTGTTGAAATCATGCACCCTCTTCAGCTCGAACATATCGACCACAAAGTACGGCGCCTCGATGAGGCTGGATCGGCGATTGCTGCCATTGACTGGCTGGGGGGCGGGACGGATCACCTTCCCCGAATGCGCTGCTTCCTTCACTGCCGCCAGGCCGGCCTTCAAGTGCAACTCCCGCGGGCGCCCGTAGTCGTATAACCGGTACGTCGTGTCGGACTGCTGCTGCGTCTCCACAATGATCGATCCCGGACCCAGCGTGTGTACCGTCCCGCCGGCGACGTAGATCATCTCCCCCTGAAATACCGGGACCCAGTTCAGCAGTTCTTCGGCGTGCTGGTCGTGAATCGCATGCTCGAACTGCGCTCGGGTGACGCCAGGCTTCAATCCCAATCCAATCTGTGCCCCGGGTTTGGCGTGCGCCACGTACCAGCATTCCGTCTTGCCCCAGGGTTCGCCTGCCAAGTGCGCCTGCTCATCATCGGGATGTACCTGCACCGAGAGCTTTTCCGCGGGAAATAAAAACTTCAGCAGCAGCGGGAAACGTTCCGGATCGCGGGCTGCTTCTCCTACCAGTCGGCGCCCGTATTTCGAGCTCAATTCGGCGAGCGACTTGCCCTTCAACGGGCCGTTGGCCACCTGGCAAGCGTCGCCGGTCAGCCATGATTCGCCAATCTTTTCGGCAAACTTTTGATTGGGATAAATGGGCGCCAGGTCCATCGTTCCCCAGGGACGGGGATCGAAGGCGGGCGACATCAACCATGGATACAGTTCGCTCATGGACACAGCGCGGCGCGGACGCGATTATCTTCCGTCCACCACTCCACCTTAGCACGATGCAACTCAGGCAGAGAGCCTGCCTGATTTCAGTTGGCCGGTCTGCAACTTACAACCCACCCAGAAATTTGCGCATGCGCTCCAGACCGCGATCGAGCTCGGCGATCGAAGTGGCGTAGGAGACGCGGATGTGGTCGCTCGTTCCAAAACCCTGGCCCGGAACCGTTGCCACATGCGCCTCGCGCAGGAGTTTTCCGGCAAGATCGGAAGCCGACTTGACCCCTCCGCGTGCGAAGAACGCCGACACATTCGGGTACGCGTAGAACGCGCCTTGCGGCAACGTGCACCTCACGCCGGGAATCGAGCGCAGTCCGTTCACCACGTGATCGCGCAGCTGAATGTACTCCGTCCGCATATCCTGCACGCATTGTTGTGACCCCTTGAGAGCAGCGACCGCCGCCTTCTGCACGATGGAGGTGGGATTCGACGTGGACTGGCTCTGCAGTTTCTGCATCGCGCTCACCAGCGCCGCCGGAGCCAGCGCGTATCCCAGGCGCCATCCCGTCATGGCGTAGGTCTTCGACAGCGACCCCACAATCACCATGCGCTCGCGATACTCCCGCAGCGATCCGACCGAGAAGGGCCTGCCGGTGTAATTGAGATAGACGTAGCACTCATCCGAGATCACCCAGATGCCACGCTGCGTCGCCAGGCGCACAACCGCCGCCAGATCCTCGGGAGCCATCACCGCACCTGAAGGATTCGACGGCGAGTTCAGAATGATCAGCTTGGTCCGCGGTGTCATCAGCCGTTCAATCATCTCCGCGGTGACGCGGAATCCCTGCGCCTCGTCGGTCTCGAGCAACACGCAGTTGCCACCGGCATAGCGAACAATATCCTTGAACGATACCCAGTAGGGCGCGGGAAGGATCACTTCATCGCCGTGATCCACCAGGATCTGGATCGCGTTGAACAACGCGTGCTTGCCGCCGACCGAGGCAATCGATTCTTCGCGGCGGTAGTCGGAATCAAAATCCACGGCATGACGATGCACGATGGCATCGCGCAATTCAGCGGTTCCGCCGACTGCCGTATAGCGGGTGAAGTTTCCCTCGATGGCCGCGACCGCGGCATCCTTGATGTGTTGCGGCGTCGAGAAGTGCGGCTCGCCTGCGCCGAAGTCGACCACGTCAATGCCTTGCTGGCGCAATTGGTCGGCTTCCGCCACCACAGCCATGGTGGCCGAGGCCTCGATGCGGTTGATGCGGTCGGTCAGTTTCACCGCAGGCGTTGCTTCCGTAACTGGCGTCATACTCGTTTCCCTGCCCTTGCTTTTCTGGCGTGCTGTAGCTTGATCGCCGGATCGAGCTTCTCTCTCAGCCTCTGTTCTACCAGCTCCGGAACCAGGTCCGTGATCGATCCGCCTAATTGCGCGATTTCGCGCACCAGCTTGGAACTGAGATAGGAATACTGCTCGGCCGGCATCATGAAGACCGTCTCCAGATCCGGCCGCAACTTGCGGTTCATCAGCGCCATCTGCAATTCGTATTCGTAGTCGCTGATCGCCCGGATACCACGCAACACGGCGCTGGCTCCCACTCTGGCTGCGTAGTCCACGGTCAGGCCGTCGAACGTGTCCACGCTCACATTCTTGAAGGCGTCGGTCAGCGATTCCAGCATCAGGCGGCGCTCGGCCAGACTGAACAGCGGAGACTTTTCCGTGTTGCGCAAAACCGCCACAATCAGCTCATCGAAAATCAGGCTGCCACGCGCAATCAGGTCGAGATGCCCGTTGGTCGGCGGATCAAATGACCCGGGGTAGATGGCGACGACCTTTTTCAATGGACCTCTTTCCGCGCGCAGGGGCAGGCTGGAGTATAGAAGATTTTAGACGGGCGGACGAAGGGATGGCAATCGCTTTGACTGCGGGGAGGCAGGCTTCTCGAGGTCCGCTTTCAAGAAAGCCCGCGACGCAAGACACGGGGACCAACCGGTTGTTGGCAACCAGCAATCACGAACGAGCGCTCTTCTACTCTTATTTTTTGATACTTTTACTTTCTCGCTGCCGACACCTTGGCCGGTTCGCCGGGTGCGCTCGGCATGGTCGTCAACCGTCCACCCGGCGCTGTGGCCGTGGCAGCAGTCGCCGCTGGCTGCGCCGTCACCGGCGTCAACCCCAGCTGCTTGCGCACCTCGGCATCAAGTTTGCTGTAAACGTCGCGGTTGTCCCTGAGGAACTGGCGCGCATTTTCCCGGCCTTGGCCGATCCGCTCGTTCTTGTAACTGAACCACGAGCCGGACTTCTCTACCAGACCCTGGTTCACCGCCAGGTCCAGCAGGTCGCCTTCCCGTGAAATGCCTTCGCCATAGAGGATGTCGAACTCGGCCTCGCGGAACGGCGCCGCCACTTTGTTCTTCACCACTTTCACCTTGGTGCGCGAACCCGTCACCAGGTCGCCTTCCTTGATGGCGGCAATGCGGCGGATATCCACCCGCACCGAGGAATAAAACTTCAGCGCGCGGCCGCCGGTCGTGGTCTCGGGATTCCCGAACATCACGCCGATCTTCTCGCGGATCTGATTGATGAAAATCAGGCAGGTGCGCGACTTTGAGACGGTTCCTGTCAGCTTGCGCAGCGCCTGCGACATCAACCGCGCCTGCAGGCCCATGTGGCTGTCGCCCATCTCGCCGTCGAGTTCGGCTTTGGGCACCAGAGCGGCCACCGAGTCCACCACCAGCACGTCGATCGCGCCCGAGCGTACCAGCGCTTCCGTGATTTCGAGTGCCTGTTCGCCGTAGTCGGGCTGCGAGACCAGCAGATTGTCCACGTCGACTCCCAGCTTCTTCGCGTATCCCGGATCAAGCGCGTGCTCGGCGTCAACGAACGCCGCCATGCCGCCGCTCTTTTGCGCCGAAGCCACCACCTGCAGCGCAATCGTCGTTTTGCCCGAGGATTCCGGTCCGAAAATCTCCACCACCCGCCCGCGTGGGAACCCGCCTACGCCGAGCGCTGCATCAAACGAGATAGCTCCCGTGGGAATCACTGAAATGGGAACGATGGCTTCCTTCGATCCCAGCCGCATGATGGAACCCTTGCCAAACTGCTTCTCGATCTGCGCAAATGCCAGCTCAATTGCCTTTGTCCGTTCGTCTGCCATAGAAGTGCCGCCCTCGCTGATTGGAGTATGAGAACCCATGTAGGCTACACCTACGGGCTGGGAGGTCGTAAGTGCGGGCCATCGCAATGCTGTGGAAAGCATAGCATGGCAGCGAACAAAAGGCGAATAAATCGCGCGCCGCATGCATCTGCCCGGGAAACAACGGAGAGAATGGCCGGTGGAAATGGAAAATCAGACTCTTAGCTCTGCCAGTACCGTCCCCTCTTCCATGTCCGCTTGCAGCTGGAAGCCCAGCTTCTCGACAATGGCCCGCATCTCGCGGTTCTCCGACAGAATGGTGGATACGACCCGCTCCAGTTTTTCATCGTGCGCTACCGCAATCAACCTGCGGTAGAGTTCCGTGCCCATGCCCTGGTGCTGGAAACGATCGTCCACCAGAACCGCCAATTCCCCTTCGTTCCGCCCGCGCAGCTTGCTCAGGCGGCCGATGCCGATGATCTCCGGCGATCCATCTTCTTTCTTGCGCTCCACCACCAGCGCCATCTCGCGATCATAGTCAATGAAGCAGATTCGCGTCAGCCGCTCGTGCGCGGTGCGCTGGCTCAGCTTCAGCGGCTGAAAATAGCGTAAGTAAACAGTCCGGTCGGAAAGCACTTGATGCAGCTTGATCAGCAAAGGCTCGTCCTCCGGACGAATGGGGCGAATGGTCGTGTCTTCGCCGTTCTTCATTTTCCAGGGACGAACGTACTGCGTCGGATACGGCCGGATCGCCAGGCGCGGCAGCTGCTCGCACGGAACATCCTGTCCGTAAACCAACACGCGTGCGTCCAGCGCCAGCAGGCGCCCGGGCGAAGCCAGCAGCGGATTGATGTCAATCTCTTTGATCCAGGGCTGCTCGACCACCAACTGGCTGAAACGCACCAGCAGTTCTTCGAGCGCAGTCATGTCAATCGTCTTTCGTCCCCGCACTCCCCGGAGTGCCTCGCACACCTTGGTCTGCTCGACCATTCTCCGCGCCAGCGTGGTGTTCAGCGGCGGCAGCGCCAGAGACCGGTCGCGGAACACCTCAACCAGTTGGCCACCTGCGCCGAACAAAAGCACCGGCCCGAATTGCGGATCGGCACTGCTCCCCACAATCAGCTCGTAACCATCCAGCTGGATCATCGGTTGCACGCTGACGCCGAGAAAATCCCCCGCGCCCGCCTTTTCCCGCACCGACACCGAAATCTGGCGGTAGGCCGCACGCACCGCCTCTTCATTGCCCAGATTTAACTGCACCCCTCCCACATCGGTCTTGTGGGTGATCGTCTCCGACCAGAGTTTCAAAACCACCGGATAACCGATCTCTCTCGCCTGCTCGACCGCCTTGTCTTCGGTTGCTGCCGTAACTGTCGCCACACTCGGAATCCCGTAGGCACCCAATAACTCCTTCGATTCCACCTCGGTCAGAATCGTCCGTCCCGACTGCCGCACGCGGTTCACCAGGTGTTCGGCCCGCTCCCGGTCCGGACCCTCTTCGCCCTCTCCCCGCAGCACCGGCGTCTCATAGAGCCCCCGCAGGTTGTAGCTGTAGCGCCACATGTACTGAAAGACCCGCGCCGCGGTATCGGGGAAAGGAAACGTGGGCACGCCGGCGCGATTCAGAATGTCCACGCCCGCGGCCACCGCCGGTCCTCCCATCCAACTGGCAATCACCGGTTTCCCCGTACTCTGCGCATAAGCTTTCAAATGCCCCGCCGTCTGTGTTGGCTCCGCCATGCCCTGGGGACAGATCACTGCCAGCAACCCGTCCGCATTGGGATCATGGGCAGCGATATCCACGACCTTGGCGTACTGCTCCGGTGAAGCATCGCCCAGAATGTCAATGGGATTGGCGTGGCTCCAGTGCGGCGGCAGCAGCTGGTTTAATTCCTGCATGGACTTTTCCGTCAGCTCGGCCAGCTGCCCGCCGCTGGCGATCAGGGAATCGGCTGCCAGTACTCCCGGACCGCCGGCATTGGTAACGATCGCCAGCCGCGGTCCGCGGGGACGGGGCTGCTTGGCCAACACCTCCGCCATGTAGAACAGATCGGCGATGGTGTTCACCCGCAGCACGCCGCAGCGCCGAAACGCTGCCTGCAACACTTCATCACTCCCGGTGAGCGATCCGGTGTGCGAGGCGGCGGCATGCGCGGCTGCCTCCGTGCGCCCAGCCTTGATCACGATGACCGGCTTGTTCAGGGAAACTTCCCGTGCCGCCGACAAGAACGACCGCGCGTCCCCGACCGATTCCATGTACATCACGATGCTGTGCGTGCGGGGGTCGTTCCCCAGGTAGTCGATCAGGTCGCCCCAGCCCACGTCGAGCATCGAGCCCACCGAGACGAAGGCGCTGAAGCCGACCATTTCCTTGTCGCACCAGTCGAGGATCGCCGTGCACAGCGCGCCGCTCTGGCTGATGAACGCTACATTCCCCGGACGCGCAAGGTGCGGACCGAAGGTAGCATTCAAGCCGCTGAGGGGATTCATCACTCCCAGGCAGTTCGGCCCGATCAGCCGCATGCCGGTGCCGCGCATGCGCTCTACGATTTGCCGTTCCCGTTCCTTTCCCTGCTCCCCGTGTTCTTTAAAGCCCGCGGAGATCACGATGCAGCCGCGCACCTGCGCCTCCACGCATTCGCCGATGATGTCGGGAACTGTGATTGCCGGCGTCACCACCACCGCCAGATCCAAGGCTTCCGGAATGTCTTCAATTCTTTTGTGGGCCTTGATCCCCAGCACGCTGCTCCGCTTTTCGCTGACCGGGTACACGGTGCCGCCAAAAGGACTGCTCACCAGGCTCCATAAAACCGCGCGGCCGATACTGCCAGGGCGCTCGGTGGCGCCAATGACGGCGACATTGCGGGGAAGGAAGATCGCATCCAGAGGATGCCCTTCTGTGTGGAGGACGTCATGGGCCCGGTCATGCGCCGTTCGCAGTTTGCTTTTTTTGGGGAGGGATTTGGTGATGCTCATAAGCCTCAAGAGTTTACGCCGCTCCGACTCCTCCGTCTGTGTCGGGCGACCGGCGATGCCGTGAAGCCGGCGATCAGACCGGTAACTCCCCTGCCGGTTACCTGACCCACTTTCCCCTTGGGCAAAAACGCGGGCTTGGAATACAATCTCTCCCCACCGGGACAATCCCTGTTTCAGCAAAAGGCGGGAGTGCGTCCCTCAGTTGGATTTAGAGAACCAACAAGGAGAATCTATCTCATATGAAGAAGCTGCTCACGCTGCTGTTCGCGGTTGCCCTCACCCTCTCGATGTCTTCCTTCGCGCTCGCCCAGGATGCTGGCAGCAGCGATAAACCAATGGACAAGAAGGCCGACAAGGCCGACAAGACCGAGAAGAAGGCCAAGAAGAGCAAGGCCAGCAAGAAGGACACCACCAAGAAGGACGACATGAAGAAAGACGACATGAGCAAGCCGCAGTAATCGTCGTCTCGACTCACAGTTGAGAACGCCCCGGCCGGCCGACCGGGGCATTTCATTTTCGTATCTCCCGAATTCATATGTTCTGATTCCCCCCAAGCCGTGGCTGCGGTCCATCCGTCATGGCAAGTGACTTATTTCTCGTTCCTTAGGCCACCCCCTCCAATGCCGGGCAAATTTCTCTGCGCCGTTATCCCAAGAACCGTAGTAAAATTCGCCGTATCAACACCTGCCGCTCACGCGGTGTGTGGGTCAACGGACGCTTCCCGCGTCCGCACGTCTCGCTTGGAGGTCGTGCATGGAACCTCGGGCCCTGGGGAATTCTTCGTCAACACCTACTGATAAGTCCGCCATCCGACATGAAGGTCGCAGCGTCTGGATTCTGACTGCTTATGGCATCAGCGGCCTAGCCCTCATTGGCATACTGGCCTATTACTTCAGCAACTACGTTACGCACTGAAGCTGAAGGATCAGTTGCAAGTCCAGCTCGAGCGAAGCGCAGCATGTGCGCGAACCAGGAAGTGTTTGCCGTCGCTCTCCTCCGGACTGTGCCCAGCCTGTGGCGTGCTACAATGACCCCCGCAACATCGTTCTCCTGGTCAAATTTCCCCACACTTCATCGATACGGACTAGCCCGTGGCCCACGACCCGTCGAAAACAGGCACCATCACCTACGCCGACGCTGGCGTTGACATCGACCGCGCCAACCGCACGAAGAAGCGCATCAAGTACCTGGCCCACAAGACCTTTACCCGGGGTGTGTTAAGCGAAATCGGCGGTTTCGGCGGACTGTTCTCCATCGACAAGTCAAAGTTCGCCGATCCCGTGCTGGTTTCGAGCGTCGACGGCGTTGGCACCAAGCTGAAACTCGCCTTCGAAATGAACGTTCACCACACTGTCGGCGCCGACCTGGTGAATCACTGCGTCAACGACATCGCGGTGCAGGGCGCCACGCCGATGTTCTTCATGGATTACCTGGCGACGGGAAAACTGGATCCCGAAGTCGCCGAGAAAATCGTCGAAGGCCTGGCCGACGCCTGTAAACACAACGGCTGCGCCCTTATCGGCGGAGAAACCGCCGAAATGCCGGGCTTCTACCCCGACGGCGAATACGATCTTGCCGGATTCATCGTGGGTGTCGTGGAACGGGAGCGCATCATCAACGGCAGGGCGGTCGAAGTCGGAGACGTTGTGCTGGGTCTGGCCTCAAACGGCTTGCACACCAATGGCTATTCCTTGGCCCGCAAGCTTTTGTTCGAAGTCGCCGGCTACACTCCCGAGACCTACGTGAATGAACTGAAAGGCAAAGTGGGCAACGAACTGATGCGCACTCACAAAAGCTACTGGCCCGCCATCAAGCGCCTGGTGGATGCAGAATGCGTCTCGGCGATGGCCCACATCACCGGGGGAGGCATCAGCGAAAATCTGCCTCGCGTCCTGCCGCGCGGCACCGCCGCCGTGATCGAAATCGGCTCCTGGCCGGTTCCCCCGATTTTCGAGCACTTACAGACCCTGGGAAAGGTCCCGCAGGATGAAATGTTGCGCACTTTTAACATGGGAATCGGCATGCTGCTGGTGGTCCCCTCGAAGAAGTTCAAGAAGGCGCAAACGGTTCTCGAGCGCGCCGGAGAAAAAGCCTGCACCGTGGGAAGAATTGTGAAGGGCGACCGCAAGGTGATGTACACGTAAGAGTTCACGTTGTTGACCGTTTGAAGATCGAAAGCGCTTTAGGGCAGGACACCGAGAACAGACATCAGCCGCACTAGATAGTTCCTCGGATATCGGTTACAGCGACTGTTCACAGCGGGACAGGAAAAATTTCGCGTCTATCTCCCCGCGCTATCTACACCCGGAAACCGATTTCACCGACCAATTCGGCAAAGTGCATGCACGGGGAACCGTTACTGCCTAACGGTCCGCACCGATCGAAGCCTGCGTGACATTAAGGCCGAGAACAAGCTTGCTTATGGTCTGGAGGGGAACGCGATCGCGGCGGTATGGGAATGGACATCGGAGCCTGCCACCAGCGGCGGCAAGCCTGTTGAAACGAAGATGGGCGTGGGCCTGACCTTCCGGCGACCAGTTTCCCTCTACCGCTTCAGCAGATCCACCGGCTCCCGCACATCCGTGACCCGGAAATGCTTGGCCAGCGCGGGGTATTTCTTCGCCACCTCTTCATACATCTCGTAGGCCACGGTGCGGTAAGAAATGTGACCCGCCGGCCCGGTGCGAAGTTCCGAGATGTAAACCGCTTCGGCGAAGTCCATCTTGAACAGAGTTCGTTTCCGATAGCCCAGGGGAATTGCGTACTGGGCATTCTGCTCGGCTTCCGCACTGCCCGCGGCTCCAAGCCTTTCGACCGCCGCGGCCGCCTGCCGCATCACCACGTCATAGCTCGCACTCGCTCCCGCGGCCTGCAACTCCTGCGGCGTGTCGTAACCATGGCGCGTCGTAAATCCCTGCCCGATCTGGACACACCGCCGGTGCCGGTGCATGTCGCGGAAGCCGCCCACATCCATCAGGATGTCGAAGCGGAACTGCTGTCCCGCGCAGAATGCCCGCAGCATCTCGTCGTGGCGTCCGCGGTGCCGCAGACCCAGGTCAATGATCTCGCGCCGCCTCCGCTCGCCCGCCGCCTCCACCGCCGCGCGGATCTGACGGTAGGGATAATGACAATGCTCATAGAGCAGCGTACTGGCCAGTTCCATTTCGAGCGGCTCCTCGTCCAGCAACTCAACTGTCTTTGCCGACTCGATCGCCGTCTTGCCCATCAATTCCGCTGCCGCCTGCCGCAACTCGCGCCGCGTCTCGATCTCATATTGATCCGGGTCGGCGTACTTCACCAGCGTCGGCGCGACCCGCACTTCCCGCAGCAGTTCCTGCTCGGCACGGTCGGCCAACTCCGGCGCCCGCTCCCGAATCCGCTCTACCAGCGCCATGAGCGAATCCTGATTCACGTTGTACGCGGGCGAAGTCGCGGCCTTCTTGAGCAATTCTCCGAGCGCCCGGACTTCTTGGTGAGTATGCGCGAGGAGGTGCGCGACCTGGGTCTCGAGCGTGCGCGCATTGACGATCTCCCCCAGCGACGTGTTGGTCGCGAGCGGCAGCAGGTAGCGGGAAATATCGAAGGCTCGCGCTCTCAGCGTCCGCTCATATGCCTCCCGTTTCAGCTCCGCCGGCTTCGGTGCTATTGCGGCCAGGTAATGGAACATGCGCTCGGAGGTCGCTTCGTATTCGGCAAACAGACTTGCGATCGTTTCACGATAGAGCGCCCGGCTCGGCTCGTCGCTTCCAAAATCCGGCGTGTAGCATCCGCTTTTCTTGAAATCCTGATAGCGTGTCGAACGCTCCTGCCCATCCCAGCGCTGCTCATCGGCCACCGCGATGGCCGCCAGAATCGACAACCGTTCAATCGCCAGGGCGATATGCGCCAGATCGGCAATCGAGCGGTGACCGTACTGGAAATAGAAGGTATTGAGGAATTTTTCCGCCTTCTGCGAACTGATCTCCCGCAGCGACTCTTTCATGGAGAGCGCCGAGCGGGAATACTTCGCCATCGCATAAGCCTGGATCTAGGGCTCGACTCCGTAAACGGCGTACACCTCGACGGATGGAGCTTCCACCAGCGGCCGATGCGAGTTCTCAGAATGGGTCGGGGCCACAGCTTCAGACATTTGGGTCATTGACCTCAACAGTGAAAGAGTGTTGAAATCTTAAATTGCCCGTTTCGCCGCGCGCAAACGAGTCCAACCTAGTAAATTCGGCGTTCTTTGTATAGGGCCTGCACCACTCCGTGCACTCCCAACGTACTTTTGAGACTTTTCGGGGACCAGGGGAATCAGATATAAGGTTATAGTTCTAGCTTCATCCATTATGCGTTCTTTATTTATTTTTCTTGCAGTTTTCGTGTTTCTGGCTGGACTTGCGTGTGCTCAGACTCCGTTCACGGTGGTCTCGGGATCGATCGTTGAAGTCGTTCCCTGGCCAGTAGTATCGACCATCGATCTTTCCGCGCCGTCCTCGCTGGCTGCCGGGCCGGGTCGCGGGATGTTGTCGCTCGATACTTCGGTTGCGATGCCCCGCATGTCTCCCGACCTTGCCCTCGCAACTTACCAGGAACGTGCGGAACAGCAACGTGCACAGTTGGCCGCCTATTCGGCTTCCACCGTGATTCGTGCTGAACTCCTTGACACGGAGCAATCCGGAGAATACGAACTCGAGCGCCACTATGTGGCCCCACGCACCCTCGAATTCAAGGCCGTGCGCTTCAGCGGAGACAAGTTCGTCAAAACCAGCGTCATTAACCACCTGCTGCAATCCGAAGTCGATCATCTTCAGAAGGACGATCTTTCGCTGACCGCGCTGACTCCAGCGAACTACAAGTTCTCTTACAAAGGCGGGAGCGACGTTGACGGTCATGTGGTTCACGTGTTTCAGGTGAAGCCTCGCAAGCAGCGCGCGGGCCTTTTCAAGGGCCGGGTTTATCTTGACGCCTATAACGGCAGTCTCGTGCGTGCCGAAGGCAGCGTGGTGAAATCGCCTTCCTTCTTTGTGAAGAACGTGGAATTCGTACAGGACTATGCCGACGTCAGCGGATTCACTTTTCCGGCGCACGTGCATTCCGAGGCTCGCGCCCGCATCGTGGGTCGCGCTGTGGTCGACATCTACCAGCGCAATTACCAGCCAATTGCCGGTCCGGTGCAGGCCCGCCAACAGATTCCCACCATGTAAGCGCGATCCAGGGATCGGCCTCCTGCCCGTCCTTTGCTGGCCAGCAAATCCGATCCTGGTTGCAGCCGGCTTTGCGTTTTCCTATCCTGCGCTTTCCCAGCTGATCGGCTGGGGTCTGCCGCTGCTCGCGCGAGGGATGGTCCACCGCGCGGCGCGTGGGCGCGGGCATAGTGCCGCGCGGAGAAGTTGGGCCTCATTGTCGCGGGCGTCGCACCGCAGTCGCAGATCCTGACTCAATCCACTTACGCCATCGTCGCCATGACCGCCGTGACGAGGGCGGATTGCCCCTCTCTGGCTCCGCCGCTCGTCTCGCCCGGAGAGAGCCACACCCGCAGCCCCGGCCCCCAGCTCAGGGTTGCAGGTATAATTTCGCTTCGCCGGTTGGAGAGGAGCGCTGCATGAGTCTTTCAGGTCGGGTCGCGCTGGTCACCGGCGCCTCGCAAGGAATAGGGCGCGCTTGCGCTCTCAGGCTGGCGCAATCGGGAGCCGCCGTCGCGCTCATGGCCCGCAATCAGGAAAAACTCGACCAGTTGGCCGCCGAAATCGCCGCCGCGGGCGGCACAACCGCTGCATTTCCTGCGGATGTAGCCGACGAAGAGCAGATCAAATCGGGCATGAAAGCGGCAATTGTGCAATTCGGCAAGATCGATATCCTGGTCAACAACGCAGGCATCACCCGTGACCAACTGGTGATGCGCATGAAACGCGCCGATTGGGACGCGGTTCTTGATACGAATCTGACTTCCGCTTACCTCTGTATCCAGCAGGTGATTGGCTCGATGCTCAAGCAGCGCTGGGGCCGCATCATCAACATCACTTCCATCTTTGGACAGATGGGTCAGGCGGGACAGGCCAACTACGCCGCATCCAAGGCGGGCCTGATCGGACTCACCATGGCCATGGCGCGAGAAGTCGCTTCGCGCAACATTACTTCGAATGCTGTCGCTCCAGGCTTTATCGAGACTTCGATGACCTCGGTCCTGGGTGAGGACTTCAAACAGAACGCATTGAAGATGATCCCCCTGGGCCGAATCGGAACCACGGAGGAGGTCGCCAATGCTGTCAACTTCCTTGCCTCCGAAGAAGCCGCTTACATCACCGGCCACGTGCTGAACGTGAATGGCGGCATGCTGATGGGCTAGCCGAAACACTTAGGACCGCCGGCCTCGCCCGCCGCGACCGCCTGTCCTCTCCCATGGCCGAACCGCCAGGACGGAATTGCCATGAAAATGCTGATCGCAAGTCTCACACTGTTCTCACTCACCTGTTTCGCCACTACCTCCCGGACCGTGTCCTACAAATCCGGCGATGACACCGTCGAAGCCACCCTCTACACCCCGGAAGGCAAGGGCCCGTTTCCCGCACTCGTGGTCATCCACGAATGGTGGGGCTTGAATGACTGGGTGAAAGACCAGGCCGGCAAGCTGGCCGACGAAGGTTACGTGACTCTGGCGATCGATCTCTATCGCGGCAAGGTGGCCACTACCTCCGAGATGGCGCACGAGTTGACGCGCAGCCTCGAAGGCAAGCGCCTCATGCGCGATCTGCACGCGGCGTTCGCCTTTCTCCAGTCACAGCCCAGCGTCAAGCCCGACCGCATCGGTTCGATTGGCTGGTGCATGGGCGGGGGTTTCGCGCTCGATCTGGCTTTGAGTGAACCCGCGCTGGCCGCCGCTGTCATCAATTACGGCGAACTCGAGACCGATCCTGGGGAATTGAAGAAGATCCATGCCCCCATCCTTGGCCTGTTCGGCGCGCAGGATCACGGCATCACGCCCGAGGAGGTGCGCAAGTTCGAGGCTGCGCTCAAGCAGATGGGCAAACCCGTCGAGGTGACCATTTATCCCGATGCCGGGCATGCCTTCGAGAATCCCCGGAACAAAGACGCCTA
>Ga0126383_10001436_pt1 | contig 14835 bp, 12 predicted proteins | sample PanSoiMetPlot_35_FD_96882 | JGI IMG/M metagenome (GOLD analysis project Ga0126383, IMG submission 96882) | Tropical forest soil microbial communities from Panama - MetaG Plot_35 | ecosystem: Environmental > Terrestrial > Soil > Tropical forest > Bulk soil | place: Panama | collected 2016-02-17
ATCCGCGCGGCGCTCGGCAGTCTGACGGCGGAGGCGACCTTACTCGTTAATTAAGCCCGGCTTCTCTCTCCGTTCGAGTCAAATTGCGATTGGGAATCGTCCATTGTGAATGCGCCGGAAACGGTCAGCCCCATTCACAATTCACGATTCACGATTCACAATTGGCCCCCGTGACCTCTGTTCGCCCTCCGGCCGTGGCCGGAACGTTCTACGAGGGGCGGCCGGAGAGGCTGCGAGAGCAGGTTCGGGAGTGCCTTCCCGCCGATGCCGCTCGCGAGCCCGCCTTCGGCGCGATTGTTCCGCACGCCGGATACATTTATTCCGGTCCCGTGGCGGGCGCGGTCTTCGCTCGGATCGCGCTGCCGAAGACGGCGGTGATCCTCTGCCCGAATCACACCGGCCGCGGGGCGCCGGCCGCACTCGAGCCGTCCGACGCCTGGCGGACCCCGCTGGGAGACGTGCCGGTCAATCGCCGCCTGGCGGACCGGCTGCTGGAGCTCTCGCCGTCGCTCCGGGAGGATCGCGCCGCGCACGCCCGCGAGCACTCGCTGGAAGTTCAGCTCCCATTTCTGCAGACGCTGCGTCCGGATCTCGAAGTCGTCCCGGTCTGCCTGGGCCTCGCGGACCTCGACCTCTGCCGCGAGGTGGGCGAGGCGGCGGCGCGCTTGAACGCGGAAGAGACAGAGCCCCTTCTCCTTCTCGCCTCCTCCGACATGAACCACTACGAGCCGCGCGCGGTGGGGCGCCGCAAGGACGACCGCGCGCTGGACCGCGTCGAGGCCATCGATCCGGAGGGACTCTTCACGACCATACTCACCGAGAACATCTCCATGTGCGGCTTCCTGCCGGCGACCGCGCTCCTCTTCGCCGCCCGCGCCTCCGGCCCGCGCACGGCGCGTGTCGTGGCCCGGCGCGACAGCGGCGACGAGACCGGGGATCCCTCGTCGGTGGTGGGCTACGCCGGAGTGATCGTCACTTAGGATCGCAACGGGATCGCATCGTGATCGCAGCGGGATCGATGAACGTGAAGGCGTGAAACCAAGCTTCGTCCCGTCCGATACGATTCATGGACTCGAGGCGTACGTTTGTCCGCACTGTCGAGGTCCTCTCGAGGCGCGGCCAAAGGCACTTGGGTGCGGATCATGCCAAAAGGATTTCCCCGTCGAAGAGGGGATCGCCGACTTTTGCGGCGGCACGTATTACGACAAGTTCAGTGAGAAGCAGAAGCTGCCATCCGACCACATGCTCGCTCTGGAGGACGAACTCCAAGGGACCAGGGCGCGAATCGAGAGGTTCTATGCTCCGCTGATCGCCCGACGATTCCGCGGCAGTCAAACACGCGTGCTCGACTGCGGCTGCGGCAACGGCGTCGCAGTCGACCTGCTGCCCGATCTCGGTTTCGAGACCTGGGGCGTTGACTCCTCTGCGCTCCGAAAGTGGCAATGGCGTCGGTGCCGGGAAAAGAGACGTCTCGCGCTCGCGAACGCGCTCGCTCTCCCCTTTTCCGACGGTTTCTTTGACGCCGTCATCTCGTCGGGCGTCCTCGAGCATGTCGGAGTCCGGGAATTCCGGACGCCTCGGTATTCGGTGGAACCCGAACGAGACCAGGCTGAACAGCGCCGCAGATACTTGAAGGAAATCCTTCGAGTCGTGCGCCGGGGTGGTGTGATTTGGATCGATGCGCCTAACGGACGATTCCCGATCGACTTCTGGCACTCCGATGATATGCGGGGAGCCCCGCGCACACACTCTCCTCTTGAAAAATTCTTGCCGACGTCGGGGGAAATTCGCCGCCTGGTCGATTCTGTGGGGGAAAAGATCTCCCTTCGGTTTCTCAGCCCTCGCGGCCGGTTTCGCTTCGCTCGGCTCGGACGGAGATGGTACGGGAAGCCGGCCTCCGCGGCTGGCCGGCTCTTCTTCGAGCTCATTGCTCACCGGCCCTGGACAGCTTTGGCTGGGTCACCCCTCAATCCTTATCTCGTGGCGGAAATTCTGAAGCAGGGTTAGCTTCCCCGTCTCTCCTTTGCAATCGGCGGAGAACGCCTCCCAGCTCTACCTCGGGAAACTCCCTGCCGGGGAAGCTCGCCGCCCACTCCCGCAGTGCAGGGGAACGGGGACCCGCGGCCAGGACGAGCCAGCCAGCGGAGCCTCGTCGCCATTGCTTGCCCAGCTGCGCAAGGTCACCGTCCACGCTGACGACCTGGACATCTTCTACCGTGCGGCAGCAGAGCCAGCCCGGGCCCACGAGGTAATAGGCGAGGCAGAGCTTCGTATACTGGTTCTCGACGAAGAGCTGTTCCCGCCCGGGGCCGGTATCCGCGTACGTCGCGAGCGGCCTCGCGGCAAGATACCGCGCGAGAGGGCGCCAGTCGGGACGGCCCGTCTCGAAATAGCGCGTGAGCCCGCGGACGTACAGAGCGACCACGACCGCCGCAAGAGCTGCTCCGAAAACCGCCATTCCCCTTCGGCGCACGAGGAAGGCCACCGGAAGCGCTGCCAGAGGCGCGAGCGTTATTCCTGCCGGGAGCCAGTGAAAGATCGAGTCATAGGTCGGATGCCCGTGTTCCAGGAGTTCGACGCCCGCCAACCCGAGAATCGCCCAAGCCGGCAGAAACCGCAGCCCCGGAGTCCATGCGGCCCACGCGATGCCGAACACCACGAGACCGGCGAAGAAGACTCCCTGGCGGCCGAGCGGATAGCCGTCGTTCGGATTGAAGCCGAAGTACGCGAAGTAGCGAAGCACGCGCGCCGGCGCCAACGGAGGAGGGGCGGTCATGGGCGGCAGGCGCAGCGCCCTCATCAGGACAGGCAACCAGGGAAGGAATCCGGCAGCGATCACCGCCGCATGTACCGGGCTCCACATGAGGAAGCGGCGCGCCGTCGCGCGTCTTCCCGGATCGCCACCGACCGCGTCCTCGATCACCAGCGCCGGTGCGGCGAGAGCGAGCACGAATGCGGCCAGATAGAGAGAGTACAAACATCCGAGGCTGCAGAAGTAGAACGCGAGGAGAGTCGAAAGCCGCGGCCGCTCGAGATGCCGGTCCATTGCCAGAAGCGCCGCGACCAGGAAGAGCGTGCCCAGGGCATAGGGACGAACCTCCTGCGAGTAACGCACGTGGAAGGGAGACAAGGCCAGGAACGCGGACGCTGAGATCGCAACCGCGAAGCCTGCCCTGCGGGCCAGCAGAATTCCCAGAAGGACCACGCACAGGATGCCCCACACCGCCGGGAGAGCTCTGTGCCAGGACCCTCCCGCCGCGACCGGGAACCAGAGCTTCTGCACGATGTAGTCGAGAGGCGCGTGGAGTCCCTGCGTTCTCAGGGAGCTCCACATGCTGCTCCATGTCCCGCGGACCGTCGAGAGCTCGAGAATCTCGTCCAGCCAGTAGGAGAAGTGGCCAAATCGCAGAAAACGAATCGCCCCGGCGGCCAACGCCAGGCCTATCCAGAGAATCACCGCACGTCGGTGGTCGGACATCGCGAGATGTACTGGCCTAAATCTCGTCCTCTTTCAGCAGCCGCCCCGCGATCTCGCGAATCTCCCGGGCCACGCCGCGGCAGCCGGCCACGATGTTGCCGCGCTCCCAGTAGGCGCGCCCGCCGGCGAAGTCGGTCATTTCGCCGCCGGCCTCCTCGATCAGGAGCGAGCCCGCGGCCAGATCCCAGGGCGAGAGGCGGAACTCGAAGAAGCCGTCGAAGACGCCGGCCGCCACCATGGCCAGATCGAGCGCGGCGGACCCGGCCCGCCGGATGGCGCGGGCGTGCAGGAAGACCTCGCGAAAGAGCGACAAATAGAGGTCGATCCGCTCGCGGTAGCGGAAGGGAAAGCCGGTGGCCACGAACGCGCCGTCCACGCCGGCGCAATCGCTGACGCGCAGGGGCTCTGCGTTGCGAAAGACGCCTCCCCCTCGCTCGGCGGAGTAGAGCTCGTCGCGGAGCGGGTCCCAGACGACCCCGGCCACGATCTCTCCCTGTTCGCGCGCCGCGATCGACACGCACCAGAAGGGAAAGCCGGAGACGTAATTGGAGGTTCCGTCCAGCGGGTCGATGATCCAGGTGCGCGGGGCGCGGGCCGAGCCGGAGGCGCCCCCCTCTTCTCCCAGGAAGGCGTCGTCGGGAAACGTTTCCCGGATGCGCTGGATGATCGCGGCCTCGCTCTCGCGGTCGGCGGACGTGACGAAATCGTTCTTCTGCTTCTCGGTCACCGATCCGGCGGGCAGGGCGCGCCAGTTGCGGACCAGGACCGCCCCGCCCGCGCGGGCTGCCGCGACCGCCGTTTCGAGCAGGTTCGATCTCATCGCGGCGCGGGCCGGGCGCCGGCGAGCCGCGCGAACCCTTCGGCGATCGCTTTCTCCGCCGGCGCGCCGAGCACGTTGTATCCGCGCTCGCCGGCTCGCGCGCCGCGGCCGTCGGAAAAGGTCTTCCACCAGTAGACGCCTCGCCACCACGGCTGGCCGTCGAAGGCGCGGAAGAGCGCGCGGATGGCGCGCGCGGCGTCCTCGGGAGCGGGGGGACGTCCGGTGTTCTCGTCGTGGGGCTGCATCCAGCCGGCCTGGACCGGCGGGTATCCCGCCTCGGTCAGGATGACGGGCTTGCCGGTCCGGCGCGCGAGCTCGGAAAGCGGCGCCGCGGCCCGGCGCGCGCCCGCTTCGAGCTCCGCATCCGTGACGTCGGTCTTGGTCGAAAGAGCGTCGTAGAAGTCGACGCCGATCGCGTCCAGAGCGTCCCAGAAACCCACGCGCGCCGCTCCGGCCGCCCAGTTGGCCGCATAGGTCAGCGTCGCGCCTGTCGCCAGCCGCACCGCGGCGATCGTCTCCAGCCACTCCGTCCGGTGCGCCTCGGTGCCGACGAGCTCGGTCCCCACGCACAGGATCGAGGCCCCGGCGGCTTCGGCGATCAGAGCATTGTGGATCAGGAAACGCCGGTAGGCGTCGAACCAGCGCCGCCATTCGACTTCGCTCGCCATCGCCGCGTCGCCGACGAACGCGCCGGGAATCCAGATTTGCGGCTTGACCATCGCCGTCATGCCCAGCGACCGCGCGTCGGCCACCGCGCGCACCGATCCCTCGTCGGTTTCGCCCTGAGGGCTCTTGTGCACGAAGGAGATTTCCGCAGTGTGCGCGTCGCGCGAGTAAGCGAAGGGCATGACCGAGATGGAGTTGACGTTCAGGCCTGCCAGGCGCGCCAGCGTCTCCCGCGAGCGGAGCGACGCGTAACCGCCGGCGATGGAGTTGGTCATGGCGTAAGACATGCCGCGCAGGAATCCGGGGGGGAGCCCCCGACGGGCCGGAGGCCGGACCGTTTCGCCGGCGGCGCGCGCCGACCAGCGCTCGAGCGCGCCGCGACAGTCCGCCTCGCCGGCGACGAGGATGCGGAGGACCGCCTCTTCCCCTTCGGCGCGGGCTCCGGCTTCGATCCAGGAGGCCGCGGCACCCACGGCGAAGAGAGGAGAGATCTCTTCGTTCCCCTGGAAGACCTGGTCGACGGTGGGCTCGACCCGGGCGGCCTTCAGGAAGGCGTAGAAGGACCCCACGTCGCGCCCCCACCATCGCGCGGCGGCGCGCGCGCCGACAGCCGCGGCCAGGAGGGGCCGGTCGAGCAGCCGCGGCTCCGCGGCCGCGAAGGCTGCCGTGGCCAGAACCGCCGTCACGCAGTCCGGAGTGGGCGGCGCGGAAAGATCGATATCGACCGCGATCTCGCTTCCGTTTCGGGACAGATCCGCCGGCCGCGTCGAGCCCGTCGCGCGCGCCTTGGCGGACGGATCGGGAAACAGTCGAACGGAAAGCGGCGCCTTGCGGTTGCCCGCGGCGGCGAGAAACCGGCGAAGGACCGGCTCCCAGCGGGCGATTCCGCCGCGGTCCGCCTCGTGGAACCGCCAGCGGATCCCTCCCGTCTCCTCGGTCTGAAACGATTTTAGGAAGGCGTCTTGCGCCGAGATCTCGTCGTGGTCGGCCGCCCGATCGATGGCCAGAGAATTCTTGGCCCTGACGAAATGCCCTTCCTTGGTCAGTTCCCCCGAGACGACCTCGTAATCCGGAGGCGCCGACTCCCGCCAGAAGAGCCGCTCGAGCGCGAGCCGCAACGCGGTGTGCGCGCCGATGCCGAGCACGATGGTCACCAGGGGACGGCGCGGGTCGGTCAGCGCCACGGCATCGCGGTCGCCGCGGTAGGCGCGGCCGTCGAAGACGAAGCCGGACGGCTCGAGGCGCACGGGGAAGCCCGAGAGGAGAGATCGGAGCGCTTCCGGCGGCGGCAGGGTCGAGACGTAGACCGCTTCAAATCCGGCGCGCACCGGCGATGCGATCGGGCCCAGATCGATCTCCGCGCCCGAGCGGCGAGCCCAGCCCTTCACGCGTTCGGCATCCGGCCCGGCCAGGACGGTCTCCGACAGCCGCAGGGCGATGCGCCGCTTCTCCTCTCCGGCGGCGCCGTCGGGGCGCAGCAGGATCAGCAGGAAGAGAGAGCCGATCAACCCTCGGGGAAATCGGGGCATGACGCGCGCTCAGTGTGGGACGGAAGCCCGGCGGTCCTCTTCGCGCTTCCAGACGATCCGGCCGGCCACGATGGTGGCTGCAGCCGCGCCGGTGAGCTCCCACCCCTCGAACGGCGTGTTGCGCGAAAGCGAATGGAACCGCGAGGACGCGACCGTCCACTTCCGATGGGGATCGAAGAGCGTCAGATCCGCCGGCGCTCCCTCGGCGAGTCCGCCGCCCGGAAGACGGAAGGCCCGCGCGGGGCCGGTGGAGAACGCTTCGGCGAACCGCGCCAGGGAAAGCCTTCCCGGGAGAACCAGCCGATCGTGGGCCAGGGCCGCGGCCGTCTCCAGCCCCACGATCCCGAACGGCGCGCTGTCGAAGTCCACGGCCTTCTCGTCCTCGTGATGCGGGGCGTGATCGGAGGCGACGGCGTCGATCGTCCCGTCGGCCAGACCTGCGGTCAGGGCCGCGACGTCCGCGGCCTCTCGCAGCGGCGGATTCATCTTGGCGTTGGTGGAGAAACCGGAACGCGCCACCTCCTCGTCGGTCAGCGTGAGATGGTGCGGAGTCACTTCGCAGGTGACCGCGATGCCTTTGGCCTTGGCCTGGCGGACGAGATCGACGGTCCGAGCCGTCGAGACGTGCGCCAGGTGCAGCCGCCCGCCGCTGACCTCCGCCACCAGAAGATCGCGCGCCACGGCCGCCGCCTCGGCGATGGCCGGCTGTCCGGCGAGGCCCAGCCGTGTCGAGACCGCCCCTTCGTGCATGGGCGATCCGCCCGAGAGCGTGGAGTCCTCCGCGTGCTGCACGATCGGCATGCCGAAGAGGCTGGCGTGCTGGAACGCGTGGCGCAGGAGCGCGCCGTCGGCCAGCCACTTGCCGTCGTCGGAGACGGCGACCGCGCCCGCCACGCGCATCTCGCCGAACTCCGCGAGCTCCCTGCCCTGCTGACCCTTGGTGATCGCCCCGATGGGATAGAGCCGCGTGCCGGCGACGCCGCGAGCCTTGGTGACGATGTACTCGGTGATCGGGCGGCTGTCGTTGACCGGGTCGGTGTTGGGCATGGCGCAAACGGCGGTGAAGCCTCCGGCCGCCGCGGCCGCGAGGCCGGTGGCCACCGTTTCGGCGTACTCGCGGCCGGGCTCCCGCAGGTGCGTGTGCAGGTCGATGAAGCCGGGAAAGACGTACAGTCCGGAGGCGTCGAGAACCTCCGCGGCCTCGGACGGCAGGTTCCGCCCGAGACGGGACACGGCTCCGCCTTCGAGCAGCACGTCGGCGATCTCGTCGCGCCCGGCAGACGGATCGATCACGCGGCCTCCCCGCACCAGGAGCCGCGCGGTCACGCCTCCCCCTCCCACGGACGGCCGGTCAGGAGCAGGTAGAGCACGGCCATTCGCACGGCTACCCCGTTGGCCACCTGGTCCAGGATCAGCGACCGAGGCGAATCGGCGACTTCCGACGAGATCTCCACCCCGCGGTTCATCGGACCGGGATGCATGACCACGGCGTGCGCGCCGGCCCGAGCCAGGCGCGCTGCCGTCAGCCCGTAGCGCTTGAAGTACTCGCGGGTGGAAGGAAAGTAAGAGGAACCCTGCCTCTCGAGCTGCATCCGAAGCATCATGACCACGTCGGCGCCCGGGAGCGCGGCGTCGAAATCGGTGGTGACTTCCACGCCCATCGCAGCCAGGCACGCCGGCGCCAGGGTCGGCGGCCCGCAGACCGTCACGCGCGCCCCGAGCTTGGTGAGCAGCCAGATGTTCGAGCGGACGACGCGGGAATGCGCGATGTCGCCGGTGATCACCACGTGCAGCCCGGCGATCTTGCCGAAATGGCGGCGAATGGTGAGGGCGTCGAGCAGCGCCTGCGTGGGATGCTCGTGGGCGCCGTCGCCGGCGTTGACGACCCCGGCCTTGAGATGCCGCGCCAGGAAGTGAGGAACGCCCGGAGTCTGGTGCCGGATCACGATCAAATCCGGCGACATGGCCTGCAGGTTGCGGGCGGTGTCCAGAAGCGACTCTCCCTTTTCCACCGAGCTCCCCTTCGCCGCGAAGTTGAGCGCGTCCGCGGAGAGCCATTTCTCTGCCGTCTCGAAGGAGAACCGCGTCCGGGTCGAAGCCTCGAAGAAGAGATTGACGATCATCCGGCCGCGGAGCGCCGGAACTTTCTTCACTTCCCGCTGGCCGATCGAGAGCATGGACTCCGCGGTGTCCAGGATCCGCGTGATCTCGTCCGCGGAAAGGGGCTCGATGCCGAGGAGGTCCTTGGAGCGGAGGGGAGCGGGATGATTCAAGATTGAAAATTCAAGATTCAAGATTGAGCATCTTCATGGCGACCGTCCCCAATCTTGAATCTTGAATCTTGAATCTTGAATTCCTTCACGCCGGCTTCTCGAGGATCCAGACCTCGTCCGTTCCGTCGGTCTCCTGGAACATGACCTTGATGACCTCGCGTGACGCGGTCGGCACGCTCTTGCCGACGTAGTTGGCTTCGATCGGAATTTCCCGATGTCCGCGGTCGATCAGAACCGCCAGCCGCACGGCCCGAGGGCGGCCCAGGTCGATCAGGCCGTCCAGCGCCGCGCGCACGGTGCGACCGGTGTAGAGCACGTCGTCACAGAGAACGACGACCCGGTTTCCAAGATCGAAGTCGATCTCCGTCTTTTTCAAGAGAGGCTGCGGCGCCACCAGCGAGAGGTCGTCCCGGTAAAGAGTGATGTCCAGGGTCCCGGTAGGAAAGGGCTTCCCCACCAGATCGCCCAGGCGAGCGGAGAGACGGTTGGCCAGCGGAACTCCGCGGGTCCGGATTCCGACGAAGACCATGTCGGAGAGATCCTTCTGGCGCTCGGCGATCTCGTGCGCCATCCGGTCGATCATCCGGCGGATCCGCTCGGGGTCCAGGATCCGCGTTTTCTTGACGAGAGTTTCGGTTACGGCCACCGCGGGGGGCAGTCTATGGGCAGGTCTATCTTGCGTCAACTCAGGGAAGTCGGCGCAACGAGTCCTCCCGTCAACAGCCCTTTGGTTCAGACCGGGCAGGACGCCGGGGACGGGGGGACCTTCGGAAAGCCCATGAAATCCGGTGGCCGCCCGGCGGGTCGGGGTTACAATTGGCGCCAATCATGGTTGTTTACAACGCGGCGACTCGGGAGCTTACTGCGAAGATCGTCTATTACGGCCCCGGTCTGGGAGGCAAGACAACCAACCTGCAGGTCCTGCACGACCGCCTCGACCCGGCCACTGTGGGGAAACTGCTCAATCTTGCGACGCAGACGGACCGCACGATTTACTTCGATCTGCTTCCCGTCGAGCTCGGCGACATCAAGGGATACAAGATCCGATTCCAGCTCGCCACCGTGCCGGGCCAGACGGCGTTCAACGAGACGCGGCGCGTCGTGCTCAAGGGCTCGGACGGGATCGTCTTCGTGGCCGACTCGCAGTGGACCATGCTCCCCAAGAACCTGGAGAGCTGGCAGAACCTGAAGGAGAACCTCAAGGCCAACGGCGTCTCCTTCGAGGGGATCCCGATCGTTGTGCAGTACAACAAGCGCGATCTGACCGACATCCTTTCCGTCGACGCGCTTCAGGAGGCCCTCGGGCTGTCCTCCTATCCATTCGTCGAAGCCGTGGCCAGCGCCGGGCGCGGCGTCACCGAGACGTTCAAACTGATCTCCAAGCTGACCTTCGTCGACCTGCTCCGGCGGCTCCAGGGACGCAGGCCCGAAGACGCGCCCGCGCCCCCCGTTCCGGTCCGCAAGGACAAGGACGATCTGCTGTCCTGGAAGGATTCGCTCTTGAACCGCTCGGCCGCCGCTTCCGGCGCGACCGCCGCCGCCGCGCAGGCCAAACGGCCGCTTTCGCTGGTGCAGCCCGGACCGGCTGAAGAGCCGCCCTTCGAGGCCGCCGACGAGGGGCAAGCCCCCGCCGAGCCTCCCGCGGAGGCGGAGGGACCTTTTGTCGAGGCCGCGAGCACGCCCGCGGCGCCGCCGGAGCTTCCGGCCGTTCCGCCGGCGCCACCGGCCGCTCCGGTGGCCGCCGCAGAAATCTCCAGCCGGCCGACGGAGAGGATCGAGTACGTCGATCCGGTCGAAGTGGCGCGACGCGCGGCTCCGCTGTTCCCGTCAAGCGCGGCGACCACGCCTCTCCCGGAAGCGCCTGCTTTCGCCGCTTCCGCCGAGCCGCCGGCGTTGTTCGTCGATCCGCCGCAGCTGGAGATGCCTTCTCCTCCTCCTCCGCCGGCGCCCGTCTTCGACGACACCCGCATGCGCGAGCTCGAGGAGCGCCTCGCGCGGGCCGAGGGCTCACTCGCCCGCGAGCGCACGGAGAAGGAGCGGCTTACGGAGCGGATGACGGAGTTGACAGCGGAGCTCTCGACCCGGCTGGAGACGTTCGAAAAAGAGACTCGCGCGCTGGGCGAGCGGCAGGACGGTTTTTCCCAGCGGGTCGACACTCTGGAGAAGGCGAACTCCGCACGCCACAAGGAGACGCTGCCGCGTGTCCAGGCGCTGGAAGACCGGCTGGACCGCGGTGAGAAGCGCCAGCGCACCGCGGAGGACGATGTCTCCATGGCCCTGCGCACCCTGTCCGAGCGCGGCGAGAAGCTGCATCAGCACATCGAAGAGATCGGGGAGAAGATCGCAGCGCTCGAGCGCACCCTTCAGGAAAAGACAAGCCAGACCCGCCGCGAGGCCGACGACATCCGCAGCCAGCTCGATACCTTCCAGGGTGCGCTGGAAGAAAAGATCATGCAGGGGCGTCGGGAGGCCGAGGACATCCGCTCGCAGATCGCTCCGGTGCTCGAGGCGCACGGACGTCAGGGCGAGACCAGCCAGCGGCTGACCGCGGAGTTCGACCGCATGCGCGAGTCCCTGGCCGAAGCCCTGGGCGAGGTCTCCGAGCGGCTGCGCAACGCGGTACGCGGCCTGTAGCGCCGGCGCCGACCGACCTTCTCTTCCAGACCGGGCGGCTCTCGAGCTTCTATCGCCTGGATCGCCGGTGGGGCCGAGGCCGGCCGCTCCCGCCGGCGTCCGACACCACGCGCGACAGAAACCGCTCGTCATCCCGCCAGCGGGGGCGCACGGTCACGGAGAGATCGAGGAAGAACCGGCGCCCGGATTCCCGCTCCAGTTCCTCGCGGGCGGCCTGGCCGATGTCCCGGATCATCGAGGCCCCCTTCCCGATGACGATTCCCTTCTGGCTCTCCTTCTCCACGACCACGGAAGCGGTCACCACGGTCATTTGCTTCTCCGGCTCTTCCCGCACGGCGTCGATGATCACCGCGGTGGCGAAGGGCAGCTCCTGGCGAGCCCGCTCCAGGAGCTTTTCGCGGATCACCTCGGAGATCCACTCCGACTCCGGAGTGGACGTCAGGAAGTCCTCGGGATAGGCGGCGGGCCGCTCGGGGAGAGCGCCGGCCAGCAGGCTGGCCAGGCGGTCCACGCCGTCGCCGGTCCGGGCGGAAACCGGAACGACTTCCAGGAAAGAGCGCCGGGAGGCAAGACCGGCGATCCTCGGCAGGAGCGTCTCCTTTCGCACAATATCTATCTTGTTAAGGGCCAGGACGACCGGACGCCCGGCCTTCGCCAGCAGCCCGAGCGTGAAATCCTCACCTTCCCCGGGCCTGTCCGAAGCGTCCACCACCCAGAGCACCAGGTCGGCGCCGGCCAAAGCGTCCGTCGCGTCGCGGACCATCGCCGCGTTCATCCGGAATTTCGGGCGATGAATCCCCGGGGTGTCGATCAGGGCGATCTCCGCGTCCGGCAGGCGGGCCACTCCCAGGATGCGTTTGCGGGTCGTCTGCGGTTTGTCCGAGACGATGGCGACCTTCTCCCCGACCAGGCGATTGACCAGGGTCGACTTGCCGGCGTTGGGGCGGCCGACGACCGCGACTTCACCGGAGCGCATGGGAATTAGCTATCAGCTATCAGCTATCAGCTGTCGGCTGCCAGCTTCCCGGGCCGAGGAGCCGAGTCTTCGGAGCCCGACTGAGAGCTGAGAGCTGATAGCTGAGAGCTCGTGTCGGCCTCGATGCGGACGCGATGCACCCTCCTGCGGTCGGCCTCCTCGACCGTGAACAGGAGGCCCGCTTCGCTGTGGCTCTCGCCCGCCCGCGGGATGTGCCCGAGGCGAGCAGCCAGGTAACCGCCAACCGTCGTGAAATCGCCGCCCTCCGGGCCGCGGTCGAAGAGCTCCCGGACGGTCTGGATGCTCTCCTTTCCCGAGACCGAGTAGACGCCGTCGGCAGTCTTGCTGACCGCTTCCCGCTCGTCCTCGTGCTCATCGGAGATCTCGCCGACGATCTCCTCCAGCAGATCCTCGACGGTCACCAGCCCGGAGACGCCTCCGTACTCGTCGACCACGATGGCCATCCAGAGATGCCTTCGCTGGAATTCCCGCAGGAGCTCGGAGACTTTCTTGGACTCCGGTACGAAATACGACTCGCGAAGCATGCCGGTGATGGGGCGTCCGTCGCCCGACCGAATGGCCTCGAACATGTCCTTGACGTGCACGATTCCGACCACCGTGTCGATCGTCCCCCGGGCCACCGGGACCCGGGAGTACTTGGAGGACGCGAAGAGCTCGGCCAGCGTCTGCGGCGAGGCGGCTGCGTCGATCCAGACGATGTCGGTGCGCGGGGTCATCACCTCGCGCACCCGTGTGTCGCCGAAGTCGACGATGGAGAGGACGAGTTTCTCCTCCTCTTTCTCCAGGATCCCCTCCTCGCGGCCCACGTCGATGTACGCCTGGACCTCCTCCTCGGTCGCCGGAGGCGCCTGCTGCCGCTCGCGCCGCGCGAAGATGCCTCGCAGGGGAATGGCCAGCGGCAGCATCAGCCAGGACGCGGCGTCGACGACCGGCAGGAGACGGGTCACGGTCCGCTCCGGATCCGTTCCGAATCCGACCCGCAGCAGGACGATCTCGGTGGCCAGCCATCCGACCAGGAAGACGCCGCCGCCCCAGGCCCACGCCGCGTCGACGTGGAAGCTCTGGAGAGCCGATACCTCGGTCAGGAGGCCGGTCAGGAGGAGGATCTGCACGAAGACCTTGGTGGTGATGCGGGTGATCTCCACCTCACCCGGTCCGGCCAGCAGGCGCGCCTGCTCCGGATGCTCCTCGAGCAAGCCGCGGATCTTGATCGGCGAAAGGCGATCGAGCGCCAGCGCGAATGACTCGAAGAGGAGAAAGACGAGGTAGCAGACCCCGGAAAAGACGAGCGCGATCATCGCCGCACCGGCCTTTGTCCCGTCTCCCCGGGTTGGTCGGCGCCGATCTCGAGCCGGCGCGCCAGCCGGGCCTCCAGGGCGTTCATCTGGCCGTCGTCGGTCTCGTGGTCGTATCCGAGCAGGTGGAGATACCCGTGGAGGAGCAGACGGTCGATCTCGCGGCGGGTGGTGGCGCCGCGACGGCGCGCCTCGCGCGACGCGTAGGGGACGGAGATCACGATGTCTCCCAGCGCGAGGCCGGCGCCGGGGAACGAGAGCACGTCCGTCGACCGGTCCTTGCGGCGGTAGCGGCGGTTCAGGGACCGCATGCGCACGTCCCCGCAGAAGAGGACCGAAACCTCCGGGCGCGCTGGAAGGCTCCCGCCGAGCAGGGAATCGCCGGTTTGCCGCGCAGGACCGGAGGCGGAGGGCGGGCAGAGCCGCCCGAGCCGCTGGAAAAGATCCTTCACCCGGCGCGCCGGAGGAGCGCCGGAGACCGCGGCGCGGACGCTGATTTCCATGGAAGCGGCCCTAACCGGCGCGGGGCCCGGCGCCGCGAACCGCCGGTTCGGAGACCACTCCCGTCTCCCCTGTCCGGCGCCGCCCCTTGAGCTCCCGGTTGAACTCGAAGCCGGGATAGTCGATGCGGTGGTGATAGACGTTGGCCACCGTGCGTTCCAGCGTTTCCACGATGATCGCCAGGTCGCGCATGGTGAGATCGCAGTCGTCGAACTGGCCGTCGCGCAGACAGTCGTCGACGATCGTCTGGATCATCGTCCGGATCTTCGCCGGCGTCGGGTCGATCAGCGTGCGCGACGCCGCCTCGACCGCATCACAGATCATGAGGATGCCGTTGACGCGCGTCGTCGGGCGAGGACCAGAGTGCCGGTAATCCGTGTCGCGCACCGGTCCCTGCGCCGGATCCGTGCGCGTCAGGGCCTTCTGGTAGAAGTAGTGGATCTTCTTCGTGCCGTGGTGCTCGCGGATCGCCGCGAGGATGGGCTCGGGCAGGCGCGCCTTGCGGCCCATCTCCGCGCCCTCGCGGACGTGCGACGCGATGATGAGCGCGCTCATCGACGGCTCCAGCTTGTCGTGGCGATTGACGCCCTTGGGCTGGTTCTCGATGAAGTATTCCGGCATCCGGATCTTGCCGATGTCGTG
>Ga0126383_10001437_pt1 | contig 14820 bp, 12 predicted proteins | sample PanSoiMetPlot_35_FD_96882 | JGI IMG/M metagenome (GOLD analysis project Ga0126383, IMG submission 96882) | Tropical forest soil microbial communities from Panama - MetaG Plot_35 | ecosystem: Environmental > Terrestrial > Soil > Tropical forest > Bulk soil | place: Panama | collected 2016-02-17
AACGCCAGGGTGGTCTTGCCGACTCCCGTCGTTCCGCTGATCGCGGCAATCGCCACGGTCCCCTCGACTGACCCCACCCTTTCCCTGAGGATGTCCAGCACACGCAGTTGGCGAGCTCGGCCGGTGAAGTGCGCCGCACCAGTTGGGAGCTGCCTGGGCACCACGGGTGAGTCTTCTCCGGCACCTGCGAGCTCTTGGCCACGTGCCTGCTGCGCCATGGGTGCGATTAGCCGACTGGTCGTGGCGGATAGCGCGAGATCGCCTGCCAGGATCTGCTGATGCAAAGACTGGAGTTCCTGGCCGGGCTCTATCGCCAGTTCGCTGCTGAGCCGACTGCGAACGTCTCGGAACACCTGCAGCGCGTCGGCCTGTCTGCCGCAACGGTACAGCGCAACCATCAGCAATCCGGCCAGACGCTCGGCCAGCGGATGCACGGCCATCAGGCCAGTCAGTTCCTCGGCCGCCTCACGATATCGGCCGATGTCGAGCAACGCAGTAATCCGATCGAGCAGCGCAGAGAGCCGCTCCTCGGCCAGCGCAAACCGGATCGAGTCAATCTTCCCAGTTGCTGACACGTCGACTAATGCTGGTCCGCGCCAGAGCGCCAGGGCCTCATCGAACGCAGCGATGGCGTCCTCGGCGTTAGGTGTGTCGCGTGCGGCCCGCGCCAGCTGGCGGAACCGCTGCACATCTATCGAACCCGGCGCGATGACCAGCCTGTAACCGTCTCCGCGTCGCTCGACTACTCCGCCAGGCTGTCCCGCCAGAACGTGCCGCAAACGAGTGATCATCACCTGGAGGCTCGCGCGTGCAGATGCCGGCGGTGATTCCGGCCAGATGGCATCGATGAGTTCTCCCACCGGAATTATCTGGCCGGCCTGCAGGGCAAGAAGGGAGAGAAGGATGCGCTGCTGCGGGGGTACCGTCAGCCAGTCGTTGACCGCGCGCACCTCGACGGGCCCAAGCAGTCGGACCCCGATATCTGAATTCCTCGTGGCGATCAGTCGTGACGTCGTCCTGTCATCGGTGCGCACCCCCAGCAACACCCCCCTTCGCATCGCCGTCGCTGCACAGCTTCTGATGGTTATCAGTCCACAACTAAGCCAATCCGCTGACGGCCGCTATGTCCAAACGTTCTGATCTCGGCACGATTGCAGTTATGTAAAGGCGGACTCCGCCGGCCGATGCGGCCGTAGTTGTCCACAGCAGTCGCCGCCCTCACGCCCGGGGCCAGATTCCTCAGGGATTGTCGTGGCCGGAGGTGGTCACGATGGCTCCTGATGGCGAGCGGCGAGCACGGGTGGCGCTGAGCTTCCTGACTAAACCCGGCGACCCCGTTCTTGGCGCCGCGCTGCAAACCCGGACAGCGAGCGAACTGCTGGCCCTGGTCACTGGCGCGGACGCCGATGGCGACGCGCTACTGGCGGGAGAGGCAGCAGACAGCGCGCTCTGCCGAGCTGTACAGCGCTGGCGGGACCGGCTCGGCGAGATCCCGAGCACGGCCCGGCTGGCGGCCTGGCAGGACTGCGGGCTGCGGCTGGTCATGCCCGGCGATGCCGAGTGGCCGACCCAGCTGGACGACCTCGGCGAGGCGCGGCCCCTGCTGCTGTGGGCGCGCGGCACCGCGGATCTGAGACTCACCTGTGTCAACTCGGTTGCCATCGTCGGCTCCCGCGCCGCCACCGGCTACGGACAGCACGTCGCCATCGAGCTGGCCGCGGCGCTCGCAGAAAAGAGCGTCGGCATCGTCTCGGGCGGCGCCTACGGTATCGACGCGAGCGCGCACCGGGGCGCGCTGGCGGGGGGCGGGGACACTGTGGCGGTGCTGGCTGGGGGCCTCGCGTTTGGGTATCCGCAGGGCAACCGAGGGCTCTTCGAGGCGGTGGCAGGGCAGGGCGTGCTGCTGAGCGAGTGCCCGCCCGATGCCGCACCAACCCGGCCCGGATTCCTCGTAAGGAACCGGATCATCACAGCGCTCAGTCGGGGGACCGTGGTAGTCGAGGCCGCGCTGCGCAGCGGCGCGCTGAATTCGGCCCGGCACGCCAGGGAGCTGTGCCGGCCGGTGATGGCCGTGCCGGGGCCGGTGACGTCGGAGTATTCGGCGGGCTGCCACGAGCTGATCAGGGACTACGGCGCGATGCTCGTGACCTGCGCGGCCGACGTGCTGACGCACGTCGCCCTGGCCGGCGACGTGGACGGGCATGGGGGGCCGAGGCACGGACCGGCCACCGCCAGGGACAGGCTCGACCCGATCGCGGTGGCCGTCCTCGAGGAGGTGCCGGTCCGCGGCGGCCGCGGGCCGGCGAGTATCGCCGTGCGCGCGGGCGTTGATCTCGATACCGCGCTCCGCTGCCTCGGGGATCTGGCTGCCGACGGCTTCGTGGAGCGATGCGACACCGGCTGGCGGTCCAGGAAGCTCGGCCCTTCAGGCTGACAGGTGGGTGGCTCGACCTGGCTTACAGGACGGTCGGCGGCCAGAGGCTGTGATGGGCTGCGATCGGGTCGCCCGGCCATTCACGCATGGAATCCAGGTTGTCGTGAGCCGGGTACTTCGCCGCGGCCGGGCCGTCCGCGAACGCGTGCAGCACGTTGGACGTGACCTTCTCAGTGAACGCCCACGCCCGCCTGTTCAGCCCGAAGATGTAGGTGTGACCCAGGGACTGCACCCAGCGCATGGTCCCGGTTGCGAACACCCCGGCGCCGCTGCTCGTGGTGTAGTAGGCCGAGTCGGAGTAGCTGTTGACACCCCGGCAGGTCAGGGGCGAGTGCGATAGCACCTCGATCGGCCGCGGCACCGGGTAGACGGGGTTCACCCGGTCGTACTCGATGCCGACCAGCCCGGTGAAGCTGGTTCCCTTCTGCGCGCCGGTCCCGGCGTAGACCCAGGAATCGGGCGAGGCGACCACGTAGGGGGCGTCCACCGGGTTCGACTCGTACAGCACCCCGGTCAGCGACGACTCCGGGTTCGGGCCGGGCGGTTCCCGGTAGTCGTTGGTGACGAGCGAGTTGTTCTTGCCGTACTCGGGGTCCTCGGTGTAGCTGGTCTTGTAGCAGACGACGAGGCGGTTCGCGCCAAGCTGCGTACTGGCCAGCCGGGTCCGCCGGAAGCACGTGTTCGCCCCCAGGAACGCGATGTTGACGCCGGCGTCGCGGGCAGCGGTGACGGTGGCCCGCTCCTCTGGCGTCCAGTACTCGTCGTGGCCGAGGCAGACCAGCGCACTCGCCCCGTGCAGCAGATTCGGCTCGCTCGCGATGTCCATGCTGGTCGTGTAGGCCACGGGCAAGCCGAGTTGCTCGGCGAGTGAGATGAGCTTCTGCTCGTGCCACAGGAAGTAATAAGCCCCGCTCTGGTCGTATGGCCGGTCGAGGCTGACAGCACGGGCCCGGTTGCTGTAATCGGAGCTGCCGCCCGGACCGTTGTAGAGGTCGTAGCCGCCCCAGGTGTTGTACGCCTGCCAGGTCTCTGTGCTGTTCTTGATGACGACCTTGCCTGCCGTCGTCGCCGACCGGACGGTGATAGGCACATAGCGCTGCTGCCCGGTCTCAGCGTCCATCCGCAGCAGGTAGGACCCCTCGGGCCAGTTGTCCGTGGGGATTGTCAGGGATGGCTCCCAGTTGCACTCGACCGTATTGGTGCCGCCCACCACCGCGGGCGCCGGCTGCTGGTGGCCACGGGTGCTGGGCGAGGTATAGAGCAGCCGGGCCTTGTCGCCGTTGTACCAGCCAATCCGGAAGGCCCTGACGACGAAGGACGGTGCGGTCGTCGAGGCGTACAGCGTGATGGGCTGGCCGGGCAGCACGCTGGCCTGGCCCGCGTACCCCATCATCGCGTTCGCCGCGCCGACGTTGGAGATCCCCCAGTTCGGGTCTCCCTGCAGTGAGTTCTCGGCGACCTTCGGCTTCGGCGAGGAACTCTTGGCGGATACTTTCTTGGCCGGTGTCTTCGCCGCGTCGGTGGTGCATCCGGCAATCGGGATCGCTGCGGCCGCGGCGGCCAGGCCGATGAAGCGCCGCCGCGTGGGGGAGCCCGAGCTGGCGGCGGGAGTACCCGCTTCTGCAGGGTCGTGCGTCATGGGGTCAGCCTGGCACGACCTGGGAGTGCACCCGGCCACTACGTCCCCACTTGACGATTAGACCCGATATGTTTGACCGACTGATTACCGGACTGGGGGATTCGTGTGACGCTATGCCACTGATCCTGCCCGATATCGGGCAGGATTCTTGCGAAAGTCAGTGCCGAACCGGCATCATGAGGTCGTGGAGGTCGCCGAGGGACAGCATCATGGCGATCTTGTGGAGTACCTCAGCGGCACTGGTCCGCTCAGTCACGCCGAGGCCGCGCGCGTTATCGCTGACGTACTCGGGTACTTCTGCGAGGCGCCGGACGAGTTCGTCCGCCGTCGGCACCGGGAGCTGAAGACGGGCGGGCTCACCAATGACCAGGCATTCCGGCAGATCGCCGCAGAGCTCCCGCACCGACGGTACGCCCCACCTGAGCTCTCACTCCGGCAGCTGCGCCGGATCGTGTACGGGTGACCCAGGCCGGCAACTGGATAGGAGATAGTGGCTTTGTGCGGAATTGTGGCGTATATCGGCGGCCGGGACAGCGTTCCGATCCTGCTGGAGGGCCTCGCGAGGCTGGAGTACCGCGGCTATGACTCGGCCGGCCTCGCGGTGGCCGGCCGGAGCGGGGACCTGCGGGTTCGCAAGGCGAAGGGCCGGGTCGCCGAGCTCGCCGCCGACGTGCCAGCCCGGCTGAAGGGGAGCCCGGGTATCGGGCACACCCGGTGGGCGACCCACGGCGAGCCGAGCGACGAGAACGCACATCCGCACGTATGCGGGCCGATCGCTGTCGTGCACAACGGCATCATCGAGAACGCCGAGGAGCTGCGCCTGGGCCTGGTCGCGCGCGGCGCGGAGTTCACCTCGCAGACCGACAGCGAGATTTTCGCGCACCTGATTGCCGAGGCGTCTGCCCAGCCGGATGACGGCGGCAAGCCGCGCGACCTGGAAGAAGCCGTCCGCCTCGCGCTGCAGGTGGTCGTCGGCACCTACGGCCTGGCGGTCGTGGACGCCCGCAGCCCGGACCGGTTCGTGGTGGCGCGCAACGGCAGCCCGGTGCTGCTCGGCATCGGCGACAAGGAGATGTTCGCGGCCTCCGACGTCGCCGCGCTGGTCCGCTACACCCGGCAGGTCGTTCACCTGGACGACGGGGAGATCGCGACGCTGCGGGCCGACGGGTTCCGCACGACCACCCTGGACGCTCGCAGCACCACCAAGCACCCCGCCGTCGTCGACACGGACGCCACCAGCTACGACGCTGACGGTCACGCGCACTTCATGCACAAGGAGATCCACGAGCAGCCCGGCGTCATCGAGCGCGTGCTGCGCGGCCGGCTCGACGACCGGTTCAGCACCGCTCACCTGGGCGGGCTCAACCTCGATCCGAGGGATGCCCGCGGCATCAGGCGGATCAAGATCCTCGGCTGCGGTTCTGCTTATTACTCCGGCGTGCTCGGCGCCCAGCTCATCGAGGAGCTGGCCCGGATACCCGCCGATGCCGAGCCCGCATCCGAGTTCCGCTACCGCAGCCCGGTGATCGAGGAAGGCACCCTGTACATCGGGGTCAGCCAGTCAGGCGAGACCTACGACACCCTCGCCGCCGTTCAGGAGGTCAAGCGGAAGGGCGGCCAGGTCCTCGGCGTTGTCAACACCGTTGGCAGCACCATCGCTCGCGAGGTCGACGGCGGCGTCTACCTGCACGCCGGTCCCGAGGTCAGCGTCACCTCCACCAAGACCTTTACCGCGACCGCGACGGTCTTCGCCCTGCTGGCCCTGCACCTCGGCCGGATCCACGACCTGTCGCCGGCCAATGGCCGGCGGATCGCCAACGGACTGCGGCGGCTGCCCGGCCAGATCGCCGACATCCTCGCGATGGAGGAGGAGATCGCCGGCCTCGCCAAGGACTTCGCCGAGTATCCGGGCATGTTCTTCGTCGGCCGGGTCCGCGGCTGGCCGGTAGCCAGGGAGGGTGCGCAGAAGCTCAAGGAGGTCTCCTACCTGCACGCCGAGGCTTATCCGGCGAGCGAGCTCAAGCACGGGCCGCTGGCGCTCGTCGGGCCCGGCCTGCCGACGATCGCCATCGTGCCCGATGACGAGCTGGTCGAGAAGAACCTGTCCACCCTCGGGGAGATCAAGGCCCGGCAGGGCCGGGTGCTGCTAGTCGGTCACTCGGCGCCGGCGGCCAGCCAGCTCGCCGACGACGTCCTGATCCTGCCGAGGAACGAGCCGGAGCTCGACCCGATCCTGCTGTCCGTGCCGCTGCAACTGCTCGCCTACCACGCGGCCGTCGCGCTGGGCAACGACGTCGACCGGCCGCGGAACCTCGCGAAGAGCGTCACCGTCGAGTAGCGCCGGCATGGCGCGGTTGCAAGGCGCCCGCGTCGGCGCACACTTGCCTGGTGACGGAACGGGGTAGCGCCGGGCCGGTGCCGGAGCCTATGGCCGCGGCGCTGGCAGCGTTCCGGCGGCACCTGGCCGCTGAGCGCGGTCTGTCACCGCACACCGTCCGGGCCTACCTCGGCGACATCTCGGCGCTGCTCCGGCACGCGGCTGAGCAGGAGGGGTGCACCGCGATCGCCGATATCGACATCGCGGTCCTCCGCGGCTGGCTCGGTAGCCAGCACCGGTCCGGCCAGGCCAGGACCACCCTCGCCCGGCGGGCCGCGGCGGCGCGGGCGTTCACGGCATTCGCGCACGGACGCGGCTGGCTCGCTGTCGATCCTGGCGCCCAGCTCGCCTCGCCGAAGGTCGCCCGGCAGTTGCCGCAGGTGCTCGGGCAGGATGAGGTGCTCGCCGTCCTGGACCGCCCCACCCAGAGCGGAGAGGTCGCCGCAGCGGCGCTCGTGCTGCGCGACACGGCGATCATGGAACTGCTCTACGCGACCGGAATCCGGGTGAGCGAGCTGTGCGGGCTGGACGTCGGCGACCTCGACACTGGCCGGCGCACCGTCAGAGTTCTTGGCAAGCGCAGTAAGGAACGTGTCGTGCCGGTCGGGCTCCCGGCGGTCCGGGCGGTCCTGAGCTGGCAAGGGCAGGGCCGGCCGGCGGTCGCCGCCGCGGCGTCGGGGGCCGCCTTGTTCCTCGGTGCCCGCGGCGGCCGGATCGACCCGCGCACTGTCCGCAGGGTGGTGCACACTCGCATCGCCGCGGCCCGATCGGTGCCCGACACCGGACCCCACGGGCTGCGCCACACGGCTGCCACGCACCTGCTGGAAGGCGGCGCCGACCTGCGCAGCGTTCAGGAGATGCTCGGCCACGCCTCGCTGGCCACCACTCAGCTCTACACGCATGTCAGCATTGATCGGCTCATATCGGCCTATCACCAGGCGCACCCGCGGGCCTGACCGATACATGCGGGCCTGGCCGGGACATGTAAACTTGCGTGTGACTGCCTGCTGATGGCGTTCGGCCCTCGCGCCGGAGCCATTAAGGCGGCCAAATTCGCGTGTCCGCATTGCTACGGCAAAGACCGTAGGGCGCCCTTCACCGGTCCGCCAGCGCCAATGGCGCTAGCGGCGACGGGCGTCCGGACGCCAGGAACTCAACCGGGTGGCGTGCTGCCTGCTGGCAGGACGTCCTGAACAGGAAGGGGACACCGGCATGGCTCCGGTCGTCACCATGCGTCAGCTGCTGGAAAGCGGCGTTCATTTCGGTCACCAGACGCGCCGCTGGAATCCCAAGATGAAGCGGTTCATCTTCACCGAGCGCAACGGCATTTACATCATCGACCTCCAGCAGTCGCTGGACTTCATCGATCGCGCCTACGACTTCATCAGGGAGACGGTCGCCCACGGCGGCTCGGTGCTGTATGTCGGCACCAAGAAGCAGGCCCAGGAGGCCATCGCCGAGCAGGCCCGCAGGGTTGGCATGCCGTTTGTGAACCAGCGGTGGCTGGGCGGCATGCTCACCAACTTCGGCACCGTCTACAAGCGGCTGCAGCGCCTCAAGGAACTCGAGGAGATCGACTTCGACGACGTCGCCGGCTCCAACCTCACGAAGAAGGAGCTGCTGCAGTTGCGCCGTGAGCGGGACAAGCTCGAGCGCTCCCTGGGCGGGATCCGGGACATGTCCAAGGTGCCGAGCGCGGTCTGGGTCGTGGATACGAAGAAGGAGCACATCGCGGTCAGCGAGGCGCGCAAGCTCGGGATCCCGGTTGTCGCGATTCTGGACACCAACTGCGATCCGGACGAGGTGCAGTACCCGATTCCTGGCAACGACGACGCGATTCGCAGCGTCGCCCTGCTGACCAGGGTCGTCGCGGACGCCGTCGCCGATGGCCTGATTGCCCGGGCTGGGGCCGCGACGACGGACGCCAAGCCCGCCACCGAGGGGGCCGAGGCTGTCGGCGCTGCGGAGCCCCTGGCGGAGTGGGAGCGCGAATTGCTCGAGGGCAAGAACGAAGAGAGCGAAGACTCGGGCGAGTCACCCCGCCGGGCAGCAGCGGCCGATCCTGTCGACGAAGACCTGGCAGCGGATACCGAGCAGCCAACGGCCTGACACGACAACGAAAGCTGGGGACATGGCGAACTACACCGCCGCCGATGTGAAGAGACTGCGCGAGCAGACCGGCGCAGGCATGATGGATTGCAAGAACGCGCTCGTCGAGGCCAACGGCGATTTCGACGCTGCGGTCGAGGCGCTTCGCCTGAAGGGCGTGAAGGACGCGGGTAAGCGCGCGCAGCGAACAGCAGCCAACGGCCTGGTCACCGCTCGTCTCGACGGGACCAGCGCTGGTGTGCTCGTGGAGCTGAACTGCGAGACCGACTTCGTGGCGAAGACCGACCTCTTCCAGCAGGTCGCCGGTAACATCGCGGACGCGGCGCTGGCCGCCGGGCCGACCGGCGCAGCCGACCGGCTGGCGGTGCTCGGGCTCGAGGTCAGGCCCGGGCAGACAGCGCAGGAGCTGATCGAGGAAGCCGGCTCGTCACTCAAGGAGAAGCTGGAGCTCGGCCGGTACGCTCGCTTCGACGGCGGTTACGTGACCCGCTATCTGCACAAGTCGAACCCGGACCTGCCGCCGACGCTCGGCGTGCTGGTCCAGCTCGCGAGCGGTGGCGAGGACATCGGCCAGGACATCGCCCATCAGGTCGCGGCCATGCGCCCGCAGTACGTGACCTCCGGCGATGTGCCCGAGGATGTGGTGGCGAACGAGCGCCGCATCGCCGAGCAACTGACCAGGGAAGAGGGCAAGCCAGAGCAGGCGATTCCCAAGATCGTGGAAGGCCGCGTGGGTGCCTTCCTCAAGGAGATCGTGCTGGTCGAGCAGGCGTCGGTCCGGGACCAGAAGAAGTCAGTGAAGCAGCTGCTCGCCGAGCGCGATGCGACCGTCACGGGATTCGCGAGGTTCCAGATCGGCCAGGCGGGTTGACGCTGGCGGAGGGCGGTACCGCAGTGGTAGCAAGCCCGCTCGAGGAGCGCGAGGCGCACGCCAGGCCCGCCGCCTCGGCTGCTGATACCCGGCCTCAATGGCGGCGTGTGGTGCTCAAGCTGTCCGGCGAGGCCTTCGCCGGCAGTGAGCCGCTGGGTATCGCCCCCGACGTCGTTATTCACCTCGCTAAGGAAATCACCGCCGCCGCGAGGGAAGGCTACGAGATCGCGGTCGTGGTCGGCGGCGGCAACATGTTCCGCGGCGCCGTGCTCTCCGAACGCGGTATCGACCGGTCCCGGGCCGATTACATGGGCATGCTCGGCACGGTCATCAACTGCCTTGCCCTGCAGGATGTGCTGGAGAAGCTCGGCGTTGAGACCAGGGTGCAGACTGCGATCACCATGGGTCAGGTGGCGGAGCCGTACATACCGCGGCGCGCCATAAGGCACCTGGAGAAGGGCCGGGTGGTGATCTTCGGAGCCGGGCTCGGCGCGCCGTTCTTCTCCACCGACACCTGCGCCGCCCAGCGAGCGCTGGAGATCGGCGCCCAGGCCGTGCTCAAGGGAACGCAGGTCGACGGGGTGTACGACGCGGATCCACGCCAGCACGCCGATGCCGTGCTGTACCGGCAGGTGGACTACACGGAGGTGCTCAGCCGCGAGCTGCGGGTGATGGACGCGACGGCCGTTAGCCTCTGCATGGACAATGATCTGCCGATCGTCGTGTTCGACCTCATGGGGGAGGGCAACGTGGTCCACGCCGTCCGCGGCGAGCCGATCGGGACCCTCGTCAGCAGAGTCTCGCGCTGATGGCTAGCCCCAGCCGGCTTCTCATGGCAGCATCCTGACATCTGAGGATCTAGGAGCCACAGTGATTGACGACAGCCTCCTCGAGGCCGAGGAGAAGATGGAGAAGGCGGTCGCGGTAGCCAAGGAGGACTTCACTGGTATCCGCACCGGCCGGGTTCACCCCTCGATGTTCAACAAGATCATCGCTGAGTATTACGGCACGCAGACGCCGGTCAACCAGCTGGCATCGTTCCACATGCCAGAGCCGCGGATGTGCATCATCCAGCCCTATGACAAGGGCGCCATGAGCGCGATCGAGAAGGCAATCAGGAATTCCGATCTCGGCGTCAACCCGTCCAACGACGGGACGATCATCCGGGTGGTCTTTCCTGAGCTGTCCGAGGAGCGCCGCCGGGAGTACATCAAGATCGCCCGGAACAAGGCCGAGGACGGCCGCGTGTCGATCCGCAACATCCGCCGGCACGCGAAGGACTCGATCGACAAGCTGGTCAAGAACGGCGAGGCGGGCGAGGACGACGGACGCCGGGCCGAGCGGGAGCTTGACGAGCTGACCCATACCTACACAGGCCAGGTCGATGAGCTTCTGAAGCACAAGGAAGCCGAGCTTCTCGAGGTCTAGTGGGCCCGGAAGAATCGGAGCGGCTGCCCGGCGGATCAGGGCAGGTAGGCGTGCGGCCGGACGGCGAGCACCCAGAGCCGGCTCCTGACCGCAGGAAGATCAGGACCGGCCGGAATCTGCCGGCCGCCATCGCCGTTGGCGTCGGGCTGGGCGGCATCCTCGTGCTCACCCTGTTCACGGTGAAGGCCACGTTCCTGCTCTACATGGGGATCATGGTCACCATCGCGATGTGGGAGTTCAGCCAGGCGCTGCGGTCGCGCCAGATCAACTTGCCGCTCGCGCCGATCGTCGCCGGTGGCGTGGCAATGGTCACGCTCGCCTACTGGACGCAGACCCACTGGGCGCTCGTAGCCCTCGCCCTGTCGGCGATCGGGGTGATGGCCTGGCGGCTGCCCGGTGGTGCGGCCGGGTACGTCAGGGACGTCACCGCCGGCGTGTTCACGCTTGTGTACCTGCCGCTCATGGCGACGTTCGTCGCCCTCATGCTCAGCCAGCCGGACGGGGCCTGGCGGATACTCGTCTTCGCGGTGCTTACCGCGTGCAGCGACACCGGCGGCTACGCGGCCGGGATCCTGCTCGGCAAGCACCCGCTGGCCCCGAGGATCAGCCCCAAGAAGACCTGGGAGGGAGTCACCGGCTCGCTAGTCTTCTGCCTGGCTGCCGGAGCCATCCTGGTGCCTCAGGTGCTGGATGGCCAGCTCTGGCAGGGCCTGGTGCTCGGCCTGGCGGCGGTGGTAGCCGCTACCCTCGGCGATCTCGCGGAGTCAATGATCAAGCGCGACCTTGAGCTGAAGGACATGGGACACCTGCTGCCCGGTCACGGCGGCATCATGGACCGGATTGACTCCTTCCTCGTCATGGCGCCGGTGATCTGGCTGCTGCTCGCTGTCTTCGTGCCGAACGGTCACGCCGGGTTGTAGACCCAGCTCCGCCGCTGGGTTGCGAGCTGGGTGAGCAGGCTGGCCGAGCCTCGCTGGACTGCGATCCTGCGCTCGCGCTCGTTCATCGGGATGATCCATAGCCAGCGAACCGGCTCGTTGCTCGCCCGGAAGCCATCGAGTCGCGGTAGCTCAGGGCCGGGCAGCCGCCCCGGGTCGTCCACCAATAGCACGCTGTCGTTGCCGCCGCCCAGCGGGAAGGTGGCCGGCTCGTGGTACCAGGGGATGCTGTGACCCGAGCCGAGCCAGGTCACCTCGCGCCAGGGGAACTGGGCCAGCCACAGGAAGATGCGGGCTGCCTCGGTGCTCGGGATCGTGGTGGCGAGCGCGAGCTCGATTCTGGCCCGGCCGGCCGCGCCCTCGCCGGTCTGCTCGACCACCGGCATCCGCTGACAGCTCATCCCGACAGTCGACAGCACCGTGTACGGCCGCCCGGTGACGGGCGGCCGTTCCGACACCCCGACCGCCGGTGTCTTTCGGCCGCTGACGTCCCAGTAGCCGCCGCCGGGTCCGAGCCGGGTGAGCAGGTGGCCGAGCAGGGCTTCCTGGAACAGGTGCCACGAGCCCGCACTGGCCCGCCAGCGCCAGAACTGGGCAGACTGTTTCACCCGGAGATCCAGCCCGTCCAGAGCGTCGTCCAGAGACCAGCTGAACGGCGTCTGCCCGATGACGTCCCGGCTGTAGCCGGGCATGCCCTGGGCGAGGTCTGCCCAGCCAGGGATGACCGCCAGCAGCTCACCGTTTTCGACGATGGCCACGCCATCGCCCTCCTCCAGCCAGACGACTGACAGCGAGCCCGGCTCGAGCGGCGGCCTGCCTTCGGGGTGCTTGGTGTGGGCGGCGGGCATCTCAGGCGCGGCGCCAGTGCGAAGCTTGGCGGAGTCCACGGCTTCCGGGGCCCGCATGTGGTTAGCGATCCACGTGGCCGCGATCGGCCCGCCGCCGTCGTGCAGGTAGGCGGACGTCGTCCGGCCGTCGTATTCCACAACGACGCGACGGCTGCCGTAGGGGCTGACGTCGTCGAGGAGCACCACCGGCTCGACGGGCGACGGTACGGCCCGGCCGTGGCCGCTGCCTCGGCTGCGGGAGCGGAAAGAGCCGACCGAGGCGGCTATTCTTGATCCCTGATCGGGTCGGTTCCCAAACCTCGGCACAAACCGAGAATCTACCGAATTCGCGCAGGTAGCTAGGGATCCGGGTGGACATTGCCAGATCACCCCCGTAGATGGCTGCCGAGGATCGGAGGAGTCCCCATGGCGGTGACATTGGCGCAGCCGGGCTCCCGGCCGAAGCGGCCGCCGCGGCATCTGGCCGATCTCGACCTGGCCGGCCGCCGGGCAGCCGTAACGGAGCTCGGATTGCCCGCCTACCGCGCCGACCAGCTGTCGCGGCACTACTTCGCCCGGCTCACCGACAATCCGGCGGAGATGACCGACCTGCCCGCGCCGGCCAGGGACCAGCTCGCCGGGGCGTTGCTGCCGCCGCTGCTGTCAGCAGAGCGGGAACTCGACTGTGACGGGGGCCGGACGCGCAAGACGCTGTGGCGGGCGCTCGACGGCGCGCTGGTCGAGTCGGTGCTGATGCGCTACCCCGATCGGGTCACGATGTGCGTGTCCTCACAGGCCGGGTGCGGCATGGCGTGCCCGTTCTGCGCGACCGGCCAGGCGGGGCTGACCAGGAACCTGTCGGCTGCCGAGATCGTCGCCCAGGTCGTCGCGGGGGCACGGGCGATGGCGTCCGGTGCCGTGCCAGGCGGACCGGGCCGCGTGTCGAACGTGGTGTTCATGGGCATGGGGGAGCCCCTGGCCAACTACGGCAGCGTGCTGGCTGCCCTCCGGCGTATCACCGACCCGCACCCCGCTGGGCTCGGCATATCTCAGCGATCGGTGACCGTGTCTACCGTCGGGCTCGTTCCCGCGATCGAGAAACTGGCGGCCGAGGGACTGTCGGCACGCCTGGCAGTCTCGCTGCACGCGCCGGACGATGAGCTCCGGGATGAGCTGGTCCCGGTCAACCGCCGGTGGCAGGTCGGAGAGGTCCTGGACGCCGCGTGGGGGTACGCGGCCGCGACCGGCCGGCGGGTGTCCATCGAGTACGCGATGATCCGGGACATCAACGACCACGCCTGGCGAGCCGAGCTGCTCGCGGACCTCCTCGCTGGACACCTCGCGCACGTGAACCTGATCCCGCTCAACCCGACGCCGGGCTCGAAGTGGACGGCATCCGACCCGGAGGTGGCGGACGAGTTCCGGCACCGGCTGGCGGCCAGGGGCGTGCCCGTGTCCGTCCGTGACACCAGGGGCCGCGAGATCGACGGGGCGTGCGGCCAGCTGGCGGCGTCCGCCCCCGCGCGCTGAAGCCCGAGCTGGGATACCGTTACCGGCCATGGCCTGGAAGCAATCGCTCAGCCGCCGCCGGCGCGCACTCATCGCGGGCATCGTGCAGGATGCCTGGCGGCGCGTGCGGCAGGCCGGCACCGTCACCGCAGAGTCGCCAGCCGGCCGCAGGTTCGCGGCGTTCGGCGCGCACTCTCTGATGGCGTTCCCGACCGGAGCCGTGTACGGGGAGCGGTGGATCGAGGTTGGCGACCAGTGCATGATCGCTGAGCTGGTCACCCTCTGCGCGGGCATGGCGCCCGGTCTTGACCTCGGTCCGGAGCCAGTGCTCCGGCTCGGGGACCGGTGCGTGATCGGCCGGGGCAGCCACATCGTTGCCCACCACTCGATCGATATCGGCGATGACGTCTTTACCGGGCCGTACGTTTACATCACCGACCAGAACCACAGCTACGCCGACATCGACGTGCCCGTTGGCCGTCAATGGCCCGTCAATGGCAGCGTCAGCATCGGGGCTGGCACCTGGCTCGGCACCGGAGCGGTGATCCTGCCGGGCGCGAAGATCGGACGGAACGTGGTCGTAGCGGCCGGTGCCGTCGTTCGCGGCGCGGTGCCCGACTACGCGGTGGTCGGCGGCGTGCCTGCGAAAGTGATCAGGGAGTACGTGCCCGGCGTCGGCTGGCTGGCC
>Ga0126383_10001438_pt1 | contig 14820 bp, 12 predicted proteins | sample PanSoiMetPlot_35_FD_96882 | JGI IMG/M metagenome (GOLD analysis project Ga0126383, IMG submission 96882) | Tropical forest soil microbial communities from Panama - MetaG Plot_35 | ecosystem: Environmental > Terrestrial > Soil > Tropical forest > Bulk soil | place: Panama | collected 2016-02-17
AACGGCAATCATATAGTTGACTCACCAGTCCGCGGAGCGGACGACGGCATAAAGCCTGGGGCGTAAGCCCCAGGATCAATCGCAGAAAGAATTCGAGCCCGCGGAGCGGGCGACAGCCGATTGGAGTCAACGTAGCGCCCACCGCCAGGGCTGTCGCCCGCTCCGCGGGCTCATGGTTCCGAAGTGTCCGTATTCCTGGGGTCCCTCCCGATAATTCGGGATTCACCAGGCTTTACGCTGTCGCGCGCTCCGCGCACTGAGCATCAGGTGAGTCAACTATAAGACTGCCGTAAACGGTTTCCGATCTCGTTATGGTTCCTCGGCGCACGGGCTAAAGCCACGGTGTGAATAAGAAGTTCGAACTCAACCAGCGCCCGTTGCCACCTTAGCAAACTGGTATCACCAACGGCCGGACATTATGGCGATGTAGTCGACTGCGACTTCTTCTTGCCAAACTCAAAACGGCGTCCGACGATCATCTTCAGAATCAGATGGTCCGTGCTCCGCGTCATGCCGATGCCCACGCCGAAGTTGAATTCCCACTTGGGAGAGACGTTTAGATCGACGGCCGGAAAGATTTGATGAGTCTGCTCGCGGGCCGGATCGAAACCGCTTAAAGGTCCCAGGCCGCCATAATATTCGAGGCCCACATCGACCTTTTTGGTCGCCGAGTACGCGACTTTGAAATTCGGCGCGAATTCGAACCCGCGCTTCCGGCCCGGGCCGCTCAGGGCCTTTTCCAAAGCCGGATTAAATGAGAGGTACCATTTGCCCAGGTCCTTATCGACGATGGGCCGAATTTCCCAACTCCACTGGTCTTCCGAGAATTGCCGCCGCACCCAGCCGATCTCCTGCGACAGACTGACGCCCACGGGCCATTTCCATTTCGGCGGCACGCGAAAGCGCGGTCGAATGTGACTGCCGACATAATCCCAGCCGCTGCCGTTCCGCGCACTGGTAAAAATGTAGAAGCCGGTCTCAAACCACTCATTAAAGCCGTGGGTGATCTCGATGGTCTCGTGCCAGGCATGATTTGTGGGCAGCGTGCCATCGTCAGTCTTCTTTGATCCTTTGGCCGTGAAGTTGTTATGCAACTCGATCATGGTCACGCCGCGCGGCACCGTCTCTGATCCATAGACCTGAATTTCGTAATTGTCCTGCGCTTGGATTGCCGTGAGCGGCAAGGCCAGCGTCGCACACATGAAGAGGGCGCGATATATCGTTTTGATTTCCAGTTAATTGGCCCCTGAAGAATTTCGGCAGAGCGGCGCGCATTCTACAACAATTGGAGTTTCACCGCAGAGCCCCGATTCATCGGCGCTGGTTGATTATGAACTTTCTCATTCACACCGTGGCTTTAGCCCGGTGTCGCAGGTGGGCAAATTAGCGGTAAACGGTTTAAAACGGTTTCCGGTTCAACACCATGCGCAACGACGCCGGGCTAAAGCACCGCCGTGAATGAAAGCTTTTCAAACTGGACTAGTACCAATTTATCGGGACGTAGCCTTCGCTTGCCGCCGCACTCCAACTATACTCGGCAGCGATGAGCGAACAGTTCGAAAATATTGATGCGTTGCTGCGTGCGCGCGTAGTCACGGCTCCCGCAAAAGGCTTTTTGTTTTCCGAAGCGGACGGCCGCAGGTTTTCGTATTCGGAGTTTCAGCAAGCCGTCAACCGCACCGCGGCTATGCTCTCGTCGCGCGGCCTGGTGAAAGGCGACGTGGTCAGTCTGCTGATGCCGAATAGCGCTGAATACATCATCGCCTATTTCGCTTGCTGGCGGATTGGCGCGCTGGCCGGACCGGTTAACTCGCTTTTGAAAGAGCACGAGATTGAATTCGTGATGAACAATTCAGAGGCCAAGGCGATGCTGGTGCACTCTGAGTTTCAGCCGTTGATCGAGAAGCTGAAAACGCAACTGCCACACCTGGAGTCGATAATTAATTTCGATGATGAGGCCGAAGCCACGGGTCAGCAGGCCGACCGTCAGGGAGGGCCGCCTCCGCCAAGTGCCCTCCCTGACGGTCGGGCTGCTGACACCATCACGCCGGGCGACGACGCCATTATCATCTACACGTCAGGCACCACCGGCAAACCAAAGGGATGTCTGCTCACGCACGGCAACATCATCGCGAACGCGCGGCAGATCAGCCAGTGGCTGAATTTCTCCGACAAAGATCGGCTGCTGACAATCATGCCGCTGTTTCATATGAACGCGGTGTCGGTAACGACTTTGTCCGCGCTGTATGCCGGCGGGTCGACGGTTGCCAGTCCAAAGTTCTCCGGTTCAAAGTTCTGGAACATCGTCTCAGATTACGAAATCACTTCGTTTGGATCGGTCGCGACCATGCTGTCGATGCTCCTCAATACTTATCCGGATGGCGTCCCGCAAGGTCTGCATACTGAGCAGCTTCGTTTTGCCATGTGTGGTTCGGCGCCGGTGCCGGCGGAAGTGATGAAGAAGTTTGAAGCGACGTTCAACTGCCCCGTCATCGAAGGTTACGGTTTGTCGGAATCGACCTGCCGTTCGACCTTCAATCCCCCCGACGGACGTCGGCGTCCAGGTTCGTGCGGGCTGCCGATTGGTAATGAGATGAGAGTTGTCGACGATGACGACCAGGAGTTGCCCGACGGCGAGCTGGGCGAAATCGTTTTGCGTGGCGAGAACATTCTCAAAGGTTATTTTAAGAACCCGGAGGCGACCGCGCATGCTTTTCGCGGCGGCTGGTTTCACACGAACGATGTCGGCTATCGCGACAGGGACGGGTTCTTCTACATCGTCGATCGCAAGTCGGACATGATCATTCGCGGCGGTGAGAACATCTATCCGCGCGAAATCGATGAAGTGTTGTACCAGCATCCGGCGGTGGCGGCCGCGGCTACTATTGGCGTTCCCGATCAGCTCTACGGCGAAGAGGTCGCCGCCTTCATTGTGCTCAAGGACCGTAACACCGCGAGCGAAGCCGAGTTGCTGGATCACTGCCGGAAGGAACTCGCCGATTACAAGTGCCCCAAGACGATTCGGATCGTAAAGGACATTCCCAAAGGGCCCACGGGAAAACTTCTGAAGCGCGAATTGGCGCGGGTCTTTGCCTCAACTCCGCATTGATATTTCCGCGCTGCCAAACGCCGCCTGCGTAACTGGGAACGGCGGCATTGGCCATCAAATCGGTGCGTCAAGACTTTCGCGATCCTCCCTTAATTCTTGCGAATTTACCGCCCGCCGCCCAGCTCCGCTTACTCTGCTTAAGTGATTGACACCGCGTCACATCGTGGGCTAAAGTGGGCGCAAATCGGAAGTCATAGTTCACGCCGCTGATGACCCGGCCGATGCGGTGTGCCGGAGTTGTTGAAGCCCTTGGGATAGTTGCCCCCGCTCGCTCATCGCTCCTCAAATTATTTATATGGAGTGCCTACTCGCGCCGATGTTTTCTGTCTGCGTGTGCCGTTTTGGTCCAAGGGCTAATTGAGTTTCCCAAGGAGACAAGTATGAAGCTAGGTTTGCTACCGGACGAGTCGATGGACCGCCTCGAACTCTTTGACGGCTCGGCCGCGAATATTGATTTCGCAGCGACAAATCCGGTTGCGGCAAATAGGGACCAGTGCAGGAACGATGGTTGGAAGATAATTACCCGGTCAGAATTCAGCGCCTTTAAGAACCAGGGTGATGACATCCAATACGTAAATACCGGCAGGTAGTAGTCGGTTCAGGAGAAGGCGGCCGGCCCGGTCGATCGCCGTTCTCGTTCTGGGTGCCGGCCGATTGACATTGCGCGATCGAACCCAATAGAGTACGGCACCTACGTTTGTATCAGACACCGCCGATTGGTAACGGAACTTCGACGGTGCAAGTGGTGTAAAGAAGCCGAAAGCCCCACAAGACAGTCTCTCTTGCCCGCTTCCCGCTTCTCCCGGAACACCCACAGTTAAAAAAGGCACGGGCGTCTGTTCGTCTGAGCAGCCGCACTCACATTTCCACAGGAGGATACAAAATGAAAAAAACCCTTATCGCTCTCTCGGTGATCTCACTCTTACTTTGCGCTGCGGCCGGCGCCGCTGCGCAGGGATTGCCAATTTATAACGACATCCCCAGCCCCTTGGCCGGAAATTACCCCAGTCAGCCATTTCAGGCACAACAGGCTTCGGAATTCGGCGATCGAGTTGCGTTCGCGCCTGGCGGGCGCGCGTTGCGGACAGTGACTGTGACCATGAGCAGTTGGGCCTGCCAGACCGGCGGTTGGACCGTTGGCTGCACCACTGCCGCCGGCGCGACCTTCACGCACCCGATCACTTTGAATATTTACAACGTGGGACCGGGAAACAGTGTCGGCAGCCTGTTGGCTACGAAAACTCAGGTGCAGACAATTCCCTATCGGCCTTCATCTGATTTTGCAAATTGCGGCGACGCCCGCTGGTACGACGGTAGTACCTGCTTCAACGGCAAGGCCGCGAATATTTCTTTCGATCTCACCAGTCTTAATGTCACCCTGCCGAACCAGGTTATCGTCGGCATCGCCTACAACACCAGTAACTATGGCTACAGTCCCCTAGGTACGCAGCCATGCAGTTCGACGGTGCAAGGCTGCCCTTACGATTCGCTGAATGTGGCGTTGGTCAATCCGGCGCTAACCCAGAGCGTCGGCGTCAATCCAGCCCCGAGTGATGCCTACTTCAATACCCAGACTGCTTTTTGGTATTGCGACGGCGGCGCGAGTGGGGTGGGAACCTTTCGCCTGGACGCGGGTTGCTGGACCGGGTTCAAACCGGCGCTGAAAATTAACGCCGCCAACGTGCCCCTGACCAAGGACGATTGCAAGGGCGACGGCTGGCAGACGCGCACCAATGGTGCGGGCCAACCATTCCCGAATCAGGGCCAGTGTATTCAGTACGTCAACACCGGTAAGTAATTAGCCTGGCGCGGGACGGCCGGCCTACCAGCCGTCCCGCTTTTATCTCCCTAACCCCCCAATGCTTTCCGTTTTCATCGGCGGACATCTACGTCCGTTGGCACTCAAAGCTTACTGCCACACTCAAAGGAGAAAGATAATGAGTTCGAGCATCATTTCTGCATTCGCAAAATGTTTCGCGCTTACAGTCGCCGTGTTTCTCGGCGCGGTAGTCGCGCCAGCGGCGACCCTGACCGTGGACGACGATCACGTTCAATGTCCCAGCGCCGCCTTTACCAGTATTCAGGCAGCCGTTGCGGCCGCCAGCCCCAATGACAAAATAAACGTCTGCCCCGGCACTTATCACGAGCAGGTGGTCATCAACAAACCACTCACGGTTCAGGGAATCCAGGTTGGCAATGACGCCTTGTCGCTGATCCAGCCGGGTCCGATGGTACCCAACACCACCAGCCTGACATCAGGAAATCCGAGCGCAGCGATTATTCTGGTCGACGGCGCCAGCAAAGTTAGCTTGAACCACCTCACGGTGGACGGCACGGGTAACAACCTGCCTGGCTGCGGACCCAATTTCTTTGGCATTTACTTTCGTAATGCTTCGGGAACGGTGGACGATATGGCGGTAAGAAATATTCAACTGGCCCCGTCGTTGTTCGGATGTCAGACGGGCCTGGGAATATTTGTGCAGAGCAACAGCAGCGGCAAATCGAAAGTCGATATCCTGGACAGCAGTATCCACGATTACCAGAAAGGCGCCATTGTGGCCAATGAAGCAAACACTGAGGTCAATGTTTCCGGTAACCAGATTTCCGGAATTGGACCCACCGCTCAGATTGCCCAAAACGGGATTCAAATCGGTTTTGGCGCCAAGGGCACGGTGACGAATAACTCGGTCATTAACCACATCTACTCGCCCTGTACTCCGTCAGGCTGTGGCGCTTCGTCCATCAACATTCTGATTTTTCAGTCAGATGGCACGAGGGTCTTCAACAACAGCACCGGCAATGCGCAAGTCAATATTTACTACGAGGGCAACCGGGGCGAAGTGACCGGCAACACGATCTTTCAGACCCTGGTCTTTGAAGGCATCGACTTGATCGGGGACCGCAATTCGGCGGTCGGCAACAACGTCAAGAACAGCGGCGCCTCCGCCGTCTATGTGCTGGGGAACAAGAATGACGTAGTCGCCAACATCCTGAATGAAGCGCCGATCGGAATTTATCAGGATCAGCCGGGCAGCGATAATCACTTGCTGGCGAATGATTTTGACAATATCGGCCAGAAAATAGTTACCGCGCCGGCGCTGGCGGCGGCGACTCTGAATCAGACAAGCGCCCCCGGACGGGCCACCAGTCCGGCAACGCCGTAACCTGCAAGTTGCAGACGCGTAAGAGAAGAAGGCCTGCGTCCCGAGCAGGCCTTCTTTATTTGGAGTGGGGTGACTGGTCCCCGCTTAGGTTTGCGCAGAAAAAAGCGCCAACGACGTCGGCGCTTTTTAAAGTTACGGCTGGGTTGATGACGTGTTTACTTCAAACCGGCAGTCAAAGCTGAATTTTGAGTTGGCTGAAATCGGATACGATCGACTAACCAGGCGCCCAGCAGCCACACCGCGCAAACCACCACCATTACCACTGAGAACCATTGGCCGTACAGACCCTCCGGTGAAAGTTTCTCGGTGGCCGCGTGCAGGGCTTCGCTATTCGGCAGCACGCCGGCCTCAGCAAATTCATGGAAGGTATAAATCGCGACCTGGGCCATGAAGAGCAGCAGGAATATTCCCGTCACCTGGAAGAATCGCCGGACATTAATAAGATGACCGAAGCGGCCCCAGGCCCAGGCCATGCTGCCGGCCGCCGCCAGACCAATCAGCGCTCCCCAGACCATTCGCGGCGTGTGCACCTGTAAAAGCATCAGCGCGGTTTCCATTCCTTCACGACTGATCGTCAGAGCTGTGAATAAGAAGATTCCCGCAAACGCCATCCACCCCGTGCGCTGGCCCGAGACCTCGCTCAGGCGCTCTTCCATTTTCTGTTTCAACTGAGGTCCGGTGCGCCACATATAAACGACCAGCGAGGCGACCATGACAATGGCGATGCTGCCGAGGACCGCTTCGCGCAGAGATTCGTTGCCGAGAAATCCGGCCACGCCGGCTCCAAAGTATTTTTCGACGGCGTCGCCGTTGCCGGTCTGCATTTGAAAGAGCAGGTAACCAAGCCCGCCGCTGATCGCAACTGCGACGGCGATGGCCAGGTAGACTGCGGCGGCCAGATTTTTTTGGCCCGAACGGCGAAGATAAGAAAAGATTACTGCGACGAGCAGAAAAGACTCGAAGCCTTCGCGCAAAACGATGATGAATGATTGAAGCATTGGAGCAGAGCCGGCTCGCCTCTGCGAGCGGCCGGGAGGCAGTATGGCGAAGTTGAAAATGATTGTCAATATCGGAGCAGTGGGCTGAAGTGTTCAGCCGTCACGCCTTCGCTTGGGTAATACTAGACCGAGGCACCGCAAATCAGCCCGAATGGGCTGAAAGAGAGTAGCCGGTGGTCAAAGCGTAGCGAAGACCACCGGAAATCGCGGAGAGCAGTCAGCACCCTGAAAGGGTGCAAGATGTCGCCCGAAAATTCTGACACTCCTTCGGGGTGCTGACTACTTACCGCCTCGTCACCGGTGGTCTGCGCTGCGCTTGGACCACCGGCTACTTTCTCGCAACCCTTCGGGTTGCCACGGCAATCCATAAGGCTCCCCAGTGGACTGGTAAACAACTATAGCGTCCCCCCTCGCTTCTTATTAAAGAAACGAACCATAAGCACCGACCAACTCTCTGTGAATTCGGGTTTCTTGAAGAATGACGGACGAACTACCGGGTCGGAGCCGGCACGACGATCAAATCGGCGTGGACGGCGCCCAGGTCCGTAACGGCGGCGATGCGTAAGGGGAGATGACGCGCGTCATCACCGACCCAGATGCGGATTTGCAAATGGTCTGCCTGCGGATCGTCGGTCGTGAGTTGCAATTGGATCGCGGAAATTTTCTGCCCGTTCAGATCGATCGTTTCCCGCTGAACCGATTTCACCGTGAGCACGCGCGGGCGATGGATGGTCATCGCCGAGATCGAATTGCCGCGTTGTTTCGGTGTCAGGTCAAAAGTCCTTAAGGCGTAGAAGGCGGAAACCAGATCATGCGTCCCTACCGGAATCTCGACGCGGTCTTTGCTCCCCTCAGCGGTGGCCAGGCCCTTGTCCTGATCGAGATCGTAATTGCGCACCTGGCGGTATTTGCCCTCGGACAAATTTATCTCAGTGCGAAAGGGCAGCAGTGAACTAGGATCGACATAAGAGGTGATCTGGTCCTTCACCGCGAAGCCGGCGGGGCCGGTGGCCTGGGCACTGGCCACAATCTGCAACGCGTCACGATTGAAGAATCGGCCACGCGTCTTGATTTCGAAGTTGATTGAACCTATGGATGTATCGCCTTTGCCCAGATACACACGATAGTTAAGCTGCTCGCCGACCTTGAAGGGCAGATCCAGCGGCGCCGAGGTGCGCGTGGACGGCGTAGGCGTTGCGATGGGCGTCGGGGTTGTGGGGGGCGTGGGCACCACCGTCTTGGGTTGCGGGGCGCGCGGCGGCCCGGTCACGGACGTAGCGGCGAGTTGAATACTGATCTCGCCGCCGCGGTAACGGGCCGTTACCAGCACCGGCACGTGCCACTCGTCGTCGGTAAAATACGCGCGGATATCGTAATCCGGACCCGACTTCATATTGACGTGAGTAGCAATGGCGTCGAACGATCCGACGCTGGTTCTGATTAACTCGCGGCCGTCTACTTTGATTTGGGCCCGGTATTCTTCGCCTTCATTTTTGACGGTCGTGTAATAGCTGGCGCCGCGCTGCAGCGGCATCGCGCGGACGCGATAGACCGCCGAGAGCAGGTCGAGTGTCCCCGCCGACTGGCCGCTGTTTAGCTGGGCCGGCTGGGCCTCGCCGCCGGGGGGTTGAGTGTAATCAACTGATGCTTCGGAGGTGCGGCCTGCTTGTCTCACCACGTGTTGCGCCCGATAGGGCAGGCCGCTGTCGGGGAAAATATAAGTCGTATAGTCGTTGTTAATCGACAAGAGGGCGACGCTGACGACCCCTTTGGTCTCGACGTGAGCTTTCAGCTGAATGCCTTCGCGTCCAAAAAAATTGTCGCGTCCGGCAACATACAACTCTATATGCGCAGCGCTATAGAACCGGGAATAGTCGACGTTGTAGGTCAGCCGCTCGCCGATGCGGTAAGCGTTAGTGTTGAAAGGCGCATCGGTGGCGGATGACTGCTGGGCGCTGCCGCTGGTCGTGAGGCAGATGGCGAGTACCGCTGATTGCGCCAACGTGAGTGGCGACCAAAATTTTCGCTGCACTTTCGCATGATAAGGGCAAGATGTCGCGGGGCGCAAACTCATGCTGTCTGAACGCAAAGCCTCTGGTTTTGTTCCGATTATCGAGATTGAGTCAGAACGCGAGCAGTAGCGACCGGACCGATTGGCTAACTATACAGGTCGCTTGATCCGGTCGCTACCGGTCCCGGTCCTGGCAGTCAGTTGGTCGCCGTCCCGATCTCCTGTTGAAAAGCGAGCGCCGCTTTCCCCGGGCTGTCGGCCTGCAGGATAGGGCGCCCCACAACTATGTAATCCGCCCCCGCGCGAATGGCATCTCCAGCGGCCATAGTGCGCCGCTGATCGTCCGCGGGATCTTTCGCGCTGCGTATGCCCGGACACACGATGACAAAGTCATGAGCCGCGACGGTCTCGCGAATCAGTTTGATTTCGTGGGCCGAAGCTACGACACCGTCAAGTCCCGATGACTTAGTCAGGGTCGCCAGGCGCTGCACAAGTTGTCCCGGGGCATCGTTGATTCCCAGTTGCTTCAGTGTTTCAGCGTCCGAGCTGGTAAGCACGGTGACCCCCAGGATGATAGGTGCGGCCAGTCCTTCGCGGGCGGCCGCCTCTGCGACTGCTTGACGGGTACGTTCCATCATTTCACGCCCGCCCGAAGCATGAACATTGAACATGGAAACGCCGAGGCGAGTGGCCTCGACTGCCGCTTGGGCTACAGTGTTCGGGATGTCGTGGTATTTGAGATCGAGAAATACGCGGCTGCCGCTGGCGACGATCTTGCGCACGAGGTCCGGTCCGGCGGCGGTGAAAAGTTGCATCCCGATCTTGAACGTGCCCACGCAATCGCGCAGCGCTTGATGAAGCTCGAGGGCGCGCGCCGGTTGGTCCACATCGAGCGCCACGATCAGCTTGTCTGAGTTTTCGATTGACATCATCATCTTCTCAATCATTTCACCCGGCATCCGATGGCATCATCAAGCTTGCTGAAGCCTTCACGCTTTAGCATCTCAAGCAGTCCTTGATTGATCGTTTTCGCGACGCCCGGTCCCTCGTAAATAAATCCGGTATAGAGTTGAATCAAACTGGCGCCCGAGCAGATTTTTTCCCAGGCATCTTCCGCGGTGAAGATCCCACCCACGCCGATGATCGGGAGCCGGCCCCTGGTCAGGCGGTAGATGAATGAAATGACCTCATTCGATCGGCTGCGCAGCGGCGCGCCGCTCAGCCCTCCGGCGCCGTAAGCTGTTACGCGATCGCCAGGAGTCTGCAACCCTTCGCGACTCACCGTGGTGTTAGTCGCGATAATTCCCGCCACCTTCATGTTGTTGGCGGCTTCGACGATTGATTCGATGTCCGCTGCGCTCAGGTCCGGCGCGATTTTTATCAGCAGTGGCTTTGGAGCTTGCGACTTTACGCGCGCCAGTTCGTCATTTCTTGCTTGCAGCGCTCGCAGCAGCTCAGTCAATAAGTCCTGACGTTGCAACTCGCGCAGATTTTCGGTATTCGGCGAGCTCACGTTCACGGCGATGTAGTCGGCCGCGTCGTAGATGATCTCGAAGGTTGCCAGATAATCGGGAATCGCCGCTTCGATGGGAACCCGGCGCGATTTGCCGATGTTTATGCCCAGCACACAGTCCCCGGGATGTTGGCGAACATTTTCCAGCAGTTGTCGGGCGCCGCAGTTATTGAAGCCAAGCCGGTTGATGAGGGCGCGGTCCGCGGGCAAACGAAACAGTCGAGGCTTCTCGTTACCGGGCTGGGGTTCGTGCGTGACCGTGCCAACTTCGACGAATCCAAAGCCGAGGGCCCCCAGGGCATGCGCCGCCGTCCCATTCTTGTCAAAGCCGGCCGCGAGCCCGACAGGATTCTTGAACTCGCGTCCGAAGCGGAGCAACTCTCCGAACTGCGAGTTTTCATAACGATGAGCAATCAAGTTCCTGACCGGCGCCAGAGTCAGAAACGAAAGAGAGCTTAAGGCGAATTCATGAGCCGTTTCGGGTGGCAGCCGAAACAGGATGGGGCGGAGTACTGATCGATAGATCATGAAGGCCGGTAGGCTGGATTGTAGCATCGGCGCGAAAAAAATGTTTGCCATTTTATTTGTGCGTTCATAGAGTGCGCCGGCAAATGTCGGCCGAATGGTTCTTTCGAACGTCTAACGTCGGACGGAGGAGACGAAGACATGCGATTAAAAAATGCGTTACTTGTTTGTGTCGTGGCCCTGTTTATCTGCGGGGCGAGTCAGCTGACCAACGCGCAACCTCGCTGGATATTCCTGGGAGACAAGCACGTTGATGGTCATGACGATCACGACAAAATCTCGATTGGCAGCAAGGAAGGAACCTTCCGGCAACTCCAAATTCGGGTGAAAGTTGCGCCGGTGGTTTTTCAGCGCGCGGTCGTTCATTTCGCCAACGGCGCCGACGAAGAGTTGGAGTTTCGTGACCGGATTAACGCCGGCGGTTCGACCAAGCCGCTTGATCTTCGAGGGACTGATCGAACCATCAAGAGCGTTGAGTTCTGGTATGAAAAGGCGCATTTGGGCGAACGCCGGCCGACCGTTGAGTTGTATGGTCGTTGAAGAGCCTCGCGGGGCAGTAGGCCGACCGTCAGGGAGGGCTCAGAGGGTCTTGAGGGGGCCCTCCCTCACGGTCGGGCTACTGCCCCGGTAACACGTTTCGCTTGTGACGGATTGGCATTCTTGTTAATATCTCGCGCCGGTGGAGTTCACGGAAAAGGCCCGCATCATGGATCCGGCGCGCATCAATCGCGCGCTCGCTCGTCTCGCCTCGGAAATCGTCGAAGAAAATCACGGAATTGAAGACCTGATTCTGGTCGGCATTCGCCGGCGCGGTGTGCCTTTGGCAAATCGCATCGCCGACAAAATTTCCGAGCTCGAGGGCGTGCGGCCGCCGGTAGGAATTCTCGACATCACTCTGTATCGCGACGATCTTTCGACCGTGGGCGCCAAGCCCATTGTCAGCGGCACTGAGTTGCCCGGCGACATTGAAGCGCGGACGATTGTTTTGATCGACGACGTGCTTTACACCGGACGTACGGTGCGCGCGGCGATGGACCAGTTGATTGACTTCGGCAGACCGCGGCGGGTGCAACTGGCGGTCCTGGTCGATCGCGGTAACGAACATCGGGAATTGCCAATCCAGGCGGATTACATCGGCAAACTGGTGCCGACCAAGAAGAGCGAGATTATTAAGGTGATGCTCACCGACTTCGACGAAGACGAAGGAGTGGTCATCGTAGAGCGGCCGGCAGCTGAAGCTGCGGCTTAAGAGGCGGCCTCCGAGGCCGCTTTTTTTATGTCAGAACGGGGTAGTGCGTGGTTGGTTTTTTACGTAACCACTTGATCCGCTCGCTACCGCTCGCGGTTCTGTAGACCAGGCGTTTATGAGTTGGATGGTTCGTCGTTGCTTTTCTAAGTAACCACTTGATCCGCTCGCTACGGCTCGCGGTTCTGTATACCAGGCGTTTATGAGCTGGATGGTTCGTCGTTGCTTTTTTACGTAACCACTTGATCCGCTCGCTACGGCTCGCGGTTCTGTACCAGGTGTTTATGAGCCGGATGGTTTGTCGTTGCTTTTTTGAGTAAGCACTTGATCCGCTCGCTACGGCTCGCGGTTCTGTACCAGGTGTTTATGAGCCGGATGGTTTGTCGTTGCTTTTTGAGTAACCACTTGATCCGCTCGCTACGGCTCGCGGTTCTGTACCAGGCGTTTATGAAACATCTTCTCGGCATTCGCGAATTATCGCCCGATCAGATCGTGCATTTGCTCGACACGGCCGAGACGTTCCGCGACGTCTCCCGGCGCGAGATTAAGAAAGTACCGGCGTTGCGCGGGCGCACGGTCATCAATCTCTTCTTCGAACCATCGACGCGCACCCGCACCTCATTCGAAATCGCGGCCAAACGTTTATCTGCCGACGCGGTCAACATCAGTGTCTCAACTTCCAGCGTCTCGAAGGGCGAGACGCTGCTTGATACCGCGCGAAATCTCCAGGCGATGGCGCCCGATTGCATCGTCATTCGCCACTCGTCCTCAGGCGCGCCGTATCACCTGACGCAGGCCTGCGACGCAGCCATCGTGAATGCCGGCGACGGCGCGCATGAACATCCGACGCAAGCCCTGCTCGATGCGTTGACCATTCGTGAACACAAGCAGCGTTTCGAAGGTTTGAAGGTGGCGATCATCGGTGACGTGCTCCATTCACGCGTCGCCCGCTCGAACATCTATCTCTTGTCGAAGCTGGGCGCAACGGTTTCGGTGGCCGGCCCGCGAACCCTGGTTCCGGCGGAATTTGCGGGACTGGTGGAACAAGGCGTGCGCCTCGAAGACCGGATCGAAGATGCGATCGTGGATGCCGACGTGGTGATGATTCTGCGCATCCAGCGCGAACGCCAGACAGATGCTTTCTTCCCCTCAATGCGCGAGTACGCAGTTCACTACGGATTGCATTTGAATCATCTGAAGCTGGCCGCGCCGGAGGCGATTGTGATGCACCCGGGGCCAATGAATCGCGGCATCGAGATCAGTTCGGAAATCGCCGACGGCGGCAGATCATTGATTCTCGATCAGGTTACCAACGGCGTCGCCGTCCGCATGGCGGTGCTTTATTTGCTTGCCGGAGCCGGCGGCGCGGTCGACGACCGGGGCAGCAGCCCGGCCGTCCGAGAGGGCTCATCAGAAGATTCTTTGCGTGCTGCCGGCGGCGTCCGCGGTCGAACCCGGAAAATCAAACGAGGAAGCAGAAACTAGAATCGTGCGCTTACTAATTCAAAATGGATACGTCATCGATCCTTCGCAGGAGATGAACGCCGGCAGAAATCTCCTGATCGAGGATGGCCGCATCCTGGGTATCTTGAGTTACAGCGATCCGGTTCCCGCCGGGGTGGAGACTTTTGATGCGACCGGGCTCATCGTCGCTCCGGGATTCATCGACATGCACGTTCATCTGCGCGAACCGGGTCAGGAGTACAAAGAGACAATCGCCAGCGGGGCGGCCGCAGCCGTGGCCGGCGGCTTTACGACCATCTGCGCGATGCCGAATACCGATCCGATTAACGACAGCCCGGCCGTTACGAGATTTATCATCGAACAATCCGAACGCGCACTTTTGGCGAGCGTGCTGCCCATCGGCGCGATTACCAAAGCTTCGGGAGGGACCGAACTGGCAGAGATGGGCGAGATGAAGGACGCGGGCATCGTGGCCGTCTCTGATGACGGCCGGCCGGTGCCGACGGCGGGCATGATGCGGCGGGCGATGGAATATGCGCGCGGTTTCAACCTGCCGGTGATCGATCATTGCGAGGACAAATCACTGGCCCGCGGCGCCGTCATGCATGAAGGTCATTGGTCGCTGGTGCTGGGCCTGCGCGGCATGCCCGCCGCTGCTGAAGAAGTCGATGCCGAGCGTGACTGCGCGCTGGCCGAATTGACCGGGGCGCATGTTCACCTGGCCCATGTCTCGACGCGTGGCGCGATTGACGCGGTGCGCCGCGCGAAGGCCAAAGGTGTGCACGTGACT
>Ga0126383_10001441_pt1 | contig 14805 bp, 13 predicted proteins | sample PanSoiMetPlot_35_FD_96882 | JGI IMG/M metagenome (GOLD analysis project Ga0126383, IMG submission 96882) | Tropical forest soil microbial communities from Panama - MetaG Plot_35 | ecosystem: Environmental > Terrestrial > Soil > Tropical forest > Bulk soil | place: Panama | collected 2016-02-17
CGTTCACCGAGAGCGCCCAGAACTTGAACACCCTGACCAACGCGAGCAGCAACCTGACGATCATGCCGGTCGGCAAGATCAGTGCTGCGACGGTCGCCGATACGGCGATCACCATCAACGGCACCGATACCATCATGGGGACGGCAGGCATCGTCATGGTGCTCACCCCGTCGTGGAACTCCACCGCGAACACGGTGACGTGGTCGTGCGGGGTGACCCCGACGCGCTACGAGCCGTCGACCTGCCGCAACGACTGACGCTGGAAGCGCGCGCCGGTCACGGCGCACCGAAAAAGCGGGCTCCGGCCCGCTTTTTTTTCGCCCGGTTCTCCCGCGATCCGAAATCTAGATTCGTAATCCGCTAGGCCGGGGCCGCTGACCTAGGGCGTCACTTTTCGCCGCGCTTTCTGTGCAGGAGCGGAAATCGGGGTCTCATGAGGCGCGGGAGACCCTGGCAGCCGACGAGCGGTAGCGCCGGTAGTCAGATCTAACATATTGATTTAATTGCATGGTAACGATTGTCAGGCAGGCAAACCGGAGGCGCGGCGGGCAGTATTGCGCAACCAGCCGCCCGCGAGGCACCGGGACGCCCCCGGATGGCACAGGAGGTGCTGCCAAGGGGGGCACGGGCCCGGGCTCCGGGACCAATTGATATAGGAGAAGTTTGGCATGCGTGCTTTTCAGAAGGGCTTCACGCTCATCGAACTGATGATCGTCGTGGCGATCATCGGGATTCTGGCCGCCGTCGCGTTGCCGGCGTACCAGGACTACACGATCCGCGCCCGCGTCTCGGAGCTGCTCCTTGCAGCCTCCAGCGCGCGCACCTCGTACACCGAGAGCGCCCAGAACTTGAACACCCTGACCAACGCGAGCAGCAACCTGACGATCATGCCGGTCGGCAAGATCAGTACTGCGACGGTCGCCGATGCGGCAATCACGATTCACGGCACCGATACCATCATGGGGACGGCGGGCATCATCATGGTGCTCACCCCGTCGTGGAACACCACCGCGAACACGGTGACGTGGTCGTGCGGCGTGACCCCGACGCGCTACGAGCCGTCGACCTGCCGCAACGACTAACGCGCTATCGAAGCTTGCGCCGGTCACGGCGTGAGGAAGGCGGGCTTCGGCCCGCCTTTTTTCTTTGCGGACGATTGCACGGGGGGCGCTGAATTCTTCGGGAGCCCGCGCCGGCGACGGGGGAGCGTGCTCATATAATCGACCGATGCTTGGTTCGCTCTTGCGCAGATTCCTGCTGCCTGGGCGCGCTGCCACTCCATCCCCTGTTACAGCCTGCGCTGTCGGGCTCGACGAGTTCGCCGAGTTCGGTGGACGGGTACAGGTCGACGGGCTCGCCTGGGCACTGGCGGCTTGCCACGTCGGAGACTACGACGCCGCTGCGGGACGCTTGCGTACCGCAACGAAACAGCACCCGGACGATGCTCTCGCTTGGGCGCTACTGGGCCGGAGCCTGCGTGGATGTGGCGAGGACGCCGACGCAGACCGCTGCTTTGACAGTGCCCGCTCGCTCGACGCTGCGCTTGCCGGGCGCTGCGGCGCGGTCGGATCCCGACTCTACGATCGACGCGCCTACGCCTGGGCCTTGGTCTGGTTGCAGGTTGCCGCCGACCTTGAACCGACCGACGCAGATCTACTGAATCGGGTTGCTCTCGCGAGCGTGAGGCTCGGGCGAGTCGAAGACGCCGATCGCTGGTTCGACCGCCTCGCCGACGTCTCCTCAGCCGATGGCGTGCGCCTGAGGCGGATGCTGGCCTCCATTCCGCAGATCTACCGCTCCAAGGCGCATCTCACGCGCGCGCGCGCCCGCTACGCCGCGGAGCTCGATGCGCTGCTCTCGCGCCGATTCGTGTTGCCCGATCCCCTGGCCGAGATCCCGCTCACGAATTTCTTCCTCTGCTATCAGGGCGGGAACGACGTGGATTTGCAGCGGAAGCTCGCGCAGCTATTCCTTCGGGCCTGCCCGGCGCTCGGATACATCGCCGACCACTGCCGCGAGCCGACGCGTACCGGCGCACGCGTGCGCGTCGGCGTCGTGTCCGCGTTCCTGCGATCCCATTCTGTCGGCGCCTGGTACAACCGTCTGTTCCAGCATCTGTGCGCGGACGAGCGCCTCGAGTTGCTGCTCTTCACCACCAGTGAGGACGTCGACGGCGATCTTCGCGCTGCGGTCACGGTTCGCGGACGGCATGTGCGGCTTGCGCCGACGCTCCAGGTCGCGCGCCAGCAGATCGCGGCCGAGCGGCTCGACGTGCTCGTTTACACCGATGTCGCGCAGCTCGCCTTCACCTATTTCCTCGCGTTCGGTCGGCTGGCGCCGCGCCAGTGCCTGCTGGCAGGCCATCCGGCAACGAGCGGCGTTCCCGGCCTCGATGAGTTCGTCTCGAGCGGGCTGCAGGAAGCGCCGGACGCCGACGCGCACTACAGCGAACGGCTGGTCAGAATGAAGACCATTCCGGTGCTGGTCGAACGGCCCGTGCCGCCGGAGCGCGTCCTCACGCGCGCCGACCTCGCACTGCCCGAGGATCGGACGCTGTACGTGTGCCCGATGCGCCTGCAGAAGCTGCACCCCGATTTCGACGACATGTTGGGTGGGATCCTGCGTCGCGATCCGAAAGGCGAACTCATCCTCTTCGACGACCTGATCGCGCGGGATTGGAGCGGAATCCTCGGCGACCGCTTCCTCGAGAGCATTCCGGACGTCGCCCATCGCGTGCGGTTTCGCGCGTGGACGACGAAGCGCGACGAGTTTCACAGCATTCTCGCTCGGGCCGACGTCCTTCTCGACACGCCATGGTTCAACGGTGGGGTGACGAGTCACCTCGCCCTTGGCATCGGTACGCCGTTCGTTACCTGGCCGACCGAGCTTTTTCGTGGGCGTATGACCTACGGCATGTATCGGCAGATGGGCGTGCTCGACTGCGTCGCCGACACGCCCGAGGGATACGTTCAGCTGGCCGTCGAGCTCGGGCGCGACCCGGTGCGATGCGCGGCGATACGGAGCCGGGTCCGCGAGCGCAATGCGATCCTGTACGAGAACCTCGACGCGGTGGCCGAGTTCGCTGACTTCCTCGTAGCGCCGTGCACTCCCGCCCTGCCGCCAGTCGCAGACGCGCGGCGGTAGGTTCTGGACCCGGGCAACAGACGTGTCGGGACTTCTGAAACGGCTTCTCCGTCGTGGACGCGATGAGCGCTACATCGGGTTCGTGACGCCGTGCCAGGAGGTGCGCTTCGTCGCGGCCGGGGAGGCGATCTTCGCACCGCTCGCGAGCACACGGCTGCGGGTGCTGATCCCGGCCGCCGAGCTCGCTAAGCGGATCCGCGTCTGTCTGATCCCTCCCGAATGGCTGGCTGCTGGAAGAGCGCTCGACACGCTGGGCGCGGCGCGCGCGCTGGTCATCGCGAAGCTCGGCACGGGATTCGTGCGGGCTCAGCCGGAGTTAATTGGCGGGATGATCAAGCGGCTTCCGGCGTTGCGCGACGAAGTCCGCCTGGTGGCGGACGTATCCGATCACTACGCCGCTTACGGCGACGAGATGGGCGAACCGCTGGTCGCGCGCTGGCAGGAAGCGCTGCTCGCCCACTGTGAGGTCACGGTCCCGAGCGCATCACTCGCGGCAGAGTTCGCGCGCGCGGGCGGACGGACCTTGCGCGTGATCGAGGACCCGTACGAAAGCCCCGCCGCTCGGCCATGGCGTGCTCCGTCGACCGACCCGCTCCGATTGCTCTGGTTCGGCAATCTCGGTGAGATCAACCAGGCGTGGCTGGAGGCCGTGTTCCGCAACTTGGCCTCGCGGTTGCAGGAGCGCCGGATCGAGCTCACCCTCGTCACGCATCCCGCCGCCGCCGCGTGGGCGGCGCGGCTCGGTCGCGACCTGACGCGGGGGAACGAGCGACTGACGACTCGCTTCGTCGAATGGTCGCTGGTCGCCACCTGGAGCGCGATCGATGCCTGCGACATCGTGCTGCTGCCGCAGGACGAGTCCAAGCCCTGGGGTCGCAGCAAGTCCCATAACCGCCTCGTCGAGGCGCTTCGGGGCGGGCGCCTAGCCGTGGCGTCGCCGATCCCATCCTACGTCGAGCTCGCGGACTTCGCCTGGGTGGGGAGCGATCTCGCGACCGGCATCGAGTGGGTCTGTGGGAACGCGGACGAAGCGCGACGTCGGGTGGAATCAGGGCAGCGCTATATCGAGCAGCGCTTCGCGCCGGCGGTGGTCGCGGCGAATTGGCTGAGCATGCTCGGCGTCTAGCAGAGCCCGGTTGGGGCGGCGGACTTTCCGGAGCGGGCGATTAATGCGTGTGCTGATCGCGCGGCCAGCGCGTGATCGCGCCCCCTCGCGCTACCGCACCGGCTCGTCCGGCACCGAAAACGAACGGGGCGCCTCGCCGGCGGCGGCATTTGCCCACATCGTCTCGTACGCGCGCTCGAGCGAACGCACCGTCCGGGCCGTGTCGAACAGCGGCGCGGTACTGCGAGCTTCGATCAGACGGCGCCGCAGCGCTCTTCGCTCCGTCGCATCGCGCGCGATGCGAACCGCGACGCTCACGTATTCCGCGCGCTCGCGCACCGCGAGCTCAGGCATGCCGGCGGCGGCGACCAGGCTCGCGGCGACGCGTGTCGCGAACGTCTCGCCCGCGATCGTGACCACCGGAACGGCTGCCCACAGGGCTTCGTTCACGGTCGAATGGCCGTTGTAGCGACCGAAGGTATCGAGGAAGAGGTCGGCGGCAGCCATGCGCGCGATGTGGTCGCGTTTCGCGACGAGGTTTGGCGCGAACAGCAGGCGGCCAGGATCGACGCTCCGCTCGCGCGCCCGCGCGACGAGATTGCGCATCGCCTCCTCGGCGGGCGACCTCAGCCACAGCACGCTTTCGGGGACACCGCGGAGGATCTCGGCCCAGGTATCGAAAACCTCCGGTGTGATCTTCGCGGTTTGATGAAAAGCGCAGTACACCACCTGTTCGTCGGACAGGCCGCACGCCGCGCGCGTGGGCGGACTGTCGGCGAGCGGCTGATCGGGGTCGTTCACCATGAAGCACGACGGTAGCCGGACGAGGTGCTCGGTGAAATGGGCGTCCTGCCCTGGCGGCGATGCGACGTGGTCGGTGATGAAGTAGTCGACGAACCGGGCGCCGAGCGTTCCCGGGAAGCCGAGATAGTGGACCTGCAGCGGCGCGGGGCGCTGCGCGAGAACGGCGAGGCGGTGATCGGTAGTGTAGCCGCCAAGGTCGACCAGAATGTCGACCGCATCGTTCGCGATGCGCCTTGCGGTCTCGTCGGGCGGCTCGGCGCGCACATCGACGAACCGGTCTGCGGCGGCGGCGATCTCCTGCCGGTAGCGGCTGCCATCGTCGCGCCCGTACGAGTAGGCGTAAACCTCGAAGCGCGACCGGTCATGACCACGGAGCAGCGCGCGGACGAGCTGCCCTACGGCGTGGTTCCTAAAGTCGCGCGAGAAGTACGCGATGCGCAACCGGCCGGTTTGGGTTGCTGGCCTCCGGCTCGTCGGCGCGGCGTGAACGTCGAGCTGGCTCGCGTGGAACTCCGCGATCTCGCGGCAGACGTCCGGCGGCAGCGGCAAGAGCAACGCGTCCATCGGCGAGAGGTAACGCGCCCAGTCGCGCTCGCCGCGGCTGCGCCGCTCGAGGATGACCTCCAGGCCGCGCGACGCCTCCGCCCAAGCGAACGCGTCCAGCAGCGGTCGGAGCATGTTGGACCACGCGACCGGCAGGTCGGGCTGGAGTCGCACGGCCGCACGGTAGTGCTCGAGCGCCCTCTCCAGGGCGCCGCGTCGGCGATACGCGTTCGCGAGGTTCATCTGCGCGAAGGGATCGCCTGGATCAAGCGTCGCGCCCCGCAAGAAAAGATCCGTGGCTTCGTCGAGGCGACCTAGCTCCGCGAGGACGATGCCGAGGTGCACGTGCGCGGCGGCCGAGCGCGGTGCCGCCGCGATCGCCGACCGCAGCGCGGACTCGGCATCCGTCAAGTGGCCCGCCTTTCGCAGCTCGGCCCCTTGGCTCACCAGCGCGTCGGCGTCGAGCGGGGTAGGCCCCCGCCAGCGCCTCAACAAGCGCCGCAGCATCGGTGCACGGCTACGGGACTCGGGGATATCGCGTCGCGGACCGACCGCGCGGCGGGGCGTTGTGAACGATTTCCTGCGGTCCGGGCTTGCGGCGCGCATGCCCGTGCAATAGTCTCTGTCCCGCTCCCGAGCGGACCATTCCCCCGCATCGGCATCGTCTGTGCCAGTTAGCCCTCCGCCTGCAGCACGCCGCCTCCACATCGGGGGAACGCTTCGCGCCCCGGGTTGGGAGGTGCTGAACGTCGCGCCCGGCGAGCACGTCGACCACGTGGGCACCGCCGACGACCTTTCGCGTTTTCCCGACGCGACCTTCGCGGCGATCTACGCGTCCCACGTGCTCGAGCATCTGAGTCCGCGCGGTCCGCTGGAGTCCGGGCTACGCGAATGGTATCGCGTGCTGAGCCCCGGCGGGACGCTCTACGTCAGCGTCCCCGACCTCGACGTCCTCGCGCGCCTCTTCGCGGACCGCGAACGCCTCGGCGTGCAGGAGCGCTTCAAGGTGATGCTGATGATGTTCGGCGCTCACGCCGATCCTCACGACCGTCACGAGATCGGGTTCAACGCGGAGATTCTGGGGTACTTCCTGCACTCGGCCGGATTCGTGAACATCCGGCGAGTCCATAGCCTCGGCAAGTTCGGTGACACGAGCGAGCTCGAGTTCATGGGCGCGCGCATCAGCCTCAACGTTCTCGCCGACAAGCCGACCGGCGAAGGTCGAAGTGCTCAAGTCGCTCCTGAACAACCTGCGTAGCCGCGGCGGTGTCTCGGCGGCGCCGAGCGACTAAGTGGTCGTGCACGCGGACGACGACTTCATGATGCCGGTCGCGATCGACTCCAGCATCGGAGCGCTTGAACGCGCCGGGTAGCGCCGAGCAGCGACACCCCGACTACTGTGTTCGCCGCGTCGGCGGGGGTGATTGACCACGCGTCCTTTCCGGCCCCGGACTCACGCGAGCCCCGGATTCCCCGCGACCCCTTCGAGACGCGGCACGTTCGGGCGCCGCGGCGCAACGAACTTCTTGTCGCGCAGGTACTTCGCGACCACCTCCCAGATCGGCTCGCCCACCGGGTCCTCCTGCACCGACGCCCAGCCCGCGACCTTGTAGATCCGGTTCGCGTCGAGCGGTTTGCCGGCGCAGCGCAGGTCGGAGATCCGCGCGCCCATCCGCGCCTGCGGGTTGCACGCGAACGTGAGCCCCTCGACGCGCACCATGTCCCCGCCTTGCTGCAGATAAGGGTCCGGGTTGAACAGGTTGTCGCACACGTCCTCGAGGATCACTTTGATGCGTTCACCCGTGAGAGCGCTAAGCGTGCACTGCGGGTATGTGATTGCCGTCTGATCCATGAGGCATTCCATCGTAACGGTCTCGCCGGAGAGCACTGCGGTTCCCCAGCGAAACCCCGGCGAGAAGGCGATCTGCGCACCCTTTACCTCGAGCATTGCGTCGAGAATGAGCTGGTCGAACGTGCCGGCGAAGTTCCCGCGCCGATAGAGCAGACCTTCCGTGACCGCGAGCTTCTCGCCGAGCTTCGCTTCGTGCGGCGCGCGGAGCTTCCGAATGAGCGTCTCCATGGCGGGGTCCGGCGGCAACAGGTTCGCGAACACCGGGAGCAGGCGGTAGCGGAACTCGGCGAGCCGGCCGCCGCGCACGTCGAGATCGAGCACTGCGACGAACTTCCCGTTCGCGCCGGCGTTCGTGACGACCGTGCGCCCGGCCGCGTTCGCGACGATCGACGGCTGCGGCACCGCGTCGTGGGTATGGCCGCCGAGGATCACGTCGATGCCGCGCACGCGCGTGGCGAGCTTGAGGTCGACGTCCATGCCGTTGTGTGACAGGAGCACGACGACGTGGGCGCCCTTCGCGCGCGCCGCATCGACGTGCTGCTGCAGCGCTTCCTCCTGGATGCCAAACGTCCAGTCGGGGACGAAGTGCCGCGGATTCGCGATCGGCGTGTACGGAAACGCCTGACCGATGATGGCGACCGGGACGCCGGCGACCTCGCGCATCGTCCAGGGCTTGAAGACGGGGTCGCCGAAATCCCGGGTCTTGACGTTCTGGGCCACGAACTCGATGCGACCCCCGAGCTCCTTCGTCACGGCCTCCTGCACGCGGTCCGCGCCGTAGGTGAACTCCCAGTGCGCGGTCATCACGTCGACGCCGAGGAGCTTCTGGGCCTCGATCATGCAGGCGCCCCTCGTCCAGAGCGCGGTCGCCGATCCTTGCCACGCGTCGCCGCCGTCGAGGAGCAGCGCGCCCGGCCGATCTGCGCGCAAGCGCTTAACGAGCGTCGCGAGGTGAGCGTAGCCGCCGGCCTTGCCGTAGGTCCGGGCGGCGCGCTCGAAGTCGAGCGACGTGAACGCATAGGCTTCGGGCGAGCCGGGCCGGATCGAGAACGCCTTGAGCAGGTGCTCGCCGACGAGGTGCGGCGGCCGCCCCGCCGCCGCCGCGACGCCGATGTTCGCGCTCGGCTCGCGGAGGTAGCTCGGCAGGAGCTGGGCGTGGGTGTCGGTGACATGGAGCAGCGGGACGTTGCCGAACCGCGGCACGCGGTACAACGAGTCGGGACCGGCCTGCGCGAGCGCGTCGCGGGCATCAACCGCGAGCCCGGCGGCCGCGCCGGCGGCGAGCAGTTCCAGGAAGTCGCGGCGGTTCATCAGCGAGGGGTGCCGGAAGCGGTGGCGCCTCGGGCTATTGGTTCACGGGTGAGGTGGGATCGAGGAGCAGCGCGACCAGGTCCTTAATCTCCTGCTCGGTGAGCGCCCCGACGTAGCCGAGGCGCGGCATCTGTGAGCACAGGTTGTAGGCCTTGGCGTTGTAGATCTTGCCGTAGACGTACCGTTGGACCTCGGGACCGTAACCGCGCAGTTTGCCGAACTGGTAGAGGCTCGGGCCGATGGTGCCGAAGGAGGTCTCCGCGGGTCCGATCCGATGGCAGTTGTAGCAGCTGCCGCCCGTGACGCCGGCCGGGTCGGTCCACGTCAAGCCGCGGCCGCTTTGCGCGACGCGCTCGCCGGCCTTCCAATCGCCGAGGAGCTTGCCGTCGGCCGGGAACCGGATGGTGGTCAGCTGATCCCGCTCGAGACGCTCGGCGACCTCCTTAGGGGGATTGTCGCGAGTGCGGTTGCACACCGCTTGCACGCCGTCCTCGTCGATCCGATCCAAGGTGGCGATGCCGCGCGGCTTGAAATCGCGCTTCATCGTTGCGATCGCCTCGCTGCGGGTGTCGGCGGACTGCGCGGGAAGCGCGGCGGCGAACGCGAGCGCTGCGGCGTGGACCACCCATCGTCGAAGGGTATTCACGGCATTCTCCTCCGTCGGGTCACCGCTTTATCCCGGGGCCCTTATAGACGTGGCCGTTGGCGTTTGCCGCAAGGAAGGTCAGTAACGCGCTCACGGTGTCGGACGCGTAACCTGGCTCCGGAAAGCGCTGCTGACGGAAGCAGTCCCACATGCGCCACTGCAGCGTGTGCATCACGCCACCGGTCATGCGATAGCCCGGCCAGCCCTGGAAGCCGCGGATCGCCTGCTCGGGCTTGGTGAGGTTGGGCAGCGGCTGCGTCCGGATGCGTCTGCCGTCCTCGCCGTGGCAGCTCGCGCACGCGAAGTCGTACGCGCCGGCGCGATAGAAGAAGATCTCCCGCCCGATTTCATAGGCCTCGCGTTCCTTGGGGTGCTGCTGCGGTACGGCGATCTTCATGTCCCGCGACTGCCCCGCGACGTACGTGACCAGGACGACCGGATCGGGGGTCCGGGTGTCGCTGCTGAAGGGCTGCTTCGCGAGCTCCGCCGCGTCGAAGCCCTGCAGCACCGCCATGCAGTACAGGATCCGGCGCTCGGCATCCATCACCTTGTCGGCGTCGGCGAAGTAGCGCGGGAGCTGAACGTACGCGCCCTTGACCACCCCCGGACCCAGACCGAGGTCGCACTGTTCGAGCGACGCGTTCTTCGGCCCGCGCTTTGCGGTCCACAGCTCCTTGCCCCTCGCCTCGAACAGCTCGGCGGGGTTGTCCTCCTCGAGCACTTGTCGGAACTTCTCGAACTCCGCTGCCGTCGGGTCGGACGCGGCGGTTGGCGGGCTCGCCTGCCCTGCCGCGCGCGGGAGGGGCGCCGCCGCGGCGATAGCCGCCGCAACGTACAGGGGGAATACCGGCCTCATCTCGCTCCTCTGCTAGTAGGTTCCGGGATGTCCGAGCGCAAAGTTGAAGATCGACTCGAATGCGCGCTGCTCGTCGCTTCCTCTGGTGTTGAGACGAGCGTAGAAGGCCGCGTCCCCGGGATCGTCGAAACCGATGCGGCAAAGCGCGAGCCTCACGAGGTCCGCGAATGCTTCGTCGATGCGCTCGCCAAGGTCGCCGCCGGCGCCGGGCTCGCCGGCGAGCAGGTCGAGCAAGGCGTCCCGGAACTCCTGGTAGTACGCCGAGAACTTGGGTGCGGCAACGAGGAGCGGCCAATGCTCGTAATCGCGCATCAGCCGCGCGGCCCAGCTCGCAGCGTGGGCCTGCCGCGCGAGGAACAGCGCGTCCACGCATTCGATCCGGCCCTGCGCTGCGGTGATGCACGAGGAGAGGTACTGCATGAAGATCACGTTCTGCGTCGCGATTTGGGTGCGGCGAAAGCTCTCGATCAGCAGCGGCCGACGATGCACCGAGTACAGGGCGGACGAGTAGGACCGCACGTGCGCGAGCACCCGGTCGACCGCGCGTGCGTCGCCGTACGCGCGCATGGGATGCTGCTGGAACTCGATCGCGACGCGGTCGGCACCGCCGCCGCTCGTGGCGCCGGCCTTTCGCTTCAGCTGGAACCGTGCAACCCGGCCCCGGGCGCAGGAGAGGCCCGCGTCCGCATTAAGACTCTGGATCACCCGCTCGACACCCTCCGGCACGATGAGATCGTCCTGGCCGCACAGCATCACGAACCGGGAGGGGAGTTGGTCCAGCGAGCGGCGGAGCTTGTCGAGAAACGGCGTGCCGTGCTCGAAGCGATGAACGTCCAGCCAGAGCTCAGGGTAGCTCGCAGCCGACGACTCCACGAACGCGCGGTGCTCCCCCGAGCTGTCGTCCGCGAGCACGACGCGCCCGCGGAAGGCAACCGCCCGGAGATACTCCAGGCAGCGGCGCAGAAACGGGGTGCCCTCGTAGGTCGGGATGACGAGCGAAAAGACGTTGTCGTCTTCGATCAGCATTTTTTCCGGCGCTGCGCGCGCTCAGGGCCGCCGCGTCTGCGGGGTGGCGAACTGGCAGGGCAGCAGGATTCGAGCGGGCGCCGGCAGGCAACGCCGGCTACCCGTGCCGCAGTAGCTCACGCGCTGCCGCGGAGCCGCCCTCCTCGCCGCAAACCTAGCCGGCACCGACCGAGATCTCGTCGGTGCGCTTGTCGCCCTTGTTGTCGACCCAGGTGACGGCGAGTTTGTCGCCGGCCTTGGCGCTCTTCAGCTTGAAGCCGAATACCGGATTTCGCGCGACCGCCTGGCTCGTCTCGGCCTGGAAGACCGGCTTGCCGTTCAACTCCGCGGTGATCGTCTGGATGAAGTGGAGCGGGATGACGTTCCCGCTCGCGTCCTTGCGCTGACCGGTTTCCATCGGGTGAGCCATCAGCACGCGCACGTCGAGGACGTCGCCGTCGAGTTTTGCGCGGATTTTCATCGGGTCGCCCATGGCTTTCCCTTCTCAACCGCCGCAGCCACCAATCGTGACCTTCACTTCCTTGGCGGCAGTGTAGAACTTGCCGCCCGCGTCGGCGACCACCACCCGGACGTTCGAGGTCTCGCCCATCTTCACGCGGAGCGCGACGAACGGCAGCGCGCCTTGCGAGAGGTCGAAGGTCGCCGCGTACGGGAAGGGGTTCTTCTCGATCAGGACCGTGAGCGATCTCGTCCCCGGGACGCCGCTTTGGATCTCGATCGGGACCACGGCGCCATTCTCCGCGATGTCGGGGGCACGGATGGCGATGTCCTTACTCTCGATCGGCGCAGTCACTTTGAGATTCCTGAGCGCATCGCTGACCGTCTTCGACTCGAAGGCGCGCTTGTTCCAGTCCGCGAGCGCGTCGGACGGCCGCAGCAAGCCGGCGGCCATCGCCGCGGCGGCGAGGCCGCCCGCACCAACGCCTTTCAGCGCGGCTCTACGTGAAAGGTCGGTCATTCGCTCTCCTATCCTTGTTCTCGGCGTTCGCTAGGCCGCGTAGCCTACTTAAAGACCTGCGGGCAGTTCAAGCCCGCCGCTTGGACCCGCGACCGGCGTTTCGGTTCTCGTGCCCACCCTCGTGGTTCACGAAATGCCCGGATTTCCCGCCCGCCTTCTCGAGCAACCGGATCGAGTCGATCCGCATCCCGCGATCGGCCGCCTTGCACATGTCGTACACGGTTAACAACCCTACGGCCACCGCGGTCAGAGCCTCCATCTCGACCCCCGTGCGCCCGACCGTTTCGACGGTGACCGTGAGCGAGACCGACGAGCCTTGCTCGTCCACCGCAAATTCCGCCGCGACGCGCGTGAGCGCGAGCGGATGGGCGAGCGGGATGAGCTCGGCGGTCCGCTTTGCCGCCTGGATCGCCGCGATTCGCGCGACGCCGAGCACGTCGCCTTTCGCGACCGTTCCCGCCTGGATGAGGGCGAGCGTGGCGGACTGCATCGCGATGGATCCCGTGGCGCGGGCGACCCGAGCCGTCTCGGGCTTCGCGCCGACGTCGACCATGTGGGCCGCGCCCTGGTCGTCGAAATGCGTGAGTCCCATGTCAGCCACCCACCCTCCGCTCGGGCCGAGCCGGCATCCCCGGCTGGACCGCGGGTTCGCCTCGGGGAATCACTCCCGGCCTCCGGTATCATACCGCCGTGCGACGCCTGATCTGCCTTTTGGCGGCCGCGCTCCTCGCGTCGGGCGCGTCGGCCCAACCCAACGTTTACCGGTCCATCCCGCCCAGTGAGCGCGATGACGCGCGCCCGCCCGCGCCGGAGCCAACCCTCCCACCGCCGCAGAACCTCCCGCCGAACCTCCCCGACCTCGGCGAGAGCGCCCAGGTGGAGCTGACCCCGCAGCTCGAGCGACGGATCGGCGAGTCGATCATGCGCGAGATCCGGCGCGATCCGGACTACGTCGACGACCCCGAAATCAAGGACTACGTCCAGCAGCTCGGCTACCGGCTGGTCGCGGCGAGCCCGGGGAACCGGCAGGACTTCGATTTCTTCGTCGTGCGCGACCGGACGGTCAACGCGTTCGCGATGCCGGGCGGCTTCATCGGCGTGCACACCGGCCTGATCGTCACTGCGCAGAGCGAGTCGGAGTTCGCGTCGGTGCTCGCGCACGAGCTCGCGCACGTGCTCCAGCGCCACATGGCGCGCCAGTACGACGCGCAGGCCAAGGTCAGCAAGCTGTCGATCGTCGCGTTCGCGGCCGCCCTCCTGCTCGGACGCGGCAACCCGCAGGCGGCGGCGGCGATCGGGTCGGCGGCCTCCGCGGCGCCGGCGGCAGTCTTTCTCAGCTACAGCCGCGACTTCGAGCGCGAAGCCGACCGGGTCGGGTTTCAGATCCTCGATGCGAGCGGATACGACACGGCCGGCATGCCGGCGTTCTTCGAGCGGTTGCAGACGGCGACGCGCCTCTACGACAACAACGCGCCGGTCTACCTGCGCACGCACCCGCTCACGACCGAGCGCATCGCCGACATGCAGAACCGCGCCGCGACCGCGCATTACCGCCAACGAGCCGACAGCCGGGAGTTCCAGCTCGTCCGCGCGAAGTTACGCGCTACCGACGGACGCCCGGAGGAAGCGGTGGCATTCTTCCGCACGGCGCTCGCCGAGCGGCGCTTCGCCGACGAGACTGCGATCCGGTACGGTTACGCGGCGGCCCTCGCCCGGGCGAAGGACTTCAAGCTCGCGGACGCCGAGATCGGCGCGGTGCGGAAGACCGCGCAGCCCCATCCGATGTTCGAGACGCTCGCCGCGCAGATCAAGGTCGGGTTAGGCGACGCCGCCGCGGCGGACGCGATCCTCGTCGCGGCCGGCCAGCGGTACCCCGATTTCATCGCGATCAAGTACGACCGGGCGACGGTCCTGCAAACGCTCGGCCGCAACAAGGAGGCGGCCGCACTTCTCGGCGAGCTCGCCAAGGACCGGCCGAACGACGCGCGCGTGTACCAGATGCTCGCGAAGTCCTACGCGGCGCTCGGCGCGCGCGTGCAGCAGCACCGCGCCCTCGCCGAGGCCTACTACCTTCAGGGGAGCCTTCCGGCCGCGATCGAGCAGCTCCAATTCGCCCAGGGCGCGGGCGACGGCGACTTCTATACGCTGTCTGCGGTCGATGCGCGCCTGCGCGAGCTCAAGCGGATGCAGGTCGAAGCGATGAAGGAGCGCAAGCAGGGCGGCCTCTGAAGCGCGGGCCGGCCGCGCGTGGGGCGGCGAAGCACCGCCGAGGGTCTACGCCTTCGCCGGCTGCTCGAAGTACGCCTCGTACAGCAGGTCGAAGGTCTTCTCGGTCTCCGCGAGTAACTCGTCCTCGGTGGTCGCGCGACGCTTGGCGCCGGCAAGCAGGGTTTCGACGCCGGCCGCCTCGGCGAGCCGGCTTCCGCCCGCTTCGAGGGCGTGCACGAGCTTGCCGATCTTGACCAACGCGGGGTTCCGGTCGAGTTTGAAGCTCGCGAGCAGCTCCTGGAAGGTCACGTGGTGCTTGCTGTTGCGAAATGTCGCGCCGTCGAAGCCGAAG
>Ga0126383_10001442_pt1 | contig 14802 bp, 16 predicted proteins | sample PanSoiMetPlot_35_FD_96882 | JGI IMG/M metagenome (GOLD analysis project Ga0126383, IMG submission 96882) | Tropical forest soil microbial communities from Panama - MetaG Plot_35 | ecosystem: Environmental > Terrestrial > Soil > Tropical forest > Bulk soil | place: Panama | collected 2016-02-17
GGTCAATCGTGTCCAAGCAGCTCTATCCGGATTCCTCCCTGCTGGTGTCGGATCTGGTTGCCTTCGAGCGCCAGGAATCTGTCTTCGTCATCCTGAATCTGATCCTGCTCGCCGGACTTCTCCTGCTCCATGCCTTCTTCTCGTCTTATTGGGGCGCTCCCACCAGGATGCAAATTGTGATCCTCGGCGCCGGATTTGCTCTCAAGGTGGCGGAGCTGATCTGGCTGCAGAGCCTGAAAAAAACTCCTCCGCCTACCGCGCTGGTGCTGTTGACCTGGGCCTCGATTCTGCTGAATCTCACGCTCGCCGTTCTGCTCGCGCGCCTCACCGACCACGAAGACAGCCCCTACTTCGTCCTCACCGTCGTCCCCATTCTCGAGGCGTCTTTTCGCTTTCACCTGATTACCGTGCTGGGCGTAGTCTCCGTCTCCGCTTTCTACAACTTCGTGTGGGCCTGGCAGTATTTTCAGCGCCATCCCCCCCTCTCGACGTGGGCGAGTATTTTGAAACCGACATCTCCGCCCTGATTTTTCTCATCGTCGGTGTACTGGTCTGGCGGCTGGTCAACGATCTGCGCGCTCAGGAGAACCGCCTGACGCAAAACCTTCACGAACTTGATCATGCTCGCGAACGGCTGCTGCAGGAGGAGAAACTTGCCGCCGTGGGACGCCTTTCGATCGCTATCGCCCACGAGATTCGCAACCCCGTCGCCATGATCTCCAGCTCCATCGCCACGGCCAAGCGCCTTAGCGGCGCCGAGCGCGAAGGATGTTCGACATCGCCTCCGAGGAGGCTTCCCGCCTGCTGCGCCTCACCACCGAGTTTCTGGCCTATGCCCGCCCGCGGCCTCCGACGAAGTGGCCCGGATTTTTGAGCCCTTCTTTACCACCAAGCCGCAAGGTAGCGGACTTGGCTTGCCAATTGCACGCAACATTGCACGCGCTCATGGTGGCGATCTGGTCGTGGAAGCGAACGACGCGGAGCGAGTCTGTTTCTCGATGACTCTTCCGTTGGTGAACGGCCACTCTGAGCCTTGAGGGACAGGGTCAAGCCATGGCGAGAATCTTGATTGTCGATGATGAGCCCCACATGCGGCGTATCCTGGCCTCCAACCTGCGTCAGGACCACCACGATATCTGGGAAGCGGGAGGCGTGCAGGACGCGCGCCGCTGTTTCGCCGAAAACGCTTACGACGTCGTTTTCACTGACCAGAAAATGCCCGACGGCGAGGGCTTGGAAGTCCTGACCGCCGCCCACGAAGCCGAACCTGCGCATTCGGTGGTTTTCCTCACGGCCGTTGCCAGCATCGAACTGGCTGTGGAGAGCATGCGGCACGGGGCCTTCGACATTCTCACCATACGTTTCGAACCGGACGTCGTGCGCGCCAGCGCACGGCGAGCTCACGAGCGCACTCGCCTGCTGCGCGAAAACGAACTGCTGAAAGACGTCGTCGTGCGCCTGGAAGGCACGTCGGACATTTTCCTCGACAGCCCGGCCATCCGCGAAGTACGGGAAAAAATCGCGCGCGTCGCCCCTACCGGCGCGACGGTGTTGATCACCGGTGAAACCGGTACCGGCAAGGAGCTGGTCGCCCGCGCTATTCACCGCACCAGCCCGCGCTCGGCCAAGCCTTTCGTGGCCGTCAATTGCGCCGCCTTCACCGAGACTCTGCTGGAAAGCGAACTCTTTGGCCACGAAAAAGGCGCCTTCACCGGTGCCGATCGCACCCGCCAGGGCCTATTCGAAGCCGCCCACGAAGGCACGTTATTCCTCGATGAGGCGGGAGAAATGTCGCCGGCCGCACAGGCCAAGCTTTTGCGCATTCTCATGGACGGGCAACTGCTCCGTGTCGGCTTCACGCGTCCGCGCACCGTTGATGTCCGAGTTCTGGTGGCCACCCACCGCAACTTGTCGCAGCACCTCCGCGATGGATTGTTTCGCGAAGACCTTTTTTACCGCCTGGCAGTGGTGCCGATCGATATTCCTCCGCTGCGCGACCGCCGCGAAGACATTCCCGGCCTCTGCGAAATGTTCTCCCGCCAGGTGTCGATGGAGCTAAAGCTCCCACCACGGAAGATCAGCCCGGCGGCCTTTCAGGCTCTCGAGGCTTATCATTTTCCGGGCAACTTGCGCGAGCTCAAGAATCTGATCGAGCGGGCCTACATTCTTTCCCGCCAATGGGAAATCGGACCAGAAGATTTCCCCATGACGCTAGTCTCCTCCTGCCTTGCGCCTTCCAACGGTCACGGCAGCCTGCCGGACGTGCTCGTTCGCTCGGTTCCCCACACGTTCGATCTAACCGCACTTCTCGAAGGCACCGAGAAACAGCTCACCCTCAGGACCCTCACGGCCACCAGTGGAGCGCAAGCCGAAGCCGCCCGCCGAATGGGCCTCTCGCGCAGCGCCCTGGCCTACAAACTCAACAAGTACGGCATCCGCGCCTCCGACTAGAAGCGCTCGCACAGGGATGGCCGCCAGGTCGCGCCGCGAAGCAAGAGCAAAAGAACTGCGGGTGGGTAGGGGAGCGCGAGACGAAGTCCTGATGGGACGCGCGAGCCTAGCCCAGACTGGAACGGAAGGAGCCCGGCGACGAAGTCCCGGAGAGACGGCCCACAGCGGAGTGCATCAAATATCCTGAACATTCCGTCCATAGAACTGGACGAATCCTAACGCTTTCCCGGCGCCACCGGCCGCGGAAAAGCATCGGGACGGTTCGGATCGTGGCGTGCGTCCGATAGCCCGGCAATAAATAGATCCCGCTTCCCGCTGTTGAAGACCGCATGGGATGCGTGGGGCATCACGGCGATCAATACTCCACCCGTTCCCGGAAAGACTCTCTCCCGGATCGTTGTCCCGGCTCCAGAGTCCCAATAGAAGGACCATTCGTCCCGATAAATCACGATGAGAATCTCTTTGTGGCGCGCGTGATAATGATTTCCCCGCACCTGTCCCGGGCGGATCGTCGTCAAATGGATGTCCACCAGGTTGGGAAGAAACCGGTTCCATCCGTCAGGTAAAGCGAAGCTGCCGCCCCTCTGATCACCGGTGTCGGGAATCGTCACGATGTGAACCAGGTCGGAGTCCATGCCGGACGCCAAGTTTACACCCAGGTCCCCGTATACTGCGGAAGAGTCGGTACGTTGGGACGGGGGACCATGTCGAAGCACCGGGCGATCGCGGCTTGCCTGGCAATTCTTGCAAGTATCTCGTCTGGCGTCGCCGCCAAAGACGGATCCGCAGAAGCTGTGACCGCGGCCAACCAACTCGTGGACCGCTACTTCGATCTCTATTTCCACTTTCATCCGAGCGCTGGAACCGCCGATGGCTTTCACCAGTACGACATCAATCTTGAGGATTATTCCCACGCCAACCTCGATCGGGAAGCCGCCGCACTTCATTCCATTCTGCCGCAATTCCAGGCAATCCTCGCGCACAAGCTCCCTCAGCCCATGGCCGACGACCTCGAATTTGTCCAGAGCCGGATTCACGCCCGACTGCTCGAGCTGGAAACCATCCGCATGTGGCAGAAAGATCCTGACCTTTACGGAAGCGGCCCCGCCTACAGTATTTTCCTGGTTGTGAAACGCGATTTCGCGCCCGCCCGCGAACGCCTCCGCTCGGTGATTGCGCGCGAGCGGCAAATTCCCTCTGTCCTCGACTCCGCCCGCCACAATCTCGTGAACCCTCCTCGTGTCTACACCGAAATCGCGCTCGAGCAACTGCCAGGTACCACGGACTTCTTCCGTCACGATGTCCCCACAGCCTTCGCCGAGGTCAAGGATCGCCGGTTGCTCGCCGAATTTCAGACCGCCAACCAACAGGTGATTGATGCTTACCTCAAATACGAACATTTTTTGCGGGAAGATCTTCTGCCGGTCTCTAAAGGTGACTTCCGGTTTGGCGCCGACGCGTTCCGCAAGAAGCTGCTCTACGACGAAATGGTCGACATCCCCCTCGACCGGCTGCGCGCCATTGCCTACTCCGATCTTCGTCATAACCAGGATTGGTTCAAGCAGGTCACGGGGCAGATTGACCCTGAGAAGTCCCCTCGCCAAGTGCTCGCCGACGTGGAGAAGGACCATCCCGCGCCCGCGCAACTGTTAGCCAGCTTTCGCGATGCCCTCGGCAACCTGCGGCAGTTCATCGTGCAGAAGAAAATCGTCACCGTCCCCTCTGTTGTCGAGCCGGTCGTGGAAGAGACTCCTCCCTTTGCCCGCGCTTTGACCACCGCTGCGATGGATACCCCCGGACCTTACGAGACCAGGGCCAAGCAGGGTTTCTTCGAGGTCACGTTGCCCGACGCCGGCTGGAAAGAAGATCAGGTCGAGCAATACATGAACGGGTTCAGCCGCGGCGCCGTCACCAGCACCGCGATTCACGAGGTCTATCCCGGACACTACCTGCAATACCTGTGGTCGCTCACAGGGTCTTCCAAGGTGCGAAAGTTAGCTTATTGCGATTCCAACAGCGAAGGCTGGGCTCACTACAGCGAACAGATGATGCTCGACGAAGGCTATTCGAGCGATCCCCGCGCACGGCTGGGCCAACTGGTCGATGCCTTGCTGCGCGACGCACGCTTCATCGTTGGCATCGAAATGCACACCGGGACCATGACGCTCGGCCAGGCTCAGGACTTCTTCGTGAATGAGGGATACCAGGTCCCACCCGTGGCCAGAGTCGAGGCGCGCCGCGGTACCAGCGACCCCACCTACCTCGTTTATACCCTGGGCAAGCTGCAGATCATGAAGCTCAGAGAGGACTACAAGCGGTTTCGCGGAGAAAAGTTCACCCTGCTCGACTTTCACGACCGCTTCATGGAACAGGGAGGCCTGCCACTAACCCTGGTTCGTCGCGCGATGCTGGGCAACGACAGCCCTACCCTGTGATTAAGAGTCACGCTTGCGAGGTTCGCAGATGACCCTGGAAGATTGTCTGAAGTTTTTCATCAGCCCCGGAGGGGTGTCATCGGCGATCGCATACTGGGCAGCTCGGCGGGCGGGAAAGACATCTTGCCCCCCCTCGCGATCAATCATCTGCAGTCAGCGCGGGTTTACGCCCTTCGAGGCTCATTGGCGCCGCAGTTATCGCCTCCTAAGGTTGGGAACCGCATAAAACCCAAGATTCAGAAGGCAAATCGTCACTCCCGCCACCGTCAGAACAGTCGCCGAGATGTCGGGATAGACCAATTTATCCAGATAATGGAGCAAGAAACCGCCCTGGTAGGGCACGACTCCGGCTTTGGCTTCGCACCAGTTCTCCAGCAGAGTCAGCGGGCACGGCCAAGGCAGCAGTTGCGTGAGAATTCCCCAGATGAGAGAAGCGATGTGCAGCCGGCGAAGGATAGGACGTTGTCGTGTGAACAAAGCTCCGAAGATTACCCATAGAATGAACAGTGCGTGCAGGAAGAGAGCGGTGGCCGCGAGCGCGGTGTATAAGTTCGCAGCCGGAAGGGCAGCACACATCTTCTAGAATTTACTGCAACCGGCGGCAGCGGTCTCGCCCAGCGTTCCTGACGCGCCGGGAAGCGGATTGTTCTTCTGCGGGTACATATTGCGGAAAATCATCCACACCGACATGGACGCCTTCTATGCTTCCGTCGAGCAGCGTGACGATCCTCGCCTTCGCGGAAAACCCGTGATCGTCGCATGGAAGGGCAACCGCTCGGTTGTCTGCGCCGCCTCATACGAGGCGAGAGTCTTTGGCGTGCGCTCAGCAATGCCTGCAAAGCAGGCAGAACGCCTCTGTCCGGCTGGGATCTTCCTTGCTCCCGATTTCTCCAGGTATCGTGCCGTCTCGCGCGAAGTGCGGGAGATCTTCAAACGGCACACAGATTTGATTGAGCCCTTGTCACTGGACGAAGCTTACCTGGATGTGACCGTGAATAAGACAGGCTTGCCGACGGCGACACTGGTGGCGCGATCCATCCGCGAACAGATACGGCAGGAGTTGAACCTGACCGCTTCGGCCGGCGTCGCACCCAATAAGTTTCTGGCGAAGCTCGCCTCTGACTGGAGGAAGCCGGATGGGCTCTTCGTGATCCAGCCAGATGAGGTCGATGCGTTTCTGCGGCCGCTGCCGGTTGGACGGTTGCCGGGGGTCGGTAAGGTCACCGAGGAGAAATTAGCCAACCTGGGAATCAGGACTGTCTGCGAATTGCGTAGTCTGGAAATGTCGAGGCTTGAAGACGAATTCGGCGTCTACGGTGTGCGCCTGTACCAACTTGCGCGGGGCATCGACGAGAACGACGTCATCCCGGACAGGCCTACGAAATCCATATCCGTCGAAGACACTTTTCAAAAAGATGTTCTGCTGGTCGAAACCGAACCTATCATCCGGCGTCTGGCAGAAAAGCTCTGGTCCGCTTCGCAGAAAGAAGAGCGAGAAGCACGGACTGTCGTTCTTAAACTGAAGACCAAAGAATTCAAGGTTCTCACACGGAGCTACACGCCAGACCGTCCTCCGACTTCCTGTGCCGAATTGACAGAGATCGCCCTCCAGCTGCGAGACCGGGTGCATCTCGGCTCGCAGCAGCGCTACCGCTTGGTAGGTGTGGGTCTCAGCAACTTTCAGGAACCGCGGAAGACAGAATCTCAGCAAGCTCTTTTCGAGTGAAAACCTGTCAGTCGGCTGCCACCGCACCAGTCGGCTGCTGCTTCATCATCTCCTGCATTCCGCGCTTCATCTCTTTTACCGTTGGTTCAGCTTTGTGAGTGCCGATCATCCAGGTATAGCCGTCCGGATCCACGATGGAGCCGCAGCGATCGCCCCAGAACATATCCATCACCGGGCCTTGGCCGGTGGCACCGAGTTTTGTCGCCTTATCGACGACTTTGTCCACGTTCTCCACGTAAAGGTAGAGACCTGCGGGCGAAGCACCAATACTCTTAGCTGTGCGTTTTCCCATCGCTGCATTCTCTGGTCCGAGCATGAGCGTCGTGCCCCTCAGCGTAAGCTCGGCATGAACCGGCTTCCCGTCAAGACCGCTCATGATTCCGCGTTTCGAGAAACCAAGGGCCTTTTGGTAGAAGGCCACTGCAGCCGGAATATCGGAGACCGTCAGCATCGCCGACACGGCGCCGTACTGCTTCTTGTTCAACGGATCGATCTTTTTCTTTGCCATAGCGCTCCTTTCCTGAGGACGACATTCTAGCGAAAAACCAGCACCGTCGCACTCCCGGAGGGACGTGAGGACAGGGGCGCGCTCCTGAAATACGAAGTTCCTGAGTCCCGGTTCTCACGGTCCCTTGAACGAAGAGCGGCTGCGGGCCGGCGAGGAGGCCGTAGCCATGGCGCGCGCTATACTCCGAGGGGCATAGGGGCGACCCGACGTCGGGATCAACGCATCAGAGTCGTTGCATCAACACCCGGCTCAATTCGGCGATTACCGCATCGAGTCCCGTGCATGGCTGTCGCTGTGCCACCCAGATTGTCAGAGGAAAATGCAGACCCGGTATATGCAGGGGCCGCAAAAGTGATTTCAAGCGGCTGCGCAGCAAGATGCGTTCCGGCACAAGACCCAAGCCCCGATTCCGGGCAATCAAGGAAAGCTGGAGGTCGTAGTTGTACGTCTCGACAGCTACGATCATGTTGATGTTTGCGCGAAGCAGCGTACGACGCAGGGCAGCACGGGCAGCACAACCCTCGGGATTCAGGATCCAGTTCGCTCCCCCTAAGTCCTGAATCCTGCGAGGACGAGGAACGCCTCCGCCTCGCGCGGACACGACCAGAAGCCGCTCTTCGCCCATTTGCTGGCCCGCGACCTCTGCGGGCAACCGTTCACCCTCTGCCAGGAGAAAGACCGCGGCGTCCACCGAACCTGAGCGTACGCGTTCGAGCAAATCATGGCTCCACCCCGTAAACAGGCGCAGAGCAACTTTGGGGAACTTCTGACGGACCTCCTCGACCGGTTCGGTGAGTGTGATTTCGGTCAGCGCATGCGCCACGCCGATCTTGACTTCGTCCATCGGCAAATGACCATTGGCCGCCGCAGCGCGCACTTCGCGGAAATCGTTGAGCAGTCGCCGGCATCGTTCCAGCACGACTTGACCGGGGCCAGTCAGGCTGACGGGTCTCGTGCTTCGGTCCAATAGAGGCGCCCCAATGGACGTCTCGAGACGCTGGAGACGGCGTGTCACGGCGGATTGGGTCACGTACAACTCCCGTGCCGCACCACTTAGCGAGCCAGCCTCGACCACGGTGACGAAGGCGCGCAGGTCATCGAATTCCATTTGCGCATATTAACAATGCCAACTATTCATTTGCAACATAGTTTGGTCGCCACTAAGTTAGCCATGTTGAGCCGGCGCCCCGGAGGTTCTGCCTGGCTGCGTTTCTGATCGTCGAAATCAAAAGGGTCCGCGATCAGGCCACCTACGCGCGATACCGGAACGAGGTTCCTGAAACCCTGGCAGCCGGCGGAGGAAAATACCTGGTCCGTGGAGGTCGGGTAGAGATCCTCGAAGGAGGCTGGCGGCCCGGCCGAGTCGTAGTCGTGCGTTTTGATTCTGCCGAGGCTGCCCGCGACTGGTGGAGCGGTCCTCGGTATGCGGAATTGAAAGCCATGCGCCAGCGGTCCGCGGATACAAACATGATCCTAGTGGAAGGAGTTTCAAATGAGTAGTGTCGGTAAGGTTCTCACACACCAGTTCCGCATCGGGCACGCGACCGCTTCACGCCTGCCGGCCGTCGATTTCAAAACAATCGGCTTCAGCAGCGTCTTCAGTGATCACATGTTTACCGCCGAATACCGTGATGGTCGCTGGAGCGAAGGGCTGATTCGGCCCTACGGCCCACTTTTCTTGTTTCCGAGCATCAGCGCCCTTCAGTACGGAGTCTCTATTTTCGAGGGCATGAAAGCACACAAGTCGCCGGAAGGCCGCCCGCTTTTGTTCCGACCTGCGGAAAACGCCCGGCGCTTTCAGCGATCCGCCGTCCGACTCGCCATGGCTCCCGTTCCTGAAAATCTGTTTCTTGACGCCCTGCGCGAATTGGTCAGGCTGGATCAGGCGTGGATTCCTCCCGCCGATGTCGGAGCGCTGTACGTACGGCCCATTCAGTTTTCAGATGATCCGTCAATTCGCGTGAAGAAAGCGGAGCGACATCAATTCATCATTCTGACCTTCCCGTTTGGCGCGTATTTCACCGCACCCGTGGATGTGTTGGTTTGCGAACGTTACGTGCGGGCTTTTCCCGGAGGTACGGGCGACACAAAACCTGCCGGCAACTACGCTGCGGCTCTGCTGGCTGATCAGGAGGCTCGCGAGGCCGGATACAGTTCCGTGATGTGGCTGGATGCGATCGAACACCGCTTTGTGGAAGAGTGTGGAGTAATGAATGTCTTTTTCGTCACCCGAGATGAAGTCATCACACCACCGCTCACCGGAACAATCCTGCCAGGAGTGACGCGCGACAGTGTGATCACTCTGCTCGGGGACATGGGCTACCCGGTCAAGCAGGAGCGTATCTCGATCGGCGACTTGTTAACAGAGTACGATGCGGGCAACATTAGGGAGTGCTTCGGGACGGGAACGGCGGCCACCGTTACCCACGTGCGGCGCATCCGGTACAAGGAGCGAACGCTCGAACTGCCGCCCATCGAGGAAAGGAAAGTAGGACCGGCGGTGCGCCAACGACTGCTGGGGATAATGACCGCATGCGAGGCCGATCCCCACCGCTGGGTCGAAGCGATCTGAAACCATTCGTGTTGTCGCGCTGCCCGATAATTGTCATCGGTGTCGAGGAGAGCTAGGAAATGGCGAAACATTACCTCTTGTTCTATGAAGTTGTAGATGATTACATTTCGAGGCGAGCGGCTTTTCGCGACCAGCACCTTGAAAAAGCGCGGCAAGCGAGCGACCGGGGCGAACTTCTGCTGGGCGGAGCACTGGCCAACCCGGTAGATGGCGCCGTGCTCCTGTTCAAGGCTGATTCGAGTGAGGTTGCCGAGAACTTTGCCAGGAACGATCCGTACGTCACCAGCGGTGCGGTAAAGCGATGGTATGTTCGGGAGTGGGCGACTGTAGCCGGTGCGCTCGCTCACCATCCTGTCAGGCCGGCGACGAAGGGGGAGGAAACGGCATGATCTTGCGCATGTGGAAAGGGCAAGCGAGCGCGGAGAACGCCGACCAATACGTTCAACATGCAACCCGCACTGTCTTCCCAAAGCTGCAGAAGATCGAGGGTCATCGCGGTGCATATCTGCTGCGCCATCCTATGAAGGGGGGCGCGGAATTTGTTGTGCTTACCCTCTGGGATTCGATGGAAGCGATCCGGAAATTCAGCGGCAAAGACCTCGATCATGCGGTGGTTGATCCGGAAGCACAATCGCTCCTAACGGGGTTCGACGACCGTGTGACCCACTTTGAAGTGGTCCACAAACCTGAAGACTCCAGGTAGAGAAACAAGTCGTCTTGGTTGTCTGGGTGAATGATGGCTTGACTCTGGACTACACTCCACATTGTAGAATTTCTTTGTGGGGCAGCACTTCCAGGCCGGCACGAGCCCGAGCTTGCACATTGGTGAACTGGCTAGCCGCGCGGCGATGACCGTCGACACCATTCGCTTCTACGAAAAGAGCGGGTCGCTTCCCAAGGCCCGGCGAAGCACTGGTCACTTCCGAGTCTATGGTCCTCTCGATCTGGAACGGGTTCGCTTTATCCGGCAGATGCAAGCCCCCGGGTTTTCGTTGAGAGAGATCGGGGAATTAGTCGACCTGCGCGATCGAAAAACCGAGGCCGGCGAGGTGGTCAGAAAGCTATTGCATGAGAAACCGGCGACCACGCGAGCAAAGGCGCGCCCACTGCAGCTGCTTGAGTCCGAATTGCTCGCCGATCTCAGAAAGTGCGACCTGGAACTCAGGCACAGGCGCAATCACAGACCCTGTCCTTGCCCGGTACTAAAGGTAGGGAGAAATAAAAATCGGGATCCTTTGTGTTCCGGTCTGGGGGAGACGCACCCCCGCAGTTCGTGGACGGGCCAGTTGTCAAGGCCAGCGAGAGTGTGGAGAAGAGATTGCACGAGACAGGCGAACAAGCTCATTTTCTGAGTCAGGTGGAGATTGGCAATGGCATGCAATGGCATGGGCAAGAAACCGGACATGCTCTCCAGACCCTGGCTGTCTTTCCTGCTTTGGTGGCTTCCGGCCATTGCGATCGTAGCGAGCGGATATGAACCGGTGAGCCGTGCCTGGCGAACCGGGATCTGGACTGCTGCATTGATCGTAATGGGAGTGGCGTGCCTGGCCAATGCCACTCGCTGTGGGCGAGTCCACTGCTACATCACTGGTCCCTTCTTCCTCCTGGCGGCGATCGGAACTCTTCTCTACGGCATCGGCGTACTTCCGCTGGGAACGAACGGATGGAGCCTGATCGGCCTGACGATTCTGGTTGGGGCAATCGTTCTCTGCTGCCTCCCGGAGATGCTCTTTGGCAAATACAGGGGCAGTTGAGCCGGAAAGGTGCTATTCGAGCCGGCAGTAGCAATACAGAAACTGTTGCGTTGTCCCGAACGGCGTCTGATGAAGTTCCTTCGAACTTCCCAATAAGCGAAATTGCACGCCAAACTCTCGGTGCAGCGATTCGGCATCGTAGCGGACAACCTCAAGCCCACTGCACTTGGTAGGGCCTTCCGGTCCGAAGGTGCTGACGATTGCGTAGCCGCCGTTCTTCACGGCGCGGGCCACCTGCCGCACATACGCAACCCGGTCCTGTGGTGCAGTCAGGAAGTGAAAGACGGCGCGATCATGCCATACATCGTACCGAGCAGGCGGCAATTCATCTTGCGTGACATCTGCAATGAGCCAGTGCACCCGGTCAGATGCATCGCCCAGCCGCTTTCTGTTCGCATCGATTGCAGTTCGCGAGATGTCGAGCACCGTAATGTCCTCGTACCCACGAGCGAGAAGGTCGTCGACCAGCGTGGATTCGCCTCCGCCCACATCGATGAGGGAACGGGAACGATCCCCGGCTACCCGTTCGATCAGCTCGAGCGAGGTTTCAAGGTGCGGGCGGTACCAACTGACGGCAGTCGGGCCTTTCTCCGTGTAAATCTTCTCCCAATGATTCCGCACGTCCATACCGGTCAGCGCCTCTGAATTGTAGACTTTCCCTGATCATAAACCCGCCTGTTGCAAGAGCGCGAGGAAACTTCCGGTTGTCAGGCGCACCCAGCCCTGGTGTGGACTTCGGATTCCCAGCCATGTTGACGAACGGCAAATGCGCAAATGCCGGCGCGTAATTGCGCCGGCATTCCGTGGTTCTTCACTCGATCGGGTCGTCTACTTGCCAGTCCCGGTTGTGGTCTTTGTGGCCGGCGGTGGCGTCTTCGCGGCAGGCTTCGCCGGAGTCGGCTTGGCCGCCGTGGGCGCAGGAGCTGCGGCGGCAGGCACGGGGCTGGTCGTCTTGAGTCCCGCCGTTCTCACTGCTGTGGCTGCCGTCGGCGAAGTGCGCACAGGAACCTGGGTCTGGGCATTCGCCTTCGCTGCCGGGGTCGCAATGCCATTGTTAGAGGATGGGGCGCTGGCTTGACTGGACCCGGCCACGGGAACCGCCATCGTGCCGTAGCTCTGTGTGCCTGCTCCATTGTTCATGTAACTGTTGGCTGGCCCGTTGGAGCCGAGCGCGGCGGCCGCGGAATTGTTCGATCCCGGAGCCAGACCGGGAAAGTCCAGACTGTACTGCCGCAGCACCTTGGTGTGGTCATTGGGATCAATTGCATCCATGGCCACGTCATAGTTGAAGGTCGCCGCCACCGGGGCAGCCGGAACCTTGACGCGGAACAATTGCATCGTGATGTTGCTTGATTGTCCCGGCGCCAGCACGAATTGCGGATCGATGTTTCCTCCCCAATCGGTTCCCATTCCGGTCACGGCATTGCCGCCATTCGAATAGTAGGCGTTGCCGAGGCTGTCGACGATCACGTTCGATCCGGCGCGGTAGGCCAAAACAACGGGTTGGTTACTCAGATTGCGCATCTGAATGTTCATGCGGATCACATGATTGTTGCCTTCCTGGCTCAATATGATCTGGGAGATGGCTGCGCCAAAGGGGCCCGCATTGAAGCAACCCGAACCACAGGATCCGTTGCCTCCATTGGCGGCTGAGAAGTTCGCGCTGTCGCTGGAGCCGTTTCCACCGGCTCCTCCGGTCACGCCTTGCAGCGCTCCAGTTGCCGACTGCGTGCTCTGTTGAACCTGCTGCACGCCTTGCTGAACCTGTTGTGTACCTTGCTGCTGCACATTCTGGGCGGCGTTGCTGGCTGCCTTGATCTTGTCCCAGAAGCTGGTTTTTTTGGCCGCCGGTTGCTGATTCCCTTGCTGGCTTGATTGGGTGTTGGATTGTGTGTTCTGCTGGCCGAAGCTCAGTGTTGCAACCACCATCATGACTACCACGACGAACGCTATACGCTGCTGCTTCATGTACCACATTTTCTTGTCCTCCTCCACGACTGAAAATTTCCCAACCGACGGCTCGCTAAGCTGCTGCGCTTGGAAGCTGCTCGAAGTCCGCTTTTTCCCTTCCCTTGGCCGTAAAGAATCCGCGTATCCCCACACCCGCGAAGTACAAACTCGCGAGCCCGGAGACGTAGGCCCCGGAACCTGGTGAAAGCGCGTGCATCGCTTCTTCCCGCATCTGTTGCACCATGGCGTCCAAGGCACCTCCAGCCTGCATACTTAGACTGTTGTGAATGCTGCCTCGGACCATGAGCGCAACCAGAACCATGAAGACCAGCGGCAGCAATCCGCCCAAGGCAGCACGCTTGTCTTTCCAAAAGTAGGAAAGAAACGGTCCCGCCCATGCGAGCACAGCCAGGAACCCATAGAGGCCGGCGCTCGAGGCGCCGCGCGCGCCTTCAAACATCCCCTCGAATGCGCCGTTGGAATTCAAGAGACCCAACAGCTGCCAGAAGGTGAAATCAACTCTTCCGAGGGAGGTCTGCACCGTGGCCGCGCTGAGTACAAACCAACCCACCAGCAGCGCGCCGGCGGCGATCAGCATCGGCAGCCCAAACCGGGCAATCATTCGCGAAACCATCACGACGCCCTGTTTTTGGGCTGCGGCGATTGCGGCTTCCGCCTGTTCCCGAGCTAACTGGGAGTCCGGTACCACAGTGATGGCGACAATCTCGTCGCGTGCGTTGAAATCAATATCCACAGCCAACCCGGGCTTCGGAGGCACCTCGGACTTCCACACGCCCTCCAGCACAAACGGCATTTGCCGGCCCCCCACTGTCAACAATCCCGGCCCGATGTGCGGATCGCGTAGAACTTTGCCGCGCTTTTTCATACTTCCTCCCGCAATTTGGCAAAAACAAAAGCGTTGTCGGAGTGCGCCCCGAGTGCTACGATTCGGACCTCGGGAAAGCCAACACGCCCGATCCCGCCCCCGGTTGGCTTCTGAATTGCACCTTCATCTGACATTGCGCAAGGAGGCAACAAGAACCGTCATGCCGGTCGAGAATTTTCTGCCCGAATCCTTCGGGCCGAACCTCCCCCTCGAAAAGCGTGCCCTGGATCAGCTCTTTAGCCTGACTTACGAGGAGTTGAGACGGTTGGCCAGCAGCGTCAAGCGGGGAGACTCCAGCCTCACCCTGAACCCCACTGCGCTGGTGAATGAAGCGTGGCTCAGGCTTGCAAAAGCGCCAGGAATTGCGGCCACTTCTCCGCTTCACTTCAAGCGAATTGCGGCCCGCGCGATGCGTCAGCTGTTGATTGAAGCTTCCCGGCGCCGTCACGCTCGCAAGCGTGGAGGTGAGGGCGAGGCGTCATTCGTGAGCTTCGATGAATCACTGGACGGTGCAGCTCCA
>Ga0126383_10001443_pt1 | contig 14794 bp, 16 predicted proteins | sample PanSoiMetPlot_35_FD_96882 | JGI IMG/M metagenome (GOLD analysis project Ga0126383, IMG submission 96882) | Tropical forest soil microbial communities from Panama - MetaG Plot_35 | ecosystem: Environmental > Terrestrial > Soil > Tropical forest > Bulk soil | place: Panama | collected 2016-02-17
AGCGCGGTCCGAGTACGGCCGCGATGTTGAAGAGCAGGACGTCCCAGAAGCCCATCTCGCGGCGAAGCTGAGACGTTTCGGATTGCATGAGCCTCACGATACAGAAAATCAAAGGCAAACCGCAAAGGACGCAAGAAGGATAGAAATGCAAACCCGTAGATCCTTCGGCCGCAAAAACCGCGGCCTCAGGATGACAGGCTTGCGGCGTTTTGCTGATCATTCGTCCGCCTCGCAAAATGTCGGCCTAATTCGGAATGACGACGGCGCCGTTGCGCGCGGCCATCTGCGCGCCTTCGGCGTCGCGCACCACCAGCCTCACCATGTAAGTGCCGGGTTTCACGTCGAAACTGGATTTCGTAATGATGCCCGAGCGCATGAGGCGATCATAAGTGGTGTCGAGCAATTTCATATCAATAATTTTCTCCAAGCCGGTGACAAGTTGCCCGTTCTCGTCAAAGACGCCCAGCGCGATCGTCAGTTGATCGTTGTTGCGCCCCTCGGCCTTGCGAAAACGCATTCCTTTTAGGTCCAGGCGAGTGAGCACGGCGAGACGGGCTGCGCTTTCGTCCTTCTTGAAATACTGCGTTTGCAAGTCCACGGGAATATCGTGAACTTCCTCTTGCGAAAACATCGCTTGCTGAATCTCTTCCTTGGCAATCTGGGCAGGGTCTTCCGCGGAACGGGGCGCGAAGTAACCATGACGCGCCTGAATGGTGAATTTCTCCTTAGTGGTGAGCCCGACCTTCAGAGAGTGAAAGCGCCCATCGAGCTTCAGGTTCTGCGGGGAGAAACCAAGCAAGTAGGAAACTTCCGGCGCCGCGCCCGCCTCGCGCATGGCCTCGTCGACGTCGTTGCGGTTGTGATAAAAAACGCCGCCGGTACCGTCTGCAAATTGCACCAATACGTCCTCTTGCGCACTTTGCGCGCTAACACGATACAAAGACTTGAAGCCGGCGGTGCGCAGCGTATCGTTGGGTGGGCTGGAGATGTCACCCAGGTCGGGAGTGTAAAGGCCGCGCGCATCAATGGTGTTGATCACCACGTTGGCGCGCGTCGCGCGATCCACAAGGCCCGATGCTTCGATTTGGAGCGTGCTCAATATGAATCCCGGTGAAACCAGAACCACGATGCGCTGCCCGGGCAAGCTGGTCATGCGCCGGATGATCGCTTCGAGATGGCGGTAGGAATACTCGGTTTCATTGTCACCTTGGGTGACACCTAATTGAGCCGCCATTTGAGCCTGTTGTTCCGCCGCTGTCCGCATCGTTTCGTCGCCACCAAAGGCGCACTGGACTGTTTCCTCCGTCGCGACGGCCAGAGCCTGAGCGTCGCGTTTGTTTGCGATTAGATCGGCCTCGTAATAGGACATGTCCGGACAATCGGAGGAGCTGTGGTGCGATAACGGTCGAGGGAGGATTCTCAAGAGAGCCTTTTCGAGCACGGCGTGGTCGTCGGTGAAATCCTGCGTGAGCTGGCCGGAAGTGGAATTGATAGAGACGCGGTCGCTGGGGGCTAAGGCGCTAAAGAAGCGAGTGGCAGAATCCCTGACGAATACAGTGTCTTCCATGGACATGTGTACGTCGTCAAAAACCATGGAAACGAATCGCTGCGGTAATGCCGCTGCCTTCACCGCGGCGGGGTCTGCTTCGGCGGAAGGATTGTTGGCGCCAGGAGCGGACGTCAGCGGAACCGCGTGCGTTAGCGGATTCTCCATGGCAAACGAGGTGATGGTCTGAAGTTTCCGGCCATCGTAAAGTTGAAAGTCCTCCTTCTTCAGGTTGGAAACGACTTTGCCTTTTGCGTCGCGCACCACGACGCGAACCAGCACGTTGTTGACGCGAACTCTAAAGGTGGCCGGTGTGTCATGGCTGGAAACTTCCTGCACCTGTTGCGGTGCTTCGTTTGCGGCGGGCTTGGCGGTGGAATCTGGATTTGCTGACGGAGGGTTTGCGGGCGGAGGCGGGGGCGTGGGGTTCTGGGCAAAAAGCGGAACAGCGAGACTCAACACGCAGCAAGCCGCGACGGCAAAAGGGATGGACTTGGATCCCGGTGATGGCAATGAGCGAAACATCCACGCCCTTCTGAACCACTTCCTCAGTCTTGGCTTCGTTGCAGGGCAGACGGCGCTTGGAGAACACAAGCAAGCCGATGCAACGACTATACGCTGCGGATAATTTTTGTGTCAATGCGGTGCCGGCATGAGGTAGTGGCCAGTTTGCGGTTAGCCCGTTAATCGGGAGCTAGGCTAAGAATACGCGGAGTCAGAAAATCATTCCGCCCGGAGGGCGCGCATTGGATCCGTTCGCGTGGCGCGCCAAGCGGGCAGGAAACACGCGGCGAACGACGCAAGAGTCATCACCGCAAGTGCAGCAGCGAAAGCCAGCGGGTCTCGCGGGCTTACCTGATATAGGAGGTTGCCGAGCAGGCGCGTCAGAAGGAGTGCAAGGGCGATCCCGATAACTAAGCCGGTCGTTGTCAGTAGCAAACCGCGTGACAGCACGAGACGCAGCACGTTCGATGTGCCGGCGCCCAGAGCCATACGCAGCCCCAATTCTCGAGTGCTCTGCGAGACGGTGTACGACATCACGGCATAAAGGCCGATGCTGGCAAGCAGCATCGCCAAGCCTCCAAATAGGGCGACCAAAGCTACGGCCACGAGTTCATGGGAAGTAGAACGGTTCACTTGTTCTTGTAGCGTGATCATTTCGAATACAGCGAGGTTGGGATCGAGCGTGCGCACTTCGCGAATCAGGGCAGTTTGGATGGTTTGCTGGGGTTGCGTCGTACGAATGTAGATGTCAGGTTCTATGGAGAAATACTGGCGGAGCGGAACATAGAAAAACGGCCGGGCCGTTTCATCCATGCTGTAGTATTTCGAATCCTTGACGACGCCGACGACTTGCACCCAATTGCCTTTCACTTGCAGACGCTGGCCGATCGGATTCTGCCCTCGCCAATACCGAGCGCTCATGGTTTGATTTACGATGGCCACGTGCGGCTCGTTTTCATCGTCCGCGCGAGTGAACTCGCGGCCGGAGAGAAGAGGAATGCCCATCGTGGCGAAGTAGTCCGGACTGACCTCGTTGTATTCGGCGGTGGGCTGTTCGTTGGGTTGTGCCTCGTAGCCATCGACGGCAATCGCCGTCGAAGAAAATGAGCCATAGCCGAGCGGAATAGCGCGGGCGTAAGCTGCTGCCTCGACGCCGGGCAACGCGCGGATACGCTGGATCAATTCGTCTTGAAAAGTTTGGGCGCGCGCCGCCTTATAGCCGGCGGCTTCCATAGGTATCCAGGTAGCGAGCACACCTGTGGAGAAGCCTGGGGTGGTGGTTCGAATATTGCGCAGGCTTTGCATCAGCAAGGTCGCGCCCACCAACAAGATGAAGCTGAGCGTCACTTGGAGGACAACCAGGCTCGAGCGGACCCATGCCCGGCCGCGGGCGCCCATAACCGAGGATGCTTCCGTTTTGAGCGTGTCGGCGAGGGCCAGGTGGCGCGTCTGGAACGCGGGGACCAACCCTACAGTCAGCGTGACGACGAGGCAAAGGGCCGCGCTCAACCCGAGCACCCGGCCGTCGATTTGTCCCGGCAGGTACAGCGCATCTCCCGGAAAAAACAGAACAAGCGCGTGACGGCACCAGTAAGCCATTAGCATGCCCCCTGCCGCCCCACAGGCTGACAGCAGCAAGCCCTCTGTAACGAGTTGCCTCAACAAGCGGCCGCGGCTGGCGCCCATGGCGAGGCGAACCGTCATCTCGTGCCGGCGTGCGAAGGACCGGACGAGAAGCAAGTTGCCCACGTTGGCGCACACGATGAGCAGAACAAACATCGTCACAACCACCATGATCTCGAAGGTCGGAAGCAGATGGCCGGCGTGATTGAAAGGCGTTTCCCACAGCGGCCAGACCTTGATGCCACGGCCGCGGTTCGTGGCGGGATATTCAGTTGCGAGCCGCGCGGCAATGGCTGAAATTTCCTGCTGAGCCTGATTGCGCGTCACGCCAGGCTTGAGACGTACATACGCTTCCGCCCATCTCGCGCTGCGATCTTCCAGAATGCCGCTGCCGGCATCATAAACTTCCAGCATCGAGAGAGGCACCCAATACTCCATAGCCCGACCGACAAACGTCCCGTAGAACCCCTCAGGCATGACCCCGATGATGGTGTGCACGACGTTATCGAAGCGCTGTGTCTTGCCGATGATTTCTGGATCGCCCTGGAAGCGTGTCTGCCAAAGATGGTAGCTGATCACTACGACAGGATGCGCGTTGCGGCCGGTGTCTTCGCCTGGCTCAAAACCGCGGCCCAAAATGGGATGGACTCCAATCGCGTCAAGATAGTTTGCTGAGACGATGCTTCCAGTGATGACCTGCGCGCGCTCGCCAATGCTCACAGTCGCTCCGGTTATCTTGCTGACAAAGAGGGTCTCACACAGCGTGCAGCTTCTCTTCACGTCGAGGAGATCGGGCCATGACGTTTCGTCTCTCGTGTCACGCACTGTTCCGGTCAGTGTGACCAGGCGCTCCTGGTCAGAGACGAGCGGATAAGGCCGCAAAAGAATGCCCTCGACCCAGCTGAAGACCGCGGCGTTTGCGCCGATGCCGAGCGTAAGACACAGAATCGCTATAATGGTAAATCCTGGATTGCGATGCAGCATCCGCAACCCCAGGCGCGCGTCCCGCCCGAAATTCTCGATAAGATTCATCTTGCGTGCCTCCCGGCATTCCTCTTTCACTTGCTCGACGCCTCCGAGCGCTTGCAGGGCAGCACGACGAGCTTCCTGTGGATTCACTCCTTGCGCGACGAATTCGTCGATCTGATTCTGCAGATGAAACTGCAGCTCCTCGCTGAGATCCATTTCCTCCTTGTTCTTGCGGAAAAGCGAGCGTAAGCGCAGCGGCAATTTGTAATACCAACGCATGGCTCCGTCTCCCTAAGACATCTCCAGTACCAGCCCGATGGCGGACGAGAGGCGCTTCCATTGCGCTTGCTCCTGGCGCAGGTACTTTGCGCCATCCAGAGTCAGCGAATAATATTTGGCGCGGCGATTGTTCTCCGACTCGCCCCATTTGGCGCGAATCCAACCCTGTTGCTCGAGGCGATGGAGCGCGGGATACAGCGCCCCTTGGTTCACTTGCAAGACTTCCCTGGAGACCTGCCGGATGCGTTGCGCGATTCCCCAACCGTGCATGGGCTGGAGCGCTAGAGTTCTCAAGATCAAAAGGTCCAGCGTGCCTTGAACCAGATCCGTAGGCTTGGCCATAACGAGCTCTCCTGTCAATCAATGACAGGGCAATAGTTTAGACTCCTGTCAACGAATTAGGGAAGCAGAAAATGTCAAGAATCTCTACTAAACGGACGAAATGATTCAGCCTTACCGCATTCTGCATTCCTGTGCCAACTCCTGGATCGTCGGCAACTCGGAAACTGAACCAATACCGCCGTGTGGCGGGCTGAGACCGTAATTCCCTGCCAATTGAGTTAACACTCATCGAGTGATTGTGCGGTAGGCGGTCAGCGTCCAGACGTCCTGGGCTTCGGTATGGCGCAGGACGTAACGATCGCCGTCATCGGTTCGTACGCGGAAGTAAGTTTCGCCGGGAGAGTACCAGCGATCCTCGAGGGCCACGACCTCCAAGGTTCGATCGCCCAAGTGAAGCCGAAGTGGGCGCTCGTCGGCTTTGAAGCCGGAATAGGTTTCTACGCGGACGACTTGCTCAGGCATGGTCTTACTCCCAAAGGAACCGTTTTCAGCATAACTCGGGGACGCACCGAGAGCGCACCCCTACACTGGGCTGGTCTACAAATTTTGCTGGAAGATTCAGCTAAGAGACACTAGTTTCCGGCTGTCGGCGAGCTCGGCGTTCCAGGCAGCGCCAAGAAAAATGATGACGGCGGAGAGCTGCATCCAGATAATCAAGCCGATGACGGCAGCCAAGCCTCCATAGACGATGCTGTAAGGCACGCGACGAACGTAGGCACCGAATACAACGTCAGCAATCCACCAGAGCAGGGTGGCCACTGCTGCGCCCGGCAGGACGTTTCGCAGACTTTCCTCCTTGGGGCGGGCCACGCGATAAATCACCGTCAGCGCCATCATTGCCAGTACCATCGTTGCTACCGGAAAGAAAATATTCCACCACCCGTGCAAGACCGCATGCTTGCCGACTTCATGGGCGATCCAGCGCCGGAGCGGCCTTCCGAGGATCCCCAGGATTGCGGCTCCGAGCAAAGGAGCAATGGTGATCAGCAGCAGAAGCAAGCCGCGAAGCTGGCGGTGGAGGAAGCCCGGCTTTTCTTCGTCGCCATAGATGACGTGAATACCTTCCATCACCAGCTTCATGACCTGCGAGCCCGCCAGCAGCGTACCCGACCACCCCAGCAGGGCAATCTTCCAGGCCTCCGAACCGCGGTTCACGAGAAACTCTGAAACGATGGTCTGGCTGCCAGGAGGAAGAAATTCCGTCAAGTCGCGAACCATCTCGAGCATGCTGGTCTTACCGCCGATACGAGTGGTGGCCAGAGCGACGACAATCAACAGCGCGGGGAAAAATGCCAGGAAGAGATTGAACGCAATGGCTTGGGCAATCATGCTGCATCGTGGAAAGACGCGGGCGAACAAGCTGTGGCCGCGATTCACGATTCCTTTGAATGAAATCATAGACGGGCATTATAAACGGGCATCACGGCGCTGGTGGCGAACATCGCGTGATTCAGCCTGCGACCGCCTGGGGCATGGGTCGCACAGGGCCATGCCCAGGATACACACGAGTAGCGCCGCGGTCCCGCAACAATCGCCAGCTGATGGCCACGGCGGACGCGTTTTCTTCTCCGGCCAGCGACGGATGAGTGAGATCTGCGGTAAAAACTGAGCCGTCGTCGAGCAGAAGGGACACGCTGTCGTTAGAGTGTCCTGGCGTGCCGAGGATTTCGCCCGCAATGCCGATTTTGTTGAGCAACGCGCGGCTCTCCGCGAACGAGATCACCACATTGTCGTGAGTGGCGATATCCGTGTAGTGATCCTGGGGCTTGGTCCACGACCTCATTAAGGGGATGGCATCGATCTGCGTCTCAAGCACCAGCAATGGAACGCCCGCCTGTTTGAGGTCCTGCGCAAGGCCAGCATGGTCAGGATGGTAGTGGGTCGCGAGACCGTACCTGATTTCTTTGAGCGGGACGCCCATCCGCTCAAGGCTGCCGCGCATCGTTCCCATAGTGCCCGGCCAGCCGAGGTCCACGAGCAGCCGCGAAGTGGCCGCGCTGATGACCCAATAATTGGTCGACCTGTACCCTACATTCACTATGGTCCAAGGAAAAGTCTTAGACATGTTGATGAAGGCGCTAGGCGCGCTTCTCCATGTGAATCACGGGGAGCGCTTCGCCGTTGCTCAGCGGGATAGAGATTGGTTTCACGGGCACATAGCCCTTGGCACCAAAGAGCTTGGCTCCCGTCAATGTGGCACCCATTTCATAGCGAGTGAAGCCGGCAGCGTGCGCGGCGTCCTCGCATGCTTGAAGAATCCTGGTGCCCACGCTTTGCCGAGCCCAGTTAGGATGGATGAAGAAGGCGCGGATCTTGGCCGCGTCCCGCTGGGGATCCAGCAAGGAATCCTCGCGACCGGTCCAATGGTCGCTGCCGTAGAGCGTTTTGCGTTTGCTCCAACCGCCGCAGCCGACAATCGTCCAGGTGCTGCCTGCGTTCGGATCTTGCTCGTTTCGTTTCGTGCCGGACCGAGCTTCCGCAACGATGTAGGTGCCGTCGGAGATGAGTTGGCTATCCACGCCAAAGACCGTTGCCAACGCGCCTTCGATCTGAGCCGGAGTGTAGTCCTCCCTCTGCAAGCCGCGCACGGAAGCTTCGATGAGTTCGCGCAGGACCGGCACGTCTTCCGGCACAGCGAGGCGCAGCCGAATCTCCGTCGTTGGACTCACTCAAATCCCCTTGGCATGCTCTAAATTCTACTGCCGGTCCTGCTTAGGCGCCGCTTGATTCTCTTTCCTGGCCTGCAAAGACGGAATACTGTATGCCTCGCAGCGGGTGCTATTGCTTGCCAGGACGCGGAGAAACTTCATGCTCTATATGGTGATTGAACGATTCAAGAATCGCGAAGCGATCGCGGTGTACCGGCGGTTCCAAGAAAAAGGCCGTGTGACTCCGGAAGGCTTGAGTTATGTAGAAAGCTGGGTAGAGATCAATTTTGACAGATGTTTTCAGGTGATGGAATGCGATGACGCGCGACTGCTCGAAGAGTGGGCCGCGCGCTGGAGCGATCTTGTGGATTTTGAATTCGTGCCGGTGCGGCGGTCGGCGGAAGCGGTGAAGATTGTTGAGCCGGAAATCTGAATCACGCGTTGCCCAAAGCGTGCTGTGTCTTACGAAGTCGAGTAATCAGGGCGGCGAGCTTTGGCCGGTCCTGTTCGCTCAGAGCCGTAAACTTCAATCCAAGCCCGGCTCCCGCCCTGGCGTGGCGTACGACGGCATCCGCGCGGATCTGTCCTTCGGCCACTAGAAAATCGAGGCGAGTGACGGTGCCGGAGGGCCGAGGCTCCGCCGTCTCGATAAAAAGTCCGCCCATGCTCATGTTGCGGACCAGCGAAACGTCATCGCGGCCCTGACATTTCCAGTACACCCACACGTCACCGGGTACCTGCACTCGCGAAGTGAATCTCCTGGATGGGGCGCTAGTGGGCCACATAGCCTTCTCCGGTCGTCTGGAGTTAACCCTGGCTGGGCATATTAGTGAAGCGCGTACACCGGCTTCATGAAGATGGTGTCAAAAGTCGTTAAATCGTTTCACTCCGCGGGAAAACAGATATACTGGAGATTAGGCAGTCCCCGCGCGGATAGCAAATCAGAAGAATTCATGCCCCAGTTCTACAAAATCGATAAGGAGCGCCGCCTGGTGCTAAGCACAGCCTCCGGAGTGTTTTCCCGTGCTGATGCTGCGGGGCACATGGAAAAGCTCTTGAAGGATCCGGATTTCGACCCCAGCTATTCGCAGATCGCGGACTTCACTCAGGTTACAAAAATCGAGCTTAGCGCCCAGGATGTCCACGAGCTGGCGCAAAGGTCGGTTTTTTCACCTCAATCGCGCCGCGCCCTCATCGTTCCAAATGACGTGGCCTATGGGCTTGGGCGGATGTTTGGGATGCTTCGAGAAAATCAGGGCGAAATGGGAATACGCATTTTTCGGAATCTCGAGGAAGCACTGGATTGGGTGTTCTCCAAGAGCACGAGTGCCTGAGGCGGGAACGGCGCGCCTCTCGACACGGCCGCCTGATTTGATGTAAGAATATTCTGTCCTCCTCAAGCCCCTCGAAAGGCAGATATGAGAGGCTATCTAGATCATCTTGCTGCCGCCGCGGTGATGGTTCTCCTCAGCGCTACCGCTGTCGCAGCCCAAGACACGTCAGAAAAAGACAAACAGCAACAAAGTACCCAGGAAAAGAGCACGCAGGGGAAAGATACTGAACAGAAGGAACCGCAGGAGAAACCCAGCGGAGACACTCCGTGGTACAGTCCTTCCAGATACAACCCCGCCAAACTGTTTAAACATTACAAGTCGGCGAACGACCAGCTCGCTTCCGATGGGCACCTGGAAGACAAGCTATCGAAGCAGTTGCGACTGCAGGGACTCCTTGGGGAGAATCGGGAATTGCAAGACGTCTGCTCGGACTTCAAGGACTTGCCCAATTGCGTCGCGGTGCTTCGCCTGAGCGTCAGTCTTCCCGTCGAATTCACGTGCTTGAAATGGAATGTGACAGGGGTGAAGCCAAAGGACGGTGCCGATTCCTGCGCTGGCCCCGCGGGGGGCAAGGCCATGCCACTGGACCGGGCGCTCGACTTGTTGAAACCGAAACTGGATGTGCGAAGCGAGGCAAACAACGCCCTGAAAAAAGCCCACGACGACATTAAAGACGCAAGCTCGTAGCTCTTGCAAATCGCACAGAGCTACGAGCTGAAAGACTGGAAAAGATTGAGCTAGCTTCGCGCCGGGGCCTGCAGCCAGCGCACCATTCTCCGCCATGAAGAGGGGCCGCTGCTGCTAGCCATGGGCGTCTGTAACCAGCGGACAACGCCCCGCCCAATGCCACTACCGCCGTGCTCGTCTTCGGGCAATGTCAAAGGAGCCGCTACGTATGGTGTTGAATCCTCCATCGAAGAACTCATTGGGGCGGTGGCTATTGCCCTACCGCTCACTTCATCCGACAGAGATGGCGCTTCCGCCAGATACGGCTTCTCAAAAGCCACGTAAGAAGTGGAACCATTCGTCGCGGGGCGCTCTGCGACCTGGCTGAACATGGGACTAGCCACGACGCTGGACCTCGCGGGTGGCATTGCCTCGGGGGCGATCTCGCTCAACCTCGAGCGCTCGTCTTGGTTGTAGGAATTGCGGGGCCCGTCCGTCATCGAAAGGCGGAGCAAGGCGCCGAACTGCTGTTGAGTGGCGCGCATCGACTTCAGGATTTTCCGGCCAATCCACATCGCGGCAATCAGAAAAGCAAATTGAGCGAAAAGGCTACCGAATTCATACCAATAGCTTTGCATCCAAGTTGTAATGTCATTCATGGCAGCACCTTGGCTTAGGTAACGATAAGATAGCGCCCCATTATGCGCGGGAAAACTGGCACAAAGTCCAAGAAATGGCCAGCCCGTGCCCTGCTCCCGCGTCCTATCCATTTTTTTCCACATACCCCGGCATGCTTTTCGTCATGCGAGTACTACCTCGCAACGCCCACATCATCCGCATTCTGATCGTGCCTTCCGACGAGCTAAAATTAAAAATAAGCGTAGGTATCTTTGACTTTTTCAGTTCCCTGGCGGAGCTAATCGTTGAAAGTTCCGATCGAACCTGTTCGTTTTCGCATTGAAGGCGCGTCTGAAGGTCTGCGCTTCGTCATACCGCAAAAATGGAGCTGGGGGATCTTCGTGGGCGTGCCTGTTGAATTGTCTCTCTTCGCTGTTTTTGCTTACCTCCTGTTTAGGATTTGGATTTCCACGGTTTTCGCTCCAAGTTCTTTTGCGCCCAAGATATTCCTCACCTTGTTCTCACTGGTCTGGTTCATCGCTTTCGGGCAGTCCGTGTTCCCCTGGTTTTGGAATCTGGGCGGGCGCTACATTCTTGTGCTCAACGACTTGGAACTGATTTTTCGTCGCGAACTCTTTGGCATAGGGCGCACAAGGGTATTTGATGTCCACGCGGTGAGCCACTGGCGCTATGTCCCCGAACAGCCTCGCGGCAAGCAACCCGCCCTGCCTTCCGGGTTTGCGTTTGATTTCGCCGACAAAGAGGTCCGCGTGGGAACCGCGATGGAGGAGGCCGAAGTAAAGCAGTTGTTTGGACAAATTCGGAGGCGCTTTCCCAGTGCTCCATGGGCTCCGGCTGCGCGAACGAACGTCTGACGAAATGGCACACTACACTCTCAGCGAGCAAGGTGGCACGCTCCTTATCACACTGCCAAGAGGCGCCAATTGGGCCGAGTTGATTCTGCGGACCGCCGCTGCCGCACTTTTCACAAGGATTCTTTTCCCCGCCGCCATCGTGAGTTTTCACCGCCACCCATGGCACTTTTACGACCATATGCTCATGTACGGCGGTTTTGGCTTTGCTCTTGCGCTCGCGAGTTCCCTGTTTAGATGGGGTTGGACACTGCTCGGCAAACAGGTTGTTACGCTCGACGGAATATCCTTAGTCCATCGTCGCGAAATTCTCGGTATCGGTTTCTCGCGTGAATACGATTGGAGGGCGGTCCAGGATTTTCGGGTGCGCGTTCAAACGGCAGCCCAAAACCTGCCCGGGGCGCCCGCTGCTGCTCGTCTATTCTTCATTGGCGGCGCCGTGATGGCTTTTGACTACGGCGCCCGCACCTATGAACTCGGCCGTGGCCTCGATCAGTCCTCAGCGGCAGAGCTTGTTGCTCGAATCACCCAACGCTTTCCATCTATCGCAGAGTCGCCTGTCACGGTTTGATTCCCGCGCGTTCCATGCAAATTTTTCACACGAGAAGCCCTTGACAGAGGCGCCGCATCGCCTTAAGTAAGAAATCTCGCCGACCAATTCGCGAGATTCAGTGATACACGGCCTGCTCAAACAGCGGGCCCAGATCCTGCCCACTGGCATCTTCCATGGCATGCTGAAAATCCCGCGAATCGACGAGCTTTCGCGCGTTCTTCGAAGTGTAGAGGCCTATTCCCCTCCAGAATTTCTCCTCGCCCAATTCTGTCCTCAATCGGTCTAGAAATAACGCTCCTTTGACGTAAGGAATCGCGCCTAAAGCTTCGTGCGCGTCTTTCCACTGCTCCCAATGCAAAGGCCGATCCTTGCCCTCGTCCCGTAGTTTTTGCATTTGCTCCCGCAACTCCGTGATTTTCTTTTCATACGCTGAGCGTCCCTGATGCTTTTCGATATAGGCATCGGACATGAACTCAGCAAATCCCTCATTTAGCCAGAAGTCCGACCACGAGCGAATTCCCACCAGCACGCCCCACCACTGGTGCGCCAGTTCATGCGCCATCAACTGCACGTCGTCTTTTTCGGTGAGGTCCGGAAGATACTCTTCAGACATCAGCGCCATGCCCGCCGCCTCTTGCCCAAATCCGGCGTGGCCTACGGGCAGAAACGCCTGAGTGTAGCGCGAATCCAACAAGTCCACTGTTGCCTTGGCACGCAGGAATGCATAGGCGTCCGCAGTCTTTTCAAAGACACTTTTTTGCGATTTCAGGTCTGGAGCATATATCGAAAAGCTCTTGTCGGTGGCCACGCCAATGCGGGCCACGCTAAAACTGAACAAGTACGTCTGCACCGGCTCTGCCTGCTGAAAGACAAAGTGATCCCTGTCCTTCTCCCGCCGCTCCTCGACGCTCCCCGGCCCTACCGCACGGAAATTCATCGCGCCGCGATCTTGAGTCGGAATGATAATCTCCAGCTGGATTGTCGCGCGCTGTGCCGGGCTGATATCGCAGACCATCCAAGCATCGCAGTAAAATGTCGTCAAAAATCCGCTCTTCTCTGAATTTTCCTGTCCGGCCACCGCACTGGAAAACCAGCGAAGGCCCTGTCCCGCCGCTGCTTCGTACTTGAGTTGAGCGACGTGTTTGCCGCCCGCGGCTACCCGCACACTCACACCGTCTTCGCTGACCGTAGCGTCACCATCAGTAACTTTTGCCTCGCTGATCTTCAATCCCTCTTTCTTCTGCCACTGTGTGACTCCTGCGCCCGCCGTGAACTCGATTCGCTCCTCGCCGTGTAGGACGTGCTGCGCGAAATCCGGCGTCAATTTCACGGAATACTGCGTAACTTGTGCCGACGCATGCCAACCCGAGAACAAGCTTAGAATCCCACCCAGCAAAATCCGGTGCCGGAGAAGCATACGCGCCAGTATATCGCGCGATTGGTCGTTTCTCAGGCACCATTGGTGGACGGCTGAGGCGGTTATAAACCGGCGGGCGCGTGCGTATGCCTAAGAGGAGGTTGCACAGGCAATGTCACGGGACACGCCGCAAGTCATGACTCCGAATCGTACTCTCGTGCGACTCCTGTGGACCGCAGTGATTTTTCTCGCCTTTATTGGGCTGGCGGTTGCAACACGGCGCACTATTGTCCTTATTAACCCGGGAGCCTTAAGCTCGCCGAAGAATCCTGCGGCAGAGCTAGACGCGCATTTTGCAAGCGAGCGCGCCTTGGTCTTGACGCATATTCTTCCCGCGATGCTCTTCATGGTGCTCGGGCCGCTGCAATTCGTGCGCAGTCTCCGCTCGCGCTATCCGCAGGTACATCGCTGGTCGGGGCGAATCTTTCTCGCAGCAAGCGCCGTCGTAGGAATCTCTGGATTGAGATTGGCGTTTGGAAAAACGATTGGCGGTCTCGATGAAAAGGCCGCCATAGCTCTGTTCGGAACATTCTTTCTGATTTCGTTGAGCAAAGCGCTGTGGCATGCGCTGCGGCGGGAGTTCGCCAAGCATCGCGAGTGGATGATTCGCGGCTACGCCATCGGACTCGCGGTTGCCACCATCCGCCCCATCATGGGAACTTTCTTCGCGGCCGCGCTCATGAGCGGACACAAACCGCAGCCCGCGGAATTTTTTGGCACTGCTTTCTGGATCGGCTTCACCTTGCAAACCATCGCCGCCGAAATCTGGATCAACTACACCCGCGCTCATCATCTCATCGAATTCCAAACTACTGTGGCGAGACTGTCAGAGAGCTAACCGCTTTGCCGTGCGCTGCATCTGGAATATTAGACACTCACGAAACGGAGGCTGACTGTGCCCTCACCCTTCCCTGGCTTTCCGCCCGAAGCTTTGCAGTTCTTTCGTGGCTTGGCGCGCAACAACCGGCGCGAATGGTTCCTGCCGCGCAAGCCGCTCTTTGAAGAAAAAGTTAAAGAGCCGATGCGGCAGTTAGTCGATGCGCTGAACGCCGCACTGCACGATTTCGCTCCCGAGTACGAAACCGATCCGGACAAGGCCGTCTTTCGCATTTACCGCGACATTCGCTTCAGCAAAGACAAGAAGCCGTACAAAGAGCACATCGCCGCCACGTTTCATCGCCGCGGCGCCATGGGTCACGGTCAAGGCGGCTACTACGTTGCGATTTCGCACAAAGAAGTTGCGGTCGGCGGCGGCATCTACGCGCCTGAGCCGGCACAGTTGTTGGCCATTCGCCAGCGCATCGCCGAGTGTCACGAAGAGTTCCGCCGCATCCTCGGCGCGCCTCCCGTACGCAAGTTGCTCGGCGGTTTGGAGGGCGAGCTGCTCTCGCGTGTTCCTCGCGGCTTTGCCGCCGACCATCCA
>Ga0126383_10001445_pt1 | contig 14788 bp, 13 predicted proteins | sample PanSoiMetPlot_35_FD_96882 | JGI IMG/M metagenome (GOLD analysis project Ga0126383, IMG submission 96882) | Tropical forest soil microbial communities from Panama - MetaG Plot_35 | ecosystem: Environmental > Terrestrial > Soil > Tropical forest > Bulk soil | place: Panama | collected 2016-02-17
CGAGTAGGTGCTGGCGGCGCGCTTGCCGTTGAACACGCGAATACCGACAGCGCGCGAGCCGGATTCCTTCAGGGTCTCGACCTGTCCCAGGCGGACGACAGTCGAGAATTCATCGCCTTCGCGGACCACGCATTCAGCGGCCGTCGCGCCGCCCCGCATAGCGCGCCCGACCAGGTTCTCGGCTAGGTCTTTCAGGTCAGCTTCCACTTTCGAGTTGCTGGTTTCGAGTTCAGTTCCTGGCATAAAGAAATGAAGAATCCATTACCGGGTGAATGCTGCAGAAATCCATGCCCATGGCCACGCCCGGAATCGCCGAGGACGACCCGCGACGAAGAAACGGTCATCGCCCCATCTACTGCATGAACCCGCCCACATCTTTCTTGGCGGTGCCGCCGACCGTCAACCGGTCGACCTTGATGGTCGGAATGCCCACGCCCACCGGCACGGCCTGGCCGTCTTTGCCGCAGGTGCCGACGCCTTCGTCGAGTTGCAAATCGTTGCCGACCATGGAGACGTGCGTCAGTACGTCGGGTCCGTTGCCGATCAGGGTTGCGCCTTTAATCGGTGCGGTGATCCGCCCGTCTTCGATCATGTACGCCTCCGACGCCGAGAAGACGAACTTGCCGTTCGTGATGTCAACCTGGCCGCCGCCGAAGTTCACGGCATAGACGCCGCGCTTCACCGAACGAATGATGTCCTGGGGATGGTCTTCGCCCGCGAGCATGTAAGTATTGGTCATGCGCGGCATGGGGATGTGCTCATAACTCTCCCGGCGTCCATTCCCGGTATCGGCCACACCCATCAGGCGAGCGGAAAGCTTGTCGCTCAAATATCCCTTGAGAACGCCATTTTCAATCAGCACCGTGTTCTGCGTGGGCTGGCCTTCGTCATCCACGTTCAGCGACCCGCGCCGCCACGGCATGGTGCCGTTGTCGATGACAGTGCATTTGTCGCTGGCCACGCGCTTGCCGATGAGCCCGGCGAACGCCGAAGTCTGCTTCCGGTTGAAGTCGGCTTCGAGCCCGTGACCGACGGCCTCATGCAGCAGCACGCCGGGCCAGCCGGGTCCGAGCACGACCTCCATTTCCCCGGCGGGAGCTTCGCGCGCATCGAGCTGCAGGATCGCCTGTCGCGCCGCTTCCCGGGCGAAGTATTCCGGTGTCTTTTCTCCGAAGAAGAAGTCGAGGGCGACGCGCCCTCCGCCGCCCGAGCCGCCGCGGGCGGAGTTGCCGTCGGTCTTCGCAATGCAGGAGACATTCAGGCGGGCCAGCGGTTGGATGTCTTCCGCGAAGGTGCCATCGGAAGCGACGACCAGGATGTTGCGCAACTCGTCGGCGTAGCTGGCGCGAACTTCTTTAATGCGGGGATCGTAGGCGCGGGCGGCCTGATCGGCACGCATGACCAGTTCGACCTTGGCCGTGATCTCGGCGTCGACCGAAGGCAGGGGGACGGGATACAGGCTGCGCGCGGCTTTCTCCTGGAAACCCACGGTCGGCGTCTTCGCCGGCCCGCTGGCGATCAGCGCCGCGGTGCGCGCGGCCTGCAAAATGCGCGGTGAAGAAAGATCGTCGCTGTAGGCGTACCCGGTGCGCTCGCCAGAAACGACACGGACACCACATCCCGCGGATATGCCCTGGGATGCAGACTTGACCATGGACTCGTCAACCGTCAGCGCGGTCGAGGAAAGGTATTCAAAATAAAGGTCGGCGTAGTCGCCACCGGCCGACATGGCCGCCCCCAGGTAGCGCTCCAGATCGTGCTCGGTGACGCCGTAGTGTTCAAAGAAAAAGCGATTCTTAGTCACGTTGTTTAGATGCCCGGAGGAGAGGAAAGACTCCAGAGGGAAATTCATTATCCCATATGGAGGACAGTATCGGGGAGGATGACGTTGCACCCGTGGTCCCCGGCCATGGGGGCGTTCTTCGACCTGCTAACCGAGGAAAACGATCCCGCTGTGCGTCGTGTCCGGGGATTTCCTAGCGGGGATCCACGGAGTTGGTGCCGGCAAGGTCCGGCAGCGCGTCGCTACAACCAGGGGCTACCCTCCCCACGCTCCCTGCGCTCGCCGCGCATCCACCAATTGCCCCAGGTGATAGGCGTTGTGATCCGCTAACAGCAAAGCCTCCCGCAAAATCGTCTGCCCGTCGCCCCAGGGAATCTTGGTAAACAAATCCGTCTTCGGATTCTCCACCAGGTCGCGCATGGCTTTCAGGTCCTTGAGAAAGCCCTGGATGCTGGTCTCCCACGCCCCCGCGTTTGTCGGCGACTCGGTCTGCGGCCAATAGCCCTGGGGGAATTCAGGCGACTTGTGCTTTCCGTTGCGGCTGAATTCGAGGATGTCCCACTGCGCGATGCGCAAATGCTCGAGGAGCATCCACGGAGTATGCGGCAGGCCCGGCGGCTTCTGCCCGCGGATTTTCACCGGGAAATCCTTCATGACATCGTCGAATTTCGCATGCGCCCCGCCGCCGTCGAGAAGATAAATGACGTGCTCGCGCAGGAGTTGATCGTGGCTATCGGCCATGGCAGTAGCTCCTCAGGAAGTTGGTGCGGGCGGACGCCCCGCCCATCGAGCCGTGAAGCGGCCTAAGAATATAGCTCGCGGGTAAGCCGTGGCTAGCCAGCGGGGCGCATCCCAAGCCGCGTCCCAGGCGAAAGTGCCGCCTACGGCCCCGCCGCTGGTGCCGCCGGCTCCGGCCGCTCGCCCTTATAGACGCGCGAAATCCCGCGCACGATTCGCCGCATCGGCAACCCGCCCTTGTCGTCGGCAAAAAAAATCTCGCCCACGCGGCTGCCGCGAAAGTACCAGCGCTTCAAAATCGCCAGATGCTCCATCGCCTCGATCGCCGATGCCGCCGTCTTTGCGGGGAGGCTCTCGAACGCTTCCTCGACCCGCCCCTCCATCGACTGAGACTTGGTGTGCTCCGCCGCTTGAATCGAAAACCTGAGCGGCCCCGCAATCATCCCGGCGTCGACCCGGAAAAACGTGACGCAGTGCGGCCCCAGGCTCGTCTGCAACATGAGCCCCGAGAGCCGGTCGACGCGATGCACAATTTCAGGAAGCGTCGCCAGCAGCGGTTTCAGCTTCTCCAGGCGCGTGTGATGGGCTGCGGCATTTTCGAATTCGAGATTTGTCGAGGCCTCATCCCGCTGGCGGGCGATCTCGCGCACCAGCGAATCGCCTCCGGTGTCGAAAAACGCCCGCACCCGCTCCACCTCGCCGCGATACTCCTGGTCGGTGCAGCCCTTGAAACACGGCGCCAGGCACATTTTCATCTCCGAGTAAACGCAGCCGGGAAACCCGGGATCGGGGTCGAGATCGTCGACGCAACGGCGCATCTTGAAGAAGTCGAGCGCGTCATTTGAAAACTTCTCCGCCACACTGCGCGACGGAAACGGCCCGTAGTAAACCGACCTGCCGTGAAGCCGCCCCATCCGTGCGGTGATGGACGCGCGCGGATATTCATTGTCCAGGTGCAGCTTGACCAGCGGCGCGGGACGCAGACGCAACCGGTCTGAGTACGTCTTGGGAAAAACCTCGCGCAGGACGCGATAGAGCAGGAATCCCGACTCGAAATCCGATCCGCTGGGCGAATACTCAACCCAGCGGACGCGATCGCGCAGGTTGAGCTTCCTGGTCTGTTCTGTCGGCGAGCCCAGCAGGCGCAGCAGCCGGCGGCGCAGGTTGGCAGTCTTGCTTACGTAGGGCTCGGAATTTGCGTCCTCTCCGCGCAGCAGAAACACCGCCGCCGCGGCAGGCACCGCGGCAAACAGTTCCGCATCGCGCGCCGGGACGAACTCAAGCCGCTCGGTCAGCACGAGAACATTTTACGAAATTTCTGAGGGTTGAATTTTGCCAGTTGCGGGGAAACCCGCTGACTTCCTTCGTGACCTCTGCGGCACAAGGCTTTCCATTCCTCCATCAAAAATCCACAAGCAACAATTGCTCACCGGAAGCTTGCGCTTCTCAACGTCTGCCGGAAGTCCTGCCCTTCCATGCGCACGATGCGGCACATCTCGTGCAGGCGGGAGCGCATGCGTTCGCCAATGCGATCTCCCAGGTTCTCTTCCCGGCAGGCTCCGGGCGCCTGGTCCTCGAAATTTGTGGTGATGATGGTCGTGCGATTGTTGTTATATCGCGTGTTCAGGATGAAGCTGACCGTGTCCCATACCCACTCGGTCGGCTTCACCGCGCCCAGTTCATCGAGGACCAGCACTTCGGTGTCAAACACCGGACGCAGAACCTCGAGTTCGGTGGTGCGTACGGAATCGTTATAAGAGTTTTGAATTTCCTTCAGCAGTTCGCGATAGTCAAAAAACAGGCAGGGAATGGCCTTGCCGAGAATCAACTCGCGGATGATGGCCACGGCCAGATGCGTCTTGCCCACGCCGATGCTGCCGATGAGCAGCAATCCTGTATTGTCGACGGGATATTCCTCGACGAACTTGCACGCCGCCAGCCGCGCCGCAGCCAGTGCCCGGTACGGCCCGTCAAATTCGAAATTCGACAACTCGCAATGCTCATAGCGCCTGGGAATGCGCGCCGCCGCGAGCAGTGCCTGGGTGCGCGCCTGCGTCCGGCAATCGCAGCGCGTCACGCGCCGCTCGGGACCTGCGTTGACCGTCTTCCACCCCGTACCCTGACATTGAGGACAAACTGCCGACTTCATGGTAATTCGACTGTAGCACCGCGCCGCCGAGTCTGCGCAAGCGGAAAAGCCGCCGCCTCTGTGCAGATGTTGTGGAGATGTGGGCGGGCTTGTGGAGAAGCGAGGAAAACCACGATCACCTGGCGGGCATCTCGTTGATCGCTTCGCGCACGGTCCGGAGAAAGGCCTGCGCCTCGCTGCGCAGCGGACGGTGCCGGGGATGAATCACGTCCAGGCTGCGCCCCAGCGGTTCCGCGTCGAGTATCCGCACCGCCACCAGCTTGCCGCGGCGGATCTCGCTGCCCACCGCGATCTGGGGCAGGAAAGCCAGGCCCAGCCCGCGTTCCACCATGCGCTTGGCGGTCTCGATGCTGTCCACTTCAAGGGCCACGTTGGGCACCTGGCCGGCGCGGCGAAACAGGCTATGGGTGAGAGTCCAGTCGCTCGACCCGCGCTCGTAAAAGATCAGCGGCCAGGCGGCCACGTGCTCGAGCCGTGCACGCCGCGGATGCTTCGGGCCTTGCGAGGGATTTGCCATCAATAGCAAGGGATCCTCGCGCAGGCTGATGGTTTCCACCTCCGGATGCTGCAGCGATCGCGCCAGCCCGATCTCGGCCTCCTCGCCCAGCACCATGTCGAGCACTTCTTTGGAATGTCCGGAGCGGATGGTGATGGTGATCTTGGGATGCACGCGATGAAACCGTTTCAGGACATCCGGCAGAAAGTAGACGGAGATGGAGAGCGCGGCCGCGATCTCGAGCGGCCCACTCTTGCCGGGCTGCAGTTCGTGGACTGCCTGGCGGGCCAGCGAGGCGGTGCGCAACAGCTGCTCCGCATAGGGGCGCAAGGTGCGGCCGGCGTCCGACAGCGTCAATCCGCCGCGCGAACGGGCAAACAGGGTCACGCTGAGCGACTGCTCGAGCGCTTTGATGCGTGCGCTGACCGCGGGTTGGCTGACCCGCAAGGCTTCGGCGGCACGGTGGAAGCCGCCGAACGTGGCTACCGCCAAAAAGGTTTCCAGCTGGTCGATCTCCATCGCGGGTGATCCGGTTGCGCAATCGTACTAACAATCACTTTCTATCGCATATCTGCCCCACGATCAAGAATATTTATCAGCATGATAGAAACATTCCGTTTGACCGAAACGCCCTCCTGACCCAGAATCTGCCTCACGGTATGTGGGGGCCGGGTAAACCCGGCGCCCGGAGCGGTGCTAAGACCCAAAGCCGCGGGGCCAGGTACGGCCCGCCAGCACAAGGGGTGCGGGCTGCGCTCACGCGGACCAGGAGCTTTACTTCCGCAGTGAACGCCTCCCTCGGAACCGGCATCCCCGCCCTACGACGAAGGTGAGGCTATGGCAATTTCAACGGTCGGCGTCATTTCGCAAGGGGGATTTCAGCTTAACATTCCGCCCTCGGCGGTCTCCGCCGAGCGTGACCTGCCGCAGGGCTTCCTCGATTTCCTTGCGCCTCTCGACCGGAAGTTCGCTCCCCGGCAGCGGGAACTGGTCGCCGAACGCCGGCGCGTACTGGCGGAGTCGCACCAGGGCGACAAGCCGACCCATTGTTATCCGCGGGAGGCCGTGCGCCACGGCTGGCGCATCGAACTGCCGCAGTGGTGCCAGGACCAGCGCAACCAGATGACCGGACCAGCCGACGACGGCGAGCTGGTGGTGAAGATGCTGAACTCGGGCGCGCCCGGCGTCATGCTCGATCTCGAAGACTCCACCGTCAACCAATGGGATCACCAGACGCGGGGCGTCGAAAACATCCTCGCCGCCCTGCGCGGAACGCTCACTTACTTCGACCAGAAACGCGATCGCGTGGTAGGCATCCAGCCCAGCTCCGCCGTGATCTGGATTCGCCCCCGGGGCCTGCACCTCGAGCAGGGGGGATTATTCGACGATCCCACCCCGGCCTCTCTGTTCGATGTGGCCCGCGTGGCGTTCGAAATTACGCCCGCGGAATTGAAGCATCCGCTGGCCATCTATATTCCGAAATCGGAATCGGCGGACGAAGCCCTGTGGTGGCGCGATCTGTTCCAGGCCATCGCCCAGCTGCGGGGATGGCCCCGCGACTTCATCAAGTGCATGGCGCTGGTCGAGTCGCACCCTCTGGCCTTCCAGATGGAAGAGTTCCTCTACAACCTGCGCGAGCACGTCGTGGGATTAAATCTCGGCCGCTGGGATTACATGGCCAGCCTAATTCACTTTAATCTCACCGATGCCGAATGGGTGTTGCCCGACCGCAACACCATTCCCTACAACGTGCCGTTCTTCCAGAACCTGCGCGAGCTGTTGCCCGAAATCTGCCACAAGCGTGGCATACTCGCCATCGGCGGCATGACGGCGCTCTATCCCAGCCGCGAGGACGCCGAGCTGAATGCGCGCGCGCTCGACGTGCTGGCCCAGGACAAGAAGAACGAAGCCGACTGCCTGATGGATGGTGCCTGGACCGGACACCCCGATCAGAACCAGATCGCCATTGATCAGTTCCCTTTCCCCAATCAGCTGCGTGCCCGCCGCCCGCATGCTGAGCGTTACCCCGACCTGCGTCCCGTGCCGCAGGGCGTCGGCACGCGCACGCTGGCCGGAACCCGCGCTGCGATTCGTACGGTGATCCGCTATCGCAATGGGGTGCTCAACGGCAAAGGCGCGAGCTTGCTCGATGGCTACATGGAAGACCTCGCCACCGACCGCATCTATCGCCTGATGATCGCGCAACGCATGCGCCATAGCGGACGCATCCCCATCGTTGACGAATCGGGTGAGGCTGTGCCGCACACTCCCGCGCTCATTAGCACGCTGTTCGATGAAACACTGCAGAATCTGCTGGCCAATCCCGGCAAAGATCCGGGCGGCGAAGAGACATTACGCGAAGCCCGGCGCATCAGTGAAGCAATGATCGTCAGGGGAGAATTTGATCCCCACTGAGTCCGAATTTCCAGGCAGCCGGAGAGACGACCGGCGCTCGGAGGAGCCCATGGCAAGCAACGGAAACAACTGTTATCGAACCAAGACCGATGACCGCTGGCGGGGAATCACTCGTCCCTATGCCCAGCAGGATGTGGAGAAGCTGCGCGGCTCGATGCGGATCGAGTACACGCTCGCCCGCCAGGGCGCGGAGCGGCTCTGGAATCTGCTGCAATCGGAAGCTTACGTTCCTGCGCTGGGAGCCATGACCGGCAACCAGGCGGTGCAGCAGGTGAAGGCCGGGCTGAAGGCGATCTACGTCAGCGGTTGGCAAGTGGCGGCCGATGCCAACGACGCCGGCCAGACGTATCCCGACCAGAGCCTGTATCCCGCCGACAGCGTGCCCAACCTGGTGCGCCGCATCAACCAGGCGCTCACGCGCGCCGACCAGATCCATCACGCCGAGGGCGATAACGCGGTCCATTGGTTCGCGCCCATGGTAGCCGATGCCGAGGCCGGCTTCGGCGGAAACCTCAACGCCTTCGAATTGACGAAGGCCATGATCGAAGCCGGCGCCGCCTGCGTGCACTTCGAGGATCAGCTCTCCTCCGCCAAAAAGTGCGGACACTTGGGCGGCAAAGTCCTGGTGCCGACCGTCGAAGCCCTGCAGAAACTCGTGGCCGCGCGCCTGGCCGCCGACGTGATGGATGTCCCCACGCTCATCATGGCCCGCACCGACGCCGACAGCGCTCAGCTGCTGACCAGCGACATCGATCCCCGCGATCACGAATTCCTGACCGGGGAACGCACCCCGGAAGGCTTTTTCCGCATTCGTGGAGGACTCCAGTCGGCGATCGCGCGCGCCATTTCTTATGCCCCTTATGCCGACCTTCTCTGGTGCGAGACTTCGCATCCGGACCTCGAAGAAGCCCGCCAGTTCGCCGAAGGCGTGCATGCCAGGTACCCAGGAAAGCTGCTGGCCTATAACTGCTCGCCGTCATTCAACTGGAAGAAGAACCTCGACGACCCAACCATCGCGCGCTTCCAGCGGGAGCTCGCCGCCATGGGATACAAGTTCCAGTTCATTACGCTGGCCGGATTCCACGCGCTCAACCTGAGCATGTTCGAGCTGGCCCGGGCCTACCGGCTCGATGCCATGACGGCATACTGCCGGCTGCAAGAAAAGGAATTCAGCCGCGAACGCCAGTACGGATACGAGGCGGTCAAGCACCAGCGCTTTGTGGGCACCGGCTACTTCGACATGGTCACGCAGGTGATCGCCGGGGGCGCCTCCTCCACCACCGCCCTCACCGGATCGACCGAAACTGAGCAGTTCACTTCCGTTAAGGAACCGGCTTACGCCGGAGTCGGACCAGATGCCGCGTGCCAACCGATCCTCGGCCAGTGCCCATCCACCCTGGTTTCCCGCACCGCCAACGAAGCATCGCAGTAAGTCCTAACGGCTTGAGCCAGTCTTCTCACACCACCCTTCGCAGCGAGGGTGGTTTTCTTTGTCCGGGACTTAGACTTGAGTACTCTGGAACTTAGAGCTTGAGTAAGCATGGAGCCTCAAACAAGGCATCGGTCGCGGATTTTCACAGTTGACATCGCTGGTGACCCCGGCGCTAAATAACTGCGCCGGGTTTCTCGTCTCAGCGCGGCTGCGATATCCCTCCCCTGGGCCCGCTGTGTGCCACTTAAAGAGACCTGCCAGGAGAGAAGATGAATAAAGCCGATCTCATTGACCGCATTGCAGGCGGTGCCGGCATCAGCAAGACGCAGGCCGCTGCTGCCATTGACACCACGGTGGAGAGCTTCATGGCCGCCTTAAAAAAGGGAGATCGAGTGGCCCTGATTGGGTTTGGTACCTTCTCCGTGTCTCAGAGAAAGGCCCGCAACGGACGCAATCCGCAGACAGGCGCCACTCTGAAAATCGCGGCTCGCCGGGTCGCGAAGTTCACTCCAGGAGCCGAGCTGAAAAAAGCGGTGAACCGCAAGTAACAAGGGGCCAGGTTCTAGTGTCGAGGCGGCACGGGTTCCACCCCTGCCGCCTTTGCTGTCTGTCGAAGACCCGCGTGGGGACGGGTTTCGACCCCTGGCCGGCGGTGGCCAGAACGCCTGGCTACGCTCGGCAACCCGGGCCTGCGTGAATTCCGCAAGGCCCGCGGTTGCTGAATCCCGCAGCCCTCCTATAGAATCTAAAGGTTCCGAAAAGAGGTCAGATACCTGATGAAGGCAGCTATTCACCCGTCTTATAACGAAGTGCGCGTGCTGTGCGCATGCGGCAACAGCTTTACTACCCGCTCCACCCACAAAGGCGACATCCACGTGGAAATCTGCTCCAATTGCCACCCTTTCTTCACCGGCAAGCAGAAACTGGTGGATACCGCGGGGCGTGTCGAGCGCTTCCGCCGCAAGTACGCCAAGGCCGAGACCGGCAAGAAGTAAGTCTCGCCCCAAGTGAGTTCCCCAGCCTCCGTTCGCGGAGGCTTTTCTCGTCAGTGAGCAGGGCATGATTCGGCAGATCTCCTTCGCCCTCTGGACGCTGTGGCTGCTTTACTGGCTGATCTCCGCCCGCCACCGCGCCGATGGCGCGGGCAGTTCCGGCGTCTCTCGCGAAGGAGCGGGCTCGCGTCTGCTGCATCTCTTTTTCATGCTGGCGATTGCACTCCTGTTGACCGGACGCCTCACGCTGCCCTTTCTTTACTTCCGCCTCTGGCCCAACCTGCGCGCCCTGCGGCTGGTGGGCCTGGCCCTGCAGGTTGCCGGTCTCGGTCTTACGGTGTGGGCGCGGCAGGTGCTGGGAAAGAACTGGTCGGCCCGAATTACGACCGCCGCCACGCAGGCGCTGATTGGCACCGGGCCCTATCGCCTGGTGCGCCACCCGATCTACACGGGAGTGCTAACCGCCCTGCTGGGATGCGCCATCATGCTGGGCAGCATTCGTGGATTCGTTGCCGTAGCGCTGGCCGCGATCGCTTTTTCCCTGAAGATCAGGCGCGAGGAAGCGGCGTTGCGTCGCCGCTTCGGGGAGGGCTATCTGGCCTATGCGCAGGCCGTCCCCGCTGTCTTGCCTCACCTGTTCTGAGACATGTTCCCGGGCGCCGCTCGCCTACTCGTCGTCGGTCGAGATCGGCTCCCCCACGATGTTGTAGTAGACCTCTTTCGGCTTGGCCGGTTTTTTTGCGCGCGCAGGCGGCGGAGTCGGCTTGGTTGGTGTGACCACCGGCGGCGGCTCTGCCGGAACCGGCTTGGCCTGAAGGGGAACCGGCGGAGGCGCTGAAACCGTGGCTGGCGCAGCCTGCGGCTTCGGATCGGCCACCGGCGCGGCGGGCGGCGCTGTCAGTGAAAGGGATTTGACACTCGCCGCGCTGCGCGGCACTTTCCCGGGAGCTTTCTGCATCCATGAATTCATGATGACGGCCACGATCCCCGCCAGGCAGAGCTCCACAATCGCAACAAACACCGCGGGAACATCGATCTCCCCCTTCCCCAAATACAAGGGAGAGTTCGGGTCATTTCCCATGACGCGCGCAATCAAGGGAACGATCAGATGGCTGGTGAGCGACTCGACCAGCCCCCAAATCGCCAGCCCCAGCAGCAAGGCCAGGGCGATGCGTAACACCCACCTCGTGGAATCGGAGGCGGAGAGCGACGAGCCGAAGGGTTCTTCCATGACCAACTACCTCAGTTACCGAAATTGTGACACATCCGGCGAATGGAGGGAAAGCCAGCTAGAATAGCCAGGTGCGCAAGTACTGGGAGAATCCGCCGGAGACGAGAACGGGAGAGCGCCCGGTCCAGGCCGCGGTCGTGCTGGGCGGCGTGACCATCGCGCCCGCCACCGTGCTGGCACCCATGGCGGGTGTGACCGACACTGTCTTTCGCCGCTTCATCCGCAACCTCGGCGGCTGCGGCCTGATTATGACCGAGTTCACCTCGGCTGACGGCATCCTGCGCCAGAAAGACCGCAAGGCCCAGCGCTACCTGACGTTCTACGGCGACGAGCATCCCATCTCGGCCCAGCTTTTCGGCAGCGATCCCAGGGTGATGTCGGACGCCGCGCGCATCGTCGAAGACATGGGCTTCGATCTGGTCGATCTGAACCTGGGATGCCCTGCGAAAAAAGTCGTGAAGTGCAACGGAGGATCCGGCCTGCTGCGCGACCTTCCCGCCATCGGGCGCATCTTCACCGCCGTCCGCTCAGCGGTGAAGATTCCCTTCACCGTGAAATTCCGCGCGGGATGGAACGATCAGGAGATTGTTTGCGTCGAACTCGCGAAGATGGCGGAAGACTGCGGCCTCTCGGCCGTCGCTCTGCACGCCCGCACCCGCGAACAGGGCTACAGCGGCCAGGCCCGCTGGGACTGGATCGGCGCCGTCAAGCGAGCGGTGAAGATTCCCGTCATCGGCAATGGAGACATCCGCACTCCCGAAGACGCCTGCGCCATGGTCACACAGACCGCATGCGACGCGGTCATGATCGGCCGCACCGCCGCCTCCAACCCATGGATCTTCCGCCAGATCGAACAGTACACGACTCGCGCAGGCGCAGGTGTCGTCCGCTCGGCGAATCCTGCGGGCGGCTGCACCAATTCGTGGGGATCCCCGGAAGGGCACGGTTTCATTGGTGTCGAGGAGACCAAGCAGACCGCGGCTTCAGGGGCTGAGGCTCCACCTTACGACCACCCAACCGAATCCGACCGCTACCAGATGATCCGCACCTACTTCGAGATGCTGATCGAAGAGGAGCTCCCTGACGCCGCTGGCAAGATGAAGCAATTCGCCTCCTGGTTTACCCACGGCGTCCCCGGAGGCGCCGTCCTCCGCAAAGCCATCTACGACGCGAAAATCGCCGCGGAGATACTAACCCGGGTCGAAGAATTTTTCGAAAAACGCCTCCAGCCGGAGGTGCAGATCACGTAGGGACCGCGGCCCCGGCGGTCCGACTTCGCGCGTCCCAGCCGGCAAAGCCCGAAATTTCCTGCTTGGGGAGCGACTGGGCTCGGCCAGGGGGCGAGCGGCGCCCGTCCGCACCCGGCAGGTGCTACATCAGTCGGCTACCCCCTGCGCCACCAATCTCCCCATGCCATCCCTCTCCACATAAGCCCACGGCATCCTGGGATCATGGGTAAACAGCGTCAACCACTTCTCCGTTAGTGCCTCCGCGTAATATCGCTTCCGGCTTTCGATGGTCTCCAGGGGATAGAGATCGAACGACATCACCCAACTCACGTCGAGATGCGCGCTGGTGGGAATGAGGTCAGAGATGTAACACGCCTTCTTCCCCCCGCTCTCGAGCAGGATCGCCTGCATATCCCGCGTGTGCCCGGGATACACGCGCACCGAGACCCCGGGTACAATCTCGCGATCCCCCTTCAGCAGGGTCATCTGCCCGCTCTCGACCAGCGGATCGTAATTCTCGGAAAAGTAACTGACCCCGTCGCGCTGATTCTCATGCGCGTGCTTCCACTCGCCTTCCTGCACGTAATACTTCGCCTTGGGAAACGTCGCCACCACGCCCGCGGCCGTGCGCACTGTATTCCATCCGCAATGATCGAAATGCAGGTGGCTGTCAATGACGATGTCAAAATCCTCCGGTGCAAGTCCCGCCGCCGCAAGATTGTCAACGAGTTTCGCCGGCTGCCCGTAGATCTTTACCATCCTCTCCGATCCCTTGTTGCCAATCCCGGTCTCGATCAGAATCGTCTCCCGCCCGGTGCGCACCACGATGGAATTCAGTCCCACCGGTATCAGGTTGTTCTCATCGACCTCGACCCGCCGCTTCCACAAGCTCTTCGGTACCACGCCAAAGAACGCTCCTCCATCCGAGTGATAGATCCCGTCAGTAACCGCGGTAAGCTCAAAATCGCCGATCGTGATCCGTTGCATCGAATGACCTCAAAAATGCCCCGTCGGGGGCAACGCCCGAAAGGAATGCGTGACCCTGGCGGCCGGTTCCGGTCTCCACGGGAAGCGACGGGCGTGACGCCCGTTCCCGCACAACCTTTCCTGAGCCCAGGTACGGCAACTCCGGTTTTTCACTCCACACCATCCCGAATCCAATCCCAAATCAACGATCAAGCCCCTGTTGCAACTCCCCTTCCAGGAAATCTTCAATCATGTGAAACAAATGCACCCGGTCCGTCGGCCCGGCGATTCCGTGCGTCTTGTTGGGATAGGCCATGAACCGGAACTGCTTGCCCGCCTCGATGAGCGCCTCGCTCATCTGGACACTATTCTGAAAATGCACGTTGTCATCGCTTGTGCCATGCACCAGCAGCAGTGCCCCGTGCAGCGATCCCGCCGCCTTCACCACCGACCCGTCCCCGTATCCCTTGGCGTTCTCGCCCGGCTGTCCCAAATAGCGCTCGGTGTAGATCGAGTCATAGAGATGCCAATCGGTCACCGGAGCCACCGCCACGCCCGCCTGGAAGGCATCCGAATGGGTCAGCGCGTAGAGCGTCATCGAAGCTCCGTTGCTCCATCCCCAGATGGCCACCCGCGTGCGATCGAGTTGCGGATACTGCCCGAACAGCTGATGCAGCGCCGCCAGCTGATCGTTCAACTCCACCCCGCCAAACTGGTTGCGGATCGCGGTTTGAAATTTCCGGTCTCGTCCCGGCGTCCCCCGGTTATCCACGGTAAAAACGGCAAAACCCTTCTTCGCCATCATCTCGAGGAAGAGATCGTCGGAGTGGCTTCCGGCCGCGCCCCAGGCGTCGCGCACCAGTTGTGCCGCTGGCCCTCCGTAGACGTGAACGATGACGGGAAGATGCTCCTTCGCCACTTCCGGCGGGGGCAGCACCAGCTCGCCGTACAAGGTTGTCCCGTCCTCCGCCTTGAACTCCAGGAACTTCGGTGCCAGCAATCCATACCCGGCCAGGCTGCGCGACTCCCATACCGCGCGGCACTGCCCATCCACGCCGCACAGCTGGAGCCTGGGCGGCGAGGTCACGGTCGAGAACTTGTCGAGATACCGCTTGCCGTCGGGAGAGAACTCGACCTCGTGGGTGCCGTCTTCTTGCGAAATGCGAGCCATCCCCGAGCCGTCCAGCTTGGCCGCATACAGCTGGCGCTGCCGCGGATCATCCTTGTTGCACGTGACATAGACCAGGCCCGCTGGTTCATCCACCGCCTCGACCCCGAACATCTCGAAGTCGCCCTGGGTGATCTGGCGTTCGAGCCTGGCTTCGCCCGCCAGCGGATTGCTCTTGTCGAAGCGGTA
>Ga0126383_10001447_pt1 | contig 14772 bp, 13 predicted proteins | sample PanSoiMetPlot_35_FD_96882 | JGI IMG/M metagenome (GOLD analysis project Ga0126383, IMG submission 96882) | Tropical forest soil microbial communities from Panama - MetaG Plot_35 | ecosystem: Environmental > Terrestrial > Soil > Tropical forest > Bulk soil | place: Panama | collected 2016-02-17
CGATCGCGATTAGCGGCTCAGCAATACCCTGCTGCTGCTGGGCCTGCAGTACTTGCACATCCCTCTGGGCCTTAGCGACGTCCCCTTGAAGCTCTAGGATATGTTGAGTTAGGACGTAGATCGTTTCGTAGGTCTTGAGAACCTCGTAGTTTACGTCATCGGCTGTTGAGAAAAGCCTGGCTTGTTCGGCTTTATATTTCATCAACTTCGATCGAGTGGTGGCAAGCTGGGCGCCAAAGTCAAAAATGGGCACGCTGATGGCAATCGCTCGCGAAAAGACGCTCGCACTGTTAGAGACACCATTAAAATCGTCGATATAGGTAGCTCCGCCATCGAGGAAAACTGACGGGTACAGCCGGTATCGTTCCAGTCGATAATCCTGCTTTGCCTGATCGATAACGGCCCGCTGCTTCTCAAGCGATGGATGGTGGTTGAGGCAAGCGCCAATCAACTGGTCGGTGGTTGGTGGCGGATCAGGCGGACCAGGTAGTATGTTCGATAAGGAAAGGCTGCGCGATGACGACAAGCCCAGAGTTTTTGACAGCCCCAGCGACCCTGCCACGGCTTGCTCGCGAAGAAGCCTCAGAAGAGTCTGCGCTTCGGTGAACTGGTCCTTTGCAACCTTGACATCGATCGGTAACTTCAGCCCCTCCTTTTGCTGTTCCTCGGTGATACTGAGTGACTGGTCGAGCAGCTTTACCCTGCGTTCGGCTAATCCCATTCGGTTTCGCGCCGAAACAGTCGTGACAAACTCATCGGTGACGCGGTAGATTACGTCCTCACGTGTCAGATTGACGGTCCATGCAAGAGCCTGTTTTTTTGCCTTCTTTTCCGCGACCGCAGGCGCATTGTTCAAACCTAGAATACTTCCATCCTTAAAGAGTGGGTACACCAAATGAGCTGAGTATAGCTCGACTCCGGTTAGGGTCACGATTCTCGGAGTCACTACGGTTCCACTGGGAGTTACACTTCCCAGGTTAATCACCGAGAATTTACTAGTCGGACTGCCCTCGAAAAGCTGGTACTGTGCCTCTCCGGTCACTTTCGGCAACAGCATTCCCTGCGCTGCGCGGACTTCCTCCTCCGCCCACAACACATCGAACCGGCTGGCTTCCAAAGCCGGACTTTCGCCTAATGCGATCGCGATGCAGTCGTGAAGCGTCAGCGGGTGTTGCGGAGGAGCCTCCAAGGTCTCTCGCGCCTCCGACATACATGGCAGGATGAACAGCAGCGCCGCCAGATAGGCAGCGACGTTATTTGAAGATCGATCTAAATGTAGAATGGACTTTGTCATGATCTTTTAGATAAAACTGCCCAACAGTTACGACTTTCTCTCCCTCTTTGAGCCCATCATTAATCTCCGTCATGGCGTCGACCACGATGCCGGGGCGCACCTTACGCAGATTTGCATGGTTCGTGCCATCGACGACAAAAACTGAATTTTGTTCGCCTGAAGGATTCATGATCGCGATGCTAGGCACGGCCAGGATATCCTTGGCAGTCCGGCGGATACGTGCGAATCCCGATAGACCAGGCTTTAGCCGAAAATCTGGATTTTCAATCTTGATGTAGGTCGTGAAGGTCCGTGTGACCGGGTCAATGTTCGGATCTATCTTCGCAACTGTGCCTTTAAAAACCTCGCTGGGGAATGCTGGAAAAGTCGTTTCGGCAGGGAGTCCTAACTGCACAGAATGCATTTTTTCTTCAGTGATCTTGGCGGTCATCAACACGGTATTGAGAACACCAAGCTTCATGATCACCTGACCGGGTTTAGTAAACTCGTTCGGATTAACAAGTCGCTCGAGGACGATTCCATCGACAGGAGACATCTGCTTCACGTGTTCAAGATCGATCTCAGCCTGCTGGAGTGAAATTGTAGCTTTGGCAAGGTCTATCTTTGCGTCGGCCAGCGCCATCTCATACTTCTCCAAGTCCACCGCCGACCCCATACTCTTGTTCTGTAGCGTCGAGTACCGCTCGACCTGCCGCGTTTCGTTCCGGATCTTAACCTTATCGGCCTCCACGTAATCGCGATTAGCCTCGACGGTCGCCTTGATGAGCCGGTCGTCCCAGCTAACGAGCAAGTCGCCTTTTTTTATTAAATCACCAATCTTCACTGGGACCTCAAGGACCTTTGCGGTGAGCTGAGTAATCAGGTTTACTGTCTCAGCTTGTTCGACTGCACCGCTACCGCCGATGACTTCTTCAAGTGTCTGCCGGCGCACCGGCACCGTCTCCACTGGCGACGGTGCATGGACGCGGCGAGCTATGCTGGTAGTCGTGTTGATCATGTGGAGAATTGTATAGAGAACGAGAAATCCTAGAACAACCGAGATGACAATAAAGATTACCCAGTGCGAGCGTCTCATTTTTGGTCCTGCAGTTTGGAAAGAAGATGGGGCGAGATCCCTCTCTTTTGATACTGCAGGTTGGAAAAGAGATGTGCCGGGCCTTCCGACGTCGGACGGTTTGTCCGCGACTTCAGTTTTGGTTTCCCTAATATCCGCGATTTCAGTTTTCGTTTCCATAGTACAAACCCAATTAGCGTGATTCCCCCGAAGCTCAGTAGTTCATAGATACTCGACCAAGTATTGTCCATACTAAAAAATGCCCGAAGGGTTTCGTGACGGACACCTGGAATCAATATCAAGGGCGAGCTGAAATTTTTGGACCACGGCCAGAGCAGGGGAATGCCAGAGCCGGTGTTGGTCCACCCCAGCGTACGGCCGGTACAAAGATCAATCAAAAGATGTGAGCCGTATGCCGCGAAATAGATCATCGCACTTCGCCAGAAACCTGGTGCGATCCGCCACACGCAGCTTGTAACGAGCGCCACGACCGCGGCCGCTGCTAAACTGTGCGTAAACTCATGGTGCAGGCTGCCGTTTCCGAGTAATGCGAAGCTTATGAGAAAGTCGAAATCAGGCAAATTGGCGAGCAACACCAGCACTCCAAGACGCACAAGGTATTGGCGCCATTGCGCGCTCAGCCGAACTTGCAGTTGCTTCGCAAAGGCGAGGAAAGTCCAGAATCCAGCAAAGCTGTGTGCGATTGGCGAAGCCATCGGGGCGAAATGTTAATGGATTAGCGCGTGCACATCAAACTGGGCGGATTGCCTTGTGTTCCGGCACCCGCCCTCGGCACGGTGACAAGTCTGGTATAAATCCACTTGATCTTCGCGCAAATCCGCCGCCGCCGACTCCCTCATCTTGCGACTACGGAATATTTCAGATAGGGACTATCGGGTTCGCGCGATATGATCCGTGCAGGTACGCCCATCACCGTGCAGTTACTCGGCAGGTCGCCGCCTACGAAAGAGTTTGGGCACACGACGACATTGTCGCCGATGGTGAGATTCCCAAACACCTTGGATCCAGCACCGAAAAACACGTTGTTGCCGATCGTTGGCCTGCCCTCGCCACGGATGTTGCCGATGCTGACATCTTGGGTCAGCGTGCAACTGTGGCCCATTCGCTTGACCAGAATAAGAACGCCAACGGAATTGTGGACGATTAACCCCGGTCCGATGTCGCTTTCGACTTGAATGTGAGCGCCGGTTACCATCAGGCAAAGCTGGTTAACCACGAGATAAATCACGATCATCAACTGACGCAGCACAGGAAGCCTTAGGCTGTAAGCCCAGCGACCGAACCGATATACGATCACCGCCAGTGTTCCGAGTTCGAGGAGCGGCGCGATACGTTTCCGAAACAAAGTTTGATCCTGTGGTCGCACGCCGTACGCCTGGATTTTGCGGTTAATATCGGCACGAATCGTTTCGAACATGTTAATCAACTCCTTGCGGCTATTCGATGTAGTCCGGGGGCCTGGAGACGTTCCTCAACTTTGGCAGACTCCTCGTCGGCTGTAACTGCTTGAGTGGTCCGCCACGGACGACGGATCACTGTCCAAGTGGCCGCATCCAATCTTGGGATCATCACTTTCGGATCTTTTTTCATTTCGGGAACAGATAAGGCGTCGTGTAAAGTCTTCGAAAAGTTTTGGGTCAGAAGGGATTGGCGGCAGGTCATTTATACACCCGCCACGTCTGCATCCCGCTAGCGTCAAACCGAAAATCCGTGGCCCTTGTGCCCATGGCACTCAGACGCTCTCTGACAATGTGGCGCTTGTTAAACGGACAGTAGAGTAACAGGTGGCCGCCGCCACCCGCCCCGGTAATTTTGCCGCCGATGGCGCCAGCCTTTCGGGCTTCTTCATAAAGCTCGTCGATGCGTGGCGTCGTAATGCCCGGAGCGGTCCTTTTCTTGTGCACCCAGCTCTCGTGGAGTAATTCACCGAGACAATCGAGGTCCCCTCTGAGCAGCACTCTTTTCATCTCGATAGCAATTTCTTTGGTCCTATCCATCGCCGCAAGCGGCTCAGCATTCTCGGCTTTCGTACTCTCCATCTGGTTTTCAATAATTGGCTGGGTCTCGCGGCTTCCGATGTAGCAAAGGAGCAGGTTGTATTCGAGTTCATTGATGAGGAAATCACTCAGCCGGAGCGGCGTGACGACCACCTCTTCACCACGGAACTCCATGAAATTGAAGCCACCAAAGGCAGCGGCGTACTGATCCTGTCGGCCACCCTTGATTCCCACGTCGTTGCGTTCAATATCATAAGCCAATTTGGCCATCCCCGCCGATGTAATCGGCAATCCGAGCAACTCTCGAAAGAGGCCGATGAGTGCCACGGTGAACGTGGAGGAACTGCCGAGGCCTGAGTTCGGCGGAGCGTCCGCATGGACGAAAAGATCGAAGCCATCCGAGCGCAATTTGTCGAGTTCGAAGCGCTTCAGCACGCCTTTGGCCAGATCCATTTGACCATCGAAGCTAAAGTGCGCTTCTTCGGTCCAGTAAACCACCGTCCCGTAATCGAACGAGCGGAAGCCGATCGAACGTTCCGACTTTGGCACCAATGTACCATAGACGTAGCGCGAGATCGTCGCATTGAGCACACAACCCCCGCGCGTATCGGCATAAGGTGAGACATCCGTGCCGCCCCCGCCGAAGCTTAGCCGCAGAGGCGCACGAGCGCGCACCATTCTTATTTGCTTAAGGAAATTACGAGGCTGCGCTGTCATGATAGATTGGCGGAGGCAAGGGCTTTCCCTTCCATATCTAGCGGGATCGGCATACCAAACAACTGCAAAATCATCGGTGCAATATCGATTATACGAAGCCCGTCAATTCGGCGTCCACCTCGCAGGCCACCGTTAGCCGGCCGGAAAAGGAAGATGCCGTTCTCGGCGTGGTTGGCTCCGTCCGGCCCAGTGTCGTTTTCGAAGGTGTGTATTTTTCCGTCGCCGACGCTTCCAACGGAGCGCCAGAAAAGAGCGCCGAAATAAACGATCAGATCTGGCGCCACCCCCCGCACCTCCTTATACAGTTCTTCCGGTCGAAAAACTTGCGTCCTGATTTCGTTTCCCTTTTCATCCCGAATTGCTTTCAACCCGGCGCTTAGCTCATCTCGCACGTTTTCATAATCCGCAGGTGCGATGGTTCCGTTTGGCTCCCGGCCCGCGACGTTGAGAAAGACACGCGCATAATATCCGCCGTCGCCCCATGCTTTCGTCCGGGACCAATCAATTTTGAGTTTAGAGAGCGGTGTTGCGAGGGCAGGCTTTTCGGCGAGAGCTAGGTAGCCATTTGCAAGCAGCCATTCGTTAACGCAGATGCCGCCATCCATCCGCTTGGCACCGTGATCAGAGACCACCAGCACATCCGTCCCGTCATCGGCAAACGCGAGCAACTCACCGATTTCACGGTCCACTTCTCTGTAGTAGTCGTGAATCGCGTTCTCAAATTTGTTGGCAGGCTCGTAGAAGCGATGAGCTGGGTCCATGTTGTCCCAAAACGCATGGTGGATACGGTCCACGCCCATCTCAACTATCATGAAAAAATCCCAATCTTCCTTCGCTAGCAAATGCCGCGCGAGCTGGAAGCGCTTCCCGGTCATCTCATAAATATCGGCCAGAATCTTCTCCTTGTTGCCGGATCGAAAATCGCGCACATCCAAGATATATTCGCCAACCATGCGCTCGATCTGCTGTTTGAGTTCAGGCGGATGCGTGTAATGGCAGGTTGTGTCCGGAGTTAGAAAGTCGGTTACCATTAAGCCATTCAGGGGTCGTGGGGGGTAGGTTCCCGGCACGCCTATGACAATGGAGCGTTTTCCATTGCGCGAGAAGATATCCCAGAGCCGGTCCTCTTTAATCGCAAGCGAGTTGGCGATGGAATACCGGTCGTAGGAGTAATCCGCTCGGTTTCGGAACCCGTAAACTCCAAGCCGGCCAGGACTTTTGGAGGACATCATCACCGACCACGCCGGCACTGTGATGGGCGGATCGCACGAGCGGAGCAGTCCGTGCAATCCGCTCCGGCAAATCGACTTCAAGTTTGGTAAATCATCCAGCCAGCGATCAAAGATCAACTCGGGCGCTGCGCAGTCCAGTCCAATGAGCATGACTCGCCTCCGCGCTCTTTCCGGATCGGTGAGTTTCGCTTCGCGTTCAGGCCAGTTCTTCATTAGGTCCGATGAAGCCTTCACGCTCTAAATGTAGCATGATTTCCTCCGCAGCGTCTTCGGGTGTGAGCGATCGGAATCGGCCCAAAAATGCCGTCGTCAACGGTCACCTTATCCCTCCACACGGTGGCCAATTTAGATCATGGAACAAGGATCCCGTGTGCATTGCGTGTTGAGGCCGGAGTTCAACGAGCACACATTTTACATCGAAACTGTGACATGCAAACGAATTTGCCGCATCAATAGCGGCCACGATTTTAATGACGTTTCCCTCGTGCGAAACGTAGACTGAGAATCCAACGTGTCGGCGGTTGGATTCCGCCCCAGCAATTCTTCAGAGAGCGGGACTCAGAGGTCAGATATCAGCTGCCCGAATTGACCGATGTCGGTAGAGGAAATCGACGGCGACAGACGGAGGCCCGTCAGAGATTGAACTCGTTCGTCTCCCGCCTCACTGGGCGTTAACCCTGCGCGGTGCGGTAGTCCATGTCGCTCGCTCCGCTTGCTCCATTCTTCGCTTCGGTCAGAATGACATTTATGAGATTGTTTGAATCCGTCGCCAGCAGATGAAATACGATTGGAAAGAGGCGGGCGAGGAATGGTCCGAACCGTGGGGAACCTCCGCTGCGCAATGGGCCGGCACAATTTTTCCGCGCATTCGCGATTGTCTGCCAGCCGGTACGATTTTGGAAATTGCGCCCGGCTTTGGACGATGGACGCGTTTTCTGAAAGATTACTGCGATGAGCTGTGGGCGGTTGATAAATCGAGTGAATGCATGGAGGCGTGTCGCCGGCGTTTTGCGTCCACTCCGCACGTGCGCTGTTGTCTCAACGATGGCCGCTCGCTATCGATGATCCTCGACGCGTCAGTCGATTTTGTTTTCAGTTTCGATTCCTTCGTACATACGAACCGCGATGTCGTGGAGGCGTACCTGCGCGAACTCAGAACGAAATTGAAAATCGGCGGCAAAGGTTTCATTCATCATTCGAATTTTGGCGAATACGTTAATTCGCCGCGTGAAAAGCTCCCCGACGCGCTGGCGAAACCGTTGATCAAACTGCAGATTCTGGATTGGGCGCATCATCGAAACCCAGGCATGACCGCTGAGTTGTTTCGCGTTTTGTGCGGGCAGAACGGATTGCATTGCATCACTCAGGAGCTCGTGAACTGGCGTGGCAGACGCTTGATAGATTGCTTGTCGCTGTTCGTCCGAAGCGATTCAGCAGAGGAAGATGCTACGAAGATCAGCCGAAATCCAAATTTCATGCACGAGGCCGCGCGAATTCGGCGGGAATGGCGGGGCAAGGCTGACAAATCCCTCAAACTCGAGACGTCTGAGCTTCGCCATCTTTATTATCAAAAACCTTTCTCGTGCTTTATTTCACGTATCGCTCCTGGGGGCAAGCCGGGGAGTCGTCGCTAGAGATGGGAACGAGGGGTCTTGGTGAGCGGCTTTCGATGGTCGCTGGGTGAGTATGAAACAAAATGGCGCTGGAACTGAAGAGGATGTGTGAAAAATGCAGGGTGGCACTGGCGCCGAGCGCGGTCGCTTACATTTGCAGTTACGAGTGCACCTATTGCGCCAGCTGCGCCGAGCAAATGAAGTTCGTATGCCCAAATTGCCAAGGCGATCTTGTGCGTCGGCCGCGCCGAAAAGAGCCCTCTAGTTCCGGCGACCCCGCTGGTGCTTGATTCGATAAGTCAAAAAGCATTCGTTCTCGATCGTGCGCATTTTGATCAAGGAGCAGTGCGCGCTGGCGGGCAGGAATTTCTTGCTGAGGCCTGTCAGCGTAGGCGCGGTGGCTCCGCCGAACATGTACGGCGCGATCGTGAGATTAAGCTGATCGACCAAGTCCCGTTCCAGCAACGCGCGAAAAAGCGTTGGTCCGCCTTCGCAGGCGAGCGTGCGCACATTGTATTGATTACGCAATGTTTCCAGCATCACAGCAAGATCGACATGCTCTGCGTCGGCTAAGTGCAGTGTGTTTTTTTTTTGTAATGCTTTCTGGTTTTCCCACGGCATTCGTTTGGTGGAAAAGATTATGATCGGCGAAATGTCAGATTGAAAAATCTTGAGCCGATCATCGATTCTGCCTTTGTTGGAGACGATCACACGCAGCGGACAACGACTTTGACCGCGCTTGATCCTTAGTTCCTGCATTTCCACCGGCAAACCGAGCCGGACGTTGTCGCGTTCCAAACTGGTGTGTCCGATTAGGACCGCATCCGCGAGAGCGCGTTGGCGAAACAAATGCAGCTTGTCTTCACGCGAAGTGAAATCAACCGGCCCAAAGTTTTTCGTTGTGACTTTCCCATCGGCGGTCATTGCGAAAGTGGCGATGACAAACGGGCGTTTACGACTGTGGGAGTCGCCTTGGCGCCGCGACGGTCGGGACACCAAGGTCCCTTCCACCTTTTTACTCCGGCTCGCCGAGCTCATGTTCCAGCGTGACAACTTCTTCTTCCATGTCGCGGAGTTTCACGCGTTCTGCTGCGCCACTCGGCCTGTAAAAGAGGTACACAAAAGCGCCCGCAAGACAGCAAAAGAGTATGATCACGAAACTCAGCGACCCAATGAGAATAGCTTTTGCTTCCGGAACCCCGCAGAGCCCGTTGAGCATGATCAGCAAGACTTTTTCGCGAAGACCAATACCGGCGAAACTGATCGGCAAAGCGGAGATTGTTCGTTCAACGGGCATGATGGCAAAAAAATCAACCAGCGGCACCCGCACGCCCAGCGCATACGCGGCAGAAAGGAAAGTGGTAAACGTTGCAAGATGCGCCAGGACAGACGCCCCAAACGCCACCAGAGTTGCCCTCCAATGATGCGCGTAGAGGTGATAGGCCGCGAAGATCTCAATCAATTTGTCGCGCCCCGGGAAATGAGCCGGCAAAAAATGGAAGAGTTTGAATCCACTGATGACAAACGTTGCAACCAGAAAGGCAATCGACGCGCCGAGTAAGAGGAGCAACAACCAGAGTAAATTTCGAGTCTCAGTTTTTTGCGAAAGGAAATCATATCGCAAGGTGATCAGCGTGGCGGTTATAGCGACCAGCGCAACGAGCCCGATAAATCGATCGAAAACCACGGCCAGCAGCGCGCCGGCTTTCTTATCCGGCGTTTCCTTTAGCAAATAATAGCTTTTGATGATGTCCCCGCCTGTGCCTCCGGGGAGAAATTGGTTGTAAAACAATCCGATAAAGAACAGTCCGGTCAGACGCGGGACACTGAGGTAAATCTTTTGGACTTTCAGCAAAACGTGCCAGCGAAATGCAGCCGCTAATTCAACGACCGCATAGGCCAGCACGCCCATCAAAACCCAGCGATACTCGGCATTCCGGAGCGCCTCGACCATCTGCGCGCGCCTGTTCGGATCGTGATAAACCCAATAAAGCACCCCGATGGTGACGCTAAGCTGGAAAATTGTGACCAGAACTTTCTTCATTCGCCAAAGCGTTCCTTCCAGGTTCGAAGCGACTGGCGAATCGCATCCGCCGTTTTATTCGGACTCATCTCCCAGACAAATAAGCAATTTGTGGGAAGAAGCGGAACAAGTTTCTCGAAATCTATGCCGCCGGTGAAAGGCGGCTCATGATCCCTCGCTGGCCAGATGCAGTCCTGCACGTGGCAGCCCAATGCTCGCGATCCGACCGTGCCTAACCATTCGATGTGATCAATGAACCCCAAATTCTCCTTGATCTGCGAGTGGCCGAAATCATGCCAGTACCCGACCTGCCCCGAATTGAATTCGTCCAGTAACGCGGTCAGCTCGCGCTCGCTTGGAATTTCTTCGTAACCGCACCGGCTTTCCAAAGCGATCCTGACGTTTTTGGAAGCCGCGTGCTCAACGATGCGGCGAAGGCAATCCTTCGCCCGCTGCAAATACGCGGGCGCGCGTCGTTCGCGCGTTTCCACTGCTTTCAGTTTTGCTCGCACGTATTTGCGCGACAGGTGTTTCCCCGCTTTGCTCATCCTGATCAGTGAATCGGTGATCGGTCGCATGTTTACCCGACCGAGATGCATCACCACGAAAGGCGCGCCGACTCGCTCGGCGAGATCAATTGTCTGAAAAGTTTGCCTCACGGCGCGCTCCCGTTCCTCTGCAGAAACCGGCGAAAATTGGTAGCAATCCGGCCACGCCGTCATCACTTCGACGGGGAGGGGACAAAAGTTATGCAAACTGCTGAAGCGCACCTCGCCAGCGTCGAGCATTTTTTGAATGCCGGGAACCAGCGACAGCCGGATGCCATGTCCCAGCTCGATCAATTCAAATCCGAGTTCGTTTTTGATTTCGCGCAGCATTTCATCTCCGGCAGTGTGCCGTCCGGAGTTCCAGCACGTGGAGAACGAAATCATCGTCTTGGATTGTAGGGCGTTTCTGTGAAACGCCATCCTCCGTAATCAGCAGACCGGCTCAATCTCAGGCTCCGGCGCAGGCGAAACCGGCCGATCGCAAACGTGGCGTCCGGCAAGACTTAAAACCGAAAAAGCGGCGATTCCATAGATCACTGACGCAATCGTTAACGTCGTTCGCATTCCAACGAGATCGGCGAACCCCGGCGTGATCAGGCCTGCGACGGGCATCAACCCGAAAAAGCTCATGCCCACAACCGCTGACACGCGACCGCGCAAGTGCGCCGGCGCCTGCTCCTGCACGATCGTGTTCGCAAGACCGAAGTTCATCGAAAGCGCGATAGCAATCGCGCCCATGGCACACGCAGTGAGTAAAAAGCTTTGTGAGATCGACATGAGAAACACTCCGACCGCAATCGCCAGCACGTTGCCACTCATGAATTTCAACCGATGCTCGCGCGCAACGCTAAGCAGGCCAATCGAACCAAGGAACGCGCCGCTGCCGGATATCGCCATCAGCCCACCCATGCTTTTCGCTCCAAGATGAAGAATGTTGCGTACGTAAAGCGGAAGCATCACCGAGATCGCAGGAAAAACGAAGATCGTGTTCAGCGCAATCAGCGTGATCAGGGCAACAATGATCCGATTGGAACGGACGTAGCGAAATCCTTCCAAGATGCCGCTGCGGCGTTGTTGTTCTTCCTCGGGTGTGCCAATGGGCCGTTTCGGCAGCGAGATAAGGGCGGCGATCAATGCCAGAAAAGAGAGCGCGTTTGTGAAAAACGCCGATGCCGCGCCCCACCAGCCGACAAAGAAACCGGCCAGCGACGGCCCGATCAAACGCGATCCATGAAAGACTGATCGGTCGAGGGCAATGGCTGCCGCGATTTCGTCGCGCTTTACCAACTCCGGCACAAGCGCAGTGATGGCCGGCATTTCGTAGGAGAATGCAATCCCCAGGAGCAGCGCAAAAAATACAATGTGCCAGACGCGAATATGTCCGCTCATCACCAATAGACCCAACGCCACAGCAAAGATGATTTGCGCAACTTGCGTCCCCACGAGGATTTTGCGTTTGTCCAGCCGGTCAGCGAGTGAACCAGCGACGGGAGCAAGTATTAGCGCCGGCAGACCCGCAGCGAAGTTTACTAAGCCCAGCAGAATGGCCTTGCTTGTAAGCCCACTCATCACCCAGCTTTGCGCCATCATCTGCATCCACGTGCCACTGTCGGAAATGAGCGAACCCATAATGTAGCGGCGAAATGGCCCCTGAGACAAAAGCGCCAGCGACTTCGAGCCAACCCATTTTTCCTGCGTATTCATTGCAATCACTCATAGCCGGGATGAACGGCCCCTGCAATGCATCAAGGCGCAACATCTTGGCGAACAATCGTCTACATGATCGAGAATGCATCCAAGCGTTGGACGAGGACGAGAACGAACGACCAGGACGAAAAATGTTGCACAGCGGTTTGGAAACCGCCGTGCGTTTGTTATTTTGAACCATGCGCATCGACAGATACACGCAGAAGATGCAGGAGGCGTTGCAGGCGGCGCAGGACCTCGCGGCGCAACTGAAAAATTCCGAGATTACGAATGAACATTTTCTTTCCGCTCTTCTGGACCAAAGCGATGGCATAGCACGCCCGCTCGTCGAGAAGATTGGGGCAGATGTAGATCAGTTGCAGGAGCAGCTGCGCGCGGAGTTGGAGCGTCGCCCGAAAATCCATGGCGCCGCTGCGGACCTGCGGATCGCAAACGAACTGCGCACCGTGCTCGACAATGCCGAAAAGGAAATGTCGAAGCTAAAGGATGAGTTCACGAGCGCCGAACATTACTTGCTCGCGTTGGCCGGCGCGAATGTTCGGGCGGCAAAATTACTCAAGGATGTTGGCGTCACGCGAGACAAGCTGATGCAGGGGCTTCAGCAGGTGCGGGGTTCGCAGCGGGTGACGGATCAAAATCCAGAAGGAAAATTTCAAGCCCTCGAAAAATACGGGCGTGATCTCACGGAACTGGCGCGGCGCGGCAAGATCGATCCGGTGATCGGACGCGACAACGAAATTCGACGCGTCATGCAGGTGCTATCGCGTCGGACAAAGAATAATCCGGTGCTCATCGGCGATCCGGGCGTCGGCAAAACGGCGATCGTGGAAGGCTTGGCACGGCGCATTATCAGCGGCGATGTCCCGGATTCATTGAAAAACAAGCGAATCATCGCGATGGACATCGGCGCAATGGTTGCAGGCGCGAAGTACCGCGGCGAATTCGAAGATCGCCTCAAAGCCTTCTTGAAAGAGGTGACCGATGCGCAGGGCCAGATCATTCTCTTCATCGACGAATTGCACACGATCGTGGGCGCCGGCGCAGCAGAAGGGTCGGTCGATGCGTCGAACATGCTCAAGCCAATGCTTGCACGCGGCGAGCTACGCACCATTGGGGCGACCACGGTCGATGAATATCGCAAATACATCGAGAAAGACGCGGCGTTGGAGCGGCGTTTTCAGCCTGTCCTTGTGGACGAGCCAACCGTGGAAGACACGATCGCGATCCTTCGCGGATTAAAAGAGCGATACGAAGTACATCATGGCGTGCGCATCACGGATGGCGCGCTTGTCGCTGCGGCAGTGTTGTCGCATCGCTACATCACCGATCGCTTTCTGCCGGACAAGGCGATCGATCTTGTCGATGAAGCAGCGTCGCATTTGAAGATCGAACTCGATTCGATGCCGACAGAAATCGACGTGATCGAGCGTCAGATCATGCAGCATGAAATGGAACGCCAGGCGCTCAAGAAAGAGAAAGATCCCGCCAGCAAGGAACGTTTGAGGAAGCTCGAGAAGGAATTGGCTGAGTTGAAGGAAAAATCGAACGCGCTAAAAGCCGAGTGGCAAAAAGAGAAAGCAGTCATCGACGAGCAGCGAAAAGTGAAGGAAGAGATCGATCGGCTGCGGACTGAATTAGAGCGCACGCAGCGCCGCGGCGAATTGGGCAAGGCGAGCGAGATTCAATACGGCCGCATTCCCGATTTGGAAAAAAAATTGACGGAGCTCACTGCGAAATCGGGCAAGACTAAAAAACGTCTCCTCCGTGAAGAAGTGACGGAGGAAGATATCGCCGAGGTGGTGTCGAGCTGGACGGGCATTCCCGTTTCGCGATTGCAGGAGGGCGAGCGCGAGAAGCTCGTAAAACTGGAGGAACATTTGCATCTGCGCGTCGTGGGCCAGGATCAGGCCATCAAGGCCGTGTCGAACGCAGTGCGCCGCGCGCGCGCAGGCTTACAGGACCCGAATCGACCGCTAGGTTCATTCATCTTTCTCGGGCCGACCGGCGTGGGCAAAACGGAATTGGCCCGGGCGCTCGCGGAATTTTTGTTCGATGACGAGAACGCCATGGTCCGCATCGACATGAGCGAGTACATGGAGAAACACACAGTCGCGCGCTTGATCGGTGCGCCGCCCGGGTACGTTGGCTACGAGGAAGGCGGCCAGCTTTCCGAAGCGGTTCGCCGCAAGCCGTATTCTGTCGTGCTGTTCGATGAGATCGAAAAAGCGCATCCGGATGTGTTCAACGTGCTGCTGCAAGTGCTCGACGACGGCCGCATCACGGACGGGCAGGGGAGAACGGTCGATTTCAAAAACACCGTCGTGATTATGACATCGAACATCGGCTCGCAATACATCAGCAAGGAAGAATCTCCAGAGGCGCGCCGGCGGCTGGTGATGGATGCATTGCGCGCGCATTTTCGTCCCGAGTTTTTGAATCGCGTCGATGAGATCATCATTTTCGATCGACTTAGTGAAGAGGAGCTGAAGAAAATCGTCGAAATTCAGCTCGGCCGATTGTCCAAACGTCTCGAGCAACAAAAGATCACGCTCAAACTGTCCGATTC
>Ga0126383_10001448_pt1 | contig 14768 bp, 13 predicted proteins | sample PanSoiMetPlot_35_FD_96882 | JGI IMG/M metagenome (GOLD analysis project Ga0126383, IMG submission 96882) | Tropical forest soil microbial communities from Panama - MetaG Plot_35 | ecosystem: Environmental > Terrestrial > Soil > Tropical forest > Bulk soil | place: Panama | collected 2016-02-17
GAGGGCGGCGCGATAGATCTGCGCGTTGTTCTCGCGGTAGAAATCCTCGGGGTTGAGGAAGTCCAGCACCCTGGTCATCGCCGCCTGGTCCAGCAGGATGGCGCCGAGGACAGAGGTCTCGGCCTCGAGGTCTTGAGGTTGGACTCGGCCCTCGGACCGGCCCAGAATGGCTGCGGTCGCCACGACGCGTTAGCGGGAGGGGCTACCCCGCGGCGGCAGCCCGCCGGCGCGGAAGAGGGGGAGGATCGGGTGTCGCATGCTCATCGAAACTGTCCGCGATCCGGGCTGTGATGAGCAATTGGACAACCACGGCATCTTCGGGGACAAAGGCAACCAGCTGTGTGGACAACGCGACGGCAGGTGTTGAAACGCCTGTGGGCAACTACCTTCTCGAAGGTATCCAGTGACCTGTTGAAACCCGTTATCGCCCCATATCGACTGCGAAGGCATGGCACGTCCTGATCGTACGTCTGTTCTGCCCGCTCCGCAACGGGCCTTGTTAAGCCTGCAGCCAGCGCACCGGCTACACGCCGGGAGATCGCACCAGTCGCCTAAGTGGACGGATTGGACCAATCGCCGGCGATGGGCACTCTTCCAAACCGTCCGATAGGCCCGCTCCGCGGCACTTGGTTCCCCTAGCGGTCCTGGGTGATGATCAGGTTGATGTGCGCATCGACGTCGCGGTGGAGCCGGAGCGGCACCTGGTGTTCACCTAGCTGCTTCAGCGGGTCCTTGAGATCGATCTTGCGCCGATCGACGTCGACCTGATGCTGAAGGCGCAGGGCCGTGGCGATGTCTTCGTTCGTGATCGCACCGAACACCTTGTCCTCTGCGCCTACCTTGAGACGAACCACCACTGTCTTGTTGTCGATGAGCTCCGCCAGCTCCTGGGCCTGGTCGCGGTCCTTGGCCTCCCGCTTCACGACGGCCTCGCGGAGCCGCCTCGCCTCCGCCTCCGCGCCCTTTCCTGCAACGATCGCCAGGCGCCGCGGGATGAGGTAGTTGCGGCCGTAGCCGTCCGCCACCTCCTTCACGTCCCCAGCCTGACCGACGTTCTCGACGTCCTTTATCAGCATGACTCTCAAGCCGATTCTTCCTCCGATTCGCGGAATTCTGTAATTGCCAGCCTTGCTCGTCGCCGCGAAGTCAGGCGGCGGACACCATCTTGAGCGAGCGCCAACGCGATCTCGAGGTCGCGGTCGAAGACGCTCTCCCTCCTCAGTATGCGGGCTCGCTGTTCTTCGACGATTTCCTCCGGGCAGGCGTCCACGAACACTCTGACGGTCAGGGCTCCAAGGGCCAGCAGGTCCAGTTCTCCGATGACCGGAACCCACGCCGGCACGTCGAGCGGGCTGACGATCAGACCCAGTGCCGCGCCCATCCCCAGCTTTGGGCCAAGCGGCACGCGGTCATCCCGCACCAGGCAGTAGGCCAGCTTCGCGGTCCGGCGGGCCTCGAACAGGAGCGCGCGTGCCCGCGCGAGGTTGAAGGCCATGGATCGAATGCCAAAAGGTACCTCTTGACGCGTCTCCGCTTCCACCTTAGCTTTCGCGCCGCGATGACGACGGCAGTAGTCAGGGTGGCTCCGGCGCGGATGAGCAACCTGCGCCACATAGCCCTGGCCACGTTCTGGTTCGGCCTCAACTTCCACTGGATCCCGATCCTGGCGGTCCTCGTCCCGTACCAGGTCATCCATCTGCTGCCCCGTGACCAGCAGGGCTCAGGGATCGCTGTCGTCACCGGCGCCGGCGCGGTCTTCGCAGTGCTCCTGCCGCCTCTCGTCGGCGCCTACTCGGACCGGCTCAGCACGCGTTGGGGCCGCCGGCGTCCGATCATGGTTGTGGGCACCGTCGTCAACGCAGTCGGTCTGCTGATCCTGATGACAGCCTCGAGCTACGGCGCCCTGGTCCTCGGCTATCTCGTCATCCAGATCTTCAACAACGCGGCGGGGGCGGCATTCAACGGGATAGTCCCCGACGTCGTGCCGCGGGAGGAGTTCGGGAAGGCCAGCGGCATCCTCGGCGGCATGGTGCAGGTGGGCAGCGTTGCCGGGCTCGCCGCCACCCTGATCATGTCCGCTGCCTTTGGGCACATCGAGTGGACGTATGGCGTGATGGCAGTCGTCATTCTTGCCAGCCTGGCGCCGACGGTGTGGGCAGCTCGTGGCGAGGGCATGGCGTGGCTGCCCCTGCGGAGTCACGAGGCGGTCAGGGTGGCGGTCGCACGCTTCCTGCGGCCGCTGGCCAGCGGTGACTTCGCGTGGGTGATCTACACGCGAACGCTGATCACAGCCGGCATCTACTGCATCCTCCCCTACCTGCAGCTCTTCTTCCGGGACGTGGTCAAGGTCGCCAACCCCGCCAACTTTGCGGCTACGTGGGAGCTGCTGCTTCTGCTCGCCGCCACCCCCTTCGGGCTGGCTGGGGGCTGGGCGTCCGACCGGATCGGCCGCAAGCTTTTCGTGTACGCCGCGGGCACAGTCATGTCGCTTGTCGTAGTCCTGTTTGTCGTCCTCTACCCGACCGCTCAACTCTTCGTCCTTGTCGCGGGGATGCTGTTTGGCGTCGGCTACGGCCTCTACTATGCCGTCGACTGGGCGCTGGCCTGCGACACGCTGCCCGACCCTGACCGGATCGCGAAAGACATGGGCCTGTTCCACGTGTCGTTCACACTGCCTCAGGTCCTAGTGCCGGTGGCTGCGGGATTTGCCCTGGACGCGGTCAACCGGCAGTCGGCCAACTCCGGCTACCGCGTCATCTTCATCGGAGCGGCGGTCTTCTATCTGCTCGGGACGGTCTTCGTCAGCCGGATCCGCTCGGTGCGCTAGCTCAGCTGGCCACGCGTGAGGGGCGGCCTCTGCCCGAAGTCCGGCGCGGGGCTGGATTGGGCCCACCGGATCTCACCCCCGCCAGCCGGCCAAAAGTGAGACGAGGCGGCGCCTCACCGGCACCGCCTCGACCGCCGGTCTCCCGAGTCTCGCGCGTCTGGTCCAGTTGTGCCTCGTCAGGCACGTCGCCCCTCAAGGAAGGCCAACCTTGCGCGGTCTGCGGGGTCGGCGACGACGAACGCTTCAACCTTCGCTCTCCTGGCGGGATCTGTCAAGAGCTGGGTTTTTCCACAAGGTGCCGCGATGTCGTCGCCGAGCCCTCGACCGCCTCAGGGCCAGTCAGCTCCGCAGGGGCGGCGAGCCCTCGACCTGTCGGGATGGCGCTCCTTCCTTTACGGTGCGATGCTGTAGACGTCACACAGAATCGCAGGGAGGTCCACATGTCCGCGCCGTCCTACGTCCACGGTGCAAGCAGCGTCCCGCTCCTGGGCGAGACGATCGGAGAGAACCTTCGCCGGACGGTCGAACGCCATGGCGATCGCGAGGCGCTCGTCGTGCGGCACCAGGGCTACCGCGCGACCTACCGGGAGCTCTGGGAGCAGACCGGCCTCGCCGCACGGGGCCTTCTTGCGCGCGGTGTCACAAAGGGGGACCGCGTTGGCATCTGGTCGACGAACCGCCACGAGTGGGTCGTCGCCCAGTACGCCACCGCTCGGATGGGCGCAATCCTTGTCAACATCAACCCGTCCTACAGGACCTCCGAGCTGGAGTACGCCCTCAACCAGTCAGGCACCAGCTTCCTGATCCTGGCCCGAGCCTTTCGCACGGCCGATTACGTCGCGATGCTGGCCGAGGTGAAAGGCCGCTGTCCTGAGCTGAGAGAAGCGCTTGTGCTCGAGGATGGCTGGAATGCCCTGCTGCGAGACGGTGAGCGTGTCAGTGACGACGAGCTGGCTGAGCGCGAGGCTGAGCTCCAGTTCGACGAACCCATCAACATCCAGTACACCTCCGGGACGACGGGCTTCCCGAAGGGGGCCACCCTCTCACATCACGGCATTCTGAACAACGCATTCTTCATCGGTGAGCGGCTGGCCTACACCGAACGGGACCGGGTCTGCATCCCGGTGCCCTTCTATCACTGCTTCGGTATGGTGCTCGGCAACCTGGCCTGCACCACCCACGGCGCGTGCATGGTCGTACCGGCTGAGTCGTTCGATCCGCTGGCCACTATGGAGGCGGTCCAGGAGGAGCGGTGCAGCTCGCTGTACGGCGTGCCCACGATGTTCATCGCGGAGCTGGGGCACCCCGACTTTTCACGGTTCGACTTCTCCAGCCTGCGCACCGGGGTCATGGCCGGCTCCCCCTGCCCGGTCGAGGTGATGAAGAAGGTGCAGACGGCCATGAACATGGCGGAGGTCACGATCTGCTACGGCATGACCGAGACTTCGCCGGTCTCAACCCAGAGCAACACCGACGACCTATTGGAAAAGCGCGTCTCGACCGTGGGACGCGTGCACCCGCACGTCGAGATCAAAGTGGTCGACCCGGCCACGCGACACCTGGTGCCGCGCGGACAGCCGGGGGAGCTCTGCAGTCGCGGCTACATTGTCATGCTTGGCTACTGGAACAACCCGGAAGCCACCCGAGAGGCGATCGACGCCGGCCGCTGGATGCACACCGGCGACCTCGCGACGATGGACGAGGACGGCTATTTGAACATCGTCGGCCGGATCAAGGACATGATCATCCGCGGTGGCGAGAACATCTATCCGCGTGAGGTTGAGGAGTTCCTGTACCAACACCCCGACGTCGCTGACGTCCAGGTGTTCGGCGTACCGAGTGAGCGGTACGGCGAGGAAGTAATGGCCTGGGTGCGGCTCCGCGAGGGCGCGACGCCCATGGGTGAGGACCTGGCCTCGTACTGCCGCGGCCGGATCGCGACATACAAGATCCCGCGCTACTGGAAGTTCGTGGACGAGTTCCCGATGACGGTGACGGGCAAGATCCAGAAGTTCAAGATGCGCGAGGCCTCGGTCGAAGAGCTGGGCCTGCAGGAGGCGGCCGGCATCCGCACGGCTTAGTCCTGATCCTCCGGTCAGCCCTCGAGCACTCAGACGCGCTGCAATGCGGCATCGAGGAGTTGGCGTGCCCGCCGTGGCGCTCGAGTCTGGTCTTCGCGGGACACCGGACGTTCGCCGTAGCTTGCCATAGTCTTTATCGCCAGTAGAGCGCCCAGGGCCGTGGCGAGCTCTGGCCCGTCTGGCCTCACGGTGCGAAGCAGCGAGAGGGCCTCCGAGTGGTTCTCACTCTGAGCGTGCCGCCCGAGGGCCCTACAGCAGACAACGTCGGCGGCTGCTATCCCTGCAAGCACGTAGTGGGTGACCCAGGCGTTCACCCGCGCTGGATATTGCTCGCGCTGGCTCTCGGCTGAATCGAAGAACTCGATCGCCTTGGCCAGCCGGCCCTTGAGCGTCGCGGCCGTACAACGCTGCGTCTTCATCTTCGTCTGCGCGTCCGACCGTGAAGAAAGCCTTCGTCGCCGACCAGGCGGATGCCTTCCGCAAGCACAGCAGCGAGGACCTGGTCGCGATCGATCAGCGAGCGGGCCTGATCCTCGCCGTACTCGAGCACTCGCGCTTCGTTCCCAGTCCACCCGTTTATGTCTCTGGACACGCGATCGACCTGCTCCCGCCAATTGGCCTGGTCTGAGTCCTGGATGCCTCTTGGTCGAATGATGCAGAGATCCACGTCGCTGTCCGCGGTGCTCTCGTTCCGCGCCGTACTGCCAAAGAGGTAAGCGGCGACAGGCTTCGGATTCCAACTCTCGAACGCCATCCTCAGCCGGCGCAGTAATTCCCGGCGCAGGTGAACCAGGGCAAGTATGTGGTCGGCGGCCAGGTGGGTGATGTTGAACCTGTAGAGAATGGCCTTCCCCGCAGGCTCCGCTGTGATGATCCCCTGCCTGCGGAGACGATCGAGGCCGAGCTGGACGCCCCTCGCAGAGTAAGCGCCGAGGAGCGCATGGACCTGGCGACCAGTGAAGGAAGCATCTGCTCCGGCGAGCACCTCCAGGATCCGGCCATCGACTGGGTGCGACGTCAGCTGCAGCGGGTGCGAGAGGTCCATGCTGCGCATTCTAATGCTCATATGGCTAAAAATGTAGCCATATGAGCACTCCGATTTGACCTCGAACTTGCGCCTTGCGACGCTACACGAGCTGCGGCTCTATCCCTCTTTTCCGTGCCTCAGCCATGTTGTCGCTCAGCAATAGGTGTCTGATGCACGGAAGCGTCGGGCTTCAGTGCGGGGGCCCCGGAGTCGGCGGCGCCAGGTCGGCCATGACGATCAGGCCCGGCGCCGCTGCGACCACTCGTGGAATGGAATTGACTGCGATTGCCGCAGTGGCCAGGTCGCCGTGCAGCCCTCCTGGGACCTCGAGCTCCAGGTCTGGAACGCCCACCAGCCGCACGCTGTCTCGTGACGGGCCTGCTCCGATGGCCATGTCCAGCGTCAGTGAGATCACGGTTCGCGAATCGACCCGTCCCTCGGCGGTCTGGTGCAGCCCCAGAACCTGCCCGGGCTGGATCAGGCCTTCGGCCATTTGCGTAGGTTCATCGGCGACTATGGGCTCGATGACCTCCCGCAGATCAGTCAGCCGCCAGCCGAACGCACGTGCCAGCGTGTGGGTCGATTCGGTCAGCCCAACGTGGCCAAGGCGCCCGGCCGCTGCGGCCGCTCGAAAATCCTCTTGCGACAGCCCCGCCCCGATCTTGCGCTGCAGCGGTAACCGCCTTGTGGCCGCGTCCTGCACGCGGTGGACCGTCACCTTGTCCACGCGCTGCGCCACCGCCGACAGCGCGATCGGCAGGTAGTCCATCGCGTAGCCCGGGTTGATGCCGGTGCCCAGAACGGTGACGCCGGCACCGCGGGCTCCCGCGTCGATCTCGGCCGCCGCGGCCGGGTGAGCCTGCCAGGGGAAGGCGAGCTCCTCTGTAGTCGAGATGACATTCAGCCCGGCCGAAGCGAGCTCGAGGATCTGGGGTGCTACCTGTAGGAGCGACGAGCCCGTGCAGTGAACCGCGACCGCCGCCGGTTCAGCCGGCCTCATGAACCTCGGACCGATGACCGGCCCGTCCGCTTCATGGCCAGTCACCTCACCCAGCCGCCGACCGTCCAGGTCGGGGCTGATGTCCACGGCGCCCACCGATCGAAGCCAGGGCCGTCCTGAGACGAGCGACGCGACGGCGAGACCGATCGGTCCCAGACCGTAGTGGACCACGCCGATAGGCATCGTCGAATTCACGACGAGAGCTTAACGCCCTGCCGGGAGCCCACCAGGCGATGCAGCGCGATCAGCCGCGCGGTGCCTATCCCGCAGGCTCTGCCACAGCTTTGTCCCAACCTGCCTGCCAGGCGTCCAGCGCGGCGGCCAGCTGCTCTCGCAGCTCCCTCTCGCGTTGTCTCAGCCCGGCCGATGCCTGCTTATCACCCGCCGCGATCGCCTCCTCTTTCTGCAGCCGCAGCCGCCAGATCTCGGCTTCCAGTTGCGTGATCTTGCGCGGCGGCTTAAGTCTCCTTCGCAGCGCCAGGAGGTTCGTCCCCGTCGCCGCAAGCAGGGTCAGTAATGCGGGCGCTGGGCTGTCCCGCTGAACGAGTGCGCCAAGGAGGTGGTCGCTTCGGAGAAGCATGGCGCCCTCTTTGACGGCGGACCGGCGAGCCCCCTCGATCGCCTGATAGACGCCGCTCGTTGAGGGCATCCCTGTCGAGGAGCCGATTGCCCGCCGCATCGCCTTGGGCTGACCCTCCGCCAGGACCGCGCTCACGGCCTTGCTGGCAAGATCGAGCGTCACCCCAGACTGCGCCAGAACCTGGGCGCCGAGGCCGCTTCCCTCTCTCAGGATGCCGAAGAGAAGGTGCTCGGTCCCAACGTGAGATGTGCCGGCCTCCCCAAAGGCGAGCTCGATCACCTTCTTGACGCGGTTCGCTGGCATTACACGGCCGGCCATGTGCGGTTCCTCCTGGCCGACGTGAGAACTGATGGCCTCTCGCACTGGCTGCCGCTCAACATCAAGTTGTTCGAGCGCCATGGCTGCCGCACCGCCCGAGTTGAGCAGGCCCAGCAGCAGGTGCTCGGTGCCGATGTACCCGGCGCCGGAAGCTTCGGCCTCCTGCTGGGCGAGGGTGAGGGCTTCCTTGGCTGGCTCGGTGAAGCGGTCGAACGGATACATGCCGGTTCCTCCCGGATGTGACGCCGGCGTTCGCGCGTCGCGGAGAGTAAGAAGCTGGGCACGGGCAGCGGTGAACGACTCACCGGTCTTGTGCATGCGCCGGCGCACCAGCTTCTTGAAGTCACGATCGCGAGGCACGGCCGTCACCTCCTCGACCGCGATCCGGTCCCCCAGCGACAGCTCGCGGTCGACGACGTTACGACCACGGGCCCGGCAGTTCTCCAACCTTTGCCTCGTCACGGGCCCGGCTGGGGCAGGCCGTCGAGGTTGGGCGCGGACCAGCGCCCTCGGAGCAGTCTACAGTCACCGAGCTGAAGCGGTTCGCGAATTACCGGGGTCGGGGCGTAGGGGCGGGGGCTCTCGTCGGTGTGCGCAATGTGCCAGGGCCGTGCCCGGTCTGATGGCGGAACACACGGTAGAACTGCGCGTAACTGCCGAACCCGGCGGCGAGGGCGGCGGCCAGCGCGGTGGTGTGGTTGCCGTCGCCGTATGCCAGCAGAAAGCGGTGCAGCCGCTGCTGGTTGCGGTAGCGGCTGAGCGAGACGCCTGTCTGGGCCTTGAACAGTCGGCTGAGATGCGTGGGGCTCATTCCCACGGTGCGTGCCAGGCCCGCCAGAGTGCCTGTGCTGGGATCGGTCCGCAGCAGGTCGACCACCGTGCGGATCGCTGGGTGGACGTGGATGCTGTCGACGACCTCGTCACTGTCGAGGAACGCCCGCCAGGCCCGGGCCAGCAGGTAGGCCAGCCCGGCGTTTGCCAGCGTGCCGTCCCGCGTCTCGGCGGTGTGGACCTCGCTGAAGAGAGCCTGCAGACTGCGGGTGTCGCCGATGCCCAGGCGGCGTGAGAAGGAGCCAGCTGGATCATCCTCGAGCATAGGCCGGGTGTGTGGCGCTCTCGCGATTCGGCCGACCAGGCCGGGTGTGAAGATCGCCCACCACAACTCGTGGTCCGCCGATTGGTCGACCAGGATGTGTTCTTGGGCCGGGAACAGCCAGGTCAGCGTGCCGGGAGTGAGCTCATACCGTCGCTGCCCGAGCAAATAGGTCGCGGTGCCGCTCACCGCGAGGTTGACCTCCAGTTCGGCGTGCCGATGGGCGCGGACGCGCCTGTCTCCAGCGAGGTGGCGCACCACCCGCCCATCCAGACCGGCCGGCAGTTCGAGGTCTTCGAGCATCGCAAGAAATGATCAGTCTTTGCCTACCGGTGAGAAGACCGAGACGCCCTTGTTCACCGAGACTGTGGTGGTTCGTATCACTCACCACCGGAGAGAGCCTGATGAATTCCTTGTTCCCCACCTTCGACGCCGAGCACGCACGTCGGTTCCGTGATGAGGGGTTCTTCATCCTGGAGAAGGTCGTTCCCCCGCACGATCTGCAAGCTCTCCGCGGCGAATGCCAGCGCTTCATCGACCAGCGCGACGCGGAGATGGACCGTCTTGGCGTGGACGCTCTCGACCTTGACCACCGCGGCCGTCGCTACTTCGTACACGCCTACGATCAGAGCGTCGCAGTTCGTCAGTTTCTGATCTCCGACCTCATGGTGAAGATCACACAGGCCGCACTGGGCGAGACCGTCTACCTGTTCAACGAGCAATACGTCGTCAAAGCTGCCGAGCGGGGCATGAAGTTCGGATGGCACCAGGACTCCGGCTTCATCGAGTACCCGCACGTGCCTTACCTCACCTGCTGGATCGCCCTCGACGACGTGACGGAGGAAAACGGCACCGTCTATCTGTTGCCGTACTCTCGTGCCGGCACGCGCGAGGTCGTCCCGCACGTGCGGGAGGAGGACACCCACGACCTGGTCGGCTACTTCGGTAATGATCCGGGCGACCCGGTCATCGCGCCGGCCGGCAGCATCGCATGCTTCTCCAGCACCGTCCTGCATCGCAGCGGGGCCAACACCACCGACCAGATGCGCCGGGTCTACCTGGCACAGTACTCGGCCGAGCCCATCCTCACCGCCGACGGCTCCCGGCCGCGACGCCTGGCCCACCCTCTCGTGGTCAACGGCCACCGCCCCTGAGTAGCGGTGCCAACGTGGTAAGCAAATGAACTGCCAGACTGGCCGGGCATGACGCTCCGGGACTACCGTGCCTGGCACGACCAGTACGACAATCCCGGCAGCGCTCTGGCCGAGCGATTGCAGACTGTTCGGGGCCGGTTGGCTGAACTGCTCGACGGTGCCCCGCCGGGTCCTCTCCGCGTAATCAGCATGTGTGCCGGCCAGGGTCGCGATGTCCTGACGGTGTTGCCAGAGCATCCGCGCCGCGCCGACGTGAGCGTCACGCTGGTTGAGCTCGACTCCCACAACGCGCGCGTTGCCCGCGCCACCGCCTCGGCCGCGGGCTTGCCGTCGGTCGAGGTTGTCGAGGGTGACGCCTCAATCAGTGACACGTATGAGCCCTTTGCACCCGCTGACGTGGTGCTGGTCTGTGGGATCTTCGGCAACGTCTCTGACGCGGACGTCGAGAACACGGTGCGAACGGTGTCGATGCTGTGCAAGCCGAGCGCTGCCATCGTCTGGACTCGCCACCGACGAGAGCCCGACCTCACTCGCCGGATTCGGCGCTGGCTCGCCGAGGCGGGATTCGTAGAGCTCACCTTCGACGCTCTCGACAACGAGTCCAGATCGGGTGTCGGGACGGCCAGGTTGGCTGGTCCGCCGGAACGCTGGCGACCGGGTCATCGGTTCTTCACCTTCATCCGTTGAAGAGGCGCGCGGTCGCCTGCAAAAGTATTGCTGGAGCAGCCCGGCGCGAACCCCTAAACCATGGTCAGGCCGCCGCTCACCGACAGCGTCTGGCCTGTGACGTATGCCGCCTCCTCCGAGGCAAAGAAAGCCACAGCGGCCGCCACCTCCTCTGGCCGAGCCAGGCGCCGGAACGGGATGGCCCTCACGAGCGCGTCACCGAGCCGGGGGTTGGCGCGCCGGGTCTCCTCCATCATGGGCGTGTCGGTCGGACCGGGGCAGACCACATTGACTCGGATGTTGTAACGCGCCACCTCGCGGGCCACAGCCTTGCTGAAGCCGATGATGCCTGCCTTCGCGCCCGAGTAGACGACCTCGCCGGATGAGCCGACGCGACCGGCGTCGGATGAGATGCTCACGATCGCGCCGGATCCGCGTTCCATCATCCCGTCGAGGGCTGCTCGCGTGCAGGTGATCACGCCCTTCAGGTTGATTGCGATCACGCGGTCCCAGGTCTCCTCCGAGCTCTCTACGAACGGCTGAACGCGATCCCACCCGGCGCAGCTCACCAGAACGTCAAGCGGGCCCAGCGCTGTCTCGGTTGCGGCCACCGCCTCTCGCATTGCCGAGAGGTACGACACGTCGGCCTGCAGGGCGCACGCGGACTCCCCGATCTCGGCGGCTGTCGCCTGAGCGCCTTCCAGGTTCAGGTCGACCGCCGCCACCCGGCACCCCTCGTCGCCCAGCCGCAGCGCCACGGCACGTCCGATCCCGCTGGCCGCGCCCGTCACCAGCGCCACCTTGTCCCGCAGTCCTCTCATTCGTCGCCTCCACTCGTCGTTCGATCGAGACCCGACCGCCGCCCCGTGGACGTCACCCTGACACCGTAATCTCGGTAGGCTGCTGCAGGGCTGACAAGCCCCTCTGCCACGTCCTCGGCGACCATCTCCGGCGCGCGGTCCAGGGGGTCGAAGTAGCCACCACCGCCGGGCAGCTCCAGCCTGAAGGTCGCCCCCGCAGGCATTGCCATGCTGAGGGTAGGTCTGCGCGTGGCACCGGTCGACGCGCGGAATCCGGACCGCGCCCCCGGCTTGCCGCCGGCGTAGCCGTGCGCGGGCTGGCCGAAGCGATCCGAGAGTGTGGAGACGACGTAAGGCTCGCCGGTCCGCACCTCGACGTCGATCACCTGACCGAGGCCGCCACGAAACCGTCCCGGCCCGCCTGAATCGCGCCGGTACTCTTTGCGGCGGATCACCAGCGGGCCCGTGGTCTCGATCACCTCCACGGGGGAGGAAGCCACGCCACTCGGGAAGGCCGTCGTCGACAGGCCGTCCGCTGTGGGTCGTGCGCCGGTCCCGCCGGCTGAGAAAAAGACGCTGACGAAGCGGTCGGGGCCGGCGCCGCGCACCGTCGTCAGCCAGATACCGCCCGCGCCTTCGGCGATCACACGCCCTGGCAGTACGCGTTCGAGAGCACCAAAGACCGCGTGAGGGATGTAATGGCCTGCGATCTGCCGCGCGGCCACCGCAGCCGGGAAGCGACAGTTGAAGATCGAGCCTTCCGGCGCCGTGACGGACACCGGCCGGAAGCTGCCCTCGTTGTGAGGCACCTCGGGCGCGATCGCGCACTTGAGGGCGTAGTTCGTGTATGCGGTGGTGTAGTTCAGCACGACGTTCATCCCCCGCTCGACCTGCGGCGAGCTGCCCGTAAAGTCGGCGATGATCTCGTCGCGACGCACCAACAGCCGGCAGTGGATGCGGACCGGTTCCTCCATCCCGTCGACGAAGCACGTGCGCTCATATTCACCGTCGGGGATCGATGCGATCGCGTCGCGCATCGCACGCTCTGAGCGGCCCAGGATCTCGCGCCCGATCTCGTCCAGGTCGTCAAGGCCCATCTCATCGAGGTATGCCAGCAGGCGGTCTGCGCCCACCTGATTCCCGGCAACCTGCGCGTGCAGGTCACCCAGCACCTCCTCCGGCGCCCGGACGTTGGCGGCGAGCAGCTGGAAGAGCGGCTCGTTGGGCTTCCCGCGGTCGTAGAGCTTCATGATCGGGATGGCGAGGCCCTCTTCGTAGACCTCTGTGGCGTCGGCCGACAGACCGCGGCCACCGATGTCGATGGCGTGGCAGGTGTTGCCGAAGAAGCCGATCAATTTGCGCTTGTCAAAGACCGGCGTGACCACCGACAGGTCGTTGAGCTGCCCCGAGGTCATCCAGGGGTCGTTGGTGATCAAAACGTCGCCCGGACTGAGCGTGCGAGGCGGATAGGCCGCCACGAAATGCTTCATGCCCGTCGCGAGGGAGTTGATGTGGCCAGGCGTCCCGGTCACCGCTTGCGCCAGCATCAAACCCCTCGCGTCGAAGACCGCCGCCGAGAGGTCCCCCACCTCCCGCACGATCGGCGTGAAAGAGGTGCGCATCAGCGCAGCCGCCTGCTCGTTCGTGACCTGGATCAGGCGCGTCCAGAGAACCTCCAGGGTGACCGGGTCGATCGCGCTCATTGCGGAATCTCCACGTGCAGGTTGCCGTGCTCGTCCAGGCGACCACGGCCTCCGACGCCGATGAACGCGGAGGACTCGCGCTCCTCGACGACCGCCGGACCGTTGACGACGTCGCCCGGGGCAAGCCGGTAGCGGTCCCAGACCTCACCGTCGACGAACGAGCGCTTCTCCTCTGACCAGACTGGCCGCCGGCCCTTGCGGGCCGGACCTGCCAACGGCACCCCGGCACCGACCTCGATGAGAGAACGCGGGCCGGCTACCCGCACCCGCCAGGTCATCACCTCAGGCTCAACGCCCGCGGGCTGCCGGCCGTAGAGCCGCGCATACACGGCTTCGAACGCCTCCTGCACCTGATTGGACGGACGTCCGGTCAGCCGGGGCCCCAGCTGGACAGTGATCCCCTCGCCCTGGCCGCGGTAGCGCACGTCAGCCGAAACCTCCAGGGAGACGTCGGCCGCCTGGATGCCTGCCCGTGCCAGCTGCTGCAGGCCCAGCGTTCGCAGTTCGGCGATCGCCGTCCTCACGTCGCCCCACTCCACAGCGCTCAACAGTGATGGCATGCTGCGAGCGAAATCGAAGGCCGGGGGCGCCGTCAGCATCCCAAACGCCGAGGCCAGTCCAGCCGCTGGGGGCAGGACAACGCGCGAGATTCCGAGCCTGCGGGCAACCCCCCAGGCGTGAACTGGACCGGCCCCGCCTGTCGCGACGAACGCAAAACGGCGGATGTCGCGACCTCGCTCGATCGAGTGCATGCGGGCGGCCCCGGCCATGTTCTCGTTCACGACCTGGTGGACGCCGGCCGCGGCCTCGGCCACCCCGAGCCCAAGCCGAGTTGCCAGACGGTCAAGGCTGGTCCGGGCCGCTTCGACGTCCAGCGCCATCTCACCGCCCAGGAAGAAGCGCGGGTCGAGAAATCCGAGCAGGACGTCGGCGTCAGTGACCGTCGGCTGGTCGCCACCGCGACGATAGCAAGCCGGACCCGGCTCGGCCCCGGCACTGTCCGGACCGACCTTGGGCAGACCGAACCGGTCGACCCGGGCGATGCTGCCACCTCCCGCGCCGATCTCGATCAAGTCGATGACCGGCACCCGCAGGGGCAGCCCGCTCTCAGGTGCGAAGCGGTAGACGCGCGCAACTTCGTGCTCGCGCGCGAGCAGCGGCCGCCCGGCCTCGACAAGGCAGGCCTTGGCGGTTGTGCCACCCATGTCGAAGGCCAGGACGTCGACCTCGCCGCCGGCGGCACCGAAGAAGGCGGCGCCGATGGCGCCCGCGGCCGGTCCCGACTCGCAGAGCCGGACAGGCAGGCGGCGGCCGGTCTCGACGGTGGCAAGGCCTCCGGTCGACAGCATGAGGTGGAGAGGGGCCGCGATCCCTGCCTCTTGCAAGCGGTCCTCGAGCGTCCCGAGGTAGCTGTCCATCAGCGGACGTACGTAGGCGTTTGCCACCGTCGTGCTTGCCCGCACGTACTCGCCAAGCTCGGGAACCACCTCGAAGGAGGAAGAGATCGGGACACCCGGGA
>Ga0126383_10001449_pt1 | contig 14765 bp, 11 predicted proteins | sample PanSoiMetPlot_35_FD_96882 | JGI IMG/M metagenome (GOLD analysis project Ga0126383, IMG submission 96882) | Tropical forest soil microbial communities from Panama - MetaG Plot_35 | ecosystem: Environmental > Terrestrial > Soil > Tropical forest > Bulk soil | place: Panama | collected 2016-02-17
CGGGCTTCTGCTTCAAGGTCTCGGCGGTGCCGTTCCATATGTGGACGCCCGATGTCTATGAGGGTGCGCCGACGCCGGTGACGGCGTTCTTCGCCGCCGCGCCGAAAGTCGCCGGTATTGCCATGTTCGTGCGCGCCGCGGTGATGGCGTTCCCGAGCATTACCTCGCAATGGCAGCAGATCGTGGTGTTTGTTTCGATCGCCTCGATGGCGCTGGGCTCGTTCGCGGCGATCGGGCAGCGCAACTTCAAGCGGCTGATGGCCTATTCCTCGATCGGCCATATGGGTTTTGCGCTGGTCGGGCTTGCCGCTGGGACCAGCGAGGGCGTGCAGGGCGTTCTCGTTTACGTCGCCATTTATGTCACCATGACGCTCGGCGTCTTCGCCGTGATCCTGTCGATGCGGCGGACCACCGGCATGGTGGAGACGATCGACCAGCTTTCGGGGCTGGCGCGCACGCACCCGACCATGGCGTTCTTTTTGGCGATGCTGTTGTTCTCGATGGCGGGCGTGCCGCCGCTCGCTGGGTTTTTCGCCAAGTTCTATGTTTTTCTCGCCGCCATCAAAGCGGGCCTATATGTGCTCGCGGTGATTGGCGTGGTGACCAGCGTCGTTGGCGCTTATTATTATCTTGCCATCGTCAAATTGATGTATTTCGACGAGCCGGTCGGCAAGTTCGAGCAAATGCCCTATGAACTGCGCGTGGTGCTGGCGATTTGCGGCTTGTTCAACATCTTCTTTTTCCTGTATCCGGCGCCGCTGGTCGGCATAGCCAGTGCCGCCGCGCATTCCTTGTTCTGATGCAGCTTGCTCCGATTGCGGTTGAGGCCGGGGTGCGGCTGGAGAGCCTTGGGACCACAGGATCGACCAATGCCGAGGCCCGCTTAAGGGCACAGCACGGCGAAGCAGGACCGCTCTGGATCACTGCGACGGCGCAAACCCAGGGGCGCGGGCGCCGCGGCCGCAGCTGGATTTCGCCGCAGGGCAATCTCTATGCAAGCCTGTTGCTGCGCGATCCGTCGCCCTTCGCAGATGCGCCGCAACTCGCTTTCGTCGCTGCGCTCGCTTTGCGCGACGCCGTGGCGTTGGAAGCAAAGGCGCTTGCGCCGCAGATGAAATTCAAATGGCCGAATGACCTTTTGCTCGACGGGCGAAAATGCGCGGGCATTCTCATTGAAGGTGAGGCGACGCCCGAGGCTGGAGCGGGACGCTTCATTGTCGTAATCGGCATCGGCGTCAATTGCAGCAGTCATCCTTCTGCTGGTGACGGCAGCATTGACTTTCCAGCAACCGACTTGCGGGCCCACGGCGCCGCAAGTGCACCCGAGCAATTGTTTGCGCGGCTATCCGCTGCGATGTGCGGCCGCCTGGCGGAGTGGGATCGCGGCCGTGGCTTCGCCACCATACGCAACGATTGGCTGATCCATGCGCGCGGCATCGGCGAGCCGATTGCGGTGCGCAATGGCGACGCCGAAATCCGAGGCCGTTTCGTCGGCCTTGATTCTTCGGGCCGGTTGGTGCTCGAGCGGCCCGACGGCGGTATCACCAAAATCGCAGCTGGCGATGTCTTTCCCTTCACTGTGCGCGGCCAAGACGGCTCGCTCGCGCAACCAGGCTGAACCGATGGCGCAAAACGAACTCGTATTCGCGGCGCTGGGCGGCATCGGCGAGATCGGGATGAACCTCGCGCTCTACGGCTTCGGCGACGATCGCCGGCGGCAGTGGATCATCGTCGATTGCGGCGTTTCGTTTGCTTCCGAGGAGCAGCTGCCGGGCGTCGATCTTATCCTGCCCGACATCCGCTATCTGATCGAGGAGCGCAAGAACATTTTGGCGCTAGTGCTCACTCATGGCCACGAGGACCATATGGGCGCGATCATCGATCTATGGCCGCGGCTGAAAGTGCCGATCCACGCCACGCCGTTTACGGCAGCTCTGTTCGAGGCGCGGCGCGTTTCCGAGACCGGCGCGCCGGAAATTCCGGTGCAGGTCGTGCCGGTCGATGGACATTTGTCGATCGGCCCCTTTGCCATCGATTTTATCAATGTCGCCCATTCGATACCGGAATCGAATGCGCTTGCGATCCGAACTCCGGCGGGAACGGTACTGCATACCGGCGATTGGAAAATAGATCCGACGCCCTTGATCGGCGGCCCAACCGATGCCGCCAAGTTTTCGGCGCTCGGGGACGAAGGCGTGCTGGTGCTCGTCGGCGATTCCACGAATGCGATCCGCGACGGCCGCTCGCCGTCGGAATCAGACGTTGCCAAAACGCTCGCCGAGCTCATCCGCGCCGCGCCGCGCCGGGTCGCGGTGACGACATTTGCCTCCCATGTCGGCCGCTTGCGCGCGGTGGCCGATGCCGCGCGCGCCGCAGACCGCGAAGTCATCGTAGTCGGCCGCGCCATGGAGCGGGTGGTGCAAGTCGCGCGTGAGACCGGGTATCTCGACGGCGTACAAGATTTTCGCGGTGTCGAAAGCTACGCTTATCTGCCGCCGGAAAAGGTCGTTGCGCTTTGCACCGGCAGCCAGGGTGAGCCGCGCGCGGCGCTGGCGCGCATTGCCGAAGAGGAGCATCCTGACGTGGCGCTGTCGCGCGGCGATCGGGTGATTTTCTCCGCGCGTCCAATTCCTGGCAACGAAACGGCGATCGCGCGCGTGATCAACGGCCTGGTGGCGCAAGGGGTCGAAGTCATCACCGACCGCACCCACTTGGTGCATGTCTCGGGTCACCCCAGGCGCGACGAATTGCGCGACATGATTGGCTGGGTGCGGCCGAAAATCCTGATCCCCGCCCATGGCGAGGCGCTGCATCTTCACGAACACGCGGAGCTCGCTCGCCGCGCCGGCGTGCCGCAAGTCTTGCTTTGCCGCAACGGCGATCTGGTGCGCTTGGCTCCGGGTGCGGCCGAAATCGTCGATCAGCTTCCCTCCGGCCGCTTGTACAAGGACGGTACGCTGGTCATTGATGCTGAGGCGCGCACCATCGCCGCGCGCCGCCGGCTCAGTTTCTCCGGAATTGTCTCGGTCGCGATCGCGATCAGCGACAAGGGCGCGCTCGTGACTTACCCTGAAGTCGAACTCATTGGGCTGCCCGAAACCGATGCGGCCGGCATGCCGCTAATCGAGACCGCGCGCCGCGCCATCGAGGAGACATTCGAGACCCTGCCCAAGCCGCGCCGACGCGATCCGGATGAGGTGGCGGAGAGCTTACGCCGCGCTGTGCGGGCCGCGATCGCCGAACGTTGGGGCAAAAAGCCGATTTGCCATGTGCACGTTCTCGTCGTGTAGGATGGAACGTGCCGCGCCGACTGAGTGCAAAGGGGATAGCGTTTGATCGGTCGCCTCAACCACGTTGCCATTGCCGTGCGCGATCTTGGCAAGGCCGCCGCGATGTATCGCGACGTGCTCGGCGCCAACGTCTCGCCTGCAGTGCCGCAGCATGAGCATGGCGTGACCACCGTGTTCGTCACGCTGCCCAACACCAAAATCGAGCTGCTCGCGCCGCTTGGGGATGCCTCGCCGATCGCCAAGTTTCTCGACCGCAATCCGGATGGCGGCATTCACCACATCTGCTACGAGGTTGAGAATATCCGCGCGGCGCGCGATGCGCTCAAAGCGGGCGGCGCCCGGGTGCTCGGCAGCGGCGAGCCCAAGATCGGGGCGCATGGCAAGCCGGTGTTGTTTCTCCATCCCAAGGACTTTGCCGGCACGCTGATCGAACTCGAACAGGCCTGAAATGCCGGTCGCCACCGCGCTCGCTATCTTCTTCCTGATCTGGTGGGTGGTGCTGTTTGCCGTCTTGCCCTGGGGCATCAAGAGCCAGCACGAGAGCGACGAAATTACGCCAGGCACCGATCCCGGCGCACCCAATAAAGCGCGGGTTGGATGGAAGCTCGTTTGGACGACAGTCCTCGCCACCGCGATTTATGCCGTCTGCTACGTCGTTTATTTGGAGCACTGGGTGACCGTCGATGGTCTCGCCCATGTTTTTATTAAATCACATTAATTCAATGTGTTATATCAAATAATTGAAAAACCAGGTGATCTCAAAAGCCGCCTTCGGGGAAAAGAAAAAGCAGGGCCGTTGCCCTGCTTCGAAGATCCTTGGAAACCCGAGCTCCGCTTGTTCTCATCGCGGCGCGGCTGGCGACACATCGGTTGCGGGTAGTCCTCCCGAGACTTGGACCCTTATAAAACCGGCCAGCTTGCCCGCGACGCGTCGCGACCAACTGGACCGGGTGCCCCTTCCTAATTGATGTTGGGCCGCTTGTCATCAGAGCGACGCACAAAATTCAGCCTGTGCTTAGGCGTTTAAGCCGGCGGGAACCCTTGTCTTTTCAGTCGGCTTGCGGCTTCTGTGCGTGGCGCGATACGAAAACACCGAGAATTCATGCGCCGCTCCCGCTATTTCCTGCCGATTTTGCGTGAAACGCCGAAAGAAGCGGAAATCGTTTCGCATCGGTTGATGCTGCGCGCCGGCATGATGCGTCAGGAGGCCGCCGGCATATACGCTTTCCTACCGCTCGGCTTTCGCGCCTTGCAGAAGATCTGCGCCATCGTCCGCGAGGAACAGGACCGCTCGGGCGCTGTCGAACTGTTGATGCCGACCATCCAGCCTGCCGAACTGTGGCGGGAGAGCGGGCGTTACGAGGCCTATGGCAAGGAGATGCTGCGCATCCGCGATCGCCATGAGCGCGAGATGCTCTATGGGCCGACCAATGAGGAGATGATCACCGAGATTTTCCGCAGCTATGTGCGGTCGTACAAGGATTTACCGCTCAATCTCTATCACATCCAGTGGAAGTTCCGCGACGAGGTGCGGCCGCGATTCGGTCTGATGCGCGGGCGCGAATTCCTGATGAAGGACGCTTATTCCTTCGACCTCGATTTCGAAGGCGCCAAGCACGCCTACAACAGGATGTTTGTCGCTTATCTGCGTACCTTCGCCCGCATGGGCTTGCGCTCGATTCCGATGGTGGCCGAGAGCGGACCGATCGGCGGCAATCTCTCGCATGAGTTCATCATTCTGGCCGACACCGGCGAGAGCGAGGTGTTTTGCCACAGCGACTATCTCGATTTCGAAGTGCCGGGCGCCGATGTGGATTTCAACGATGTCGCGGGGCTACAGGCGATCGTCGACAAATGGACCTCGCTCTATGCGGCAACCTCGGAAAAGCATGATGCCGGGGCATTCGCCAAGCTTTCGGGCAAGGGCATTTCCGCCCGCGGCATCGAAGTGGGCCACATTTTTTATTTTGGCACCAAATATTCGGAGCCAATGAAGTCAGCGGTCACCGGACCTGACGGCATCGAACGGCCGGTCCATATGGGGTCTTACGGCATTGGCCCGAGCCGGCTCGTCGCCGCAATCATCGAAGCTTTCCACGACGAGGCCGGCATCAAGTGGCCGGAACCGGTGGCGCCGTTCCGGGCGACTATTCTCAATCTCAAGCAAGGCGGCAGCGCCACCGACGCTGCTTGCGAGCGGCTTTATGCCGAGCTAGCCGCCCGGGGCGTGGACACGCTTTATGACGATCTCGATGAGCGGCCGGGCGCGAAATTCGCAACCGCTGATCTCATCGGCATTCCCTGGCAGATTCTGGTGGGCCCGCGCAGCCTTGCCGAGGGCAAAGTGGAAATAAAGCATCGCGCTGACGGCAAGCGGGAGCTGTTATCCCCAGCCGATGCAGTGGCGCGGCTTGTCGCATGAAGCTGTGTGTGGTGCGGGTTTGACGCGATTTTCTGCGGCTTGAAACTGCCAGAATCGTGTGAAACTCGGAATATTCACGGGGAACGCATCTCGATGGCCGAGCCGACCGGCACCCATCCCTTTGCGCCATTCGAGTGGATGCTGTCGCTCCGCTACTTGCGGGCGCGGCGCCGCGAAGGCTTTATTTCCGTGATCGCCGGTTTTTCTTTCCTCGGCATCATGCTGGGTGTCGCCACGCTGATCATTGTGATGGCGGTGATGAACGGGTTTCGCCAGGAGCTTTTATCCAAAATCCTCGGACTGAACGGCCATCTGTTGATCCAGCCGCTCGAATCGCCGCTCACCGACTATGCCGCGGTCGCCGATCGCATCTCCAAGGTCGATGGCATCCATCTCGCTGCGCCGCTGGTTGAAGGCCAGGCGCTCGCCTCGTCGCCGTTTAACGCTTCCGGCGTGGTAGTGCGCGGGATGCTGGGCGCCGATCTGGCAAAGCTGTCGCAGATCGCCAACAATATCAAACAAGGCATGCTGGACGGCTTCGATAATGGTCAGGGTCTGGCCATCGGCCGCCGCTTGGCCGAGCAGCTTTCGGTGCGGGCTGGCGACAATATCACGCTGGTTTCGCCGCGCGGTGCGGTGACGCCGATGGGCACGACGCCGCGGATCAAGGCCTACAAAATCGCCGCCGTATTCGAGATCGGCATGTCGGAATACGATTCCGCTTTCGTATTCATGCCGCTGACTGAAGCGCAGGCCTATTTCAACCGCGCCGGCGATGTCACCGCGATCGAGATCTACACAAACGATCCGGACCACATCGACCGCTTTCGCCAGTCGGTCACCGATGCCGCCGCGCGCCCGATCTACATGATCGACTGGCGGCAGCGAAACGCCACCTTTTTCAATGCGCTTCAGGTCGAGCGCAATGTGATGTTCCTAATCCTTACGCTGATCGTGCTAGTCGCCGCGCTCAATATCGTCTCCGGTCTGATCATGCTGGTTAAAGACAAAAGCAGCGATATTGCGATCTTGCGCACGATGGGCGCAACCCAAGGTGCGATGATGCGGGTCTTTCTCATCACCGGCGCGTCGATCGGGGTGGTCGGCACCGTTGTCGGCTTCCTTCTCGGCACCATCGTCTGTCTCAATATCGAGGAAATCCGCCGTTTCCTGTCGTGGTTGACCAATACCGAGCTGTTTTCTCCCGAGCTTTATTTCCTCTCCAAGCTCCCGGCCGACATGAATTTGAAGGAAACTCTGGCTGTTCTGGTGATGGCGCTCGGCCTATCATTGCTGGCGACGCTGTATCCGTCTTGGCGGGCGGCGCGGCTCGATCCGGTCGAAGCGCTGCGCTACGAGTGACCAAGCGCCATGGACGACACCACCACCATACGCGATCCGAAGACCGCTGCCGCAGACAGTGAAGATCATCCGCTCGTCTTCCTGCATGGCATCAACCGGCAATTTCATCAAGGCGATTCCAGGCTGGACGTGCTCAAGGGCGCCGAGCTCGCGGTCTGGGCCGGGCAGTCGGTCGCGCTAGTCGCTCCCTCGGGCGCCGGCAAGTCGACGCTTCTCCACATTGCCGGCTTGCTCGAACAGCCGGATGCCGGCGAAGTCTATATCGATGCGGTTGCGACCTCGCATTTGTCCGACATCGCCCGCACCCGGATGAGGCGAACCGACATCGGCTTTGTCTATCAATTCCACCATTTACTGCCGGAGTTTTCGGCATTGGAAAATGTCATCCTGCCGCAGATGATCCGCGGCCTGCCGCGCAGCGAAGCCACCAGCCGCGGCATCGAACTGTTGAGCTATCTGGGCCTCAAAGAGCGCCTGATGCATCGGCCGGCGGAGCTTTCCGGAGGCGAACAGCAGCGCGTTGCCATTGCACGCGCGGTCGCCAATGCTCCACGCATTCTGCTTGCGGATGAGCCGACCGGTAATCTCGACATGCACACGGCGGATCACGTGTTTGCCACACTCAATCAGCTCGTGCGCGCCTCCGGTCTCGCCGCCATCATCGCCACGCATAATCTCGACATCGCGGCGCAGATGGATCGCCGCGTCACGCTGCGCGACGGTCTCGTCGTCGAGCTGGCCTAAAGCGGCGGGCTGCTTTCAGTACGGATAAGGGCGGTAATGCCGATGCCGGCCGGGCGGCGGGACATAGGTCGTGTTGGGCTGACACCATCCGCCGACGCCGCTGATGGTCGCCAGGCATTGCTCATAGGTGCTGAACCCGCAATTGGACGCTCCGCCAAAGTGACCGTCGTAATAAGCGCACCACGGACGATTTTGCGCGTGAGCCGGGGCGCCGATCGCAGTTATGGTGATCGCAGCGCCGAGGAGAAAAAGCGCGAGAGGATCAGGTCCGGGTCTTGGCTGAATCCTATTTGGAAACACGTCCTTTGACATTGCCAAAGGCTCGCGCATGGCGGTCGTGCTGGTTGTCGAGGATGGCATCGGCCCGGTTCCGCGCTCGGCCGGAATAGGTCCAATGCAGCCGAAAGACACGCGGCTGGTCGCTCGCGGCGCCAAGCGGCGCCGAGGCGTTTAAGGTTCGATTAACCGGCCTTTCCTGCAGCGGAGCGCCGAGAGCAAGCGGGCTTGACCGTGAACAATTAGGGAACTATGTTCTCTTTCCGTTCTAACCGTGGAGTAGCAGTCATGATGCGATCAGTGCTGGAAGAAGCTGTCGCGTTGGCCTCACTGAGCCTGTTTCTCGCCACCGTAGCCGTATGGGCGCAGGTCCTCGGGATGCTGTAGCGCGCGGCCCGCGCCAATCGCGCGCTTGCCCCGCCGGCGTCAGGAGCGCCCTTCATGCGCGGCTCACGTGTGGTTGGGCTGCGAGAGATAAAGCCGGGCATATTGGGGATAGGCGCCGGTCGCGAGATGGACAGACTCGACCGCGATCCCGCATGGTGACCGGGCGAGAATCGCAACTGCCGTTCTATTCATGCGCGACCAGTTTTTCCGAAAGCGAAGGGGCTTGGCCCCGCGGCCACCATTCGATGCCAGCTGAATCGGCTTTCGTGCATCTGCACGTTCATTCGTCTTATTCGCTGCTCGAAGGGGCGTTGACGATTACGCGCCTCGCCGAACTCGCAAAGAACGACCGGCAGCCGGCGCTCGCCTTGACCGATACCGACAATATGTTCGGCGCGCTGGAATTCTCGGAGAAGCTCGCCGGTTTTGGGATTCAGCCGATCGTCGGCTGCACCATGGCAGTCGATTTCGGCGACCTGGAAAGTCGCAATATCGAACACGTTTGGCCGCGTCTTGTTCTGCTCGCCGCGCACGAGAGCGGTTACCGCAGCCTGATGCGGCTTTGCTCGCGCGCTTATCTCGATACCGGCGCGCAGGAGCGGCCGCACATCAACATCTCCTGGCTCGATGAAGCGACCGACGGGTTGATTGCGCTTTCCGGCGGCCCCAATGGTCCACTCGACGTTGCGATCGTTGCTGGGCAGCATCCGGTCGCACTGTCGCGCTGCCAGGTGCTGCAGCGGCTGTTCGGTGACCGGCTTTATATTGAATTGCAGCGTCACGGCATGGCGGCTGAGCGGCTCGCCGAACCGCAGCTGATCGATCTTGCCTATATGCATGGTCTGCCGCTGGTCGCCGCCAACGAACCGTTCTTCGCCACCCGTGGCGATTACGAGGCCCACGATGCGCTGCTTTGCATCGCCGAGGGCAAAATGATCGCCGACGGCGAACGGCGTCAGCTCACGCCCGAGCATCGTTTCAAGACCCGCGCCGAGATGGCCGCTTTGTTCGCCGATCTGCCGGAAGCACTCGCCACGACGATCGAGATCGCGCAGCGCTGCGTGTTTCGGCCCCGCATGCAGGCGCCGATCCTGCCGCGCTTCACCGCCGGCCGGAGCGAACGCGCCGCCTCTACCGGCGAACCGGTGGCGCAGACGCAGCAGGCGCAGGAAGCGGCCGAGGCTCAAGAACTACGCCGTGCCGCGCGCGCCGGGTTGGAGCGGCGGCTGGCGCGCTACGGCACCGCGCCAGGCCATAGCGGCGAGGATTACAGCGAGCGGCTGGAATTCGAGCTTCGCGTCATCGTCGACATGCATTACGCCGGCTATTTCCTCATCGTTGCCGATTTTATCCAATGGGCAAAGGCGAAAGAGATCCCAGTCGGGCCGGGGCGCGGCTCGGGCGCGGGTTCGCTGGTCGCCTATGCGCTGACCATCACCGATCTCGATCCGATCCGCTTCGGGCTTCTGTTCGAGCGCTTCCTCAATCCGGAACGCATCTCGATGCCGGACTTCGATGTCGATTTCTGCCAGGACCGGCGCGATGAAGTCATTCGCTACGTGCAAGAGAAGTACGGGCGCGACCAAGTCGCCCAGATCATCACCTTCGGCACGCTGCAAGCGCGCGGCGTTTTACGCGACGTCGGCCGGGTGCTGCAGATGCCCTACGGCCAGGTGGACAGGTTATGCAAGCTCGTGCCGCAGAATGCGCTCAATCCGATCTCGCTCGGGCGGGCCATCGAGGATGAGCCGCGGCTGCAGGCGGCGCGCGACAGCGAGCCGATCGTGCGGCGCGCCTTCGATATTGCGCAAAAGCTCGAAGGCCTCACGCGGCATGCATCGACCCACGCCGCGGGCATCGTGATCGGCGATCGGCCGCTCACCGAACTGGTGCCGCTCTATCGCGATCCGAAATCGCTGATGCCGGTGACCCAATTCAACATGAAATGGGTCGAACCCGCGGGCCTGGTGAAATTCGACTTTCTCGGTTTGAAAACGCTGACTGTGCTCGACCGCGCCGTCAAGCTGGTACGCCGGCGCGGGATTGAAATTGATCTATCCAATCTGCCGCTCGATGACGCCAAGTCCTACGAACTGATGGCCCGCGGCGAAACCGTCGGCGTGTTCCAGGTGGAAAGCGCAGGCATGCGGCGCGCGCTCATCGACATGCGGCCCGACCGCTTCGAGGACATCATCGCCTTGGTGGCGCTCTATCGGCCCGGGCCGATGGCAAACATTCCGACCTACTGCAACCGCAAGCACGCGCTCGAAGCTCCGGACCACATTCATCCGAAGCTCGAACCGATCTTAAGAGAAACCTACGGCGTGATCATCTACCAGGAACAGGTGATGCAGATCGCGCAGGTGCTCGCCGGTTATTCGCTGGCGCAGGCCGATCAACTGCGCCGCGCCATGGGCAAAAAAATTCGCAAAGAAATGGAAGCGCAGCGCAAAGGTTTTGTCTCCGGCAGCATCGCGCGCGGCGTCGAACCGGCGCAAGCTGAAGCGATTTTCGATCTGCTCGCGCGCTTTGCCGATTACGGCTTCAACAAGAGTCACGCCGCAGCTTATGCGCTGGTCGCCTACCAGACCGCCTATATGAAGGCCAATTACCCCGTCGAGTTCATGGCCGCTTCCATGACGCTCGAAATGGGCAATACCGACAAGCTTGCCGAATTTCGCGATGAGGCGGAGCGGCTCGGCATCAAGGTCGAGCCGCCTTCAGTCAACCGCTCCGGTGTCGAATTCGAGGTCGAGGGCAACGCCATTCATTACGCCTTGGCGGCGTTGCGCGGCGTCGGCCGCCAGGCCGTGGAGAGCGTCATCGCCGCGCGCGGCGAGCGCGGCTTCGCCGACCTTTCCGATTTTGGCCGCCGCATCAACCCGCGCGCCGTCAACAAGCGGGTGCTGGAAAGCCTTGCCGCCGCCGGCGCGTTCGACTGTATCGAGGGAAACCGCGCGCGCGCATATGCTGTGGTGGACGCGATCCTGGCAACCGCGCAGCGCACCCAGGACGACACGGCGCGCGGCCAATCGGAACTGTTCGCCGGCGCGGCCGTGCATTCATCCATCGCCGTCCCAGCGCTCGAGCCGTGGCTGCCAGCTGAGCGCCTGCAGCGCGAATACGAGGCGGTCGGCTTCTTTTTGAGCGGCCATCCGCTCGACGATTACGCCGCCGCCCTCAAGCGCCTGCGGGTACAGTCATGGGCGGAATTCGCCCGCGCGGTCAAAACCGGGGTCAGCGCCGGCCGCGTCGCCGGCACTGTGGTGTCGCGGACCGAACGGCGCACCAAGAGCGGCAGCAAGATGGGCATTATCGGGCTATCGGATCCGAGCGGGCACTACGAAGCGGTGCTATTTGCCGAGGGGCTTGCCCAGTACCGCGATCTCCTGGAACCGGGCAGTGCGGTGCTGTTGTTTCTCACCGCCGAAGTGCAGGGCGACGAGGTCCGCGCCCGCATTCAATCGGTCGAGCCGCTCGATGAGGCGGCAGCCCGGATGCATCGCGGCTTGCGCGTTTTCCTGCGTGATGCGGAGCCGCTCGTGGGCGTGGCGCGCCGGCTCGAAGCTTCGCAGAAGGGCGGGAACGGCAACGCCGCCGAGGCCGCCGACGGCGAAGTCAGCATGGTGCTTTTGTTGCGAAACGGCAGCGAGGTCGAGGTCAAGCTGCCCGGCCGCTTCAAGGTCTCGCCACAGATTGCCGGCGCGATCAAGGCCGTTTCCGGCGTTGTCACCGTGGAGGCGCTGTAGCGGCACCGTTTGTAGCGGCAGCCTTTGTTGAGGCCGACTTTCGCGCGCCAGAGATTGTTGCGCCCGCGCCGCACTGCCTATATAAGCCCGGCCTAACTTCACACGCGGACCTTGGCTTTTAGCCGTCCGGTGTCCGGTCCTGGTGGCCGGGCTCGCGGTCCGCGGCGGATCAACCGGAGAACATCCTATGGCGCTGCCAGATTTCAGCATGCGCCAGCTATTGGAAGCTGGCGTGCATTTCGGCCATCAGGCCCATCGTTGGAACCCGAAGATGTCGGAATACATCTTCGGCACCCGCAACAACATCCACATCATCGATCTGACGCTGTCGGTGCCGATGATGCATCGCGCGCTGCAGGCGATCAGCGACACGGTCGCCCAAGGCGGACGCATCCTCTTTGTCGGCACCAAGCGCCAGGCCCAGGACGCCATTGCCGAGGCCGCCAAGCGGTCGGCGCAATATTACGTCAATTCGCGCTGGCTCGGCGGCACGTTGACCAACTGGAAGACCGTGTCGAATTCGATCAAGCGGCTGCGTGCGCTCGAGGAAATGCTCGGCTCGAACGAAGCGCAAGGCTACACCAAGAAGGAACGCCTGACGCTGCAGCGCGAGCGTGACAAGCTCGATCGGGCTCTCGGCGGCATCAAAGACATGGGCGGCCTTCCCGATCTTGTCTTCGTCATCGACACCAACAAGGAAGACATCGCGATCAAGGAGGCGCAGCGGCTTAACGTTCCGGTCGCCGCCATCGTCGATACCAATTGCGATCCGGATGGCATCACCTTTGTCGTTCCCGGCAATGACGATGCAAGCCGCGCGATCACCCTTTACTGCGATCTCGCCGCCAAGGCGGCAATCGACGGGATCTCTCGCGCTCAAGGCGCGCAGGGCATCGACATTGGCGCGCAAGCCGAACCGATCGCCGAAGAAGTGCCGGCCGAGAACAAGCTCGGTTTCGAGCCATTATCGGGTCCGCGCGGGGTTGCCGACGATCTCAAGAAGCTGCCAGGCGTCTCGCCGGCGATCGAAAAGCAGCTTAACGATCTCGGCATTTTCCACTTCCAGCAGATCGCGGAATTGTCGCCGACCGCAGCGCACAACGTCGGAGAGGAGGTCGGACTCCCTGGTCGCGTGGAAAGCTGGATCGCCAAGGCCAAGGAATTGACGGCGGAAGAAGTGTAAAGGCGATTTGCAATGGCGAATGTCAGCGCAACCATGGTCAAAGAACTCCGCGATCAGACCGGAGCAGGAATGATGGATTGCAAGGCCGCGCTCAGCGAGACCGGCGGCAATCTCGAAGCCGCGGTCGATTGGCTGCGCAAGAAAGGTCTGTCAAAGGCCGCCAAGAAAGCCGGGCGCGTTGCGGCCGAGGGCCTTGTCGGCGTCGCGGTCCGCGCAACCAAGGGCATTCTGGTCGAAGTCAATTCGGAAACCGACTTCGTTGCGCGCAACGATCTCTTTCAGGGCGTGGTCAAGATGGTGGCCGATGTTGCGCTCGATGCGGGGGCCAACGTCGACAAAATTCTCGCCGCCAAAACCGGCGGCATCACCATTAATGAAGCGATCGCCGACACCATCGCCAAGGTCGGCGAGAACATGAGCTTGCGACGGGCCGCCGAGCTTTCAGTCGGCAAAGGCACGATTGGGAGTTACGTCCATAATGCGGTGAGCGATGGGCTGGGACGGATCGGTGTCCTGGTTGCGCTCGAATCAACCGGTAAGAATGATGAGCTCAAAGCCTTTGGCCGCATGGTGGCGATGCATGTTGCCTCGGCCAACCCGCAGGCTATCGAGCCGTCCGGATTGGATGCGGCAGCCATCGAACGCGAGAAGGCGGTCCTTAGCGACAAGGCCAAGGCGCAGGGCAAGCCCGCCAATGTCATCGACAAGATCGTCGAATCTGGTTTGAAGACCTTCTACAAGGAAGTTTGCTTGTTGGACCAAGGCTTCATCTTCGATGACAAAAAGTCGGTAGCGCAGGCGGTCAAGGAAGCCGAAGCCAAAGCCGGGGCGCCAATCAAAATCGCGGGATTCGTCCGGTTCGCCCTAGGCGAAGGCATTGAGCGTACGGCCGCGCATTAGGTGTGTTATGGAAGTTGGGTTTCGTTTGTGGATACGTTAGCCGTATTCCGCGAGAATCGGCCGCGACGAGGGGCGGGACATCGCAATGACGAAACCGAAATACCGGCGCGTCGTCGTCAAATTGTCGGGCGAGGCGCTAAGCGGTCCGGAAAAGTTCGGCATCCATCAACCGACCATCGACCGTTTCGCCGCTGATCTCGTCGCCGCGCACGGGCGCGGCATCGCTCTCGGCGTCGTGGTCGGCGGCGGCAATGTGCTGCGCGGCGCCAAAGTGTCCGAGGACGGGTTATCGCGGCCGACTGCGGACGCGATGGGTATGCTGGCCACAGTGATGAACGCTCTGGTCTTAGAGGCCGCGATCGAGCGTGCAGGCGTGAGCGCACGCGCTATGTCCGCGCTCGCAATGCCGCAGGTATGCGAAACCTATGAACGGCAGCGGGCGCTCCGGCACC
>Ga0126383_10001450_pt1 | contig 14761 bp, 12 predicted proteins | sample PanSoiMetPlot_35_FD_96882 | JGI IMG/M metagenome (GOLD analysis project Ga0126383, IMG submission 96882) | Tropical forest soil microbial communities from Panama - MetaG Plot_35 | ecosystem: Environmental > Terrestrial > Soil > Tropical forest > Bulk soil | place: Panama | collected 2016-02-17
ACGCATATGTGTACTCCGAGTCCGCGACCGTCCGCGCGTTGAACTTGCTGGCGAAGTAGACCAGGAAATGACCGTCGGGAGAGAGATCGCAACGGTGTTCGTAGATCCGGCCGGTAAACCACTGCCCCATTTCGAAGCGGTCCGTCTTCGTATTCCACAGCACGAGCTCCACACGCTTGCTCGGCCCCCGTCGAAATAGCAGGGCACGATGCGCTTCCCGCGCGAAAAGGATCGCAAGGCGTGGTGGAGGAGGTGATGACATGGCGATGTCGTTTGTGCGTCCCGAATCGCTTCAAGGTGCAGTTCGCGAGCGTCTCAAACAAGACGGAGTCCGTCCTGCATTGTGTTGCGACCGCTTGACGAGCCAACGCCCCGTCGCCATCCTTCGCCTGTGCGCCAGGGGCGCCCGCGGGTCCGCGCGAAGGACTGAGTCCACCCCGTCGAATCAGCTCACTGCACGGTTGTCTCCGTGCTGGCCGGCTTGCGGACCGCTGGCATCCAGCATGGAGGTCGTATGTCAGCCCAGCAGCTGCCCCCCCGCCCCGATCTCGACCAGCTCAAACACCAGGCCAAGGACCTGCTCCACTCGGCTGAGCGCCGTGAGCCCGGCGCGCGGGCGCGATTCCGCGTGCTCCCCGCGTTCGCGTCCGCTGCGGACAATGATCTCGACCGGGCCGCCCTCGCGTTGCACGATGCGCAGTCGGTGATCGCCCGCGAGTACGGCTTCGACTCGTGGAAAACGCTGCGCGAACACGTCGAAGAGCTGACGCTCGAATTCGACGCAGCCGTCGGTGAGTTCCTCGAGGCCGCCACCGACGGTCGCGGCGATCGCGCCGAACGCATCCTCGGACTTCATCCCGGCATCGCGAGCGCGAATTTCCATACGGCGCTGGTCCTCGGCGATGCCAAGCGCGTGGAGGCACGGCTCGATCAGGATCCCTCCCTCGCGACGACACCGGGAGGCCCACGTCGCTGGGAGCCGATCCACTACGTCTGTTACTCGGCCGTCGCCCACGATAGACCCGAGCGCGCCGCCGGGCTCGCCGCGATCACCAAACGCCTGATCGCATTGGGCGTCGATCCCAATACCCGCTTCCCCTGGCTGCATCACAACGTGCATCGGCCCGTGCTGTGGGGCGCGTCGCGCGTCGCACGTTCGATGCCGCTCGTCGCAGCGCTGCTCGACGCCGGCGCGGACCCCAACGACGGCGTCACGCTTCCGATGGCCGCGAGTGCCGGGGACATCCCCGTGCTGGAGGCGCTGCTCGCACGCGGCGGCAAGGCCGATCAGCCGTGGGCGACCGACGGTGCCACATCGCTGTACGCGATCCTGAACTGGAGCCACACACCCGACGGAGCCACCTGGCTGCTCGAGCACGGCGCCGATCCGAACGCGGTGTTCGCCGAGAACGGGGAGACACCGCTCCATGCGGTCGCGCGGGCGTGGGACGTGCCGTTAGCTGCGGCGATGGTCGCCCACGGAGCGGACATCGTCCGCAAACGCAGCGACGGACGGACGCCCTACGCGGTCGCCGAGCTCAACGGCAACCGCGCGGTGGCCGATTGGCTGCTCGCGCAGGGCGCTTCACCCGAGCTTGCGGAGGTCGACCGCCTCGTCGCCGCCTGCAGCCGCGGCGACCGCGCGACCGTGGATCGCCTGCTCGCCGCGAACCCCGGGTTGCGCAGCGAGATCACCGACGACCACTACATCACCTTTCACCAGGCCGCCGAGCGCGGCGATGTCCCCGCCCTCGAAGCGATGCTCGCCTGTGGCTTCGATTCGAACCGACCCGACGCAGGGATCGGCAAGACGGCGCTGCATTCGGCGGCGATGGCCGGCTGGCCCGACGCGGTGCGCGTGCTGCTCGCCCACGGCGCTTCGGTGACCATCCGCGACCGGGAATTCAACGGGCCGCCCCTGATCTGGGCCGCCGAAGGATCGCGCACCGAGCACCGCCAGGGACGGGATTTCGCTGCCGTCGGGAAGCTGCTGCTCGACGCCGGATCACCAGTCGAATGGGAGTACAGCGCCGAGCCGGCGGACGGCCTGCGTGAAATCGTCGCCGCGTGGCAGCGCGGCTGATGACGCCACGTGCGTGGCTGCTGTTTGCCGCGAGCTCCCTGATCTGGGGCATCCCGTATCTCTTCATCAAGATCGCCCTCGATGCCGGCGTGCCGCCCGGTGCCCTCGCCTGGGCCCGGGTGGCACTGGGGGCGGCGTTCATGCTCCCGCTGGCCTTGCGCCGACGCGCGTTCCGGGGCTTGCGGGACCGGACCGGTCCGATCGTGGCCTACACGGCGTGCGAGATCGCCGTGCCGTTCGTGCTGATCGCTGCCGGCGAGCGGTTCCTCGCCTCGTCGCTCACGGCAATTCTGATCGCGACGATGCCGCTCTTCGTGGCGCTGCTGGCGACGCAGCTGTCGACCAGCGATCGGCCCACCGGCCTGCGACTCTTCGGTCTCGTCCTGGGGTTCGGCGGAGTGGTCGCGCTGCTGGGAATCGACGTGGCGGGACGGCCGCACCAACTGCTGGGCGCGGCGCTGGTGCTGCTCGCCACCGTGTGTTACGCCGTGGCGCCGCTGATCGTCGACCGCTACCTCAGCGATCTCGATCCGCTCGGCCCGGTGGCCGCGAGCCTGATGATATCCACGGTGGCTCTGCTCCCGGCGGCCCTGGTGCGACTGCCCGACGCTCGGCCCTCGGTGGCGGGATTCGTCTCGCTCGCGGTTCTCGGACTCGTGTGTACCGCGCTGGGACTCGTCGTGTTTTTCCAGCTCATCGCCGCGGCGGGGCCCACCCGCGCCAGCGTCATCACCTACATCAATCCGCTGGTGGCGGTGCTCGCCGGGATGGTCTTCCTCGATGAGCGCCTCGGAACCATGGGGATGGGCGGTATGGTTCTCATTCTGCTCGGCTCGTGGTTGTCGTCGCGGCGTGAGTCCCCGGCGCACCCGTCAACACGTGAGGAAGGATCATCATGAAAATCGGCATCCTGGGATCAGGCGCCGTCGCGAAGACCCTCGGCGCGGGGTTCCTGCGCCATGGCCACACCGTCTTGCTCGGCACGCGTGACCCGGCCAAACTCGGAGACTGGAACCGGGAGCATGCCGCGGCGCGCATCGGCTCGTTTCAGGAGGCGGCCGGATTCGCCGAAGTCGTTGTGCTCGCCGTGAAAGGCAGCGCCGCTCTCGACGTGCTGGGCCTCGCCGGCGGCGCCGCGCTGGCCGGCAAGCCGATTCTCGATACCACGAACCCGATCTCCGCCGCACCTCACGTGAACGGCGTGCTGCAATACTTCACGTCGATCAACGAGTCGCTGATGGAGCGGCTCCAGCAGGCCTACCCCGCGGCGCGGCTCGTGAAGTGCTTCAGCTCGGTCGGGAACGCGCGCATGGTGAACCCCACGTACGCCGAGGGGCGTCCCACGATGTTCATTTGCGGCAACGACGCCGGGGCCAAGCAGACTGCCACCGCGATTCTCGATCAATTCGGCTGGGAGACGCTCGACCTCGGTGGCGTCGAGGGGGCGCGAGGCATCGAGCCGCTGTGCATCACGTGGTGCATTCCGGGAATCCTGCACCACGAATGGACGCATGCCTTCAAGGTGTTGCACTCCCCGAGATAATCATCAATGCGCCGATTTCCGACCAGCGGCCCGCCCGTCGTCCGGTCGGTCGGAATCGTGGAGCTCGGGGTGCGCCGGTCACGGGGGCCCCGTCACCTGACGCAGATCGGTGCCGGCGTCGGTCATCATCCAGATCTCCTCCTGGCCGCTGCGATTGCTCTGAAACGCGATGTGCTTGCCGTCGGGGAACCAGGCCGGGACCTCGTCCGAGATCGAATCGGTGTGCGCGGCGAGCTTGCGCGCCTCACGCGTCGCGACGTCGACCACCCAGATGTGCCCCATGTGCATGGTGCTGACCTGGACCGCGAGGCGCCGCCCGTCCGGCGACCAGGCGGGCATCTGCGCCGACCCTTCGGATCGATCGATGTGCGTCACCACGCGGTCGCCTGATCCATCGGCGTTCACCACATGCACCTGCAGCACGTGACTCGAGTCCCCGTAGGTGTAGGCGATGCGGCGGCCATCGGGAGACCAGGCGGCATTCCATGGAAAACCGCGGTGTCCCAGCGCCGGTCTGAGAGACCTGCCGCTCGCCGCTGCCGTCCACTCCGATGACGAACACGTTGCTCCTCCCGGTACGATCGGAGAGGAACGCGATCAGCGAGCCATCCGGTGAAACGGAAGGAAGCTCGCCGTGCGTCACGGGCTGTTGGGCCGCGAGCGCGATGGGCCATATTCCGAGAGCGAGCAGGACAGGAACCTTCATACATCACTCCGGGAGAGGTGATTGAAAAGCAATGGAGCGTGAAGCGGACCCGGTAGCACCGCGCGACGAAACGCCTCCCAGGGGGGACCAGACGCCTCCGCGACGCGACAAATGGGCTCGCTGGCGCCTCTTCCACGAGGCCTTTGAAGTCGGGATCGGCCTGAAGGGCCTCGATGGCGTGCTCGAGCTCATCGGCGGAGTGTTGCTGCTCGCAGTGGATCCGGCACATCTCAGCAGCCTGATCCAGCAGCTCACCCAGCACGAGCTGAGCGAAGATCCCCACGATTTCATTGCCCGAGTGCTGGTCAGATTCGCCAGCGGATTCACGACCGAGCAACAGCTATTTGGTGCATTGTATTTGCTGAGCCACGGAGTCGTCAAAATCGGACTGGTCGCGGCGCTGTGGAGACGGCGCCTGTGGGCGTATCCGACTGCCATCACCATCTTCGGGCTGTTCGCGGTCTATCAGATGTACCGGTTCACGTTCACGCACTCGTGGCTTCTGATTCCTTTGACACTGCTCGATGCCTTTGTGATCTGGCTCACCTGGGTCGAATACCGGAGGGTGCGCGGCGACCAGGTGTCAGCCGGTAGTCATGGGTGAGCGGATACTTTCCCGTTTCACTCATCCGTGCTGCTGATCAGAATGTATCCCTCCTGCAGGCCGCGCCACCGGCTCGCCTTGCTCGCCGTGGGTGCAGCAGCATGCGGGAACATGTCGGGCCCCAAAGCCCTGCCGTGTCCAGCCGCGGCAACGCGGCGGCCGAACGTCGCCGTTTACGTCGTGCCCGGTGGGGTGAACTCGGGTGCGGGGACAGTTACGACGCCGTGGGACCTCCAGACCGGCTTGTCGTGCGCCCTCCCGGGAGACACGGTGTGGCTTCGCGGAGGCAGGTATGTGGGGGCATTCGCGACCGCCTTGGATGGCACACCGACGACCCCGATTCTGTTTCGCCAGTATCCGGGAGAACGGGCCACGATCGACGGCACGCTGCGCGCCGACGGGTCGTATCTGACGTTCTGGGGTTTCGAGATCATGCAATCCGCGCCGACCACCTACGGATTGCAGGCCAACACCAATGCCGGCCACTTCATCAACCTCATCGTGCACGATGCGGGCACCGAGGGGATCAGCTTCTGGACGCCGGGAGAGAATTCCGAGCTGTACGGATGCATCATCTACAACAACGGAACCCACGATAACCTCGATCACGGGGTGTACGTCCACAACGAAACGGGGACGAAGCTCATCGCGGACAACGTCTTCTTCAACAACTTCGCGCGCGGCATCCAGGTGTACGCCAGTGGCAGTAACCCGGCGATCCGTAACGTGCAGGTCGTGGACAACGTGTCGTTCAACAACGGCTCGATCTCGACTGATGTGGGTTCACGCCAGAATGTGGTGATCAACGCGCAAGTGCCCACTTCCGGGATGGTGGCCCGAGACAATTACCTGTACTTCGCCCCCGGCGAGAACGGCATCCAGTTCCGCTTTGGCAACGTCGACGCCTCCAGCAACCACGACATCACCGTCGACAGCAACTACGCCGTAGGCGGCGCGATCGGTCTCCAGATGCGGCTGCAATGGGGCTCGGCAACCGTAGCGGGCAACGTGCTCGTGGGCGATGCGACGACCCAGATCGTATCGACCGGAGGAAACGAGTCGGGTTACCGGTGGTCGGGAAACACCTACTACCAGGACCCCGCGGCAGCTGCCTGGCTACAGAACGACGTCACACTCAGTTTTGCAGGTTGGGAGGCTGCGACGGGACTGGGCGGCTCGGACCACACGATCGCAACCAGGCCCACGACGACGAAAGTGGCGGTCCTCCCCAACAGGTATGAGGCCGGCCGCGCGTTCGTCGTGATCTACAATTTCGGGTCGCTTGCGGCGGTGGACGTCGATCTCTCCGCTGTTCTGTCGGCCGGCAGCAAATTCCAGATCCGCAACGTCCAGGACCCGTTCGGGACGCCAGTCGACACCGGAACCTACGCCGGGAGAGTGGTATCCATCCCGATGGGCGGCGTGCAGCCGCCGCTGCCGATCGGGCGTACGACCGTGCCACCGCCACGGACCGGGCCCTCGTTCGACGTGTACCTGGTGGCCAGTGCTCCCTAGGCCCGCCATCCGTCGAGGCTCACTCCACGGCCGAGGGCGAGGTTAGATTTCGCCGCAATGGACTTCACATCGATCACGTCGCGCATCGCCTTCGTGGCGGTGCTTTCCGTCTGTGCCCTCGGCACACCGCTCCGTGCGCAAGATCCGTTCGAGATCGCCGTCTACCCCGCCGCCACCCTGGCACGCGGCGAGTGGGAGCTGGAAACGCACCTCAACTACACCGTGCGGGGCACCACGACGTTCGACGGGACTGTCGCGCCGACCGAGCGCCAGACCCACCTCTCCTTCGAGCTGAGTCACGGCATCACATCGTGGTGGGAGGCGTCGGCATATTTCCTGAGCGCCTATCGTCCGGGCCTGGGGGCGCAATACGCCGGATGGCGGTTGCGGTCCCGCGTGAGCGCCCCGGCGCACTGGAATCTCCCGGTCGAACTAGGGTTCAGCGCCGAAATCGAGGCGCCGCAGCCGGCGTATGGCGGCGCGTCGCCGACGCTCGAGCTGTCCCCCATTCTCGCGAAGCGATTCGGCGCGCTGCGGCTCGGTCTCAACGCCAACCTGGAGCGCGACATCGGCGCTGGCGAGGCCGGCGGCACGGAGCAGGAATGGGAGTTCGAGCCCTCCGCCGTGGCCGCCTACCGGCTGTCGTCGGTCGTGACCGCGCGGGTCGAATACCACGGCGCAATTGGCGAGAAGGCGGGCCCCCTCGCCGCATCGACCGCGGTCCACCAGATCTTCCCCGGAGTCGATCTCGATCTGGGAAAGGAGATCGCCCTCGGCCTGAGCGTCGGGTTCGGGACGACGTCGGCCGGCAACCGGCTCGTGTTCGCCTCGCGCCTGGAGCTCGATTTCTAGAGCGTCTTTTCGAACCAGTGGTGGGCGTACGGCTCGTCGTTGAAGCGCTGCACTTCCCGGTACCCGCTCTTCCGGTAGAGCGCCTGCGCCTCCTTCAGTGTCTTGTTGGTCTCGAGCCGGAGTACCGGTATGCGCCGCCGCCGCGCCAGCTCCTCGAGCCGCTGCAGGATGCGCTTGCCGATCCCCATGCCGCGTGACGATTCCGCGACCCACATCCGCTTGACCTCGCCAAAGCCGCGACGGCACTTGAGCGCGCCGCAGCCGACCGGCTCGCCATGGAGCGTCGCGAGCAGGAAGTAGCCGCGAGGCGGGGTCAGCTCTTCCGCGGTCGCCGAGATCCCGCGTGTCGGATCGTACCCGGCATCGAAGCGCACAGCCAGCTCCGCGAAATAGTGCTCGAGGCAGGTGCGCGCGTCCCGGGTTCGCGGATCGACGACCTGCAGGTGAATGGCGCTCGCCTGGAGCAGGCGTTCCACCGAGCCCATCGCGGTGACCAGCGCCGCACGCTGTGGCTCGCTCAGCGGTCCGAGAACCGACCGGGCCACCCGGTCCGATAGCCGGTTCAGGACGGCCAGCTCTCGCTGCCCGGCCCTGGTGAGCTCGACCACCCGCACGCGGGCATCGGTGGAGGAAGGGCCGGTTCGAATCAGCCGCTCGCGCTCGAGTCCGCGCAGCAGCCGGCTGACGTAGCCCGAGTCCAGGTCCAACCGGGCCCGCAGCTGGCGGACCGCGCAGCCCCGCTGCCCGATCTCGAACAGCAGGCGCGAGGCGCCGAGCGAGCGCGCGCGGCCGAGAAAGTGGCTGTCGAGCGCGCCGACGCGCTGCGTGACGGTGCGGTTGAAGCGGCGGACCTGAGCGACGCCGTCCATTATCTGACAATAGTCAGATAATAAACGGCCGGCAACCGGCGCTCAGCGGATCCGGATCACGCCGAGCCGGGCCGCCACCGCGGCCGATAGCGGACCGCCGCCTGGGGCGGCCAATCGCAGCGTGAACCCCGGCGCGCCCGGAGCCTGTACGGCGCGCACGTAGACGCCCGAGCCGGACCGCAGCGTCCCCGACACGGCGACGTTCGGGCCGCTCGTCGCTGGCGGCGCCAGGGGATAGACCGCCGGGAATGTGGCCGGATCCTGGAGGTGCAGCGAACGATACGTCGCACGCAACCGCCACGAGGTGTACGTCAGCTCGGGCGGCGCCTGGAACGCGGCGACGGTGTCCAGGTCCGACACGAAGTTCGCCAGCGCCCAGTGCGCCACCAGCGTATCGAATCCCACTCCAGTGCGCGCAGCGACGTTGGCGGCGCCCGTGCGGCTCGTCTCGAGCAGTCCGCGGGTGAACGCTGCCGTCGCCGCCAGCGACGTGTCGCTCCGGAACCGGTCGTCGAGGTAGCGGACGAACAACCACCCCGCCCCGCGCTCGGCCAGGCTCCCGATGCCGGACGTCGTCACTAGAAAATTGCTGCCGGTCGCCTCGAGGTACTGGTACGCGTTGCGGACGTCACCGATCGCGAACGTCGAGAACTGCGTCGTAGCGATTCCGAACGAACGCCCCCCCAGCTCCTCGGCAAAATGCGAGAGCGCCTCGTTGAGCCACAGCTCCTCTTCCGGTCCGCTGCGCAGCAACACGTGCTGGTTGAAGCTGATCATGTGCTGCAGCTCGTGGACAAACGTGACGGGGAACAGCTGCTTCACCCGGCTGGGCCGATGCGGGCAGCTCACGGTTCCAAGCGAGTCGGCAACGAGGGAGTAGACGATCTCCCCCTGATTGAAGCGCGCATCTCCGCGCAGGGCGGGATCGATGTCCCCACCGAGAAAGAAGCCGCTCACGTACCCCGACGTCGCGCACTCCAGCGGCGTGACGAGTCGATTCACGACCGGAGTCATCAGCACGATGATCACCTGGTTGCTGTCGATGTCCGATTCGCGCCCGAATGCCGCGGTATCGACGGCGTAGAGGCGCGTGCTCAGTTCGTCGGCGACGGAATCGAGGTCGGCTTGCGTCAGCCCCGGGCTGGGGGCCGCGGTATCCACGAAAATCGCGATCGGCCCGCGCACCACAGCCGCGGTGGCGGTCACGGCGGCGAAGGACGAACAGTCGAGGTTGGCGCAGACGCTGAAGTGTCGCGAGCTGCCGCTGTCCGGCGGAACGCGGGACGGGGCGGCGGGTTCTCGATCTGCGACGAGCGGCATGCCGCCGTACGAATGCCGGCGCTCCATCTCCCGCAACCCATCGTGAAATCGTTGCGCGAGGTCCGTCGATGACGACGAGAGGGACCCCGCTGCCATCGCCGCCTGCCGCACCTGGCCCTGGAGAGCGAAGGAGGCCGTCAAACCCGGTTGCCCCGTCACTGCCTGGGCGACCAGCAGGTACTCCGCCGAATCGACGGATGAGTTCACGGCGATCGCAACGCAACCGGAGTCCACGGCGGGGTCGATCGACCGGTATTGTCCAACGCCGAGCGAAAGCGGCGGGACGCCCGAGGCGCATTGCGGTTGCGGACCGGGGCCGACCCCTCGGTCAGCGGCGCATGCCGACACCCCCACCAGCATCAGGCCTATCCCCGCAGAGCGCAGCGACATCGTACTCGAGAGTATGGCCGGCCGATCACCACGCGGAGGCGCGGAAATGTCAGTCATGTAACGGCTTGTGTATCGGTCCCGCCGACAGACTTACGACAGTTTCTTTACCAGTCGGGCACCGAGCCGTGACGGAAGTGTCGCAGAGCGGCGTCACATTCGGTAACGTGTCTCGTACCCGCTTCGCGCGCAGCGCGCCGTCTGCCCCTCCCCCGCAGCCGTCGCCGCACCATCGGGTTCTCGTCGTGGGCGACAACCGCGAGCTGAGTGCCCTCCTCGCCTATCATGTCGCGCGCGCCGGGCACCATGTCACGACGGTCGATGCGCGCGATGCCCTCGAGACGGCCCTCGAGGAGCGCCCCGCCTTAGTCGTGATCGACGCGTCGCACGTCGACGATTCGGGATACGACCTGCTCGGACAGTTCCGCGACAGGCCGGAGACGCAGCACGTCTGCGTGCTCCTGCTCACCGGTGTCCCTGGCGATGCGCAACGGATCCGCGGGCTCGAGCTCGGAGCCGACGACTGCCTCGCCGCGCCCTGGTGCGAGGAAGAGCTGGTCCTGCGCGTCGGCGCCATTCTGCGCCGGGCGGCGCTGGCGGGGCTCGGCGGCAACGGGCAGCTGGTGGCAGGGCCGATCGTGCTCGACCCCACCGCGCGCCGGGTGGCGGTGGACGGCGTGGAAGTCAATCTGACCCCCACGGAGTTCTGGTTGCTGCGGGTGTTATTGCAGCGCGAAGGACGGGTGCAGTCGCGCAGTGAGCTGGTGTCCGCGATCAGAGGCACCCCGGACGAAGGCACGACTCGCATTATCGACATGCACATGCGCAGACTGCGGCAGAAACTCGGAGCGGCCGGTCCCTGTATCCGGACGGTGCGCGGCGTCGGGTATCGATTCGAAGGTCCGGGGCGTCGCTCGTCGCCCCGTCATTGAAACAGGTCGTCGTCCTCGAGGCGCAGGAAGTTTCCCCGAACGTCCAGCAGATACACGATGACGCCGTAGAAGCTGTCGTAGGTGAGCCGGCCGTTGCCGAGCGGCACGTCCGGTACCGCGCTGCCGAGGTACCCGCTGGTATTGAAGTACGCGACGTCGGGGGCGCCATCCGGCGGGCCCAGCGTTCCGTCCCGCAGCCGCACGGCGACGAATATGCCGAGGAATTCACCCGTGGGATCGTCTACCAGGAGATCGGTGCGCAACAGATCCGTGCCGACGAAGTGGGCGTTGAAGAGACTGGTGGCTGGCGGCACGGCGACGGGCACCAGCGGAGTCTCGACCACGGCGGAGCTGTTGCCCTGCGTGTCGCCGAACCACAAGGCGAGGCAGGCCCGCGCCAGAACGGAATCGGCGAGCCCCGTCTCGAACGTCGTCAGCACCACCACGGTGTCCTGATTCGCCGTGCGCCCGCCGGTGAGTCCGGCGCGCAGGCTCGGCCCATCGCCGCCGAGCAGCGAGGCGCGGCGGCAGTCGGTGACGTCCCAGACGTACTGCTGGATGTCGCGGTCGGGATCGGTTCCCCGCACCACCAGACCGACGACCCCGGCGCGATAGGTCGCGCGGGTGTCGAGCACCTGCGGCCGGCGGACCGGATCCGAACAGCTGATGCGAAAGTCGAGCCCCGCCCCGCCCGATGAGTCGATGACCAGGGGCCGGTGCGCACCACCGTTGCTGGCCACGATACAGGCGGCGGGAATGCTGGCGAGGTCGAAGAAGGCCGGTCCCGGCGGGACACCCTCCAGATCCAGCGTATCGTTCGAGCGAATCAGGCCCACGCGCTGGGACCCATCGGCCGCGGCCAGATGGTACACCAGCTCCAGGTTTGACCCCACACCGTCCGCCAGGACGGTGACGACGAACAGCGGCTTGCAGAACACGAAGAGACGCAGCGCGGTGGTATTCGAGCCTTCGGTGATCAGTACGAGCTGCTCAGTGCCTTCCCGGATCTTGCACTGGCCGGGGACCCCGTCCACATCGACGACGTAGGTCGCCGGCGGCAGGGGAAGGATGACCGTGTCGGCCGGAGCCACCGACACGACGGTGTCGATCTGCAGCGTTCCCGACAGCTCACGGACGTGATAGCGGTACCGCACCCCCGCCGCCCCCGAAGTCGAGGCGACTATGGTGGGAAGGATCGCGAGGTACGACGACACCGGCGCAGCGGCTTCGCGACAAGCCGACAGCGCCATGCCGGCCACCGCCAGGGTGCCCAGCAAACGACCGAGTGGCCCGGGCCGAAGCTGCCGGCCCGGGCGCACTCGATTGGGTTCGGCCACGCGTGTTACTTGGTAGTTGACGTCGTCCACCCGCGTGTCCAGCCCGCGTACCACGGAATGTTGCTCCCCGACCCGTTCTCGGGCGCGACGGCGCCGAGATACGCAGCATTGTCGAAGGTGAAGCCATTCACCGTCCCGGGGTTCGCGGCCGCGGCCAGGGTCGTCGGAGCGGACCCGGGCTTCGGCCGGAAGTCCGGCGCCAGCACATCCAGCGGGTTCACGAGATAATCGCCGTTCGCGTCATCGTGATTGAACACGGTGATGTTGTTCGCTGCGTCGGCGACGTAGAGCGCTTCGAGATTGGTGCCGTCGAACGCCGGCGTCGTGTACGGCCCGCACGTGCCCGCCACACCGCCCGTAACGCCCGGATCGTTACCGTCCTGGTCCCCCGCAACCGACAAGCCGCCGGCCGCGCCGGGCGGCACCGCTGCGGTCGGTCCGAGACTGATCACCGTGTTGCGCAGCAGTCCGGAAGCGACGGCGTCGCAAATCCCGGTGGGCGACAGCGTGATCCCGGTCCCGGAGGGCTGATCGAAATCGAGACCGGAGGCGTACCGGTAGGCGATGGCGTTGCGCACGGTCCCGTTCGTGTTCTGCCGGAAGATGAACGCCTGGTTCACGCAGTTCGGCTGCGGCACGCCGCCCGAGTTCAGCTGCGTATGGCAGCTGGTGGGCAGCCCGGCGGTTGCCGTGTAGCGGAACGGCTGCTGCTTGCCGACACACGTGATGTTGAAGATGGTCGGGTTGGAGCGCGGGGTCACGTCGGGATTGCCGCCGTCGATGCCGTTATTGTCGGCTTCGACGCAGCGGTCGCCGTCCATCGAATCCGCCTGCACGATGATGAACTGGCCGCTGCCCCGCCAGCCGAGCACCCAGTCGACGTTGTCGTCTTCATTTGCCGTCAGCAGCAGGTGCTTGACGTTGACGGTGCCGCCGAAGTACTCGGACCCGTCGTCGAGCGACGCATGGACCTGGACGAAATCGACCAGGGTCTTGTTGCCCACGCCGTTGAACGTGAGACCGTTGCGCTCTTTGGTGGTCGTGAACCGAGCGCCGGCGTACTCCGAACGAACGTAGCGCAGCACGCCGCTCGAGTCGGCGTCGTTGCAGCCGCCGTAGATCGTCGCCGCGTCCGACTCGTCCTGCTCCTGAATACAGCCACCGGGGCTGCGTCCCGTGACCGCGGCACTGACGCCTGACGTCGGCGAGTCGGCGTTGATCGTGGCGTTGCCGTTGATGATCAAGCCGCCCCAACACCCGGGCCAGCGCGTGTTGACCGGCTCACCACGTGGCCCGGCGAACGGCGGCAGCACGCAGGTGAAGACGATCGGCTGCAGCGCGTTGCCGTCCGCGACGATCCGGCCGTCGCGCTGGATGATCAGCGTACCCTGCCCCTGGCCCACCCCGCCGGAGCCGAACACCCCGGTGCCGTACCAGCCTTCGATGCGGGTCCCCGGCTCGATCGTCAGCGTCGCGCCGTTGTTGACATAGATGTTCGCGATCGTCGCGTCGCCGATCTGGTAGACCGTATCCTTGTGGAACGTGCGATCGGCGCTGATGGCCGCGGTGATCACGACGCGGTCGGGCGGGATCTGGACCGGGCCGCGACCGGGGATGACGTCCCCGACCACTGCGACGGTCGTGCCCACGCTCTTATTGGCGATTGCCACCACGTCGAGCACGTTGATGATGCCGTCCGGATTGCCGGTTCCCGGCTCGACCCCCGGCCGCGGCGAGCCGCCGGTGCCGCCGTTGACCGGGCGGACGTTGCCGGCGATGACCGCGTCGCGGTTGGAGGCATCGATCAGCGCCGTTACGCCGACCGACACGTTCGCGATGTACACGACGTCGAGCACGTTGATGTTGCCGTCCAGCGTCGCGTCGCCGTACTTCAAGTTGGGCGCGTACTGCCCAGGCGACATCGCGACCTTGCTCTTCCAGGCGGAGTAGAGCTGGGGAGCAAGACGGGCCATCCAATCAGCGGCCGTGAGACGCGCCGCGGGCACGACGGCGAGATCCGGCGTGAACGCCAGGGGGCGCTGCCGGGCCGACGCGAGGTCGCCATGCAGCGACGCCGCGCCCTCGAACTGCAGCCGCAGACCGGTGGTGTAGGCGTCGCTCTTGACCTGGAAGATCAGCGTCGCGACACGTGCCGGGAGACCGCCGGCATCGACCGAGATGAATCGCAATTCTCCACGGTCGGCCGCCGCATCGTTGACCAGGACCAAACCGGTCCCCTGAGTGGGCTGGCCGACGTAGGTCAGCCGGGACGGATCGAACCGCAGATACGCCTGCAGACCCTGTAACGGCTCCGAGAGGCTGCCGTCGGTCCGCACCGCCACGGCGATGCTGGACCCGGTCGGGGCAGTTCGGGCCGAGACGTCGAGGCCGACGGTCAGCGCTCCGATCGGGTTCACGGCCAGCGGCTCGCGCTCGTCCTGGCAACCGACGGCCAGCGCAAGGCCGATGGCCAGGGCACACGTCGCGAGACGCGGCCGGTTCATGCTGAGGGACTTCATGAGAACAACCTCCTGCCGAAGGGGTTGCCCGGAGGGGCGAGCCGGCGCGGATTGCCGCCGGCCGCCACCCCGGGTCAGTCATCACGGAAGCGAC
>Ga0126383_10001451_pt1 | contig 14761 bp, 14 predicted proteins | sample PanSoiMetPlot_35_FD_96882 | JGI IMG/M metagenome (GOLD analysis project Ga0126383, IMG submission 96882) | Tropical forest soil microbial communities from Panama - MetaG Plot_35 | ecosystem: Environmental > Terrestrial > Soil > Tropical forest > Bulk soil | place: Panama | collected 2016-02-17
ATGCTGACAGTGCCGGCAGTTTCCTGAAAGTTAAGCGAGCTAATACCAAACTGCAGCGCCCCGTTTGCCGGCGGGGCCGCGGACTTGCATTGCGAGAATTCCGAAGTGTTGTTGGCCGGATCGGTGGCCGTCATCGTAAAAACGCCACCCGTGATCGAAGCCGTCGGCACCGTGAAATTAATGTTGGCATTTCCGCTGGCATCAGTGTTGACACCTGTCGTCGCTACCAGAAAGCGGCCGCCGCCGAAACCTGAGGCGAGACACGTGATGTTGGAGAAAAGTTCAATCCGATAGGTTTTGCTCGCCTCACTCCGCAGCGTGGCGGCAATCACCGTGTTGCCACTGTTGGTGGTCACCGAGTTGATGACCGGATAGTTTTGCAGGTTGTTGGGACCGCTGTCGGCATCACTGGGGTCGTTAATGGTGGCGCCGAAATCATTCGGGGTGACACCGTCGAATTTCAAGTCGATGCCAACGGTTGCGGCCGCGATCGAATTGCCTTCAATCGCGTTCCCGGCGCTGGTGTCATTCACCACCACGCCGCGATTAACATTCGAGGAGATCGAATTTCCTTCGCCGGGACTTGTTCCGCCGATCAGATTATTTGTTGAGCCGCCTTCGACAAAGACTCCGAACAGGCCGGCCAGCTCTTTTTTTCCATCCGCAGAGGGGCCCAGGAAGTTTCCCTGAATCTTGTTGTTGTTTGCACCGCTGACATCTATACCCACGCCGTTGCCTGAGATTACATTTCGCTCGGCTATGGTGGCGCCACCAACGATGTTCCCATTGCCAAATATGCGCATACCTGTCGTTTGGTCAATAGTCACGGTACCGGTCACATCCGTGCCGATATAATTTCCGATCACCTTGTTCCCGTCGCTCTGGAAGAGGTCCACACCGATGCTGAAAGATGGTGTCTTATTTCCAGAGATAATGTTGCGATCTGCGGCAGTGGTTCCGCCGATCACATTGTTCGGAGAATTTACCGAAATACCCGTTGGGTTGTTGGGCGTAAAGGTGGCGTTACCGGCGGCATTGGTGCCGATGTAGTTACCGGCAACGAGATGCCCGCCGTTGCCCGCGAGATTAATGGCAGGGGATTGAAAACGGTTGATGATTAAACCTCGGATAGCGCTGCCCGTGTCGCTGGCGATAAAAAAGCCGTAGGCGTTGGTCGTGAGGGAGCCGTCGAGTTCGATCAACGGCGCCCCCGCAAACCCCGGTTGTGTCGTGCCATCGATGGTCACGGCGTCACTCACGGTCGGAAGTTGAGACAATGGTTGGATGGTCTTCAATCCAGAGCCGATGTTGAAGGCGATCAAGTCCGCACCGGGGTTGTTGTTGGCTGCGACTATCGCCTCACGCAAACTACAATCAGCATCACACGTGCCGTCATTCGTGTCGGCAGTCTTGGTGACTGTATAGGTGGCCGCATTTGCGGCCCAGGCCGTCAGCGCCAGCAAAGCCGCGATGGTCAAAGCGCGGCAAATCATCGTCTGCGTCGGGATTATCGAACTCAGCTTTGCGAACATGGCAAAAGATCTCCTCAGTATTTATTTCCGGCCCTGGCCCGGTGTGTGGAGATTTATAGAGTCCACCAGAAATCTTGTCGCCATCCCTTTGGATAGTTCATTTGCGCCGGTGCCGACGTTGTCCGAGCACAGTGAAATTGGTGGAATGGTGCGAACGGGTGCATGGACATCCGGGTTGTTGTTTCAGCGACTATCCGATTGGGTGGCGGCGAAACAACGAGAGCTAGTCAGGCGGCGTGCGTTGATTCAGGCGAGGCAAATTGAGGAGGCTCGTCGGGATCGCGACTGGGCCAAGCCTGGGCCCGAGAGGTCTTGCGTGGCCCCGGCCGCTGCCGCTCCGGGTTCTGACTCAGACCAGCCGATCGCGCATCGCTTTGACGACGGCTTCAGACTTTGAATGGACTTGCAGCTTGTCGAAGATGTGGCGGACGTGAAACTTGACCGTGTTGTAGCTGACGCCGAGTTTCTCGGCCGCAGTTTGGTAGTTATAGCCTTCGGTTAACAGTTTCAAGAGACGGGTTTCGTGCGGTGTGAGATCGTAGTCTTCGCGCTCGCCCCTATGAAATTCACGAAAGAATTTGATGACGCGCGAAGCGACTTCCGGAGAGACCGGCGCGCCGCCCGACATGGCTTCGCGAATGCTGTCAAGTAGCTTTGCCGGAGGAGTGCGCTTGAGCAGATAACCGCTGGCACCGGCGCACAAGGCGTCAAAGATACGATCGTCGTCATCGTAGACGGTCAAAATCAGCACCTGCATCTCAGGGTAGCGCTCCTTGATCAGGCGAATGCCCTGAATGCCACTCATGCCCGGCAATCCGATATCGCTCAGCAAAACATCCGGCACGTCTGCATCGATGCGCGCCAGGGCTTCTTCCATTGAGCGATAGCTGCCGGTACAGCGAAATCCTTCGGTGAAATTAATCAACGTCGTCAGGCCATCGCGGATATCTTTCATGTCCTCAATAACCGCGGCCTTGATTATTTCGATAGTCGTTTGCGTAGTCATTTCCACGCGTGAAATGTAAATGATTCAGGGTTCAGTTGTCGCCACCCGTTTGGGTGGCAACCCGCAAGCTTTTTACAGTCTCGCCAGTGACAGCTCGAGCATGGTGGTGGTTCCTTTACCGGGCACTGAGTTCAAGTGCAGCCGGCCATTCATTTCCGCGGCCCGCTTTTTCATGCTGAGAATCCCATGTCCGCCCTTTTGATCCGTAAACAATGAATTTCCGACGTCGGTAACCGCGAACCCGCAGCCATTGTCAACAATTCGCAAGGTCAACTGCTGCGGCGAAAACTCGAATTGCACGTGAACCTGGGTGGCGCCGGCATGCTTCACAATATTTGCCAACGTCTCCTTAAAAATCAGGAAGACGGCGCGGCGGGGATTCGCGCCCAGCGGGATGTCAGCAGCATAGCTGGGCGCGTCGAAGTCGAGACTGATGTTCCGGGCCAGCAAGACGTCGCTGGCAAAGCGGCGCATGCGCTGGATCAAATCCTGCAAATGGTCTTTTTCCGGATTGATAGCCCAAACAATGTCGCTCATTGAGTCGACGAGCTCGTTTGAAACTGTCGTAATCGACTGCAGCGGTGTCACCGAAGCACCGTTACCGTTCAGGCTCTTCTGCGCGACTTCGCTCAGTATCGCGATTTGCGTCAGCGATGCGCCGATGTCGTCATGCAGTTTGGTGGCGATGCGGGTGCGGACCTTTTGCAGTTCCACCAGCCGGTCTTCGCGCGCGCGGCCGAGCTTTTCTTCAGCGGTTTTTGCTTCAGACAGCGCTGCGTTTACCTGCTGCAGATGTGCCAGGCGATAACGATAAACCAAATAAAGCAGCGTCACGACGAGCAGGGTCACCAATGTCAGAAACCACCAACGCAACCAAAGCGGCGGCAGAATCGTGAACGCCAGAACCGCCGGCCGGGCACTGGCCACACCATCGCTATTCAGGGCCCGAACCAGGAAGCGGTATTTGCCGGGACGAAGGTTGGCGTAATTCACGGTCCGTTGCTCAGTCGGCCCGCTCCATACTTTGTCAGCGCCTTCCAGCATGAACTGATAGCGCAAAGTCTCGCCGGCGTGAAAATCAAGACCAAAGAAATCGATCTGAAAATTGTTTTGGGTGTGGGCCAGGTCGCCCCGCAAAATCTAAGGGTCGCCTAATTCAGCGATCGGCTGCTTCTCTCCGGCAATACGCAGGCCACCGAGGAAGATTGCCGGGGCAGCATCGTTCTCGCCGGCCGGGGGCGCCAAACGCGACAAGCCAGTCGTGGTAGCGAACCAGACGTTTCCGTGGCGATCGCAATGCGAGTCGACCACAAAATCGCCGGCCAGCCCGTCGTTAGTCGAATAATGCTTGATGTGAGTGAGGTCGGATAAAATTTGATCGACGCCGCGCACGGAACCGACGTAGATATTGCCGGCGCGATCCTCGGTAATAGTGCGGGTGTTATTGCTAGCCAAACCATTGTCCGTGTTGAGGGGAACAAATAACGGTTGGGCGGCACCGGGATCATCAACGCGACTCACGCCGCCGATCGCCGATGTCAGCCACAGGCGGCCCAGATGATCCACAAGTAAATCTGTGATGAGGCCGCTCGGTAATCCATCCTGCGGCGCATATTCGGTGAACTGATTGTTCGCAAAACGGACCAGGCCGCCTTCATAAAACCCAAACCACAGATTTCCGTTTCGATCTTCGGCGAAGGATGCGGCAGCTTTGCCGCTCGGGAAATGTTCGGCTGAGGTAAACCTGTGAAATTCAGTTTCGCCGCGGCGCAGCCGGTACAAACCAAAATTTTCTCCGCGCGATGGCTGCTGGCTTAACCAGATATCACCATGCGAATCCTCAAAAATCTGGAGAGCCTCATTCGCAGCCAACCCATGTTCGCTATCGTAAACAGCCAGGGGCGTCTGGAGATTGTTGGCGGCAAACCTATAGACCCCGTGGGTGGTGAGAATCCACCATTCATTTGCACTCGAAAGGAACGCGTAGCGCGAGGTCCATAAAGCGCGCGAACGAGGAGCGACGTTCGGAAGTGAAGTTTGAAAATGCTTCCCCTCCAGGCGGCTGATAGCGAAATCGCCGTTGGCGAAATAGAGTGACCCATCGGTTGCTTCATTAATGGCAAACATGGCCGATGAACTTAGTCCGTCCTCTTCGCGATAGCTGATCAGGCCCGCCCGATTCAAACGTATCAGGCTGCGGCCGCCAATCCACAAATTCCCGGCCGCATCTTCGCCGATTTCTCCCATGCCGGTGGGCAACCCCTGGGCGGCGCCATAGGAATGAAAAGAGTCTCCGTCAAATTCTAAAAGTTCAGCGTTTGAAGTGATCCAAACGTGTCCATCGGAGGTCGTATTGGACCGGATGTTGGCAATCCCAATCGACGGCTTCGAAAGGCGCGTTACTTCGCCTGGCTGATTCGATAACGTGATCTTTTGGTCTGGCTGGATAACCACATTCGAGGTTGCTGCGAGTGGCGTTCTGAGAATCTGACTAAAGGCCGGCAGGGATTCTATTGGTTGCGGCACCACCACGAAGATGTCCTGCCCCCAGGCTACCCAGACGCGACCGCTCTTTTCTACAGTAAGCGTCGCCAATCCGAGTCGCACATCGGTGCCATACTCCATGAGTACCAGCCGGCCATCGGGAAGCCGGCGTACCAATCCATAATTGGTATTGATCCAAAAACTTCCGTCGGGTCCCGGTCGCCCCTGAAAAATAGTTAGCGGCCGATTGGGATCTTCCGGCAGATTCAGGTTCTTGCGTTCGTAACCAGCTTTACCATTTTTGTCATGCTCGAGATACAGGTCATTGCCGATGTACCAAATCTTCCCTTCGCGATCCTGGAAACTCCAACCCTGCCCGTCATCAATGTACTCGGCATTCAAAACTTGTAGCGGACCGCTTTCGCTTGCGGGGCGCGAGAGGGCTTCAGCTCTGAACCGGTAGTAACCGCCCGTTGTCCCAATCCAGTAACTGCCATCACTCGTCTCGCTGATCGACACAATGCCTGGCGGAGAGTTCTTATCGCCGACGCGATAGGTAACAAACCGCGCTCCATCAAAGCGGCTGAGCCCGTCGCGCGTACAGAACCACATGAATCCGCGCGAGTCGCGCATCATGAAATCAACAAAGCTGCTGCCGAGACCGTCGGCGGAAGTATAGAACTTAATCGGCAAGCGTTCGGCGAATCCCGGCGATGCCATACTCAGCATCGTCAACAAGATCACCAGTAGCGGGATGATTCGCCGTCTCATAAATTAGCGGCGCACAGGATATGACAGAGTGTAGGGCGCGGCAAGGGTTTAGAGCGTGGAACTGCGCAGTCAGAACTAACTATGCAAGCGAGTCTGCGAACCTTGGGTCAACACGAGGCAAATAGCTCGGCGCCGCGAAGCGGTGATTGGATACCTTCCCCGAACTGAGGGCATTCGGTCCACCCGGACCCAAATGTTGACACGCTTGCGACTAAGTTTAGTGAGGTATGATGAGCTCCCGTGGTCAAACTACCGAAATCAGACAATGACCTGTTGCGAGAGTGCGAAGTGGAAACGTTTCGTTCGAGTGGACCAGGAGGACAGCACGTGAACAAGACGGAAAGCGGTGTTCGTCTAAGGCATTTGCCTTCGGGCATCGCAGTTAGTTCTCAACAGGAACGCAGCCAATATCGAAATAAGGCGGACTGTTTGCGAAAGCTTCGCCAGAAGATCGAGCGTTTGAATTACCGTCCTCGGAAACGCGTGCCGACACGCATACCGCGCAGCGCAAAGAACCGAACGCTTGAAGAAAAGTCACGTCGCTCACAAATTAAGCGTTTGCGCACCAAGCCTTCGCCGGATGAGTAGCCCTGAGTGGTTGTCACTAGCTGCTGAAAGGAAAGCAACAGCCCGCGGTCGGGCTTGCGAAATTGCGATTTTCCGGGATGATTACCCAATCAGAGCCGCTGTCTGCGCCCGGGCCAACTACTACTTGATCGCCCAGGTTCTGGTTAGTCCTTCCGTGTTCGCCATCCACGTCTGCGTCAGCGATTGAATTCCTTCGTCTCCATAATTGAAAGTAAGGCTGCGGCCTGACGAATCAACCACACCGTGCAGTGCCAGGCCATTCGCCGTATAAAGCAAATTGAGAGTTACGTTTGCGTCCTCTTTGATCGCCGCACATCGTAACTTCCCATCCGGGTATTTGAGAAACAGGAATCTGGTGCCGTTTCCGGCGCGGATTATCTTCAGGCTGTCCTGGTCGAACAGCACGAGGCCTTCACGAGATATATAAGTATTGCTCTTACCGGGGCGAGTAAATTCAATCAAAATCAATTTCCGGTCGCGACGCGAAACTGCCGGCATGAAATATTGGTCATTCTCCTTGTCGAATTCCAGCGACTTGAAGATCGGAAAATCAAATTGGTTGTCCTGCACGTGTCCCGCACGCGCCCGGTACGCACTTCAAGCGCTGCATGCGCCCTGAACCGGATAAGTAAGAGACTGAGCAAAGCCCGCCTGCAGACGATCCCGACTGAGACCGAGCAGGGGCTGGGCTTTGTCGGCGACGTTCCATTTGTAGACTGGTACGTCGCGCGCTGATGATGAACTCGCACGTCGGGGAGGTTCGGCTAGAAACAGGCCGGCAATGACTATAAGGCTGCCAGTCAGTGCCATTGTGGGGTCTCTGCTGAAAAGTTTTGACATACAACCCCCCGCTCCTTCGGTAATTGGTAAGTATATTTCTGCAACAAAGAGTCACTTGTGTTGCGGGTTGATTGTGATTTAGCGCTGCTTCAACAGGATCGTGATCGGGCCGGAGCTTCAATCTCGATTCCAAGGGCGCTCATTCTCAAATTCATCAGGGGCACTGGGTATCGGCTTGGACGATAGGTAGCGAGCAGTAGTGCACCTTACGATATGGCGTAATCAACCGCCCAACACCGCCGCATCGGGTATCGAGACGTTCTCACTTGAAGGCAACGTTCTTGCGATCAAAACGGCAATGAGCGGGACGGCGATCGCGTAAATGTACTGTGTTCGCGACACGCCAATGCCGAACGGAAACCAGATGCCCGGTACGCCGATCGGATCGAGCAGCTCACCGCCGAAAAACGCCGCCATGATCGAGGCTAAGGTGACGAGCGCGAGGAGCCGCATTGGTCCCTCACGAACAATACGCACGATTATTGCGAGAAATAATGCGATCGACCCGATCCGGCTGACGCTGGTCGCGATCGACGCATGGGTCAAGGCACCGGCGATCCCGGCGACCGCCAGCAAGCCGGCCACCGCATCGATGCTGCGCCACGGACGCATGAGCCATCGGTTCCAGGCCAAGGTCCAGAAGGCCACAGCCGGCACCCACATCCATGAAGCCAGCCACGAATAGGTACGCAGATCCATGAGGTCGGTCCATGCGACAATCGCATTGTTGAGCCTCCTCGCGGCCATGAGCGCCAATGCGATGCTGGCAAAGATCAGGAAACCTTTGCGGCCGCTGCGAGAGCGAAGCCCGAGCGCCAGGCCGATGACTGCCAACATGGCGATCGGCTCGATCACCTCGACGATATAACCCGCGATGGTTCGTTCCCATTGCGCGCGGTGCAGGGCATCGCTTATTGGTCGGGGAGCCAGTATGGGCACGCTGTGCATGCCGCCGTCGTCAGCGCTGCCCCCCGGAAGCTTGTATGCGCGGACCGCGAGAACGCCACGAGTGCCCGCCGCATCGGCGGGAAGCGCGAACCGCAGCGGCCGCGTGCCGACGACCCGCGGGTCCGGGCCGAGCCTGCCCGATCCGCCCAGCAATTGGCCGTTCCAATAGATTTCGTAGCCGTCCTCGACGAGGGTTGGCCCGAGGATGTCCCACGACGCGCGTCCGGCCGGCACGGTCAACCCGCGCCGGTACCAGGCGTAGCCGTGATAGCCGGGATGACCGTGAGCCATCCATCCATCAACATAGTCGGGCAGTCCAACGTCACCGTCGTGGCTCCCCGGCGGGGCGGTCATGTCGATCGTCTCCCAACCGCTATCGTCTATATTGGCGTCCGCCCAGTGTGGGTCATCGCCGGTACGAAATCGCCAGGAGCCATCGAGCAGAGAAGCCGCGGCGCGCAGCGCCGGCGGATCAGGGCGGCCGCCGCGCGCCAGGTCGGCGATGACGATGGCCAATGCCAACAGCGTGGCGATGACGATGCCGAGGATCAGTTTTCGTTGGGTTACCGCGATCGAGGTCGCTATTGTTCTAACCATATAAATCACTATGATACAGTTAGACTAACATAACCGTATAAAATATGACTATAGGGTTATACTGAGAGGCCACTATGGATAGCGGAAAGTACACATATCAGTTTGTCGCCGGAAACCTCGCGCTCGATTTCATCAACACGGTGGCCTATCGAGCGGATCCGGGAAAGAAGCAGGACCGTTTGCAAAGTAGTGAGGATGTGCAACGGTGGGCCAGTCAGGCTCATTTGCCGGATCGGACGGCAATCAGCTCCGGCCCGCTGACCAAGACGGCGCTGCGGCGTATCCGCGCCGTCCGCGAACAACTGTTTGCGGTTTTCAATGCAATCGCCGGCGATGACCCCATCCCGGCGGACACCCTGGCCCGGATTGGCAATGCGTTGCACGATTGTAGCGCCCGGCGACGTCTGTCCCTTGAAGGAACGGAGGTTCGCTGGATCTGGCGACCTGGCGCGCGGCGTACGGACTATCTGCTTTATCCCGTCCTTACCGCCGCAACCGATCTGCTCACCTCGGGTGCGCCGGGTTTGGTCCGTCAATGCGAAGACGCAGGCTGCGGCTGGCTGTTCCTGGACCGTTCCAACGCCGGCACCAGACGGTGGTGCAGCATGGCTGATTGCGGCAACCGAAATAAGGCCCGGAAATACTACCAGCGCGAGGCCGGCTGAGCGCCGATCCCGTAGGGCGTGCTAACCGCGCATCGTTTACTTTTCGCGACAGTCAGAAATCAACCGTGGCCGTTTAGGCATCAAGCGCCGGCTTATTCGGGGAACCAGGCGCAGCGTCTGTGGAAACAACTAGTTTGTTTGATGAATCATGGGCCGGAGGAACAGGTCTTATCAACAACAGACCTGCCACGTAGAACGCCAATGCGAAAAAGGACAGGTATCCGGTGGCCGGCGCAAACGCCGGAACTTCTATGGAAATACCTTGTAGCAAGGTTGAAGCGATCGCTCGCAACCAACTTTTGTTGGGAGTGTAGAGAGCGGATAAGAGTAAATGCTTGAACACGAATGCCGTGCCAAATACGACCACGATGCTTCTCAACAGACGTCGCGGATCGAAGGGTGAAAACTGATTGGTCCAAAGTGTCCAAAGAAAGAAGAATGAGAACATCCAGTGCAGGAGACCGCTCTCAGGCAGAACCGAATTAAATGCCTGAGCGGTGGCAAAGAAAAGGCATGACAGAGTCAGCAGGTGCGAGAGGTTGGTGACCATTGGTTGCTCGATGGCGAACCAGCGGCCGAGGTCGATCGCCCCGGCGCGCACAAAAAGCAATCCCAGGAGGATTGCCAGCAGCAGGGTTACTAATGGTGGCCCAATGAATACGAATTGTTTGGTTTGAGCATCTATTCGCAGGCCACCCAGCAATCCGGCGGTGAGCAGGATTGTCGGCAACCCGATGAAGTGCAACATGGCTAGATTTCTTTCCGCGTAGTTTTTCATTTGCGCGTGCGAAACAGCTTCAATGGATTGAGATCTTTCCAGCTGGTTTCAGTTCCTTGTTCGAGTTCCGCTTTCAATTCGGCCGGTGTGTGCATTTGCAGGTTTGGATCATCAAGCACCAGCTTGCCGTCGGGATCCAGCGTAATGGCCCGATCGACTGCCTTCAGCCCCTCGCTAAACAGTGCTCGATCATAATAGACGCGGCCCCAGCCCTCTCGATAGAAGGCATAGGCTATATAGAACTGTGTACGTGGATCTCTCTGCGCGGGATCAGCGGCGCCCAACTCTTCACGCGCCGCGCGAAATTGTTCGCGCCGGAAGAGCGTCAATCCGTTATTAAATCTTTCCTGATTTATTTCGTAGACCCCTGCGGCGACCTGGGTATTGGTCCCTATCTCCCTAAGAGAGCGTGGCTCGGTGGCATAAATCCAGACAATGAAGCCGGCGTAGACCAGCGTCCAAATGACGCCGACGATCTGGATGGACTTCTGCTGCATGTGACCGAAGAATTATAGCTATGAATCGCAGCGGCCAGAACTAAGGAACGCAGAGAGTAGTGGTACATCCTGGGTTCCTGATGGATCGCCGGTTAATTAGTTAATGGTTCGTTTGAGAGAATCTTGTCATTCACGCCACCGCTTTAGCGCGGCGAGTTGGCTGAAGGCTTCAATGCATTACGATCGGGCTGTGCATCGCACTCGCCGCGGATCGGGCGGAGGGTTGTGGCTAAGGCAGCTTCTTGACCTTGGTCACCTTGACGTTGCCGTTGGCCTGCTTGAAGACATATTGATTGCGATCCATTTTGCTCCGGTCGAGGATTGGCGTTTCCAGTCTTACCTCGATGATCTCGCCGGGCTGTAGCGGCTTGGGATCGCGGAAGCTGCTGCCGGTGACCGGGTTGCCCTGCTTGTCGAACCAGAGGTCGTCGACCCGCAGCCCGGCAATCGAGCCGGCCTCCATGTTCTTAACCTTGAAGGTGGTGATGAGCAATTTGCCCGTGTTCTTTGCCACCGGCTCAGTCATCTCGATCTTGGCGTCGCCGCGAATCGGCGGCGCCAGCTTCGTCTGCGTGGCAGATCTCGTCGCGGCAGATGGCGCTGCGGACTTTGTTGCGAACTGTTGCGCCGATGCGGCGCTACCGAACGAGAGTAGGGCGGTCAATGCCAGCAGCGAGTATCTGGTCACGGGGTGCGTCCTTTCTGAGGCGCGCGATTATAGGGAGTCACATCTGGCCATTCAAGTCCTCGGGTTCGAGATTCGACGAGCGGAGGAACTCGAGGCTGCCAACGCCGTCGCCCCACGGCCCGCGATCTCGGCGATGGTCTGGGTTTGGTCAGTAATAGAAGAATTTTGCGCGTGGGCTATGGTTTTCGCCGTCATGGCCCGCTCTACTTCTTCGCCTTCTCGGGCCCCTGTTTGGTTAGCTGATTTGTCTTTTCCAGGGTCACATCAAAATCTCCGGGAGATTCTAACGCATACAGGCTTATCACTCATGATCAGCATAACTGTCAATCCCTATCCGGGAATGCTGCAGCCAAGTCCGGGAATAAGCAGCCGAAAGACTGTTATAGTGGTGGGCGAGCCTTTTAATCGTGGATAGGAATATGCCGTTGCATTTGCTGTGGTTGTTGCAGCTGTCGGACAGCGCGCTGCCCATTGGCGCGCTGAACCATTCGTTTGGACTCGAGACGCTCGTAGCTGAAGAATCGCTTAGCGCTGAGGGGCTTGAAGCGTTTCTGCGCGACTATCTCCAGGAGCTTGCGGCGGTCGAGATTCTTTTCTGCGGCGCCGCGTATCGATTGGGAAGGACCAATCAGGACCCCTTTCCAATCCAACCCTGGCTCGATCTGAATGTGCAGTTCAGCGCCTATAAGCTTGCTCGCGAAAGCCGAGGTGCGAGCGCGACGCTGGGCCGGCGACTGCTGCAACTGGTTAAGGGACTGACTGAGGATCCAATTTTGGCAGCAGCGACCGCCGCCTCGCGAGAAACCGAAACCGACATTCATCATTGCGCCGCCTTTGGTCTGGCGGCCGCTGCCTTGGGAATAGAAGAGCAGCCGGCGCTGCTGGCTTACGGTCATCAATCGCTCGCCAATTTAATTTCCGCGTGCCAGCGTTTGCTGCCGCTGGGCCAGACGCAGGCGACGCGCCTGTTGTGGGAACTGAAGCCGCTGCTGGCCGAACTGGTGCGGCGCGCCCAGGAAAACGATTTTGACATCGATGATGCTGTCTGCTTCGCGCCGCTGGTTGAGATGGGCTCGATCCGTCATCCCAGGTTGTCTACGCGCCTTTTTATCAGTTGATTTGGTAGCTGAATCGGAGCCATCCATTTGAATACTTCGGCCATGACCTGCGAGCCCGCAACTTTCAATCCCGCCCAGGCGGCGCCTCGGGTTCATGGCAAATTACGCTTGCGCTTCGAAGCACGCGGAGAATGCCGCCGCACAATCCTGGCCGAGAGCGAGCAGCATTCGCCGCTGCGCATAGTCCGCGCGTTTCAGCTGGACGACGGCGGGTCGCTCGTGCACCTGCACAATTTGTCCGGGGGCGTTCTGGGCGGTGACCATCTGGACCTAACCGTCCAGGTGGGCGCGCACGCGATGGCCCAGGTGACTTCAACGGGCGCCACTCGAATCTATAGCAGCCGGAACCATGCAGAGCTCGCGCAGCAAACGCTTCATGTCATGGTAGAAGACAACGGCATTGTCGAGTATCTCCCCGATCAATTAATTCCTTTTGGCGGCTCGCGCTATTGTCAGGAAACACGATTCGAGCTCGGCGCAAACGCGGGTCTGTTCTGGTGGGAGACCGTCGCCCCGGGCCGCGAGGCACGCAACGAAGTGTTCGCGTATGATCTGCTGCAACTCAAGACCCGGATTAGCGCATTGGGCCAACCAATCGCGGTCGAGAACATGCGCATCGAGCCGGCCATGCAATCGATGTGCTCGCTTGCCAGGTTGAGCAGTTACCAGTATTTTTCCACCTTCTATATTTGCCGCACCGGCGTCGAGAGTTCTCGCTGGCTCGAGCTGGAAACGCTTTTAGGTACGTTGGCCGAGCAGTTGTCACAGCCCTCAAGAACAGTTTGGGGGATCAGTTCGCTGCGTAAGCATGGGGTGGTCGTGCGAGCCCTGAGCGTCAGTGGCAGGGAGCTAACCGAGAGGTTGCCGGACTTTTGGCGCGTGGCCAAACTGTTTCTTTACGATCGCGAGATAGTGTTGCCGCGGAAGGTTTACTGACTCGACTGGAGCGCAACCGTCCCGGTTGCCCTGACTGGAAAGAGGCAAACGAGGACGCTTGCGCTCCAGTCAAAACCATCGCCGATTTCACATTGGGTTTAGCGTTTTATTGGTAAGTCGCCAGCCAGGCAGACAAAATCATGCATCTAACGCCGCGCGAACAGGAGAAGTTGCTCATCTTCGTGGCTGCTGAAGTCGCGCGCCGGCGGCGGGAGCGCGGATTGAAACTCAATCATCCCGAAGCCGTGGCCATCATCTCGGCGGAAATACTGGAGGCCGCTCGCGACGGGAAGTCGGTCGCACAGATCATGACTTTTGGGGCGACGATCCTGAAACGCGCAGACGTAATGGACGGGGTCGCGGAAATGATTCACGACGTCCAGGTCGAAGCCACATTTCCCGACGGTACCAAGCTGGTCACCGTTCACGATCCAATCAAGTAAGAAACTTGTCAGAACCGCCTGCGGTAGCGGGCGGGCCAATGAGTTGGATCGCTTGTAATATCGGGATCGGCCCGCCCGCTACCGCAGTCGGTCTGACTGTCGTGCTCGGAAGATTTCAAGATCATGCACCCAGGCGAATACTTCATCGAAACCGGAGACATCGAAGCGAATGCGGGTCGTCGAGTAGTTACCGTGGTGGTGAAGAGCTCTGGCGATCGTCCCATCCAGGTAGGCAGTCACTATCACTTTTTTGAAGTCAATCGCGCACTCACCTTTGAGCGGACGATGGCCCGGGGCATGAGACTGAACATTCCCGCCGGCACCGCCGTGCGCTTTGAACCAGGAGAAGAGAAAGAAGTTACGCTGGTTGACTTCGGTGGTGCTCGCCGAATATTTGGCCATCACGGATTGATCGATGGCGCGCTTGATGATGGGAGCCGCACGGAGAAATGAACTCGGTAGTCCTGCTGCGAATTCGGTGTAGTGAAAACGCGGCTCAGCCGCGCTCCAGTGCGGAAAGGCTCACCTTTCCGAGAAGTCTGTTTGAAATATTTTGAGGCTACGCCTCGACCTGCAGGCATAGCCTGCACAACACTTAAAAGGCGTCTGCCAGTAAGGCGAGCCTTACCGCACTGGAGAGCGGCAAGCCGGGAACGCGGACGCCCTCGTCCGCATGGTTCGTGAAACTTAAAAGGCGTCTGCCGGTAAGGCGAGCCTTACCGCACTGGAGAGCGGCAAGCCGGGAATGCGGACGCCCTCGTCCGCATGGTTCGTGAAACTTAAAAGGCGTCTGCCGGTAAGGCAAGCCTTACCGCACTGGAGAGCGGCAAGCCGGGAACGCGGACGCCCTCGTCCGCATGGTTCGTGAAA
>Ga0126383_10001452_pt1 | contig 14757 bp, 23 predicted proteins | sample PanSoiMetPlot_35_FD_96882 | JGI IMG/M metagenome (GOLD analysis project Ga0126383, IMG submission 96882) | Tropical forest soil microbial communities from Panama - MetaG Plot_35 | ecosystem: Environmental > Terrestrial > Soil > Tropical forest > Bulk soil | place: Panama | collected 2016-02-17
CGCGTCCACGGCCTCGATCATTCGCTCCCGCCTATTCATGCGATCACCTCTCAGCCACGCGGGCGCGTGGGAACGTCACGATCAGCAACTCCGGGCGCCGCGGCGGCCGCTCGTCGTACGCTGGCAGCCAGTACAGCGTCAGCCGGACTTCTGGTCCGTCGTCCCCGTAGAACTTCAGCCCGTAGCGCAGCACAAACGGCCCGGCGCACACTTGCCAGCCGCGCGTGTACACCTTCCGTCCCCCGCGCTGGCACCAGTTCCGCTTAATCGTCCACACGGCCGCCCACCCTCACCTGGCCGGCGGCCGCGGCGGCCTGGCGTAGATCAGATCCACCCAACGCGTCACGTCGGCGCCGCCGTCCAGCGTCACCGCGGCCAACGGCACGCGCGCGTTACTTGGCGTGGCAACGCTGCGGATCGTCCCTTCCTGCCCCGTGATCGTGTCGAACACACGATCGCCTGGCGCCAGCGGCCCGGCGCCAGCGCGCGCCGCCGCCGGGCTGACGGCCGCCGCGCTGTCGTCCGCAGCGCGGCGCGCCAGCCGCGCGTCCGCGATCCGCGTCAGCCGCGTGCGATGCGTGTCCGTCATCGGCGCCTCACGATCGCGTCCATCGCCAGCCGATACACGATCGCCGCGTCTTGCGCGTTCAGGTGGACCACTTCCTGATCCGTCACGACCGCGTTGATTAGCGCCGCTTCGATCCCGTCCAGCGCGGCGCGCTCGCCGGGGAGCAAACACGTCACCATCGCCGGCGATCGGCCGGGCGCCAACTCGATCGCCAGCTTCGCCACGTTGCCGATGCCGTCCGCGATGCCTTCCACCGCGCGCAACATCGCGGCCAGCTCCTCGCTACGCAGCGACTCGATCGCGTCTTCGATCCGTTCTTCCGTCGTTCTGTCCATGCGGTTACTCATAAGCGGCACCTCGCCACCAGGCGCCCACGCGATGCTGTGCGGCGGCGGCGCGCGCCAGCTCCAGCGGAATGCGGGCGCGCTCGGCCTTATCGCGCGTGATCCCTTTCACAAAACGGCCGTGCGGCCGCAAGACGGGCGCCCCGCCCCAAAAGTAGAACGGCCCGACGTGCCATGACGGCGGCCCGTACTGTTGCAGGAAATGCACGCGCGCCCCGGCGACGTTTTCCAGTAGGAAATCCGCGCCGCACTCGCGGCCGATGCGGAACGCATGGTGGACCAGCTCCATACCGCCCAGCGGATCGGGTTGCCGATGCTTGGCGTAGTTCCACGCTTGGGAAAACTCCGTGCAGGGCGGGGACGCGACGACCAGCGCGACACGCCCACGCCAGCGCGTCCCGTCGATCGTCGCGATGTCCTGCTGAACGAATAGCGCGCCCGTGGGGAACCGTTTCGGGCGCGCAATGTCGAACCCGATCACGCGGTAGCCTTCCGCCAGTAGCCCAGCCGTCCAGCCACCCAGCCCGCAGCACAGATCGATCGCGATCGGGCTCGCCATGTTCACGGCCGCTACTGCGCAGCTCCCGCCGGCTGCGCTTTACGCGCCGCGCGCGACTCCGACGCGATCCGCTCCGTTTCCGCGCGCGCCGCCTCCAGTGTTTGCAGCTCCAGATCCGCGCCGCGGATCAGCCGCTCGTTTTCGGCGCGCAGCGATTCGATCGTCTTCGTCATCGCGTCCCACTCCGCGACACCGAAGACCGCGTACCCCGTGTCCGCGCACAACTCGCGCGCGGCCGTCAGCCGCGCCGCGTCCGCCTGGCGCACGGCGCGCGTGACGTCGCGCGACAACTTCACGGCGCGCCGCTGAAGGTTGCGCGACCGCGTCAGGATCTGCACTTCGCGCTTGCGTTCGACGTCGGCCGCGAACGGTTTCGCCTTGGGTGCTTTCGTCTTCGCTCGTTTTGTCGCCATTGCAGGATGGCTCCCTGTGTCCGCGGCGCCCTATGCGCGCGCGGGGTCTTCGTCGCGCAGCTCGGGGAAGCGCGCCGCGATGCGCTCGATCAGCGCGACCGCGTCCGCCACCGTGCGCGGGAACAACACGAAATCCGCACGCGGCCGAAAGAGGCCCGTGCTCGAATCGATCAGCGGCAGCAAACAGTAATCGTGGATATTGATCATCTGGCGCCTGCCGGGGTTATCCGTCTCACCGCAGACACGGCAGCGCAACCAATCGTTCACCATGACCGGGCCGCTGGAGCCTTCCGCCACGATCGGCGCCGCGCCCGCGCTCGCGGGCAGATGGATCGTCCGCCACTCGCGGACCCACGCCTGGACCAGCGCCCGCGTAGCGCCGCCCTCGATCGCCATCCGCAGCAACATGAACCGATGCGCGTCTTCCGTGCAGAGGTTCAATTCCTGCGCAACGCCGATGTTTATTTCGTGGGACGCCAGCGCGGCGAAGACGCGATCACAGCCGGCGAGTAGCGCCAGCCGGTTTTCCACGACGTTGCGCGACTGGCCCACGCGCGCGGCGACACCATCGGTTCCGCCCTCGGGGTATCGCTCCATGAGTTGCGCGTACCAAATCGCCTGATCCGTGACGCTGAGATCTTCGCGTTTGGTGTTTTCCGCGTCTTGGACCCAGTCCAGCGCCGTGGACTCCGCGCTGAACACGAAGCACGGGACCGTCACCAGGCCAGCGCGCCGCGCCGCGATCGAGCGACGATGGCCGGCGATCACGCGCGCGCGCTCGCCGACCATGACGACGACCAGCACGGACCAGAATCCCGTGGCGCGAATCGACGCCACCAATTCGTCCATCTTCTGATCGTCCATCGTGGTTCGCGATGGCAACTCAGGCGCGTCGATCAGGGCCAGCGGGATCTGGCGCAGCTCGGGGGACGCGGGCGCGCCGCTCACCGGCCGACCAGCCGCGGCACGCCGATGTTCATCGGCGGAATGTGCGCGTGCTGCGCGTCCGACGCGTCGAACGGCCGAATCCGCGCCGCGTGCGCGCCGATCGCTTCGACCGTCAGCGAGTCTTCAGGCGTCCAGCCCAGCGCGGCCGCCATCGCCTTCGGAATGCAGATGTAATAGGCGTTCCCGCGCAGACACAGCTTGCGAACGGCCTTCGACGCGCGTACGTCGTCCGGCATGGCTCAGACCCTCCCGCCCCCGGTTACGCTCCGTACGGCGTGTACACCGCCGCAACCGCGTCCGCCTTTTTCTTCCTGAAGGCAGAAAGATCGGAAGGCAAACGGAGTACAGGAGTTAGGTGCTGCGGATCTGCGGGGGATCGTACGAAGGGCGGCGCGACGTTGCGACCGCACATACATTATCAGACCCACCCGTAAACTCTAGAGTTTCCACCCCTTCCGTGTCAACTCGCCCGTTCAACCCCGGCCGGTTTCGCTGGTGTCTGCGGTTTCGCTTTCGCGTGTGGAAATCTTGCGGATCGCGTGTGGAACGTACTACCCTCCACGCTTTAGAAACGGCCGACCTGGCCGGCGGAAGGCCCAAAGGGGCGGGTTTCCGCTCTGCCTGCACAGGTTTTCAACAGTCCCTTGTGGAAAACTCTGCCACGCCCTCACCCGGCTGGCGCAGGCGAAAGGAAAACCCCCGATGGCGATCAAGGTGAAAGACGCCGCCACCGTCGCGGCGAAGTGGAAGACGCGCGCCGGCAACGCTCAGCAGGACTACGTCAACGGCGCCAGCGCCGCCGGCCCGGCGATGGAAGCGGCCGCGCTGGCGTCCGAAGACGTCTACAAGGCCGCCGTGACGCAGGCCGCGAACAGCGGCGCGTACGGCAAGGGCGTCCGCGGCAGCGGCGCGAAGTACGCGAAGAACGTGGCCGCCGTGGGCGGCACGCGCTTCCAGCAGGGCGTGAGCAACGGACAGGAGGCGATGGCCGCCGGCATCGCCCCCGTGCTGTCCACGATCAGCAGCTTGACGCTGCCCCCGCGTGGCGTGAAGGGGACCAATCAGGAACGGTCCAACATCGTCGCGACGGCGCTGCGCAAGGCCAAGGTGGGCGTGTAGCCCGCCGCGTGAAGGACACACAGCACCATGCGCACCATCCTCCCTCGCTTCGTCGCTGCTCTCGCCGCGGGCGTGCTCGGGGACCGTTTCAACGGTCCCGCGCTCGACACCGTCACGTACACCGGGACCGCGATCGGCGCGTCCCTCGTCGCCGGCACCATCGCGACGGGTGACAGCTTCCAGATCCGCAACACGAACGGCGGTTCGCCCGCCTGGCTGTTGCAGGCGTGGTCCGATCACCAGGTCGCCGGGATCGTCCGCATCCGTTCCCCGAAGTTCCACGACAACGTGGACGGCATCCGCTGGCGCGCCCAGATCGGCGTGTTGGACCCCCAGATCCCGTGGGGCGCGGCGCAGATCCTCTACCCGCAAGACGTGCTCACGGGTGAGCTGAGCGGCAGCGCCGTCGCGGGTGACATCGAATCCGTGGTCATGCAGATCTATTACCCGGATCTCATGGGCAGCGCGGCGCGCCTTCAGACGTGGGACTTCGTCAAGGGCAAGATGAAGAACCTTATCGGGCAGCGCATCGCGATGACGATCGGGTCCACGACGGGCTACAACGGCGCCCGCGCGATCAACGCGGACACCGATCTGCTGAAGGCCAACACCGATTACGCGTATCTCGGCGCCACCAGCGACGTGGAAACAGCCGCGATCACGCTGAAGGGACCGGACACGGGCAATTACCGCGTGGCCGTCCCCGGCGAAAACGGCCTGGTTCACCACACCAACTACTGGTTCAAGCGGCTGTCCATCGCGACCGGGTTCCCGCTGATCCCGATCATCAACAGCGCGAACAAGGGCGGCACGCAGATCGAAGTAGTGGGCGACGAGAACGGCGGCACGGCCAACGTGACGCTGTGGCTCGCGGAGCTGGGCAACTAGCGCGCTCGGCGCCGCCGCTGCGCGCACAGCCGCGGCGGCGCCTGGTGCGTTCCCTCGAGGTACGCCGGCTGTGCGCTTCAGATAGGGGGACATCAGCATGAAGACAGAGAAAGCGCAACCGTGGGCGCCGGGCGATCCCTGCCCCGCGTGCGGCGATGAACTCCAGCCGTACCGCACGGCCACGGACGCGGAGTACGGGAAGGCGTTCGATCGTGAGCAGCCGGGATCGCTGCCCACGCGCGTGGACTCCGCATCGCCGGCCCAGGCCGCGGAACTCGGCGCGCTGCACGTCTGCCGCGGCTGCGGCTACCAGGCGCGCGTGGCGCCGGCCGACGACAGCACGGCGGACGCGCCCGCGAAGGGCAAGACGTCGAAGCGCGCGACCGCGAGCAACGGCGAGTAGTCAACGGCGCGGCGATGGTTGAACGGATTTTGCCCGCCCTGCCCACGCAGGGGCAAACCGACAGCGGCATCGTCGCGCCGTTTCAATTTGCGGTCACGGGTGAAGACTCGATCCGCTGGCGCGTCTACAGCACCGAAGATCAGACCGTCTCCGCGTCACAAGCCCAGCTCACGCTGCGCATGATGCGGAGCGACGGCACGATCCAAGTGACCGTCTACGATGCGGCCGTTCCCAACCCGGCGACCCCGTTTGAGCAGATCATCGCGCTGGGCGCGGGCGCCGTCATGAACGTGGCCGTGCGCTACACGCCACTGGCCTATCAGGTCGGCTGCACGTATACGACCGTGCAGATCGTTCGCGGGTTGCCTGGCGGCGCCGTCGTCAACCTCGGCCAGATCCTCGGTGACTACATTTCGCAGGGGCGATCGATCGCGTGGCCCGGCTCCCCCATTCAGCCTTGGTGGCGGCATTCCGGTTGCTATCGGCAGTACAAGATCGCCGGCCCAACGCTGGGCGGGGGCGGTGACCAGCCGTTCACGTTTCCGTTCGCGTTCCGTCCGATCTGGATCAAGATTTCCTATACCGCGTCGGCCGTCGCGGGGAACCGCTTCGTGCGGCCGATCTTCACGAAGACAGCGGCCGCTGGCGATTTCATCGCGCGCTGCCCCGTGCTCACGACGATCACCGCAGGGATAACCGTGTCGATGGAATGGGGCCGCGGCAACGGCGTAATCCAGAACGCGACCGGGTTGTGGTTCGCCGGCCCGATGCCGGACGACATCTTGATCCCGCCCAGCGGCCACATCCAAGTGGACGCGCAGGGCGCAGACCCGAACGACACGTCACAGGGGATCTTCATCTGGGGCGAAGAACTCCTGATGCCTGGCTTTACCGATAACTGAAGACCGCGAGGCACCAATGGACCCGACTACTGACGATTACGCCGCGCTGCCGCTGACGCTGGGGGCGGGCGCGCTGTACCTCACGGGCGAAGACAACCTGAAGATCACGACGTTCGGCGCGCTCGCGGGCGCCGTGCTCGCGATCGAAGGCCGGATCGTCACGCCCGAAGGGTGTCTGACGCCGATCGCGGAACGCCATGTGCCGAACAGCAACCGTACCGCGGCGACGTCGTTCATTCCGCTGCGCGAAGGGTGGCTGACGAACCTGCAATTGCGCGAGACAGCCGGCGGCGCGATCCGTGGCTGTATCTTCGTGCTGGTCGAAATCATCCGCGGCACGGCCGCGCAGGGGCAAACACTCGGGACGCTGCTGTCCGACTACGTCACCACCAACAATCGCCTGACGTGGCCCGGCTCGCGGATCCTGGCATCGGTGTCCGACGTCGGCCGCATCCGCACGATCGTGGGCACCAATCCCGCCGCGGGCGTGGAGATCAGCGAAACCGTTCCGGCTGCGGCGCGATGGAAGTTGCGCACGTTCGGATTCACGCTGGTGACGTCGGCCGTCGTGGCGAACCGTACGCCCGTGCTGACGATTGACGACGGCGCCAACATCATCTGGGAAACCGGCAACAACGTCGCGCAGACGGCGACTCAGACGGCGAAGTACCGCGCTGGCATCGGTGTCCCGCTGACGACGATCGGCGCGCTGACGTATCAACTCCCGCTGCCGTCAGATCTCCCGCTGCTGGCCGGCTACCGCATCCGCACAGTTACCGGCCTGATCGACGTGGGCGACGACTACGCCGCGCCGATCTACGAAGTCGAAGAATGGATCGAACCGTAACCCGTTTCTGAATGGAGCCTGCAATGTTCAAGCTGGGGAAATTGGGACCGTACGTGCTGCGCGCCGCCCTCGCGATTCCGCAAGCCGTGATCGCCGCCGAACAGGCCAGCGAAGTGCTGCACACACCGGGCGCCGACAAGCGCGCCGCCGTCGTCAACGTCGGCCGCGCGGAGCTGGCGGCCGCGGACACGATCGCGGGGAAGGAAATCGCCAGCGATGCGGACGTCGTCGCGGCGATCGGCGCGATCTCGGACTCGATCGTGGCGCTGCACAACATCGTCGCGAAGAAAGCGGCCGCGCCGCCGGCCGCGTGACGTGCCCGGCCTGGCGCCTTTCGATCCGGCTGCGGCGCTGGCGGTGTTGCTGCTCTATGCGCCACCGTCGCCGGCGAACCTCGCGCGCGCGCTGACCGAACATCCGGCGACGTTCATGGGCGCCGGCATCATCGGCCACAGTGGCGACGTGATCCAGTTACCGGATGGGCGCCAGTACGATTGCATCGTGAACGTAGGCGGGCCACTCGCGACGCGGCGCTGGCAGTGCAGCTACATCGATCCGAACGTACCCGGGACGCCGCCGGACCCGTTCGCGCTCGAACAGGGGCCGCTCGCCTACGTGAACGAAGACACGCCGATCGGGCTGCCCACGGGGCCAAGCATGGAGGACATCGTGACGGGCCAGCTCGCGGAGCTGGGCGGCACGGATGCGGCGCTGGACAACGTCGCCACGACGGTGCAGGCGTTCAACGGCGCTGACGCGCTGGACGGCGCCACGGGCGCGTACCTCGATCCGGCGAAGACCGCCCATGAGGAAATCCGCGGCGCGATCGATGCCGACGATCCGCGATCCGTGATCGACGCGACCAACAGCCACGACGGCGAGATCGACCAGGCGCGCGGGGACTACGTCGAAGACCCGCCACCCGACACGGCAGAACCCGATCCCGGCGATCCGCCCGATCAGGGGCCGCCGCCCGATAATCCGCCGCCGGCCGCATAGGGGGAACGATGGACGAAGATCTCGGCGTGCGCTACATGAAGTTCCGCGATCAGCCGGAGTATCAGCAGGACGGCTCCACCGTGCCGACGCGGATCTATTCGTTCTACCTCGGCACGCATGGGCCGTTCACGCTGAAAGTGCCGCTGGCGACGTGGACGGGGAACGAAATCGCGCCGTACGTCGATACGCTGCGCGCCCATCTGCGCAACCTGCCGCGGTAACCCATGACGCCGCGCCGCACCACTGCCCCGCCGTGGTTCCACCTGACCGTCGCTGTGACGATCGCGATCGTACTGCGCGCGTGGGCAGTCGCGCACGGCGCCGGGGACGCCGCGCCGGGCGACGGTCACCAGGTCTCGTACGCCTTCCTCGGGTTCCTGATCGCGATCGGGGAACTCATCTGGAAAGGGCTGGAGGCCGCCGGCCGCGTCACGCTGGAAATCCTCCAGTGGACCGTCGCCAACCTGTCGCTTGTCGTCGCGAAGATCCGCAACGGCCTGTCTGCGCTCGGCTCGGGGCTACTGCAAGGGCTGACGCGCGTGTGGAACTTCACGCGCGCGATTTACGACGACGTCCTAAAGCCCGCGTGGGGGAAATTCTGGGGCTGGTTCGACAAGTTCACGGCCTGGCTAGACCGCACGTTCCGTCCCGTGCTGACGTGGCTGGAGCGTTTGCGGGACAACCTAGTGTCGTTCTGGCGGACCTACGTGCGTCCGTGGCTCGATCTGATCGACGTCACGCGGCGCGCGCTGCGCGTGCTGTCGTCGCTGGGGCTGACGTGGGCGCGCGCGCTGGACGCGCGGCTCGGGGCGATCGAAGACGCGATCGAACGGCCGTTCCGGTTCGTGCTCGCGCAACTCAATCTGGTGATCGACGCGGTCAACCGGATCATGACGCTGGACGGCCTGATCCAGCGGCTGGCGCTGATCGGGTCACTGGCGCGGGACTATGAGTACGCGTGGCGGGCCATCGCCAACCCGTGGCGCGCGAACTTCGATCCCAACTCCACCGGGCCGCTGAACGACCAGATCAAACCGCGCACGGCGGCGCAGATCGCGAGCGACTACGGCGCGTACGTGAAGGCCGGCGGGGGCGCGCGCGCGACGATGTACGGCGACATCGCCGCGGCCGTGCGCAAGGATTTCGGCGGTGTGTAGCGCGCTACCGGCCCAGGCCGCGCCCCCACTCAGCGCGGTTGCCGCTGTCCAGCGCGTCCGCGATGCGCTCCAGCGCGCGGCGCGTGCGCGCGACGTTGCGAAAGAACAGCCACACCAGCACAGGCATCGCGAGCGACAGAAAGAACAGCGCGAGAACGGAGAACGGCAACAGCAGCACACCGACGCTTCCAAGGGCGTGTCCGAACGTCTCCATATGCAGGCACCTCGTACCACCGCAGTCTAACGCACATGCCGGATACCCCGCCTGACATCGTCGTTTCCGCCGTCGATTGGTCCGACGTCGGCTATCAGGTCTTCAACGGGTTTATGAAACGCCTGTTGGAAGCCAAGCCCGGCGAAATCGTGCCCGGCACGCTCGCGGAGGGCGCGGCCGCGGGCAAACATGCCGCGTTCGAGATGATGGTCTTTCTGGCCGCCAAGCTGGGCGCCGGGTTGCACGCGGTAGAGGAACCGTTTCTGCCCGTGATCGCCGCCTTCGTGGCGCCCATCCTCGCGGGATTGTTCGGCGCCGAAGTGGATGAAGGCGCGTTGCGGAAGACGCTGGACAGCGGCGCCGCACAGGCCGCCGGCCGCGCGATCGTGCAAGGGTTTCTGAAGGCGGCCACGGGCGACGACAGCGGCGAGATCCAGCCGTCCACGGCGGGGTCCGAACGCGTGGCGGCCGCGGCCGTCAGCGCCGCGCTCGAAAGCACGTTCAACGCGATCGTGCCTGAGTTGCTGTCTGACCTGGTCCCGTTCGAGGTCGGCCACTTCACCGCGTTTACCGAACTCCCCGAAGAAATCATACGCACGCTGGGCGTGTCGCGCCTGGTGCGGCGCGCGTTGCAACCGTTCATCAACGCGACGTGTACCACGCCGGCAACGTGGGCACTCAACAAGAAATACCGCCCCGCGCTGCTGGGCGCGTCCACGCTCGCGCGCCTGATCGCGCGTAACCCTGACGACCGCGAGAAATGGACCGAAGATCTGCGGCGAGACGGCTACAGCGAAGACCGGATCGCCGCGCTGCTGAACGAACAGCGGCATTTCTTCAGCCCGTCCGACGTCCGCACATTCGTGTACCGCAACTACTGGACGCAGGATCACGGGCTGCAACATCTGCGCGATCAGGGCTATGACGAACAGACGGCCACCGATGCGCTGCGCCTGGAGGGACTGAAGCGCATCGACGAATTGGAAACGCAGGAATCTAACGCGATCATCGGCGCCTACGTGGCCGGCGACATCGACCGCGGCACCATGATCGGGATGCTGAACGCGTCCGTGTCGATCCCGGTGGAACGCACGCTGCTGACCGAACGCGCCGACGTGCAGCGCGCCGCCAACGTGAAGCGGCTATCGCTCGGCCAAATGGCGGAGATGGTCAAATCGGGCGTCCTGTCGCTGGCCGACTACCGCGGCCGCGCCGCGGAACTCGGCTACCCCATCGGGGACGTGGACGCGCTGGATCTGCAACTCCGCGCGGACATGGACAAAGCCAAAACGATCGCGCAGCATCGCGCGGAGTTGGCGGCCGAACGGGCCGCGGCCGCCGCGCAGCGCGCCGCGGAGAAAGCGGCGAAGCTACTGCAAGTGCAGGCGGCCGCGGCGCTGGCGAAGCGCGGCACGGAGGCCCAACTACAGGACGCGGCGATCCGCGGGTTGATCCCGCTCGCGCGTGTCGAGGAAGTGTACAGCGCGAAGTACGACCCCGACACCGTGACGATCCTGATGGACGACCTGGCGGCAAAACGACAAGACTACGTCGCACGCCAGCAGGCGGCCGCGGATGCCGTGAAGCGCGCGGCCGTCCGTCACATCGACGTCGGCGCGCTCGAACAGGCCGTCATGGACGGCGTGATCTCGCTGGACGAATTCCGCGGCCGTCTCGCGGATCTGAAGTTCGACGCCGCGGACGCGGACGTGCTGGTGTCCACGCTGGGCGCCAAGCTGGACGCGCAAGCGGCCGCGAAGGCCCAGCGCGATGAAGCGGCCGCGGCCGCCAAAGTCAAGCACATCGATCTAGGCCGGTTTGAACTGCTGGTGCGGCGCGGCCACCGCACGATGGCCGATTACGCCGCGTTCCTGTCGTCGCTCGGCTATGACGCCGGGTCCGTGGCCGCGATGGTGGACTTGCTCCAGACTACGATCGATGCGGACGCGCGCGCCGCGCAGCTCCGCGCCGACGCGGCGAAGAAAGCGGCCACGAAGGGGCTGACGCTTGAACAGGTCCGCCGCGCGATCATCATCGGCGCGCGCGACATCGCGACGTTTACCCCGTGGCTGCTGGCCGCCGGCTACACCACCGACGACGCGCTGGTGCTGCTGGCGGAACTTCAGGCCGACGTCGATGAGGCCACAGCCGCGCGCGCGCGCCGCGCTGCGGCGGATCGCGCCGTGCAGGCGGGCCGCGCTCCACTCTCCGACGTGCGGCGCGCGGCGCGGCTGGGCCTCATCCCTGTGGACGTGTATTTCGCCCGGCTGAAGGCGGACGGCTACACGGCGGACGACATCGCGATCGAATCCGATCTCCTGACGACGGAGATCAAACAGGCCCACGCGCTGGACGCGCAAGTGGCGGCCGCGGATGCCGCGGCGGCGCGCAAGGGGCTGACGCTCGGCCAGATGTCCGCGGCCGTGCTGGCCGGCGAAGCGCCGCTAGCGTCCTACAACGCGCTGGCGCTGTCGCTCGGGTTCAGCCCTGACGATGCGAACACCCTGACGGCCACGCTGCAAGACAAGCTGGACGCCACGGCCGCGGCGCGCGCGCGACAACAGCAGCTCGCCGCGGAGGGCGCCGATCGCGAAGCCTCGCGCGCCGACATGGAGAAAGCCGTTAAGCAAAAGCTGAAGACGCTGGACGACTACCGCGCCTGGCTGGCGGACAACGGGTACGCGGACGATGATGCGGCGCTGCTGACGTCAGAGCTGGCAATTACGCTCGGCCTGGACCCCAGCACCGACACTGGACCGACACAAGGGTGACGCGATGCGACTGGACATGGTGATCACGTTCGGGAACGTCTTGCAGATGGGCCTCACGTTGCTGGCCGTCGTCGCTGCCTACTACGGACTGCGCGAACGCATGATCGCTATCGAAACCCGGCTGGCGCCGCTGTGGCAGGAATACACCGATCGGCGGACGACGGTGCGGCGCGCGGAGGACCGCGACTGATGCCCAACGGCCCGATCCCGGTCGTCCGCGTCAAGCTGGGCGTGCAGTTCACGACGATCGCGCCGGCCGGGTTCGCCATCCTCGGCGCGCTGCACACGGCGGCGCGGATGCTGCTCTGCGACCTCACGATCACGTCCGCGTGCGACGGCGCGCACAGCGGCCCGGACGATCCGCACCACCGCGGCGAAGCGTACGACGTGCGCACGCGGGGCTTGGCGCCGGTTGTTCAGGATGCGCTACTGGCGACCGTGATCGCGCTGCTCAGGGAACCCGGAGAACCGCCGGCCGCGCGTGCGGGGGCGATCCCGCGCAGTCTGGAAACCGCGCGATTCTTCGCGTTCATCGAAGACGCCGGCACCGATAACGAACATCTGCACGTCCAGCGGCGCCGCGGGACCGTCTACCCGTAATCCACCTGTTGACGCGCGCCGCCAGAACCACGGCGAGAAAACTCGCCGCCATGCTGACCACGAACGACACGAGACACTCAAGTGCGAGGGTGCGCACGGTACCACTGCTGCAACCGCGCCCGCCGCAGGGCCGTGCATCGCTCAGAGCACAGCTTGCGCTGCCCCGGCTTCAGACGGGTCCAACAGACCACACAGAACCGTTCATGGCGGTTTCGGCCTGGTGACGGCGGCGCGGCTAGCGCCTTCGCTCCCGTTTCGCCTTCCGGCAGTAGTTCATCAGCCATTGCGTCAGACCGCATTAGCGCCCCGCTGGCGCGTTAAATCTTCAGCCTATCCAACCCTACCCGCGTCAGCCGGCGCGCCCCAACGGCGCCAGCGGAGGGATACCAGCCAGCCGTATAGGTGGCGGCCGCGGTCACCCGCAGCTCCATTCCCCCGTCCAGCGCAGCCGCGTGGAGCCGGGCTAGCGCCTCCCCTTCGGCCGCCACGGCATCGTCCACCCCGCTGGCGATCGTCAGCTCGGCCGTCACTCTCACCAGGCGGATCGGTTCCCCGTCAACGATTCCGACGTCCCCTGCCAGCAAGTGATCCCGGCATACAAGCCGTCTCGAACACGTCTCACGGTCGATTCTGACCGCGATAGCGATCCCAGGACAGGGAAGGTTGGACGCGATTTCTGATGGCTCTGAGCAGTGAACCACTGGAGAGATCCCGAAGGCCGGCCGGCGGCTACCTGGCACGGCGGCGCACTCGTTTCGCGTTCACTTTTTCCGGGCAGCTCGAGGAAACTTCAGGAACGTAGCGGATGGACCTCTGGCCGCTACTACTTGCCTGGCTGGCGTGGGGCGCGTCGCAGATCGATCGCGAAAGGGCCGCCCCTATATCTTGCGGTTGAAGCGCGGCCACCGGGGCTGTTACCGTGGCGCTATGGCTGATGTGGTCTTGTTTACTCAGGCTCGCGTCGAGTGTTTCAACGACCCCGACACCAACGTCACGTCCATCGTGATCCACGACGGGCTGACGCAGCGCGATTACCGCTACGACGTCCCCGATCACCTGGTCCCGACGCTTGCGGACGCGACTGCCTCCGCGATCGACGCCCGCCCGGACCTCTACCCCGTCACCAGCACGCGCGCCACGGGCCGCGGCGGCCGCCGCGACGGCGCGTAATCGCGAGGCCTGGCGCCGCTCGCGCAGCGCGCGCGCCCGTGTCCGCAGACAGAGATCCATAGACGCCAGCGCCGCGACCAGCGCGCGCCAGTAGCCGCGGCAGTAGATCGCGTACTCCGTGCGCGTCATGCCGCGGTCCCCGTCTTCATGCGGCGGGACCGTTGACAGGTGACGTACCACCGCCAGCAACTCCGTTACTGCTGTTGGCCGCTTCGTACAGGTAGACGGGGATGCCGGCGGCCGCGAAGACGCTGACCATATCCGGCTCGATCGTGCGCGCGATGACGCCGAATCGTGGCGCTGGTTCATCGGGGTGCGCTTTCTGATACAGGTGGCCGTAGGTCTGGAGTTGTCCAAGGGCGGCATGGTTGGCGCGTTCCTTCACCTCGAAAATGAACGGTTGCGCGCCCCGCTTCAGTAGCATGTCGATCCGCATCTGACTGTTGCGGACGGTCTGACGTTGCACACCGGGCAAGTGATCCGGGTTGGGCGCCTGGCCCGTCCCCACGCGAACCGAAAAACTGAACGTGTCGAACTCTGTAATGTGGTGCTGCAAGAACTCCACAATCAGGCCGTCTTCACGCGCGGATCGCTCGGGAAAGTGCATCCCGACGAACGCCCGCATCAGTTCTTCTCGGCTGTACTGGTATTCGTCCGCCATCGGTGTTCGTCCTACAGGGCGTTAGTTGGGCGCCATCGGCCCGCGCGCCAACTCGATCGGCGCGCGCTGTTCGGCGCGGTCACGCGCGCGACGGTTCGCGCGGCTGTTCGCCACCAGCGTGGCGACCTGGATCATGTCCGGCGGATCGCCCCCGCCGTCTATGTGCGCGATCGCCACCTCGCGGAAATCGCTGA
>Ga0126383_10001454_pt1 | contig 14746 bp, 17 predicted proteins | sample PanSoiMetPlot_35_FD_96882 | JGI IMG/M metagenome (GOLD analysis project Ga0126383, IMG submission 96882) | Tropical forest soil microbial communities from Panama - MetaG Plot_35 | ecosystem: Environmental > Terrestrial > Soil > Tropical forest > Bulk soil | place: Panama | collected 2016-02-17
CGCAGCCGTCGCAAACGCCCCGTACTTTCCGGCATTGGTGGCGAGTTCGTGGATGGCGAGCCCGATGGCCTGCGCGCAAGCCGGCTTCAACAGCAGCTTGGGGCCGCAGACGAAAATATGAGAACCAACGAGACCCGCGAATTGCGCGAGGTGGGCACGAACCAAATCCTCGACGTCAACTCCCTGCCAATAGTTCCGGATGAGGAGGTCGTGATTCGCTGAAAGCGCCTGGATGCGCTTGGAGAAGCGCTCAAGAAAATCTTCGGGATTTATGGTGGCGGTCTGGCGAGCCATAGCGTCGACAACGCTAAGCATGTTCTTGGCGCGATGATCGACCTCGCGCATCAGGAGGCGCTCCCTTTCCTCACGCTCCTTGCGTTCGGTAATGTCCGAGACAGTGCCGACAACGCTGGTGGCCCGACGCCCGCGCCCGTCGTCCTCGAAATAGGCAAGACCGAAGGTCTGCACCCAGCGAACCTTGCCGTCTCGCGGCCGGAGCCGAAACTCGCTCGCGTAGCGCCGCTTCACTTCGGCGGCATCGATCGCCGCGCAGTAGGCCGCCCAAACCCTTTCCACATCGTCCGAATGTACCCAAGTCATGAACTCTTCGACGGTGGTTTCATGCTCAGGGGCGCCGAAAATCTCTTTGGTGCGTGCATCCAGCAAGAAGACGCGGCGGAGCGGATCGAGGTACCATGACCCAAGCTGGGCCGCGTTAAGCGCGTGCTGCAGGCGGACGGCGGGGCTCGCTGACCGGTCGGGGTTGTCCATGAAAACGGAGATCATCAGGTTTGCCCCGAGTTGCGACGGCGTACTGAGCCGTGCGGCACGTCATTACTTACACACTGCCTGGTGCCATCCGTGCCTGGCGACACCTTTCGTGCCGCGGACGTTCAGGGATGGCGGCACCCGAATCGTTGTGTGCAGCTTTCACGCAAACGGGCGTTGCTATTGGACACCGCTTGATTTTCATCTCGACACCGCTGATTTCATCTCTCGATTTTGAGCCAATGGTTGCTCAAACCCGCCAGTCCCAAAAGCACTCGAAAAACAAACGATCGGCTAGTCCGGCGGTTCCGCCGTTGGCGGGATGTCGGGGGTAGGGACGCCATACGTCGGTTCGACGCGGTACCCGTGGAGAATAAACCTCCCTCAACGCCGCAAACCGCGCATGGTCTGTGCTTCTCATTGGCAAGAATTAGATCGATTTGTCCGTACTCAAGGCATAAGAGCTTTGAACCCATTCTTCGCAAAGACAGCACTGGGTTTGGTGGGCGGCGATGGAGGGTTATTGGGAGGGGCTTAGCGGACCGGCCATTCAGCACTATCGCCGTGTTCGCTCGTCGTCGGCACCACACCGTCCGGTGCCTCGTGACGGTCCCTCACCTCCTCGGGGAGGGGCTTAGCGGACCGGCCATTCAGCACTATCGCCGTGTTCGCTCGTCGTCGGCGCCACACCGTCCGGTGCCTCGTGACGGTCCCTCACCTCCTCGGGGACGGCCTTACGAGGGACCACCTCCCGGATTTCGTGCGCGTCAACCCGGCCATTCGAAACGCGATCTGCATGACCTTCTGCACGGAAGAGCTGGCCGAATGTCTGGCAAATTCAATAAGTTGTTGCCACTACTGCAGACTTGTTGTCGTGGTGCGGGCGGCGGGACACTGCCTCTTGTCGTCCAACTGACTGTATTTGCTAGATAATTTCAGACCAAGCCTTTCGTCTTCTATAATTGGTGTTTCGTGTTCTGCAATTGGTGTTTTGTATCAAGACCAAGGCAGTTTGCCCGAACATCTCCCCGCCCTTCACGGAATTGCAACGAGCAAACCGATACTCACTGCGAGAGATTGGTCATGGCCCCTGCTGAACGAGTAGCTGTAGGTCGGCTCCAGAAACCACCCGAACTTCCTGTCGGGCCATGGCCAAAACATAAAGTCGAGCGCAAACTCAGCGGCAATCTTCCCGCCTCCGTTCGTGTACGTCCATTCCGGTCCAGCACCAACCATGAACTCTACGGTCTTGGACAAGGTGAACGGCTTTTTGAAAAGAAGATCGGTGCTCCACTCGGGATAGCTCTTGCTAAAGAGAGGTGTGAAGCCCGCTTCGATTTCGAGCCATTCTTTGATGACATCGAACTCCGCGGCGATGGAGGGACCGAAACTGCGACCGCCCTCCCGCAAGCCCCATTCGCCAGCACCTCCGATTTCAAGGATTGCAAATGGCACTCTCTCTTTGTCCTCGGCTCGGGCCATTCCTGCGATCAACAGCAAAACAGCCAACAGCACCGCCCCACTTTTGGACATTAGCAGCACCCGCATTCATCGCCGGACCACCCGCCAGGCAGGCTAGATTGCGTCAGGTGCGTTGTCTAATTGATTAATCGTCCGAACGCCGACCTGCCGCAGGTCCTCCGCGACGGCCTTGGCGTCACGGCGCGGGCTAGGCAGGAAAGCCGCAGAGCGGTATTCGGAGTTGCCGATCACCTCCGCGACGCGGCGTTCCGCGGATGCTGCCACAGGGGCGTTTTGATCTGCCGGCCAGTTGCGGCATTCCAGAGGCGCAGTGTGTCATCGTCAGACCTGTACAGAAATGAGCCTCTCGTCCAAACGTAGGCGGAACACCGGTGTCACGCAGGCAGACATGGCCGTAAAGAAAAGAAACGACGGCATGACGATGAGGTCAAGAAGACCGAATACCAGGCCACCACGATCAGAAAGGCGAAGATGAAGAGCAGATCGACGACCCGCGTCCGGGCCGAGCTCGTCAGAAAATTGCGGATATTCCCAAGCTCGCGCACGCGCGTTAAACTGTCGCCTGCGCGGCGGGATCAAAACTAGGCGATCGTCGGGGCGGCCAGATGCGGGACGCGCCGCGCCCACAGCTCGAGATCGACGCGGTTGGTGGTGTGTCCGAAAAGACGTAGGTGCGCAATGCAGTTGGAACGCTTTCGACCAGGGCGACTGTCACAAGCTGGAACACCAGCACATGCAGGGTCTTGCGGACACAGAATATCTGTTCTGAGTGTCGTTCTGAGTTCCCGCTTGGGGCTCGCAGTCAACTTCCCGACTTGGCTGACAATCGAGTGAGCCAGTTTTGACCAAATAACTAATTGTGATAGGTCCACCATTGGACGTTTATTATATGAACTCCCGACCCGATAATACGAAATCAATTTCCCATCCCTTGCAGGAAACCATCCACCATCTTGAGCTTATCGAATCCATTAAGCCAGGCTCGCCGGAAGCCCAGCTTTTACAGGCCCATACAAACGTTCGTTGGCAAGCGGCTCGCGTCATCAACCTCCACCACGCATGGCGCTACGCGGCGTATGTGACAGTAGGCGGATTAGCGGGAGCCTTCTCCAGTTATGCTCTAGGATGGACACCAAGCATGAAGGACGTCGCTTCACGCAGCCTTCATCTTACAGGCTCAATAATGACTGGAGGAGGAACTCTTTTCACTATAGTCGGCGATTTTGTAGACGCAGTGGGGCGTTATGTGCCGCCCTACGTGGCAGGGCCTGTTGCAGGAGTTACGCTCGTTATTATGCTCGTTACAGCTTATCGAGCTGCCAAGTCACTCAATTTCGTCGCACCAGCTATTATTCTGGGAACTTCGTGGAGCTTTCTTGGCCCTATTTTTGGCGCATCCACAGCGTTGGCGATTGGTGTCGGCGGAGCCGCTGGACATTACGCGCATGTTGTTTCCAAGGACTACCAATCAACGCGTAAAGCAATGCGAGATGTAGCAATTGTGGGCAAAGCAATTGTCAACCCAAGAAGAGCTTGGCGGGAGGGCCAAATACGTAAACACGTTCGAGCAAGACATGCGGCAGCACTTAGGAAATTGGGACTTGGCTAAACTGGAGTGCCATTCATGATCGGCGATGGATCAGCGTTTGGAAGAACTCGTAGCTGGGTCGGCCTTATACGCACACTAACAGGGGCCAAGGCCCGACTCTTCGCAAGCGCGGGGGTCGGGTGGTTGGTATGGGCGGGGGTTATAGGCGTAAAAGTGCCATTTTATTTTCTTAGCAAAGCAACGTGGGCTGCCAGGGAAGCGGCCTCTTTCGTTGCAGCGGAAGCGGCGCATATCATACCCGATATCATCGATCAGTTTGACCGAAGCACGTTTTCCGTTGCTAGCACGGCGCACCTAGTTGTGACGATAGCTGTATTTTATCTGGGTTACAGACTTTTCAGACACATATGGCAGGCATTGAAAAAAATAAATCCGATCCATTGGGGATTGTTGTCACGTTTTGGCTTGCGCCGCAAGCTACTCTTGGCTTTCTTGCTCGCAACTGGCGTCGTTGCCGCATGGCAACTGGGGGCTTTTCTGTGGATCGGTTCTCAACTTCTGAAGCTTGGACATCAAACATTCGGCCAGCTGTCATGGCAAAATCTGTCCGAGATCAGCCAGCGGCTATGGCAGGGATGTGTTACGATATATGAAAACAGGGGAACCATGTTTCCCGCCGTCAAGGGTTTGCTTGCTGCGCTTGCGACCTATGCGACGCTTGAAGTCGCCCGAGCTATGGCGGATCTTATATCGCCTGCGGTCAGGTTGAGTCATACGGTTTACAGCCACGTACATCCGCTGTTACCGGACGTTAAATTGTCCCGACGTCAGAAAGATTGGTTGCACGGCATGGGCAGCATGACGGGAGGATTGATTTGTGGTTTCAGTGATCTGTCTTTTCCATCCATCTCGGTCTGGGCATGGATGGCGTTAGCTCCCGGGCTTTTTCTTTTCGCCAAAGAGAGGCCTAATTTCGTCGCTGCGGTATCGAAAGTCGGTTTGACTCTAGGCCGATGTTCCCACAAGGTTGCAGAATATGCCCTCGCTCAACCTAAATGGGCCGGTGGTATTACAATCGGTTTTATGCTTACCATCGTCGCTGCGGACGCTGTTTTAGCGTCTGATCCGCTTGTCGGGTTTGCGATTATATCGACGGTTATCAAATCCGCCTATTTGGGAACAACAATCGCTTTGCTGATTGCAGCGGTGCGTGGATTGGCCGCACTTGCTGTCCATATAAGACAGGTTACGGGGCAGTTAACTGTTGGTGCCAGCGAGGCGCGAGATGCACTGTGGGCGGCTAGTAAAATCACTAAGCCTATTCTGCAATTAGGAAGGGCGGCCCTGGCCCGCGTAAAAGCAGAGAGGATGAGGCAGGAGCGACAGGTTTGGGATACGACACCCGCGCGTGCATACGATCAGATTGCTCGTGGCTAGGGGTATAAATAAAGCAACGCTTGAGGCTAGGCCTGTGCCCGACGCGCGGTAAGACCGACGGGCACGTGCTTTTTATTTGGCTCGTGTGGCTCAGCTATCGTTTCAGGCTGTGGAGTGGTCCCAATCATACCTTCAAAGGCCTGCGCACTCTTTTGGGATAGGGCATGAATATCGCCAAATATTTCATCGGCTTTTCGGCTTGCTTCCTCTTTTTTACCATCGCTGGCAAGGGCGTTGACGTAGAGAGTTCGCAAGCCGACCAAAAACTTGCTGGCAAGCGCCTCACGTTTTGTTGCATTTTCACGGAGTGCTTTTACTTCTTCCGCCATGACCTTTTCTCGTTGCTTCCTGCCCAAGGCCGCTTCATGGGCAGGCTCGGCTTCAGAAAGAACCCGGGCGTACCACATCGTGCTTGCGACATTTAGAAGTACAAAAAGAGCCCATGCATAACGTTTGACGTTTTCACGAGATGGATCGACTGTTTGCGCAGCTTTTATTTTGGCTTTCAGCTGGGCTTCCTCTCCAACCATACTGCTCAGTTCATTGCTTGCAGTCTGATATTGTGCGCTTGTTCGACTAAAGGTTGTTTTCCTATTGATGGCATTGGCATTACCTCGAACGGTCGCATCGGTTTTTCGCGCCTGTTCAACGGCCTCTTTCAAATCGACAACTTTAGCTTTCAACTCAGGTAATTGAGCCTGCACTTTCACCAACTGCTCGTATGTTCGAGGATCGAGTTTGTCATCGCTTGTGACCAAATGAAAATATTGTCCCAGCGCCGCAACTGCATCATTTTGCGAGGCTCCATACCCGAGTATGGTCGCAAAGGCGATGGATGAAGCCACATACATGCCTCTGACCAAGCCTTTATTCCATTTTATTAGAGCCGTCATCAGGGCTGCTTGGGTAATAAGGAGGGGGTAACCAAGCCGGTTTTGTGAAATGAAGGGCTGAAAAGCCAATCCAGCGGTCATGACCTCAAACGATAGGGCAGCAACAGTCGCCGCTACTGCATGTACCCATAATCCTTGAACGCCGACTTTTGTAATGCGATTATCTAATGTTGTCGCAGCTTCAAGAAATTTGTAATATCCATGCATGGTATCGGCTATTTGGCCGGCCAACATATCCTCCGGAATACGACTGCCGGTTTGCGCGGACTGCACAATGACGCTTTGTGCGGCTTTCAAGAAATCGGGGGCGTTTGGTGGCAACAATTGATGAATCAGGGCGGGCACAGATTTAAAATTGTCGGACTCAAGAGCTGTACTTTGGGGTGTGGGGGCCGTGCTCGATAGGGAAGAAATGCTTGATGGAATAATTCCCATCTTCTGACCACTGATCAGCGGCGCGGGCTCTGACATTTACGGGCAACGATCTCTTCTACGTAGGGCTCTCCGGCCGGCACCACCACCATGATCGGCGGCAGCGGGGATGAACACGCTTCCCGACGACTGCGTCAATGACATCTCGCAGATCAACATCAGCGCCATACGAACATAGCAGGCTTGGTTGCGCAATTTAGCACAATCAAAACGGGCGGCAACCCGCTCGATCTGGTCGCGGCGCAGCAACCCGCTTGTCAAAAATGGACCGGCATGAAGCCTCTAAGCAATTGATTTTATTGGTGACGCCGGCTGGGATTTGAACCAGCGACCCGCAGTCTAGAAGAGAGCTGTTGGTCGAACGATTTCAAGGACCATTCTGACAATCGACACTTTTCAGGCTATTGAACCTTAATGGTTAATTCGCCTATGGTGGTGCGGACGGCGGGACTCGAACCCGCACGGGGTTACCCCCAACGGATTTTAAGTCCACTCTTGTGCCTTATCCTGTATTTATCCGGAAGCGCGAAGTTCTTCGCTATGCGCTTGAGATAGATGGACTTTCTGTCCAGCGAGACCGACCTTGCATCGCGGGAAGTACGAAGCAGCCGGCTTTCTGGCGGCTCCTAGTTGGCTCCTGGAAATCGGCAAGCGGGCGGACGCTAGAATGGCCAAGATCAAGCTCACAAAGACAGCCGTCGACGGGGCGACGTTCGGCGACAAGGACTACGAGCTCCGCGACACAGTCGTGCCTGGGTTTCTCCTGAAGGTCACACCCGCCGGCCGAAAAATCTTCATGGTTCAGTATCGCACGAATGCAGGCGAGCGCCGGAAGCCGGCAATCGGCCGGTTCGGCGAGATCACAGTCGAGCAGGCACGCTCGATTGCTCAGGATTGGCTCGCCGATGTGCGCAAGGGCAAGGATCCAAGCGCGGAGAAGACAGCTGCGCGCGAGGCACCAAGCATCAAGGAGCTGTGCACCAAGTTCATGGAAGACTACTCGAAACCGAAGAACAGACCTGGAACCGTCAAAAGCAACCAAGGCTATATCGATCGCCACATCATTCCCAAACTTGGCGCCTTCAAGGTGCGTCAGGTCACTCGGTCGGACGTGTCCCGTCTCATCGCCCGGATGAAGACCACGCCCGTGACAGCCAATCGCGTCCTCTCCTGTCTGCGCAAGATGTTCAACATGGCCGAGGTCTGGGGTTTCCGTGACGATGGCACCAATCCGTGCCGTCACATCCCAAAGTACCCGGAGAGCGGCAAGACGCGGCTGATCACAGACGATGAAATGGTCCGGTTGTTCGCCTATCTCGATCGCGCCGATGTGGAGGGGCTGGAGCACCCGTTCTTCACTCTGGGAATCCGTCTGCAATTTGCCTTTGCGGCGCGCATGTCGGAGATCATTAACATGGAATGGAAGTGGGTCGACTTCACAAATCGTCGCGTTGTCTGGCCGGACAGCAAGACCGGCGAAATCTCGAAACCTATGAGCGAGGATGTCGTCACGCTTCTTTCGACGGCACCGCGCTTCGAGGGCTCACCTTATGCGGTGCCCTCTATTTTGCAGCCAGATCGACCGATGTCTCAGTACACATACTCCGAAGCCTGGAAGCGCATCCTCAAGCGAGCAGAAGTCCCTCATGTGGGAACGCATGGCATCCGCCACCGCGCGACGACTGAGATTGCCAATTCCGGCGTCCCGGTGAAGGTCGGCATGCAGCTCACCGGACACAGGACTGTCACTCAGTTCATGCGATACGTCCACGCCGAGGATGATCCGATTCGGGCAGCCGCCGAGACTGTCGCCTCCCGCCGACGCATCGTGATTTCCGGCAGCGAACCACTCCACAACCCGAGGACGACGCGTCCACGATGCCGCCCACCGGTGTGTTGAAAGCGCCCATTGCCGAGCCCACAAGGTTCGACGATCGACGACCCTGCTCCAATTCTACGAAGCTTGGAAACTTCCGCCCCCTCCGATGCTGGTCCGGTGCAAATCGAGCGGCTCAACGTGGAACAAGACACCTTGGCCAAGCTCGAGGTGCCGTAGCGCTCATCGTGATCGAGGCGCTCGGCGCGGGCATCGTGGATGAAGGCGGCGACGCCGTGGATTTCCTCGCCATGGCGGTAGCGTTCGATCATCGCCCGGCGCACTTCCGCGTTGGTCTCCCGGTCGATGCGGGCGATGGTGATCCGATCGGGCCTTATGATTACAAACGGCGGCACCATCACGCCATGCCAGAAGTACAGGTTCACGATGTCGCCTTCGAGTGCCGCATGAGTATCATGATGCAGGGGCGACCGTTGCCAAATTGCCTCCCAACGTACAGTGGGCTTCGCCAGCCAGTAAAGCGTATCGTCGGTCCAGTAGAGGCGCCAGCAGCCGCAGACAAAGGCCTCGAATAGTGGCCGCAACCATGCTCCAACGGCAGGTTTTCCCAGCCTAACCACGTCAAATAGCGTACCGACTATATCCCCTAAACGCCACGAAGAACTGAGAACTTCGCGATATATATCGCAACCCTTATTCCCCCAAGTACGGCCCTTATTCCCCCAAAACCACCGCCGCGCGAAAATGTATTTCGTAAATATTCGAAGGCGACCGGACTCGAGTGCGTGGTCGACGTGCAGTCCGAAGCGGGTGAAGGCGCGGTCCGCCGCGACGGCAGCAGCGCGGGCATGACGGGCGTCAAGGGGGCCAACACGTGCGTCATACGTATCAGGGGCTTAGACAATTTCATCGAAATCGCGGTCGAGGAGGGCGGCGCGGAGGCGCCAGGCGTCGCGAAAGACGCGGAGGGTGCGGAAAGCGCGTGCGACGACATTGGGTTTGGCGAGATTGGATTTACCCATTCATGCGAAATCCACTCGATACTTTGTTCAGACGACGGGTAGTCGTCCTCCTCTCGGCGTGCCCGAAGCCTCACGATCCGCCGCCTCAAGCCCAGCGCCTGCAAGAATGCCGCCAGCTCGCCCTCCACAGCCTGTTCGTCGAGTTTTCCGGGATAGACGGAGGCCGCCGTGAAGCGATCGAGATCAGTCACCGACATACTGAATAGCCTCCCGAATGGCCTCCGGACGCGGCCGAAAGCGACGGCCGATCATGTCTCTATTTCGGGTGCGTACCGCCCGGCCGGCATATTGAACGTCCAAGCCACCGCTTCGCGGGCGGTTCGCACTCCCGGCGGCACGCGCAGCCAATAGTGCTTGAATCGACCGTCCAGCTCTGGGGTACGGTTGACCACCTCGATCATGACGATTGGCTCGTCACCCGGAATGTTACGCCGCCACAGGGTGCCGTAGCGCTCATCGTGATCGAGGCGCTCGGCGCGGGCATCGCGGATGAAGGCGGCGACGCCGTGGATTTCCTCGCCGTGGCGACAGGGCACCAAAATGCCCGGAACAAGGGGCTCCGGGTTCGGAGTCAGGGGACCGGTTCCGCCGAAATATCGTAACCCGCAGAATCCCGAGGAGACCTGGGCCGGACGTGGATTGAGACCAAAGTGGTTGGCCGCCGCAATCAAAGGCGGAAAGTCGGCCGACGATTTTCTTATCCGTGGCGCCGTTGGGTCAAAGAAAGGAAGCAAACCGAAAAGGGAAAAGGGCTCGCAAAGCCCGCAAGTGACACTTCTCTCGCGACCCCAAACGGATTGCGATTTCGCGAGCATGAACGCATAGCGGTTTGCGATCTCCCCGATAGAGGTGCCGGAACGCCGTTCGAGGAATCGAATAATTCCTCTTGGCTGCTGCGCGTTTCAAGCCTCAAGCTGCCCGCGCAATGTGGGGTATGGCTACTCTTTGCAGCGCGTGCCGCCCCGCAACGTCCTTGATGACTTTTGCGGTGTGCGTTTCTCCATCGCCAACGCCGCCTCGCGCGCGAGACGTAACACCCGGAGTTTTGCGATTTTTGCGCGCTCTGCGCGCGCACGTTGTTCATACTCAGGTATCGAGCGTGGGTCACCGGATCGTGGCTCCTATTTGAAAAGAAGTTCGGCTTCTTCCTTGGAGGTCATGAAAACTCTCCTCCGCTTTAGATTGCGTAACACGCCGCGCCGACGGATGTTGGAGTTTGCGTTGGTCAACGGCGCGGTGATGAGAAATGTTCCGAAGACGCGGCGCTGGTCTCGATCGAGTCAGGCGAAACCCGCGAGCTTTATGCCATCCTTGCTTTGACGCGCTACTAGAGCTGAAAGCCATGAGCGCTGATGGCCTTTCCGATCGTATCACGGGAAAGATTGTAAGGAGGAGCATTCCTGGACGCGACCGCACCAATCTGTCGCCAGGGACTAAACTGATCTGGCAAATTGTGACCGACCACGTCTCCGACGAAAGCTCGCAGACCGGCTTTTGCATTTGATCCGAAGATAAAGAGTCGCATGGGTTCACCTCGTCGCGATCTGCCTAGGAATTGGCGCGCAGCGGCAGTCCTGCGGGGCCTTTGCGATGCGGGTACCAGCTTCTTTTTTGGCGCGGCGATCAGTCCACCCCGGATCGCCTGCTTGCGGGCACGCTTGCGAGGCGCGGCGACGCCGCCTCGGACTTTTCTCGTGTCACCTGCTCCGATGGCTTCTTATAGAAGCGCCAGCCGCTTCATTTTCGCGGAACACGCCTTCCCGCTGCATTCTCTTCTTCGGGACGCGAAGAACCTGATCGATGTTGTTATCGCGGACGAGGACCTGCATAGGGTTGTGCTCCGGCGGCTCTTCAGACGCAATTGGTCGTGACTTGGTACCCGGCGCACACGCCGATTCACCCGGTCGAATGTCAATGCTCAGATAGGCTGTGCACCTCGTGGCCTCGCACTGCTGATGGTGATGATTCCATATGCCAATAGGCAGCACGGACATGGGTGCTGGTCGGCCAAATAGCCAGCCTTTTCTCAAGACTCTTGCCGGGTAACCTTGCCGTCCAGCCGAAAAGGGCCATATAGCATCAATCGAGCTTTGGCCGAACGACTTGGCGTGCTGCACTTCCCGCGTCGGACTGATGGTTTTTCTCCAAATCTCGAACGAACTCACATCGATAACCCTCACGTCGAGGGCATGCTTCTCGGCCAGGTCGTGAAGGACAATGTCCTGCGCGTGACCGACCTCTATTCGCCGGCCGCGACACCGTCAAGAATGTCGGAAATCCCTCGGTCGCAGAAATGGTTAGGAGGCTTGGCATCACCAGGGCTGCCTTGGCCCGCGGTCACGGCAGCAGCGGCAAGCAATCCGATCTCGACGCGATCACAGCGCAGCAAAAGACTGCAAGCTTTCCGCAACTTGGCACCCGCCACAGTCGGTGCACTTTCTTTCTACATCGAACCCGATATAATTCCCCCCAGCTTTCGTCGGCCAACGGGGAGCCTTTGTGAGGAAGAGACGTAAGGTCTCGTTTGACCCCAAGATATTTTTCGCTCAAGTTGGCGAGGGAAAAACGATAGGCAAATATCAGCGGGGGCAAATTGTGTTCTCACAGGGAGACGTCGCCGACGCGGTTTTCTACATCCAGAAGGGCAAGGTCAAACTGACCGTTATTTCCGAGCAGGGAAAGGAAGCCGTAATCGCCATCCTCGAACCGGGTCACTTCTTTGGCGAGGGATGTCTGAATGGCCATGGACTGCGCGTCGCAACAACTGCGGCGAGGGAAGAATGCGTCATTACTCGTATCGCCAAGTCCGTCATGATCGCTGCCATCCATCGTGAGCCTGATTTTTCGGAACTGTTCATGTCGTATCTATGAGCTCGGAACGGTCGAATTGAGGCGGACCTGATCGATCAATTGTTCAATCGAGCGAGAGGCGTCTTGCCCGGCTCCTCCTTCTCCTCGCGAACTTCGGCAAGGAAGCAAGGCCGGAGCCGATTGTGGGAAAGATCACTCAGGAAACCCTGGCGGAAATGGTCGGCACGACCCGATCCTGCGTCAGCTTCTTCATGAATAAATTCCGAAAATTGGGATATATCGAGTACAATGGACATTGGAAGTTCATAACTCGTTGCTGAACGTGGTTTTGTACGACAGGCATGAGATCGACACGAGCAAGTCCCGAGTTAAGAACCGTTAATGTTTTTAGTGTTTGTCACGGAGCTCATTGTCGCGACCGCGTCCCGAGATGAAATCGGATAATGCGCGCCGTCTAGACGCTCTTGGTCGCCGTGTTATCGCAATTACAGTCAGCAAAGCCGGATAAGACCTTCCCAATTCGGATAGACCTATTGCAAACTCCATGAAGCAAGAACGACGCCCTTGCCGAGCATCATCATAATCCGAACTTGTCCGCTAATCCTGCTTCTGATCTGGTGAAGCTTCGGATGCGGCGCGCTCAGCTTTACGCTGCGCAGTTTTCTCATCCTTTTTTCTTTGCTTTTCATCGCTCCGTGCGCGTGCCGCTTGGTCTCGTTCGTGACGGTCTCTGTTGTAATTCGGCCTGAATGCCATAGATTCCTCTTATGATGGGGGTTGATATTATGTCTTATAGAACCATATAGGCGGTTGTTCGAGATTTTCCCTGTCTTGGCTTTGAGTCTGCATGGCTTTGTACCTGCCTCGGCTCCTCCTAAGACAACGTTGAATTCGGACGGCAGGCTGCGCGATGTCGTGCGGCACGCAGACGCCGATCGGCGTTTTCAATGGAGGCCAGATATGGCTACAGGAACAGTCAAGTTTTTCAATTCACAAAGGGGCTTTAGCTTCATAGAGGCGCAAGACGGTGGGAAAGACGTGTTCGTCCACATTTCCACAGTCGAACGCGCCGGCATGAGCAACCTCGACGAAGGGCAAAAGGTCAGCTACGACGTTGTGAGCGAGCGCGGCAAATTGGCCGCCGCGAATCTGCAAGCCGTCTAACTCTGGTTGCGATTAAACAGAAAATCCGGCCCGGCGATAATACACCGGGCCTTTTACACTTTCCCTGCATGTCGCGAAGCATGCTGCTGGCCGAAGTGTCCGCCGGCAACCAACGGCAGGAGAATGGATCATGGCACAAAGGCCGGCAACGCGAGCAGAATTCGTCCCCTTCGATGTGTTCTACGAAGACGGCTCTCGGCGGTCCAATCGCAGAGTTCCGAGTGAAATCCTTGGTGTCCCTGACGGTGACGCTGCTGCGCGCGCTGTGATCAAAGAGCAGGACCGACTCATCGCTGAAAAGTCCGGCAACCCAGTCTCAGTCGTCAAGAGCATCCGCCGATCTGGTGCCAGATAAGCCGGCAGGGCAACGCCACTATCGCAGGACTCACACGGCGAATTGAAGACAGACTGCGCGGTCGAGATTACGTCTCGGGGACCTCGATAATCCAATCTGAGCACTCGACGGTATCGTACACTGCCACCCGAACCACGGGGTGCCCCCTCTTGATTTCCTTCCCGGCCTTTTCGGCAGCTTCGTAGGTTGAAAACGTCGCCTTAGTCTGCCTATCCACTTGAAGGTGGAATTGGCCACTTTCTGGTTTCCGGCGCTGCGAAAACAAGTCCTGCGCCGGCTCTTTCGAATGGGGCCCCTTGATTACCGTCTTATCGCGCAAAGCCATTGGCATGGCGTTCCTCAGACAGGCGCGGCAAAGTGTAGCCATCCGCCGCTAAGCGAGTGTAATTTTTTTTACAGCTGTCGGGGGGCAGCCCCGCCTCGACTCGTTCTCTGATCAAAAAGCGCGAAACGATGGACCCCGAGCTATGCGTGGGCGGCCGGGGTACCGGGCAGAAAGGCGGAAAAGTGGCCGGTCTCCCTGCTCGGCGCGCAAGACTAGAGCCGATACCGAAGATGAGTCTGTATAAAATTGCTCTCCACTGTCGATTTATTCCAGATATGCCGGACTGCCATTAGTGGTGTGCCTAGTTCAGCCGTTCCTAACTCGCTAACGAAGGCGGGTCGTTCAAATGAAGTGAGCAATTTCGCTCAGACGGGGCTCGATCGGCTCGGCTAAAATGCTACCTGTCAGATCTCGGCCATGACGACATAATCCGAGAATTTCGTGAAGAAGGTCGTCGACACCCAGATGGACTATAGCTTCGCCAGTTGTATCGCGGGAAAGATTGTAAGGAGGTGCGCTCTCGGACCGCACCAATTTGCCGCCAGGGACTAGCACTACTTTGGCAGATTTACTTACGCTGCTTTTCGGCGCCGATCCGGGTTCGGCAATACGGACACCGCTGAGGACTTGATGGAACGATCAGGCTGATGATGGCGTGGCGGACGGCTGGC
>Ga0126383_10001455_pt1 | contig 14744 bp, 6 predicted proteins | sample PanSoiMetPlot_35_FD_96882 | JGI IMG/M metagenome (GOLD analysis project Ga0126383, IMG submission 96882) | Tropical forest soil microbial communities from Panama - MetaG Plot_35 | ecosystem: Environmental > Terrestrial > Soil > Tropical forest > Bulk soil | place: Panama | collected 2016-02-17
ATTTTCTCTCGGCGTGCTCGCCGCACGATCCGGGCAACATCGAACTAGGGTCGCGGGGAGATGACTACCACACCCGGCCATGGCGGCGTCTCAGCCGTCCTAAGCCATTGATCGGATTCTAGATCGGCTGTTTATTTGCGGGTGGCCTTTCCAGGTGCGAGCGCGGCCGCCTATGAGCGGTTGTAGCGAATTAGAACAAACTCGATCTACCGTAAGCGAGGTTACAGGGTGCCTGTGGACACTCCGCCGGGCAGGGGGTCTTGGACACCGGAGAAGAACGTGACCTCCGATCCTCTCGAACCAGGCAGTCAAATCCCGGAGGAGCGTCCGGAGATACCGTTGGGTCAAGACCCGCGGACGATCTTTCTCGGCATACTCTGCGGCATCGCTGTACTTGCCTGTCTTTATGTCGCGCAGGATATCGTGCTGCCTGTCGTACTGGCGCTGGTGTTGAAGCTGTTGCTCCAACCTCTGGTCAGTCTATTGGAGCGCCTCCACGTGGCAAAGCCAGCCGGGGCCCTGATCGCAATCGCCGTGTTGCTTTCGGTCTTCGTCGGCCTTGGCGTGCTCCTCTCCAGCCCGGCGGCCCGATGGGTGTCCGAATTACCCCAGACATGGCCGCAGTTGCAGCAGAAATTCTCGTTTATCAAGGACCCGGTAGAGCATGTACAACGGTCGCTCGACCAGATGGGAATCCATTTCGGGAGCCCGTCATCACTATTATCCAACCCGATTGGCATGGTGACGGCGGTCTTTAGCGGCACGGGTACGGTGGCCACTCATCTGCTGGAGACCCTCCTCGTCCTGTTCTACCTGCTCGTATTCGGTGAGACCTTCTTGCGCCGGTTCGTGGAGGTTTTGCCGAGATTTGCCGATAAGCGGGAGGCCGTGGAGATCTCGCTCCATATCGAGCGTGACCTATCAGCGTATTTGCTGACGATCACGGTCATCAACAGTGCCGTCGGCTGCGCCACGGCGGGCGTGATGTGGTTGTGTGACGTGCCCGGACCGGTGCTTTGGGGTGTAGTGGCGTTTTGTCTGAATTTCGTTCCGATCCTCGGCCCGTTCTGCGGCATCGTTCTCTTCCTGGCGGTAGGATTGATCAGTAAAGGACCCGCCTGGGCAGCCTTGTTGCCCGCCGCCCTCTATTTTGGCATCCATGTGATGGAAGGGGAGATCGTCACGCCGATGCTGCTGGCGAACCGATTCACTATAAACCCCGTGGCAGTGATCCTCTCTCTGATCTTTTGGTACTGGATGTGGGGCGTTCCCGGCGCGATCTTGGCGGTGCCCATGTTGGCGATCATCAAGATCATTTGCGATCGACTGCGACCATTCCGCGCCTTCGGTCACCTTTTGGAAGGATAGTCTGCCATCGCCCTATGCAGTATCGGCGCCAGAAAGATGGTTCCTGGAGCAGCACGCGCCGCGGCATCCACTGAAGCAGCTCGGTGCGCTAGGGATGACGAGCCGTCGCTTTTGGGAGCGACCCCCGGCTAACTGCATCCGGCTCAGAGTGCTCATTGAAGCGGCACGGGTCTACAACGCCGCGTGACCGGATTATGGCCGAGCCCGGGCGGTACTGGGGCTCTCAAGAAAAATGGCGGCTCGTCGCGAAAGCGCGCACTGTCGCCAATTCGCGTGGTTTCGCACCTCGACCCACCCCGCACGCCCCTGTCGCAACGTTGCGTCGGCCGGGACTTCGCCGGTCTTGACCAAGCGCGGCAACGGCTTTTCCCGCCGCGCCGGTCGAGCCGCTTCGATCGCAGCTATCTGCCTCAGATAATGGGAACCGCGCCATGTCCCGCTGGATCGCCTCGAGTGAGTTCGGTGGAAGCGGCCCATCTTCCGGCTACGCAGTGCTGTTAGCCGCTGCGATGCCTTGCGCAGCTCAGGCTTGAAGCCGAAGTATCGTGAGGCGACCGATCGTCTATGCCGCGATCGGCAGATGATCTCTCTGCTTGGCCTGTTAGCCACCCTTGAAAACACCGGTTAATCGTTCTATCCTACAATGTTAATTCGCCCTACGGTAGCTTTTGAGCGAGGTCGACCGGCGACACAGGTTGCGGCAGATCTGATGGGGAGAAGGGCGCGAACCAGAGGGGTGGCTCTTTTCACCCGCACCAAGAGCCTGTTGTCGGGCGGCCCGTTGGGCGGGTGCTCGTAGCGTCCAACCCTGTTGAACGAGATTGTTCCGATTGCCACTGAGGAGGATCAAGACATGAAGCATCTGTTGACCGGCGTGGCATTAGTTGCCGCGCTCGCGTTCTCGGCGCCCGTAGGGGCGCAACCGGCTAGTCCATCCGGTGGCAACCCGATGGGCATGCCCGGGCCAAATCCCGGCGGACCGGGATTGACACCCTACAGCACGGCTCCCCGCTCCACTGCCGCTCCGCCGCCATCGGCTCCAGCCCCGGCGATGGCCCCTTCGGCAATGCCGCCGTCCTCAATGTCCGATACTACCTCCGCGACGCCGCCGAGCCACCGCCATGCCCGGCATATGGCGCACGGCAAGCCCTCGCATCATGCCAGCCGGTTCCCGAATTTGCAGGGCAACAACGTTGCGAACCAATTGAACCAATCAGAGCTGGCGCGGCTCCAATCGGGAAACTTCACACCCCCGTCGCCTCCCGAGATGTCTCCAGGAGCCACTTCGGCGCCGGGGACGCCTCCGACGGCGAGCCCCGATTTGAACCGGATGTCCAGGGGAGGACGGGCGACATCGGGTACGAACCGCTAATCGGGTCTCTGCAGGTTCAAGATAGGCGGTGGCCGCATCGCCCGGGTGCGGTCTCGCCCGCCAATGCCCGTTGAAATCAGTTTAAGGGGTCTACCGTTATTTCGGAGACCCTTGCTCACGAAGCCGGCGACGGAACACTGGCTTGGCGTCTGGCGGCGTCGATCCAGGCGCGTTCGTCGTAAGGCGGATCGCCGGGTGTCTTCTCCCCAGGCTGCCCTTGCCATTTAGCAGCCCGTAGCGTCGCGTCTCGAGGGCTCGGTTTATTCGGCGCGGATCGCGCGAAAGCGCAGCCGGACGTAGTCGGCGATCCAGCTTCCGGTCTCGTCCATCAGGACGGGCCGCAGCAGATCGGCGACTTCGCCACGCGCGCTCAACCGCTCGCCCTGCGGCAGCGCAATGAAGAAATCCTCGGCAAAGGCGTCGAGCCAAGGCTCGATCCCGGTCGGCAGCGGTGTCGGCCGCGGGACGATCGCGATTTCCTCGACGGCGAAGCCGGCCTGTTGGAGCTTCTTCCGGTAAGCGTCGGCCGATGGAAAATACCACGGACAGAGCCGGTGAGCGTCGATTCCGCGGCGTGCCAGGACGGCGCTCAAAGCGATAATGATCGCAGCGGTGTTGTTATGGCCGCCCATCTCGGCGACAAAACGGCCTCCCCCCTTCAGCGCTCGGTGTACGCCGGCGAGCACCGCCTGCTGATCGCGCATCCAGTGGAGCGCCGCATTCGAGAACACGGCGTCGAATTCGCTTTCGAAGGTGAGCTTCTGGCCATCTATGAGCGTGGCGTCGAGTCCCCGCGCCTGCGCCGCGGCGATCATGTCGGGCCCGGCGTCTACCGCAATCACCGTGGCGCCCGCCGCAACGATCCTCTCGGTCAATACGCCGTCGCCGCAGCCGAGGTCGAGGATCCGCTCCCCGGGAGACGGCGCGAGAAGTTCGAGCACCGGCGCCCCAAGAGCCGGCACGAAATGAGCCGTTTCGGCGTAACGCGCGGCCGACCAGTACTGCCTCGCAACTTGCGTCATCCTCACGCCTCGGCGCACTGCGCTTGCCGCGCTTCGGCCTGGCGGCGGATTTCCGACAGCGTCGTGCGGGTCGTGATCAGCTCGGGATCCATCTTGAGCTCGATGATGGCTCCGCCTTTGAGCGCGGCGGCTGCTTCGAAGGCCGGCGCGAACTCCTCGGTCCGTGTCACCGAGGCGCCAAAGACGCCATAGGCTCGCGCAAGGGCGGGAAAGTCCGGGTTCTTCAGCGTCGTGCCGACGACCCGGCCGGGGAAACGGCGCTCCTGATGCATACGGATCGTGCCGTACATTGCATTGTTGAAGAGCAGAATGATCGGGCCCACCCCTTCGAGCGCCGAGGTCGCGAGCTCTTGCCCGGTCATCATGAGGCCACCATCGCCGCAAAAACCGATCACAAGGCGATCGGGATGAATGAGCTTGGCCGCTACCGCGGCCGGGACCCCATAGCCCATAGCCCCGCTGGTCGGCCCAAGCTGGCGTCCGGGCCGGCGGTATTGCAGAAACCGGTTTGGCCAGCCGCTGAAGTTGCCCGCATCGCTGGTGACGATCGCGTTGTCGGGCAGGCGCTCGCGGAGCCAGCTCATCACCTTGCCAAGATCAAGTATTCCGGCGGCGTTGGTCGGGGCGAGAGCGGCTTCGTATTCCGCCCGCGCCGCCTCGCGCCAACCCGACCAACGCGGAGCCGCCACCCGGGGCAGCGCGAGGACAGACTCGGCAAATTCGGGCATTCCGGACTGGATCGCGAGAGTCGGGCGGAAGACTCGCCCCAATTCCTCCGCCGCGGCATGTACGTGGATCAGCACCTTGCCGGGATCAGGAATGCCCATCAGCGAATAGGATTGCGAGGTGATTTCGCCGATCCGTGCGCCGACGGCCAGCAACAGATCGGCCTCTTTCAACCGCGCCACGAGGGCTGGGCTCGCACCGGTACCGAGATCTCCGACAAAGCACGCGAGCCGGTTATCGACAATGTCTTGCCGGCGGAACGAGCAACAGACCGGCAAGTCGTTGGCCTGGGCAAAATTCGCAATGTCGCGGCACGCTTCGTCGGTCCAGCCGCTGCCGCCGACCAGCATAATCGGCCGTTCTGCCGCCGAGAGCAGCCGGTGCATTTCGGCGAGGTCGGCGCCTCCGGGATGGGCGCGTACGGCGCGGTACGGCCCGATCGCAACGGCGGCCCGGCGGTCGCGGAGCATATCTTCGGGCAGAGCGAGCACGACGGGGCCCGGCCGCCCGGAAGTTGCGACCTGAAATGCCTGGTTGATCAGTTCGGGAACGCGCTCGGCCATGTCAATTTGCGCCACCCATTTGGCCAAAGGCGCAAACATTCTCCGGAAATCGACCTCCTGGAAGGCTTCGCGGTCGATCTGATGGCGCGCGACCTGGCCGACCAGAACGATCATCGGCGTCGAATCCTGAAAGGCGGTATGGATGCCGATCGAGGCGTTGCAGGCACCGGGCCCGCGTGTCACGAGCAGCACTCCGGGTCTACCCGTGAGCTTGCCGTAAGCCTCGGCCATGAAGGCGGCGCCACCTTCCTGGCGGCAGGTTACGAGACGGATCTCCGGGGCGTCGAACAAAGCATCGAGGACCTCGAGATAGCTCTCCCCGGCTACGCCAAACGCCATATCGACCCGATGGGCGCGCAGTGCGGCGACGACGAGCTGGCCGCCGCTGAGAAGGTTTGTCGTCATCGTCCCGCCTTGAGCCTGTTGCAGGATACCCATTTGAGACGATGCGTCGCGCTGACGGAAGAGCCTTGCCGGGGCCGGGATACCTTGTCGCCCGACGCCATATAATCGACTAACTTGGCGCCCTATCGGTATCGTGGAGTCGCGGCCCGCCGCGCCGCGCACGGCGCGTAGCCGAAAGAGCGCGCTTCAGGTTTAGACGATATGGATGATCAGCGAAGCGAGATCCTTGCACCCCCCGGACGACTGAGAGTGGACGAACCTTTGGCTCGTCCTGCCCAGCCGGGTGGGGTCGTGTCGCACCGGCCGCGGCGCTCGTGGACGCGCCGGCTCGTTTGGCTGTTGTTGGCCGCCGCGATCGTTGCTGCGGGTGCCTGGTATTTCCCGCGACCCGATGCCCAGCGCAAGGAGAGTGGCCGGCCATCTGCCGGGGCTGCGGTGCCGGTCGGAACATCGCCAGTGGTAAACGGAGACATGCCGGTCGCCTTGAGCCAACTCGGCACCGTCACCCCGCTCGCAATGGTCACGGTGAAGACGCAGATCAGCGGCTATCTGGTACAAGTGGCTTTCAAGGAAGGTCAGATGGTCAACAAGGGCGACTTTCTCGCCCAGATCGACCCGCGCCCCTACCAGGTGGCTCTCGAGCAGGCCGAGGCCCAGCTTGCCAAGGATCAAGCGCTGCTGAAGAACGCCCAGCTGGATTTGCAGCGCTATAATACTTTGGTCGCGCAGAACTCGATCGCCAAGCAGACCCGTGACACGCAAGTGTCTCTGGTTTCCCAATACCAGGCGACAGTCAAGGCCGACCAAGCGCAGATCGACGCGCAAAAGCTAAATTTGGCTTACTGCCGCATCGTTTCGCCGGTCAAGGGCCGCGTCGGGTTGCGCCAAGTCGACCCCGGGAACTATGTCCAGACCAGCGACACGAACGGCATCGTCGTAGTCACCCAGCTGGAGCCGATCTCTGTCATCTTCACATTACCCGAGGACAATCTGCCCGAAGTAATGAAGCGGCTTCGGGCCGGAGCGGTGCTACCGGTCACGGCTTACGACCGCACCGGCTCGACCGAGCTGGCCAGAGGCAAGCTCGATACGGTCGACAACCAGATCGATACGACGACGGGCACCGTCAAACTGCGTGCAATCTTCGACAATGATCAAGATATCCTGTTTCCCAATCAATTTGTTAACGTGAAGCTATTGGTCAATACGTTGCACGACACGGATATCATCCCCAATTCGGCAATCCAGCGCGGTGCGCCGGGAACGTTTGTCTATGTCGTTAAGCCCGACCAAACGGTCGGGGTACAGAAGGTCAAGCTCGGGCCGACCGACGGCCAGCACACCGCAATCCTGTCCGGGCTCGAACGCGGACAGAATATAGTGATCGACGGCACCGACCGGCTGCGCGACGGCGCCAAGGTCACGCCGGCGCCGGTGGAACCGGCGGCAACCGCTGCAGAGCCTCCACCCCAACCCCAGGATCAGCATCGACAGGGATCAGAGCGGCGCCGGAGCGCCCCATGACCCTTTGTATAGGGTCCCCTATCCGTCCAGCCGCAGCGAGGCGGCTGAGGGTGACACTCGCTAGTCAAAGATGAGCCCCTCCCGCATTTTCATACTGCGCCCGGTGGCGACGACGCTGCTTATGGCGGCGATCATGCTGGTCGGCATCTTTGCCTATCGTTTCCTGCCGCTGTCGGCCCTGCCCGAGATCGATTACCCGACGATCCAGGTGCAAACCTTTTATCCTGGTGCCAGTCCCGACGTGATGACATCCTCGGTTACGGCCCCGCTCGAAGTGCAGTTCGGGCAGATGCCGGGGCTCAACCAGATGTCCTCGACGAGTTCCGCCGGCGCATCGGTCATCACCCTCCAGTTCAGCCTGAACCTTACCCTCGACGCGGCAGAGCAGCAGGTTCAGGCGGCGATCAACGCGGCGGGCAACCTTTTGCCGGCTGACCTCCCGGCGCCGCCGATTTACGCCAAGGTCAATCCTGCCGACGCGCCGATCCTCACTTTGGCGCTGACCTCGAAGACGATGCCTCTGACCCAGGTCGAGGATGTTGCCGACACTCGCCTGGCACAGAAAATATCGCAACTGCCCGGCGTCGGGCTGGTCACGATCAGCGGCGGCAATCGACCGGCCGTGCGTATTCAAGCGAACAATCGCCAGCTCGCCGCTTATGGTCTCAATATCGACGATTTGCGAACTACCCTCGCCAATGCGAACGTCAACATTCCAAAGGGCAGCTTCGACGGACCGACGCGGGCTTATACGATCAATGCCAATGACCAGATCCGAAACCCATCCGACTATGATGACCTGGTGGTCGCGTATAGGAACGGCGCGCCGGTGAAGCTGTCCGATGTCGCGGAGGCCAAGGAAGGCCCGCAGAACACGAAGCTCGCGGCCTGGGTCAATACCCAACCGGCGGTCCTCCTGAACATCCAACGCCAGCCCGGCGCCAATGTCATCGAGGTTGTCAACGGCATCCAGCGCGTCTTTCCCCAGCTGCGGGCGGCGCTGCCGGCACCAGTGGATGTGCAGGTATTGACCGACCGCACGACGACGATCCGCGCGTCGGTCGCTGACGTCGAATTCGAGCTCGGCCTCGCGGTCGTTCTCGTCGTCGTCGTGATCTTTGTATTTCTGCGCAGCCCCTCGGCGACTTTGATCCCGAGCCTGTCGGTGCCGCTGTCACTGGTCGGCACCCTCTCCGTCATGTATCTGGCCGGGTTCAGCCTAAACAACCTGTCTTTAATGGCGTTGACAATTGCGACTGGCTTCGTCGTCGACGACGCGATCGTCATGATCGAGAACATAACGCGCTATATCGAAGCCGGTGATCGACCCTTACAGGCGGCGTTGAAGGGTTCCGAGCAGATCGGCTTCACGATCATCTCGCTTACGATATCGCTGATTGCGGTGTTGATCCCGCTGCTCTTCATGCCGGACGTCGTGGGCCGACTGTTCCGCGAGTTCGCCATCACGCTCGCGGTCACGATCGTGATCTCGGCGGTGGTCGCATTGACCTTGGTGCCGATGATGTGCGCCAAGATCCTGCGCCAGCGCCGCCCGGCGGAAATGTCGTGGCTGGCACGTAACAGCCAGGAATGGTTCGATTCGCTGATCGTCCGCTACGGCGTCCTGTTGCGCTGGGTGCTCGACCACCAGCCGCTGACACTTGTCGTCGCGGTGGGGACGCTCGTCCTGACGGTGTTTCTCTACGCCGTGATTCCGAAGGGGTTTTTCCCCGTCCAGGACACGGGCTTGATCCAAGGAATCTCAGAGGCTGCACCGTCAGTTTCCTTCGCGGCCATGGCGCGCCGACAGGAAGAGCTCGCGGCCGCGATCCTGAAAGATCCGGATGTCGAGAGCCTGTCCTCCTTTATCGGGGTCGATGGCACCAACCCGACACTCAATACCGGTCGGTTTCTAATCAATCTGAAGCCGCGAGACGAGCGGCTCACCTCGGCCAGCGACGTGATCCGCCGTCTGGGACGGGAAACGCAGCGCGTTGCGGGGATCGCGCTCTACATGCAGCCGGTCCAAGATCTGACGATCGATGCGACTGTCAGCCGCTCGCAATACAATTTCGTGCTCGAGGACGCCAATCCCCGCGAATTCGCGGTGTGGGTCCCGAAATTGCTGGAACGCTTGCGGCAGATCCCGCAGCTTGAGGACGTCACCAGCAACTTCGGAGAAAACGGCCTTGCCGCTTACATCCAAATCGACCGCCCGACAGCGGCCCGTTTCGGCATTACCCCGGCCACAGTGGACAATGCGCTCTATGACTCGTTCGGACAGCGTATCGTCTCGACGATATTCACTCAAACCAATCAATACCGGGTGATCTTGGAAGCTGATCCCGAAATGCAGCAATCATTGAGCTCGCTGGGATCGATCTATCTGCCGTCCTCGACCGCGGCAAACGGGCAGGTGCCGCTGTCGGCGATCGCCGAGGTGCAGGAGCAGACGGCGCCCCTGCAGGTCGATCATCTCGGGCAGTTTCCCTCGATCACCGTATCGTTCAATCTGGCCAAGGGAGCCTCGCTCGGCGACGCCGTCAATGCGATCAAGCGGGCCGAGCAGGAGATCGGCATGCCGGCGAGCATGATCACCGTCTTCCAGGGTGCAGCGCTGGCGTTTCAAGCGGCGCTCGGCAACGAGCTGGTTTTGATCATTGCTGCCATCATCACGATGTACATCGTATTGGGGGTTCTCTACGAGAGCTTCATCCACCCGATCACGATCTTGTCCACGCTGCCCTCGGCCGGGGTCGGCGCGCTGTTGGCATTGATGCTCGACGGCAGCGATCTAAGCGTCATCGCGATCATCGGCATCATCCTGCTGATCGGCATCGTCAAAAAGAACGCGATAATGATGGTCGATTTCGCCCTCGACGCTGAGCGGAACGAGGGAAGGTCGCCGCGCGAGGCGATCTACCAGGCCTGCTTGCTGCGCTTCCGACCGATCCTGATGACGACAATGGCGGCGCTGTTTGCCGCGCTGCCGCTGATGCTGGGCAGCGGAACGGGCTCCGAATTGCGTCATCCGTTGGGTGTGACAATTGTCGGCGGTCTGATCGTCAGCCAATTGCTGACCCTCTTTACGACACCAGTCATCTACCTCGGTTTCGATCGGCTCGGCGCCTCGCTGCGACGGCGCTTCGGTGGCACGGTCGCGGAGGGCGGCCTCCGGTGAACCCATCGGCGCCGTTCATCAGCCGGCCCGTCGCTAGCACTTTGCTGACGCTCGGCATCGCTCTCGCCGGGTTTTTAGCCTATTTGAAGCTGCCCGTGGCGCCGCTGCCGCAGGTTGATTTTCCGACGATCTCGGTATTTGCGACAATGCCCGGGGCGAGCCCCGACACAATGGCTACGACTGTGGCGACGCCACTCGAACGCCATCTCGGGATCATCGCCGATGTTAGCGAGATGACCTCGCAAAGCACGGTCGGCCAAACTCGCATTACATTGCAGTTCGGGCTCAACCGGAACATCGACGGCGCCGCCCGCGACGTGCAGGCGGCGATCAACGCGGCGCGCGCCGACCTCCCGACCAGCCTGCGCCAGAACCCGACTTATCGCAAGGTCAACCCGGCGGACGCGCCGGTGGCGATCTTGGCGTTGACCTCCGATACCTTGACGCGCGGCCAGATCTACGATGCCGCATCGACAATCATGCAGCAGGGCCTGTCGCAAATCGACGGCATCGGGCAAGTGGCAATCAGCGGCAGCTCATTGCCTGCGGTGCGGGTCGAGCTCAACCCGCTGGCATTGTTCAAATATGGGATCGGACTGGAAGACGTGCGCGCTGCCCTCGCCTCGGCAAACGCCCACAGCCCCAAGGGCGCGCTCGAAGACGGCGACCGCCGGTTCCAGATTTACACGAACGACCAAGCCAACCGCGCCGCAGATTATCGCCCCCTGGTAATCGCCTACCGCGACGGTTCGCCGGTGCGCCTGACCGATGTGGGAACCGTGCGCGATTCGGTCGAAAACCTGCGCAACCAGGGTCTTTCGAACGGCAAGCCGGCGGTCCTGGTGTTTCTTTACCGGCAGCCCGGCGCCAATATCATCGAAACTGTCGACCGTGTGAAGGCGGCTTTGCCGCAACTCGAGGCTTCGATTCCGAGCGCCATCAGGGTCGACCTGACGATGGACCGGACGAAGTCGATCAAGACCGCGTTGCACGACGTGCAGCGCACGTTGCTCATCGCTGTCGCCCTTGTTGTCCTCGTCGTCTTTGTGTTCCTGCGCAACTTTCGCGCCACCCTCATCCCCACTGTCGCGGTCCCGGTCTCTATTATCGGAACGTTCGGCGCGATGTATCTATTGGGATACAGCCTCAACAACCTGTCGCTGATGGCACTGACGATCTCGACCGGCTTTGTCGTCGACGATGCGATCGTCGTGCTCGAAAACGTGACGCGCCACATCGAGGCCGGCATGCCGCGCATGCAAGCGGCGCTGCAAGGGGCGCGGGAGGTCGGCTTTACCGTTCTGTCGATGAGCGCCTCGCTGATTGCCGTCTTTGTGCCGATCCTGTTGATGGGAGGCATCGTCGGCCGGCTGTTTCGCGAATTTGCGATGACCTTGTCCGTCGCGATCGCAATTTCGCTCGTCATCTCGCTGACGACGACGCCGATGATGTGCGCTTATCTGCTTCCATATCGGCCCGACCGGCGGCACGGGTGGTTCTACCGGGTTGGCGAGCGGGCCTTCGACGGGATACTGGGCCTTTATGAGCGGAGCTTGCGACAGGCTTTGCATTGGCCGGCGCTCGTCATGCTGAGCCTGGCGGCGACGCTCGGCTTTGCGATTTATCTATTCACGATCGTCCCGAAGGGGTTCGTTCCGCAACAAGACAACGGCCTGATGTTTGGCGGCATCCAAGCCGATCAGAGCATCTCGTTCCAATCGATGCAGCAGAAACTGACCGAGTTTGTCGATATACTGCGGCAGGATCCGGCGATCGACACGGTCAACGGCTTCACCGGGGGCGGGCAGACCAATTCCGGATTCATCTTTGTCGTGCTGAAGCCGCTTTCTGAACGGCCCGTGTCGGTACAGCAGGTAATGCGCCGGCTGCGCCCAAAGCTCAATCAGGTGGCGGGCGCGCAGCTTTACTTGCGGCCGGCAACGGATCTGCGCGTCGGCGCCCGCGCCAATAACGCGGAGTATCAATACACGCTGCTGGCCGACAATACTGAGGAGCTCTCCGAGTGGGCCTCGAAGCTGGAAGCCGCATTGGAAAAACTACCGCAGCTGACCGACGTCAATCTCGATCAACAGCAGAAAGGGCTGGAGACCGAGCTCGTCATCGACCGGGCGACTGCGGCGCGGCTCGGGCTGACCGTGAGCCAGATCGACAATACCCTATACGATGCCTTCGGCCAACGTCAGGTATCGACGATCTATGCCGCGCAGAACCAGTACCACGTGGTTATGGAGGTGGCGCCGGAATTCTGGCAGAACCCGGAGACCTTGAGCCAGATATATATCAGCACCAGTGGCGGGTCGGTGAGCGGCACACAAGCGACGCAGCCACTGGCCGGCACAGTCCTGGCCAAGGTGCCCGCCAAGACGAGTAGCAGTGCCGCCACGACGACAACCCAGATCGCCGGAAATCCCGCTCGCAACGCGGCCAACAATGCGCTCGCGAACACTGGCCGCAGTGCCACTTCGACGGGTGCCGCGGTCAGCACCTTTCACGAGACGATGGTGCCGCTTTCCGCCTTCGCCCATTTCGGGCCGGGCAATACACCGCTCGCGGTCAATCACCAGAATCTGTTTGTCGCCGCGACGATCTCATTCAACCTCGCGTCGAACGTCTCGCTCAGCCAGGCGACCGCAACGATCGAGAACGAGATGCGCCGCCTCGGCGTGCCGGCCTCGATCCATGGCGGATTTCAAGGCACGGCCGCAGTTTTTCAGCAATCGCTTGCCAACGAGCCCTATCTGATCGCGGCTGCGATACTCGCAGTCTATATCGTGCTCGGCGTGCTCTATGAGAGCTACGTACACCCGATCACGATCCTTTCGACTCTGCCGTCGGCGGGCGCCGGTGCGGTACTGGCGCTGATCTTTACGAACACCGAGTTCAGCATCATGGCGCTGATCGGCGTGATCCTGCTGATCGGCATCGTCAAGAAAAACGCCATCATGATGATCGATTTCGCACTCGACGTCGAGCGCAGCCTGGGCTTGAGCTCGCGCCAGGCAATCTATGAAGCCTGCCTCAAACGCTTCCGGCCGATCATGATGACGACGATGGCCGCGATGCTCGGAGCCCTGCCGCTGGCGGTGGCATTCGGCGAGGGAGCCGAACTGCGCCATCCTCTCGGTATTTCCATCGTCGGCGGGCTGATCGTCAGTCAAATACTGACGCTCTACACGACACCGGTCATCTATCTTTATCTCGATCGTTTTCGCCTCTCGGCGCAGCGGCGCTGGCGGCTCAGCCATCCACGCTTCTATTCGGGCCGTATTCCCGAACCGGGGGAATGACGCCGTCTGTCGAGAGGGGGGTGACCCCCTCCCGTTCCCTCGCCCGCTATCGGGAGAGGGTTAGGGCGGGGGCTGATTGCTTTCCCCCGCGGTGCGGGAGAGGGGCGGTGTGGGTGATTGGCGTGGCGGTTATGATGATCTCCGGCTGCACAGTGGGACCCGATTACACACGGCCGAGTACCCCCGTGCCGGCGCTGTATAAGGAAGCGGGTTGGAAGATAGGCGAGCCGCTCGACGCGATCGACCGCGGCGTCTGGTGGTCGGTGTACAACGATCCGGTGCTCGACGGACTGGAACGCCAGATCGATGTTTCCAACCAGAATCTCGCCGCCGCCGAGGCCGCCTTCCGCCAAGCAGAATTCATCGTCGCTCAGACGCGCGCGCAATTTTTCCCGATCGCCAGCATCGATGCCAGTGCGCAACGCTCGCGCGGCGGCGGCACTGCAGGCGGCGGGACCACCCCGGTAGGAGGAGGCGGGGCCGGCGGCAGAATCGCCAATTTCTTCAGCACTTCGACGACAGCGAGCTGGACCCCGGATCTGTGGGGGCGGGTCCGCCGCACCGTCGAGAGCAATGTCGCCAGCGCCCAGGCGAGCGCCGGCGATGTCGCGAGCGCCCGTTTGGCGGCTCAAGGCGCCCTCGCCAGCGACTACCTGCAATTACGTGTCGCCGACGAGCTGAAGCGCCTGCTCGATGCGACAGCAAAGGCTTACGCCGAGTCGTTGCGCATCACCCGCAATCAATACGCGAGCGGCATCGCCTCGGAAGCGGATGTCGCGCAGGCCGAGACCCAGCTGCGCAGCACCGAGGCGCAGGCGATCGCGGTCGGGGTCACCCGCGCGCAGCTCGAGCACGCGATTGCCGTGCTGATCGGCAGACCACCCGCCGAGCTGTCGATACCGCCGAGCGACGTCGTGACCGAAGTGCCGGTGGTCCCGGCCGGTCTGCCGTCGGCACTGCTCGAACGACGCCCGGATATCGCCGCCACCGAGCGGCAGATGGCGGCGGCCAACGCGCAGATCGGTGTCGCCGTGGCTGCCTTTTTTCCGACGATCACCTTGTCTGCCGATTACGGCGTGATGGCGTTGCAGATCGCCAAGCTCTTTACCGATCAGGCGCGCTTCTGGGCATTCGGGTCGAGCCTGGCGGAGGCCGTCTTCGATGCCGGCGCACGCGCTGCTGTAGTCGGCGAGGCGCGCGCATCGTTCGACCAGACGATCGCGAACTACCGACAAACCGTGCTGACCGCGTTCCAGCAGGTCGAAGACCAGCTGG
>Ga0126383_10001456_pt1 | contig 14744 bp, 19 predicted proteins | sample PanSoiMetPlot_35_FD_96882 | JGI IMG/M metagenome (GOLD analysis project Ga0126383, IMG submission 96882) | Tropical forest soil microbial communities from Panama - MetaG Plot_35 | ecosystem: Environmental > Terrestrial > Soil > Tropical forest > Bulk soil | place: Panama | collected 2016-02-17
CCGACCTCTGATGTCAGCGACCATTCTGCCACCATTCAAGACAGTCCCAACCATTCCTAGAAACCGACGCGCGTATAATCCGCGTCCAAAAGAATAGTGGTCGCTACTTCCTGTGCCTCTCTAATCTTTTCGACTCTTGCGACGCGCTCCAGATAGGACTTGGAGACAGGCCTGTCTGGCATGAAAAAGGCAGGCCTGCTTGGGCCTGCCTGTGGAACCGATAATCGGGGAATCTACGGGAGTAAGCGTCGGCGCGCAATGCCAATTGCACCGAGCAATCCACTACCCAACAGCAGCAAAGTTGACGGCTCCGGAATCTGGCCTCCAAAGACGGCGCCCACGAACTGAATTCCATCGCTGGTGTCGAAGCCGAACCCAAATGGGTCAAAGTGGGATTCGCCATCGCTGGCGAGGATCACCGACAATCCTGACACTTCACAGCACACAGGAATTGCTCCTGTGACAAATCCATTGGCAGGATCCTCGACGAAGTTCGCAAACTGAAAATATCCCGCGTGGTTCGCGAGACTCGGGTCCGAAGTGAAAAACACCCGGAAATTCCCCCCCGCCAGGCTGTCGAAGAGCACGACATCGCTAGGCGTAACCCCGTCATTCTGGGTGAAGGAGATGAACGACGGGACACCCGACCACGGAGTCTTGATGGTAAACGCTCCCGCAGCCTCACAGCTCGGTTCATTCTCGCTACCGCAGGAGGTAGGGGAGGGAAGCACGAAAATCGGATTAGCGCTCCCTACGGTGGCATTGGTCACCCACGTGCCTGGAACGCTGTAGCTGTAAACGACTAACTGCGCCGCCGCCGGGACGCAGCACACCAATATCCCCAAGACAACAACAACGAGCAAACGCCTCATGGCCACCTCGCTCTGAAAGCGTTAGGGGGTAGGTCGTCAGCCCTTGAGGGTCGGGAGGGCTGCTTTGCCAGACTGGAATCTGATCCACTAGCTGGGCAAGGGTGTCTCGAAAACCGCAGATCCTCGTCTGGAAACCGCAGCCCTGCAGATTCCCAAGGGCCGCGGTAGGGTTTGTAGTGCAACTACGATACCAAACTAACTCGCTTTGATGCAGCGAGATAGCCTTAACCTATACTCACCGATGTGCAAGATTCTGCACTCATCTGTTACTTCCTTTCTCATTATTATTACTATTGTCTACAATCCGAGGCGACCTTTACTGATTGGGAACCAGGTATGTGCCTGGCCAAATATGCCGACGTAGTCGAATTGGAGGCACCGCCAGAGTTGTATGGGGAGTTGAACGTTCCACTCTCGAATGCTGATACCGCGCAAGAAACGTTTGCCAAATATGCCAGATGCGGTATACGTAACTCTCGTTCTGGAAAAGGGCAGGCTAGGCTTGGAGGCCGAAACTTGATGTGCTTGAGTACCTGCCTGTTACTCGATAGCTGTTGCGTAACATAGGGGCATTCATCGGGGAGCGGCGATGGGCACGATCAGTCTGATAGGTTTGGTACTCTCTGGGTTCCTATTCGCCCCGCCGCCGTCGCCAACACCAACCTATATCACCCATGTCACTGTAATCGACGTAGCGAACGGGAAGAAGATTCGCGACCGCGCATGTGGTAATTTCCGGGAGCAAAATTGCGGAGATAAGAGACAGCAGTCAATTCACGCCACCGACTGGAGCGAGAGTCATCGATGCCACAGGCAAGTATCTAATTCCGGGCCTGTGGGATATGCACGTGCACAGGACTGAATTTGAGTCCACCTACCCCATGTATCTCGTAAACGGAGTAACCGGGGTTCGCGAGATGTCTGGTCCGTTTGATGCCAGCGAGTTCAGGTCGAAGCTGGCAACCGAAAAACGCGATACTCCGCACCTCTTTTTGGCGAGTCCTATCGTTGACGGCTCCCCTCCTCGAAACCCAGACCAGATCGTCGTGAAGAACGCCGAGGAAGCCCGCTACGTTGTTCAAGCTCAGAAGAGAGCTGGGGCCGATTTCATCAAAGTGATGGACCGGCTGTCGCGGGATGAGTATTTTGCCATCATCGATGAGGCCAAACGACAGGATATTACCGTTGTCGGTCATGTTCCTTTTGCGATCAGCGCCTGGGAAGCATCGGCCTCCGGGCAGAAGAGCATTGAACATGTTCACGCGGTGCCTCTGGCTTGTTCGACTCGCGAAGCAGAGTTGCGCGCGAGGCTAGTCGCCACCAGGGAGAATTCATGGAAACTATGGAACCCAATCTATATGGAGGCCTATGAAAGCTATAGTGACGCGAAGTGCCAGCAACTCTTCGCGGAATTCAGAAGAAATGGGACGTGGTCTGTTCCAACTCTGATCGTCTACCGTTCGACAGCTATGAGCAGCGATCCCCAGTTCCGCAACGATGACCGTTTGCGCTACTTCGGCGGCCAGATGAGGGGCCATGCTCTCAAGAAACGCTGTGATGGAACGAGCAAACTTCGACCCCTCGGACTTTGCCATCGAACGCGAATTGCTGAATCGGCGGAAATGGATGCTAGGAGTTCTCTTCCGTGCCGCTCCGTTTCAAAATCGTTGGCATCGGAAGCCGCCCAATGCTGATCCAGTGCCGCACGTATCTGTTGATCTCGCATCTTACCCCCTGCGCTAGGGGGAAAGCTTAGACTCCGGCATGGCCTGGTTTCAAGCGGATCATCGTATTTTGAAAGAAGCCACTGGATTTTGAAACTGGCGGGATTACCGCCGTGAAAAATGGCGCACGTTCGCACAATAAATCAGAGACTGATAAACCCGTGCTGTTTTATGTAAATGTGGTGCAGCGAAGATACATGATGCCTGTTGATAAATCCCGTGGCTGTTGAGATGCTTCGACCGATCTTAATCGGACTTTAGGGATTTCATTGCCGAGCGGCGGCGGACGCAGCGGGAGCTATAGGCGAAGATGCCGACGTGGTTGGGCTTGTGTGGGTGCGGCGGTGCTCGTTATCGCACTCCACGTTTCGTAGGTTCGCGGCTCATGGATCAAAAATAGCCACGATGACGACATCTATAAGTATTTTCGAGGCAAGCATTGGACGTTGAGGGTTGCATCTATCCGCACGACATTCAATTGTGTGAGTTTTTTTTCCCTAGTGCCAGTTTGTACGCGACGTAGTACTTATAAACATTGCCAACATAAGTAACGGTCACCTGCCCGATGTCCCTCGCCACTATTAGCTCCATGTTGCCGAACCATTGGTTGGGATCCAGACCTTCTTTTGGAGCTTGTTCGCGGAGCCTTGCAATCTGGTTCGGTCCGGCATTATAGCTCGCAAGCGCAAGCAAGGTCTTGTTCAGTGGATCGAGTTTCGGATCGTTGAGGTACTGATCTTCGATCGTTCGCAGCATCTTGATACCGGCGTGAATGTTGCCTTCGGCCGTCCACACATCGGGAACATTGATCGGAGAAGCCGCTGCATCCTGTGGTATCACTTGCATAATCCCCACTGCGCCGCCTGGACTGCGCACGCTCTGCTCCAACATTGATTCCTGATACCCCTGGGCCATCATCATCAGGTAGTCGAAGTCGTACTGGCCGGCGTACTTCTTGAATAACCCGCTCACGGCCTCGAACTTCTTCTTTTCCCGGGGCGAGGTCGAGTTCACCACCCATCGTGTGTTTTCAAGATACCGGCGCACCAGCGTATTTCCGAAGGAACTCCCCACCGCACGTGGAGCGATAAATTCATCCAGCAGTTTCTTGAGTTGAGGATTGTTCTTTCGCAACGCCCATGCCGTCTGCTCGCCGCTCGCGAGCGCCGGTTCGGGATGCACCGTCAGGTTATGCAAGACTTGCGCCCAGAGTTTGGCCCTCGAAACTTCCATCACGGTAGCAGGAAGCAAGCCGGCGTTCACCATCTCAACCAGATCGTCCTCTAGCAGATACTTGTCAGCCGGTTTGATCACGATGAGCGGCTTTCCTGCTTTCTTCAGTTTGTTGTTGACTTCCTGCAGCACCTGATATGGCTCGGTTAATGGATTCGCGTAAATCTCTTTGCGGCCGAGATCATCCAGGCTGGTAACGGTGCCGAAATTTGGCCCAGTGACGAGAACCTGCTGGGCATTGGTTTCCAAGGGGACCGTAAAGGCAACCTGCTGTTGCCTCTGTGGTGTAACCACCAGCGAATAAGCGACGAAGTCTCCCACCCCTTGCGTCAGCGCAGTTTCCACCTGATCGGGTCGGACGGGAATAAACGAGACCTGGATGCTCAGCGCGCCTGTGTTGAACTTCTGATTGACATAGGTTTCTAGCGCGCTCAGGGCGTCGTACATAATTCCCATAGGCTGGCCGTTGTCGTAAAAGAACCCGATGGGATTGACCAGCACCAGGGCGCGAATGTTGCGCCGCTTCACCATAGCGTCCAGCTCGTCGGTGTGAAGACCAAAAGGCGCCCACAAATTCGCGCCGGGCGAAGTGGATTTGTTCTCCGCAGACACGAAAGCCGTCGCTGGCGGTGCTTCTTCAGCGACGGCATGTATGGCTATAGACGTGAGCAGGAACACCAGAAGCAGCGTGGTCCTCCACACGCCCAATCGGCGGAGCACTTCATTCATCGTTTTCTCGCAAGAACCTGATACCAGATGCCCGGTTTCAACTTTTACTGAGAGACCGCTTTCGCAGTGGCCTTGGCTCCAGTCTTAATTCCGACCGCTGCCTTCTCGCCCCCCTTTTCCGTGTATTTCACTGAAACTTTGGTGCCTTCGGCAATGCCTTCGCCGGTTGCCTTGGCCCCTTCCCACGTTGTCTTGTCGGTCCACTTGACCGTGTGCTCGGTTCCATCGGCAGACTTTACCACCATCGTCTTCGTGCCTATATCCACTGACTTCAACTGTGCCTTTAACAATCTGTACGAGGTCTTCCTCCGCTGACGCGCGCTCCCAGGCACCCGCAGTTAACAACAACGCTACAGCTGCCAGTAGCGCTACACGCCACTTCAAGAGATCGACATTCAATTCTCCTTATGAGTGATTCATTGATTCAATGGTTGTTCCGAAGGCGCTCGCCGACACACCCGGCTGAGGCACCCTCCGCCTTCAGAGTTCTAAATTGTATGACAACCATCCATCCTAAGGTAATCCGCTCCGGCCGATTTCAAAATGCCTCCCCGACGCCCACGGCCCACGTGTGGCTCCCATTTCCCTGGGCCACGTCAACGCGAAGATTAACGTGATACTTCTTACTAAGTTGGTACCTGAGGCCTGTGCCGATGTCCGGCAAAAAGTGCGATTTCCTCGGTTGATCGGAGCCGGGTATCACACCTCCTAAACCTCCGAACAGGACGAATCCGAAGCGCTTGGGCAGAGTCTGTCGGTATTCCAGTTGGGTGGCGAGCATGAAGCGGTCCAGGTAGCGACCCGCGGTATATCCACGAAGCTCATTGTTCGCACCATAGATGCAGTTCCCGTAGAAAGGCGGACTGCCGCCGGTCAGGCATACAAAGGCGTTGTATGCGAGCACCTGACGCTCGCTCAAGCTGACGTATTTGTTGAATGTGAAGCGGTATGCTTGGAAGCTATATTTGCTTCCGAGTCCCTGTGTGAAGAAGTCACCCGTTATGTTCAGAAAGCTTCCCTGCGTGGGATAGAAACGGTTACTACTGGTATCACGAGTGGCTATGATTCCCAGTGCCACCAGCTCTGTATGCAGTCCGATGTCGGGCGGGGTAATGACTTGATTGTTTTCCTCGCGGATCCTCACGACCGAATTGCCGATCCAGACCCGTGGGCCGATGAAGAGCTTATGCCCCACGTTTCTCATGGCTTCCCCGAAGAAGACACGGCCATCCTGCCTTATGGGTAGCTTCGCGCCCTGGAGTCCCGACAGGAAGTCGCCGCCGTATAAGTTGTAATTCAGATTTCCGTCGGCGAAGGCGGCCTCCACTTCATAGCGGTTCTCTTTCATGTAGAGCTGAGCACCGACAAGAAATGCGCTACTACCGTCGTTGGTTATGAGTCCCGCGCCTCCGACAACCGAAGGTGGAGAAATCTTGTCCTTCGTGCTCCACGGGAAAATATAGCCGAGCACCGGGATGACTCCCGATCCCAACGCAGGGCTTACGATGGGAAGCGGAGCGGCAACAAAGGATCCTCTATGCGTTTTGGCTGCGTCTCGAGCTTTTGGGGGCGTCGTGTCGTCCTGTTGCGACGCAAGCGAATCATCACTCGTGTCAGCTTGCTGCGATTGGGTGTCTTTTGCCGTGCCTTCCTGAGACGCTGGTTGTTTTGCTGGTTTTGCTTCCTGCGAGAAGGTTACGGTCTGCCAGACAATGGCTGCACAGAAAAGTATTCTGCAAACCAGCCGGCATGACTCAGATGTCAAGCCAGCGTACGCAGCAAATCTCCTGATGAACTCCAAGGCATGCGGCTTGAACGTCGAGTCCAAACACTTCACCCGTGTTGTTTTTGCTCCGCTAGGGCAACTGCTGTTCCGAAACGCTGGAGAGATTCACGCGATCGGGCACTCACGGGCGCTCGAAGCCACGGGTTCCAGCGGCTACTGAGCCCGACCTCACTTCCCATCGAACTAAAACGACACTTCGAGTCCCACGATTGGGCCCTTCTGGGTAAGGCTGAGCCCAAAGCGGTCTTTCTTCTCGTCCACATTGACGTTCAGGCGCGTCCCCAACTGGTATCCGGCATTCAGACTCACGTGCTTGGTAAGCGTAACTCCAACATCATCCGTCGTAGAGATAAAGTTCCCGTAGCCGAACAGGTACATGCCGAACAGATTGCCTTCCACGAAGAGGCGGGGTGAATTCGTTAGGTAAAAGCGGCCCTCCGGTCCGGCCACCGGTATCGGCGCCAGCAACGATTTCTTCGCCGAGATTACCTGATTATTCGTGTTGACTTGCGCCGCAGCGAAGAACGATGCACTCGAGGGAAACAGGTCAATCTGTACAGCAATACCGATGTGTCCTCGCCTGCGTCGGCTGATATCGTACTGGTACCCCGGAGCGATTAGAGGCGCGCTGAGATTCACTTTTGTCAGTACGCCAACATTGAACGTCTGGCCCTGAAAAACGATCGTCCTTTGTAAGACAGTCTGCCGCGACTGATCAAAGGGCGCTCCCGCCAGATAGATGTGGTTCTTGCGCGTAAACTTCCAGTCCAGCTTTCCCGAGAAGGTCGAGTAAGAGTTGAACCCGATATCTTTATGCAGGTTGATGATGTCGCCGGTAGTGGCATCTTCAATCGTACCGCTCGGGTTCGAGTAGAACCAGAAGCCAGTGATACGAACTTTGTATTCATCAAAGTCGGTGTCGGTCTGGGCATGCAGTGAAGGGACTGTGATCGCTGATAGCAGCAGAATTAGCAACAGCCGCGAACCTGCCCTTTCATTATTTCTCGGATTGGTAGTATTCATACCTTCTCCTTACGAGATCGTTCAGTTATTGCTGATACGCCTTCGCCGGCCCAATCTGTGGCGCGCGCACAGGCTTAGCCATACCAAAAAAAACAGTTACGCCCTGGCCGCCGCAGCGGGTAGAAACCGCCTCAGGAGCTCCGAAGAAGCAGCTATCAATGTCCTGCCAATTGTTCATCACCCAGACGTCGCCGGCCGGTCCGATGGCGAGATCGGTTTGCATCTGCAAGCCTCCACCCACATAACCGCCAGGTGGCGAGATCTGGTCGCCAGTTTTGAATCCCGGCGGACAGTTCTCCGTACGCGCGCCACATAGCTCCGTGATCGGGCTGTCCTTCACAGAGAAGTTGGAGATCCACACATTGTCATCGCCATCGATCGTCGCTGCCCATGGACCCGGCAGCCCACCTCCTGTGAACGGAGAACCGGGATATTGGCTGCCGTCAGGCCGCAGCAACGTGACACTGCCGCCCGCGGTTACTTGGTTGAACATGGCCTTCGTCAATACTTCATCGCCGCTCCCACCGGTTTTCGCAACTTCGATAATGTGGGCGACCACCAATCCCCCGCGGAAGGAGTTTCCGAACCGGTTCGTTACCCAAACATTCCCTTGGCTATCAATGCCTATCCCGCTATTGCTCCAACCGGTTTCAAATTTCTCTACGTTGCTGGGGTTTGAAGCAGGGAAGCGTGCCACATGTCCCGCAAGAGCATTGCTCACCCAAATCCTGTCCTGCTGATCTATAGCAAGGTGAAAGGGGCCAAGAAGCGCACTGCAGGGCGCTACATCGCGGCCTTCACAAAGGATTCGTCCTTTTGTCCAATCGCCCTTCGGGAAAAACAGAAGTTGGTTCTTTGACAGCCCGAGCGCCCAAACGTCACCGCTGGGTGTTGCGATGATACCCTGCATCAATCCGAGCTGGCCGTTGAAGGTAATCCCCTCAGGAGGTGTGAGAGGCTTGCCATTCTTGTCAAAGACTGCAAGGCACTTGCCTCCGTAGTTTGAGAACCAGGCATTGTCATTGGCGTCCACGGCCGTTCCAAAGCTTCCGCCCTGCATGCCGCCCTCTGAAAAGCCCGTCGTAATAGGAGAGAGTGGCTTTCCATTCGGGTCGAACTTTGTTGCGTGACCCTGCCACAAGGCGTCCTGTCCCTGCCAACCGACCGTGAAGTTATCGCCGACCCAGAGATTGCCCTCGCTGTCGAACATCGCCTTACCGCCGGCAACATATCCGCCGCCGGTGAATTTCAGCGGAATCACCCATGCGCTTGGCGGCCACTGCAGATACGGCATGTACGGAACCGCACGCATAGTTTTGCCGTTGGGTATGGGATACAACTCCAGCAAGTCAAAAACCCGCTTCGGCTGATACCAGGGATAACGTGCAATCGCCTCGGCCGCCGTCAATGTGTCGGTGGGCGTGTTTCCTTTCGGGCCTTTTGCCGCCTCAAAAAGCTTGCCGCACGTCGAATCCCCCTGGACCCTGGTGACGCAAGCCGCGAGCGCATCGGCCAGCGTTGCAAAATTGGCCATGGTGGGAGTCTGAACACTGTTCAGTGGGTCCTGAATGGTCGCGGCCCATCCGCCGGTTTGCAGATCGACGAAGCTCGGCACATTGCCCGCTGCAATCTTTAGACCTAGCGCGTGACCCTGAAGCCCCGGCCCGTTGAGGAACTGATTGTTCGCCCAGACCGACGCAACAGTTGTGAATTCGTTGATTGTCACCGTCGATGGGGCTTTGTTCCCCAGTACTGCCAGCAGCGCAATGGCCGGATTGTCGCCGCCTCCGCTCTTTGGCACGCCTCCGGCGGCGATGAGGTAGAGGCTTGTGTCAGCACCCGACCCAAGGCTGTTGATCTCAAACCGCCCGTCTCCATTCGTCTTCGTCTGCGCAAGCTGCTTCGGTGCTTCCGCGCTTGCTTGCCACAAGGTGACGGTGGAGTTGGCGATGGGCGCGCCTCCGCCCAGCACCTGGCCTTTGATTGTTTCGTCAGCCAAAGCTCGCCCGGTCATCAGTACCGATAAGGCAAGCGATAACAGCGTGAACTTTTGGAACTGTGCTACGAAATGCATTGGTGCCTCTTGTCGTGTCTTGCTATGTCTTGAGCTCTGGTGACCCACGTCGGGAGACAAGCAGTTTTTCCCAATTCCCAAAATGGGACAACTGTCAAAACTGCCAGTGGTTACCGAGCTTCAATCCGCAGTGAGTTTGCGGGGCGAGTTCTGGGCTGGGAGCCTTTGGGAACAGTCCAACCTGCGCCCTACTGCTTGGGTTGTTACCGCAAATGCGGAAGTGATTTCTGACCAGCGGAATCCTAAGACGATTCAGGTTTATCTGTCCAATTAGCTCGGAAGATTGAACGGGTTATGGCATCTTAGTGCCAATCTTGACCCGGCAGCATCGTGTGGGGATTGGCGAAAGGATGAGTGATACGCTGGCTTGGGGTGCTCGGGTGCACATTCTCGATTTCATACGCATCCATTTGTTATCTCTCCCAGTTCTCGCGAAGGCCGCTGTAGTTCTCGCGATAATAGTCGGCGTCCCGCGCCTGCTCCGGCCACTAAAGATTCCGGCTCCGGTTGGCTTGATCCTGGCGGGCCTAGTAATAGGTCCTCATGGGCTTGAGTTCATCGGCCAGAATCACCCGATCGCAGATTTCTTTGGCCAGGTTGGCAAGCTCTTGCTGATGTTTTCCGCAGGTCTTGAGGTTGATCTTGCCCTGTTTAAGAAAGCTAAAAATAGATCAATCGGGTTTGGCATACTCACCACATTCCTACCCCTGCTTTTAGGGACTGGAGCTGCGGCGTTATACGGATACCATGCAATCGCAGCAGTCGTAATCGGCTCACTGTTGGCCTCGCACACGCTTTTGGGACTATCAATCGTGACCCGGTTGGGCGAGACCCGACAGGAGCCGATTACTATCACAGTTGGTGCAACCGTCATATCGGATACCTTGTCACTGATCGTATTCGCGGTCTGTATCTCCATCTTTCAAACCGGATTCTCAGTACGCGCGCTGGGTATACAGTTACTTGAAATTGCGATTGCTGTTCCCTTGATCGTGTTCGGTGTAAGCCGTCTAGGGGCGTGGCTGCTGAGAAGAGTGGAGGACGACGAGAGTGCCTATTTCGTAATCATGCTCGCTATGCTGGTTATCGCGGGCACGATCGCAGCCCGGATCAACTTGCCCGACATTGTGGGTGCGTTCCTTGCCGGACTTGCGGTTAACGCAGGGGCAAAGCCTAACCCGGCGAAAGAGAAGTTGGAGTTTTTTGGGGCTTCCATATTCATCCCCATGTTCTTCATCGTGACGGGCTTTCTGATTAGTCCTGTGACATTTGTCGATACCATCATTGGCAACTTTGGTTTTGTATTAGCGATCATTCTGGCGCTACTGATTGGAAAGGGTCTTGCTGCTGAGATCGCTGGCCGCTTATTCGGGTACACAACTGGAATGCGAGGTCTGATCTGGTCGCTCACCTTGCCGCAGCTGGCCGCGACCCTTGCTGCCACCCTCGTCGCTTATGACACCCTCAACTCTGCCGGGCAGCGTATGCTGGATACCAAGATGCTTAATGTCGTTCTGGTGCTTATGTTTACTACGGCAATTCTGGGTCCGGTTTTGACCGAGCATTTTGCAATTAAGGTGCTGCCAGAGGTTCAGCCTTCGGAACAAGGAAAACAATTGGCTTAGACGCACTCTACCCCAAGTGCTTACTGAAAGTTCTGCGATTGCCGTTGCCCCAAATACTGCAGTTGATTCTGCTTCCCGTCTTGCTGAGTACCGCTAAGTCTTGCTGGCATGCGGCCAATATCTTCGAGAACCAAGGTCGTTTTTGGCTTTTGGTATTTGTTCAGTGACAATCCTTTGGCCAGAACAATTTGGCGAAGCTGTACATATGCTGATGAGCTGGTATCGTCCGCAACTCTCGTGGAGAGCTCAAGGATTTTGCCTGTTCGCCATTCCCAAAGTTCCAAAATGAGTTTCGGGAACAGTGGTTGACCCTTAATCTCCCAATCCGTTGCCTTCATTTCGGCAATTCTCTCTACCCGACTCCAGTCTACTGAGACATGAGCCTGCGCAAGTAATTGCTTTTGGGCCGTGCTAAGTAATTCAAAGAGCTCTTGCCCGGTTGCAGGCGAGTGGCTGGTGAATTTCGTCTGCACCGAGTAGGAGCGAAGTGCAAGGTCGCCCGTGAGATCTGTTTCGCACTTGTAGCGGTCGCCAATACCAACTTTCTTCCTGCCTTCAAGCGTGGCGGGTAGGCGCAGTTTTACAGTGAGGTCGGAAGCCGCGCCGCTCCTTAAGCGTAAGATCACTCCTTCGGAAAGCAATTCTAAAGTGTTCGTGTCGAAAAAATAGACCGAGCCCGTGGTCTCTCGTGCAGCATTGAAGGATTCGAGAGCCGAGTGAAGCTCGCTCGGAATAAGTAATAGCTTGACTTCGGCTCCACACTTTTCTTTTGCTTGAGAGGCGCTTACGAGACAGGCGAGCCAGCAGATAGAGAGGAACAGAGAGGATCTCTTAAATGGCCTCAGACGCGGAGCTTGCGGAGGAACGCAAGCCACCAATAGGACATGTGGATCTGTTACTGGCGTACGCGGCCGCAAAGGCTGGGCGAATAGAAGAAGCCAAAAACCGCTTTCAGAAATCGGAAGGGCGGCTCGATCCCCAGCAAAGGAATTATTACGCGGCAACCATGTTCGCGGCTGTTGGCCAAAACGACAAGGCCTTCGCACAACTAGAGAATGCACTGCGCAACCACGACCCATTTATGGCCTACCTCGGCGCCGACATCAAACTTGAAAGCCTTCGGTCAGATCCGCGTTATAGGAAGCTGATTCGACGTATGAACATGCCAGTTCCCGACGTAGTTGCTCGTTGACCGAAATCGGCACCCCGGTTACGACTGGAAGCACTTGGGATTTGGCATCCTTCAAACTTTTGCGTGCAGTCCTGGCGTGCAGTCCTGACTTTGATGAAAGAGGCGGCGCGAGGGTGCCCGACGGGCCGCAGTCTTTCTCCTCTGCGGGCGGTTCTGTTTGCCTCGATCGGTCACGTCCAGATCGAGTACGATCTGGGCTAGCGGCTGCGGGTGCGCTTCCAGAAACACATTCACCAAAAGCCGGTCCAAGGCTTCGCCCGGGTGGGTGATCTTGTGATAGCCATCGCCGCTGCTGCTGGCGGGCGTCAGCTCCATGCGGCCTGCAACCCCTCGAGCTCGCGCTTGCGGGGCTAGCAGGGCCAACCGCGGGTCGTGCCGCAATTGCTGATGATCGTTGAGGTCCTCATCGCCCAGGGCTAAGCCATAGATGTGTTGCGCCAGCATCTCTTGCAGGCCGTATTCGATGCGCTCCGGGTCGTGCTAATCGCAGAAGCAGGCCGACACGCTGCAGCAAGCGCAGCTTGCGTTCCACCTGCCGCAACAGCACCCCAATCCAAAATCTTCCAGGTACCCTCAAACTTCCCGATCGCTCTCGCCAGTATTTCCGCCGGAACTACGCCTTTGACTAACTCATCTTAGGGAAGACGACAAAACGGGTTAGGTGTAAACTTGGGTCATGTACATGCAGGATAAGCTCCAGAACGCCCGATGGATCATTTTTAAGGTTGGCATTGTTGTAGCGGCCGTCGTCGTGCTATGGAAGCTCATCATCCGATGACCATTGGTTTCTAGCCTCAGCGATCACCCAAAACCGGCCATTAATTATCACCTGAAAACCAGCCCAACAAGAATAGCCCAGGACATTGACTCCCGCGGGGCCTCATAGCCTTCGGGGCATGGCTAATGTCTTGAACGAAGAGAAGAAACAGCAAGTCTCAGCTCTGGGACGGGCCGGGATGGTCACTGCGGCGATCCAGCAGGTTACCCACATCCGTAGTGAAACCGCCCGCCAGTACCTGAAAGCGGCGGGGATCGCGGTGCAATTTTCCACCGGGATGTGGAGGCGGAATAAAAAAGCAGGCTCCGGAGAGCCTGCTTGGCATGGAAGCTAACCCTTAACTACTTCAGAAAGCGACGACGAGCAACGGCGATCGCTCCGATCAAACCAGAGCCCAGAAGTAACAAGGACGACGGCTCGGGCGCAGAACTGAATGAAAATCCTGCATCGCCGTTCGGTCCGAAGTTGCCGATCTGGAAGGTATCGCTGACCGTGCCGTCGGACTCTAACATCGCAAATGTGATTACGCCGCTGAAGTTCCACACAAAACCGGGCGCATTCCAGAAGCCGATCGGCTCTGGCGGTAGTCCATTCTCACAAACCCCGCTTGCGCAACCCGGCAATACCCAAATGTTCGCGCCCGCGAATGGCGGATTTGTGCAACCTGGGCAGGCCGTCCAGCCCGCTCCACCAACCCAGATCGAGTCCAAGGCGACTTGGTCACTAGTGTCAGCGCCGTGCCCCCACGGGTCGAAAGGTGACTCTCCGTCGCTGGCAAGAAATATGGTCGTTCCGCCAACCGGAAGCTGGATGATACATCCGGCGGCGGGATCTTCGGTGCAGAGGCTGGTGAAAGCTGAGGAAGGTGAGGTCTTAGACGTAAGGGTAAGCACCTTCACAGGCGTAGGCACGGTACCGGCCACGGTCATGCTGGCTGTCAGAACCAGCAGCGCCACGATTACCAGGGGTTTTGAAATCCGCATCTGATCCTCCTTATCTTCAGCGAAATTTGGGAAAGGTGATTATGCTTATGGTCAGTCGGGCGGGCTACTACATTGGTGGGTAATATAGCACTCGGTTACTAAGCGGGCAAGTCATTTTCTCGTTGAAATTTGGAAAAGGTGATTATGCGGGCTACTACATTGGTGGGTAATATAGCTCTCGGTTACTAAGCGGGCAAGTCATTTTCTCGTTAATCGTGAGCGCCGAGATCAGGGGCGCTATGATGACGCGCTCATACGGCAAGCAGAACTTTCGGATGTTGCTGGGCAAGCACCTAAAGCTGTTCACGGACAGGGCCGAGAGGGACCACCAGATCACCGTCACCATCGAACGCATTGTCTGACAACGCACATGCGTGCATCGGGAATGCCCGTACATCAAAGTTGATGTGAAGTTTGCTGCTGCCAGTCCCATGCAGGAACAACTAGCGACAAGATCGTAGAAATCTCTCGCCCATATCTGAACTGGTCGGTGATGTACTGATTGGTTTCGTAATTTAACGAGTGATCGATTCGACGCTGCCACCCCCAGCGTTAACGGGGTAGCTAGAAGGTCTGGATGATAGGGACACAATTAGCCGACGACCTGTGACGTACTCTCTTCCCGCTTCGAGCAGTAATTGATGAGCAATCCACCAGCAGGCGGGGTGAGCCCTACCCTAGTGGCTTTTCTTTTGCAACGGCGTGGGTATACTATACAACCCATC
>Ga0126383_10001457_pt1 | contig 14741 bp, 23 predicted proteins | sample PanSoiMetPlot_35_FD_96882 | JGI IMG/M metagenome (GOLD analysis project Ga0126383, IMG submission 96882) | Tropical forest soil microbial communities from Panama - MetaG Plot_35 | ecosystem: Environmental > Terrestrial > Soil > Tropical forest > Bulk soil | place: Panama | collected 2016-02-17
ACACGCCGGGTGGCAACGTCTGGGCGACAGCGGCCGTGACGGGGCGCACAGAACCGGCGAATCGGATTCGCGTCGCGAGCACGCAAGTAGTCGCCGCCGTCGTGAGCCGCACGATGACACTGACTGAACTACCCGCCGGCACGCTCGAAATGCTCTACGCGAACACCGGCAGCGCCGGCACGATGGCGTGTCTCGCGCGCGATCTCTGGGCACGACCCGTTCGGGTCGGCTAGCAGCGACCTTCGCCGCCGTCTCGGCGGTTTCCGAACGATGCGACTCCGAACCCGAACGGAAGGAGGCCGGCCTTGCGCCTGCTCACCGCCGTCCTGGTCGTGCTCGTCACGGCCGTCGTGTTCGCTGCCGCTCTCGCGGCCGACCCCGTGCGCAGGAGGTCGCACGACCCCGGCTGCAACACGGATCGCTGCGACAGACACATCGACGCGTGGCTCGCAGCATGGCGCCGAGTTCATGAACGATTTCATGAAGGCTGGTCAACAGCCGTCGCGAGTTGGTACGACGACAGAGAATCGACGGCGTGCGGCACGCACTACGCGCGCGGACTCGCGTCGCTCACGCTCGCGTGCGGCACGGCCGTGCATCTCTGCTTTCACGGCTGTGAGATCGCGTACGTGCAAGATCGCGGCCCGTACATCGACGGCCGTCTGTTCGATCTCAACCCCGGCGCGCGCGACGCGATCAGCTGCACTGATCTCTGCGGCGCAGAAGGCGGCGGCGAGCTGACGTACCACGTCAGCTGAGCGGCTAGCGCCGTTCAGTCAAGCGCTTCGTGAGGGGGCGGCTCAGGGGTGATGAGCCGCCCCCTCTGCTTGCCCCTCTCCTCAGCTGCGCGGCGGCGGTGCCATACGCGGGTCGGGCGCGTACGCCGGCCAGAGCGCGTCATTCAGCCGGCGCGCGGCGACGCGCGCTAGCAGCAGCGCGGCGCCGATCAAGAGCAGCCAGAGCAAGCCGCGCATCGCATCATCGCCCCATCGAGCGCTGCCACTGCCGGCGCAGCGCGGCGCGCAGCTCGTCCGGCGCGTGCGCGCTGCTCTCGCCGATCTCGCGCGCGAGCCGCACGCGCTGCGCCGGATTGAGCCGTTCGAGTGCGTTCTCGACTGAGCGCGACAGATCGGGGTCATCGAGAATCGCGTGCCCCATCCCTGTCAGCCGCCACGCGCCGGATTCCGGCGAGCGTTCAAGCCAACCGTAACGGCGCATCCAACCGAGTCGCGGACCGGCGCCGGTGCGGTGCCCCTCCTCAAGCGTCTCGCCGAGCTGCAAGCGAATCTCGCGCGTCGGCGACCAACCGTCGGCGTCGGCGACATCATCGACAATCGCGAGCAGCTCGGTGTCGCTGATCCCCCACAGCGAGAGATCGAGCGGCGCTCGGCCGTTGTCTTTTGCGCGCGCCATCACTCGGTCAGCGCCTTGCGCGTCAGCCGATACCATTTGCCGCCGCCGCGCACGCCGCGCGGGTCTTGCCGCGCGAGGCGAATCACGTTCTCACGGCGTAGATGCTCGAACGCGATAGCGACCGGACCGGACCCCCAACGGCCCTCGGCCAAGATGTCGGCTTGCCGAAACTCGTCTTGGCGCTGCGTGACCTTGAGAATCGCGTCCTTGATCTCGTTCAAGCGCTCGTCTGAGACTCCCGGCGTTGCCGATCTCGGCCGGCCGCGTTTGCGGCGCGGTTTCGCCGCACTCGGCTCGCCGGTGAGCTGCGCGAGAACGCGTTGGTAGCGTTTCAGCACCGGCCGCAGCTCATCAAGCTCGGCGGCTAGCTCATCGACGCGCACTTGCCGCTGCGCGACCTCGGTGCGCAGCAGCGCGACCACTTGCGAGTCGAGCGCGGCGCTCGTGCCGCCGTTCGCGGCGGCGGCTGCCGACGCGGCAGCGCTCGCTACATCGGGTGCCATGAATCGGCCTCCTTCGTGTTGGGCGTAGACCGGCAAGCGTAGCGCGGCGCCGGAAAACGTAACGCGCCGCGATACCGTAGCGCGACTCGCGTTCGGCTCGGCGCGGCGTCAATCCAACATCTGTCCAGCCGGTCTTGACAGAACTCCCAACGTGCGAACTCGCACGTAACGCGGCGCGATACCGTAACGCGGCGCGAGTCTCGACGGCTCGCTTGTTCACGTTCACAGTGGCTACATGAGCGACGGAGCCACGTTGAATCCCTCGATGAATCGCGAGCCGAGCGCCGATCAGCTCGTGCGCGAGCTAGTCGGCACAAACATCGCATTAGCGCGAGCCGACGCGGGGCTGACGCAAGATCAGCTCGCCGCGCAGCTCGGCGTTGCTCGCACGCAACTCTCGATGTGGGAGCGCGGCCGACGGCTGCCGAGCGCTCGGTTCATGTACGCGATCTCGGACGCACTCGGGCACGAGCGCGAGCTTCACTGGCTCTACGTCGCCGTTGATCTCTCGCACGCGCCGGCTGCGTCTTAGACAGACACCCTGCGAGGGGGAAAGGAGCAGCGAATGAGCACTGCCGAGCTTGTGCCGGCGTCGTCGTGGCTGCCGGAGATGACAGGCGATCAAGCGCGCGGCGCGATGCGCGCATATCAAGACATCACGGCCGCGATGCTCGACTCGCACGACTGGATCGGCGAGCCGGGAGCGGAAGGGTCGTTTGTGAAGCGCTCCGGTTGGAGCAAGATCGCGAACGCGTACGGCCTCTCGACGGAGATCGTCGCTCAGAGCATCGACCGCGACGAGAGCGGCTCGCCGATTCGCGCGCACGCGACGGTGCGCGCGACGAACAAGACTGGCCGTCACGCCGACGGCGACGGCGCTTGCGCGATCAACGAGCCGCGCTTTCGCTCGGTCGGCGGCACGCAGAAGGTCGAGCACGACTTGCCGGCGACGGCCGTCACGCGCGCGACGAATCGCGCGATCTCGAATCTCGTCGGCTTCGGTCAAGTGAGCGCGGAGGAGATCGACGCCGACGTTCGCGCCGGCGCCGACGCGAACGTGATCGGCAACTTGCCGGCGTGGGCGACTTACGCCGACGACACGGCCGTCATCAACACCGCGAATCAGCTCGTTGACATCGTTGAAAGCGTCGGCGCCGATCCGGCCGGCGTGACGAGCGTCGGCGCGCGTATCCGCGAGCTGTGCGGCGGTGGCGTGCCGGAGTGCGTCGTGCGCACTATCGACGGCATTCATGCTCTGCTCGGCTCGGCGCCGGCGCAGCCGGCCGACGAGAACGGCGGTGCGCAATGAGCTTCGCCGAGCGCTGGAACGCCGCCGGCTCGGACGGCGCCGACGTAGCCGACGGCAATTACGATGTCGAGATTCTCGACGCGAGCGCGTTCAATCGCCGCAGCGACGGCGCCGAGTTCGCGAAGCTCACGCTCTTGATCGAGCGCGGTGAGCATCGCGGTCGCACGTTCGATCACTTCATGAATCTGAACAACACCGTCGGGCTTGCTATCGCGCGCGACTCGCTCGGCATGTACGGCCTCGACACCGGCGATCCGACAGGCGCCGTCGAGAGCTGGACGGCGTTTCAAGTCGCGATCAAGCAGCTCGTCGGCGTCAAGGCGAACGTCAGTCTCGGCACGCGCGGCGGCTTTCGCGAGGTTCGCGTCAACACGTCGCAGCTGCCGTTGACACCGCAACAAGACGAGCCGCCGCCGGTATCGGCGCCGGTAGCCGGCGACGACGACATACCGTTCTGATGGACGCGTTCGCCGATGCCGCTGCCCGCGCTGCCGGGAAAGACGCCGAGCGCTCGCGCGAGCTTGTCGTGCAGAGCGCGGAGGAGTCGCGCATGCCGGTCGTCATCGACCCGCAGACGGGTGAGGTTTTCGACACGCCGGCCGACTTGCCGACTGACAGACTCGCCGAGCTTGCGTATCGGCTGCGCGCGGCCGAAGCGGATCGAAAGCTCTGGCGCCGCGCGATAGACGACGAGCTGCGCGCGCGGCTTGAGCGCGACGGCCGGCGCGAGGCGGTCGTCGGCGACTACGCGCTCAGCGTCACGACAGGCCGCTCGCGCGTTTGGAGTGCCGACGAGTTGGAAACGGCGGTGCGCGATCTCATCGACACCGGCGTGCTGCACGCCGGCGAGATCACCGGCTTGATCCGGCGCGAGACGAAAGTCGATGGGCGCATCGCCGCGCAGCTGCTCGATCAGCTGAGCGGCGCGCCGCACGACTTGATCGCGTCGTGCTTTGCGTGGGAGCAATCGCGCACGCCGAGCTTGAAGGTCGAGGCGATAGCCGGCGAGCTGCCGGCGGGGGGTTGAGCCATGAAGCAGCGTCGCCGCTTCAATCGCGCCGAGCACATCGCGCTCGATGCCGTTGCCGGTGGTCACTGCGAGCGCTGCGGCGCTGCGCTTGAGCCGGGTTGGCACGCCGATCACGTCGTGCCGTATGCGGCCGGCGGCGCGACAGACATGGTGAACGCCGCCGCGCTTTGTCCGAGATGCAATCTGGCGAAGGGAGGAAGCATGCGCGACCTACGACCGTGGCAGAGGGAAGCTCTGACTAAGTATCGACTGCACTCCGAGCGCGATTTCCTGCTTGTCGCAACTCCAGGCGCTGGCAAGACTCGCGTCGCTGCTGAGATCGTCGCGGCGCGACAGGCCGACCTGACGGTTATCGCCGTGCCGACCGTCGCACTGTGTGAGCAGTGGGCCGACGCGCTCGATGAGGTCGGAATCAAGGCGCGACCGAATTGGGACGGCACAGCACTGCCGAGCGACGTGCGCGCAGTGACGATCACTTACGCGGCGCTTGGCATGCGACTACTTCCGGCGGCGATCCGCGCGTTGTGTGGGCGCTGCCGCGTGTTCGCGATTCTCGATGAGATTCACCATCTCAGCGAGAGTCGCGCTTGGGGTGAAGGCGCGCGCTACGCGTTCGACGCCGCGACTGCGCGACTTGGACTTTCAGGTACACCGTTTCGCACCGACGAACACGCGATCCCGTTCGTTCGCTACGTCGAGGGTCATGGGCAAGCTGACTACCTCTACGGCTACGGCAGCGCGCTAGGCGACACCGCTGTGCGTTCGGTTTACTTCCCTGCACACGGTGGGCTTGTCGAGTGGATCACGCCGCACGGCGAGCACCGAATCGCAGAGCACACAAACGATGTCAGGGAGGCAGAGCTAGCTCAGCACTTGCGTGCTCGCATCGACCCCGCCGGCGAGTTCATGGGCACGCGGCTACTTGAGGCGCACGCACGGCTGACGGAGCTACGCGCAAGCGATCCCGATGCGGGGGGGCTGATCGTCGCCGATCACAACGAGCACGCCGATGCTCTCGCTGCTCGTCATAGCTCGCTGATCGGCGTGCCGATTTCAGTTGTGCACAGCGATGTCGAGAACCCGCGCGCCGTGATCGACCGTTTTCGTCACAGCTCTGAACCGTGGCTTGTCGCCGTGAAGATGGTCGCCGAGGGTATCGATATCCCCCGTCTACGCGTCGGCGTGTTCGCGGCGACGACGACGAGCGAGCTTTTCTTTCGTCAGGTTGTCGGACGGTTCGTGCGTGTTGAGCCAGAGCATGACGATCAGAGCGCGACGGTGTTCATTCCCGACCACCCCGAGCTGCTTAGGTGGGCGCGCTCGATAAAAGAGGATCGCGATGCGGTGCTCGCCGAGCAGCTTGAGCGCGAGCTTGAACGTGACCGCGACGGCGACGAGCGGGCCGACGACGCATTCACTACGCTCGCGACGAGTGCCGAGCTGACAGAGGTTGTGATCCCCGGCGCATTGCCGGCTACGCCCGACGAATGGGCTGCTGTCGAGTTCTACCGTGAGCGTCACGAGCAGACGCGGGGCATGGACCCCGTTCAGGTGCTCCTGCTCATGCGCGCGATGCGCGACAGCTCGCCGCCGGCCGGCAGCGGCGAGCCGCGTGCGCCGCAACATCGTGTCGATGCTGACGTGCGTCGGCTGAATCACGATATGGCGAACCGAATCGCCGCGCGTCACGGGATCGAGAACGCGCACGTCAACAACGCCCTAAATCGAGCGGTCGGTGCGCGCGGTGTTTCGACGTGTTCGTCTGAACAGCTTGTGCGGCGGCTAGAGATCGCGCGCCGTGCGCTCGCCGATCCGTCTGAGATTGAACTGTGAGCGATCTCGTTCGTAACGGCGAGCTGGTGGATGCACTGCGGTTATCGCTGTCGAGCACGCGCGGACTCAATCTTGTGCCCGAGGCGGTGCGCGCCGTCCTCGACGCCGAAGCATGGCGCGACCGAGCCGAGATTCGTACGGCCGCGCGCGAGCGCTACGGCTTCGCGAGCTTCGCCGAGTTCGTCGCCACGCCGCCGCTCGACGGCCTCGGCATGGACGCGCACGACATCGAGACGATCCTCAGGGCGCACGACGAGCACGACACGCTGCGGCGGTTCAAGGAGGCGTGCTCTCATCAGGGAGCGCGGACAGACCTCGTGAACAATGTCCACGAAGTTGAGCGTCCGCAGGGCAATCAGCGCTCGCGTGCGCTCGCCCGTCTCCACCGCGACCGGCCCGACCTCTACGCGCGCGTGATCGCCGGGGAGCTGAGCGCGCATGCTGCTGCTATCGAGGCCGGCTTTCGCCCACGCACCGCATCGGTGCCGATTGACAGCCCTGAGGCCGCTGTGCGGGCGCTGTTGCGCCGGTTCACGCGCGAGCAATTATCGGCTGCGCTGAGGGCCGGCGATGACTGACTGGCACAGACTCGCGAACGAGCGCCGTGCAAGCGCCGCAGCGGCGCTCGACTCTCGCGGACAGCACACGACGACGCAGCTGCTCGAAATAATCGCCGCCGCGCTGCTCGCAATCGACGCGCGGCTCGCGTGCACGCAAGAGATCGAGATCAATCACGCCGTACGGGTGGAGCAGCAGTCGTGAGCAGCTTGCCGCGACGTGGCGGTATCGTCGTGCAGCTCGGCCCCGACGAGGCTGCGGTCGCGAGACTGATCGGTGAGATTCGCGCCGAGTCGTGCGTGCTCGCCGGTACGCCGCACAAGCATTTCGCAGGCGACGCCGACGGCGAGGTTGTCCAGCATCAACACGCCGCCGGCGCCGAGATCGCCGTCGCGAAGCTGCTCAACCGCTGGCCGCAAGCGTGGGGTTCGGTCGGCGCAGCGAACGCGCTCGGCGACGTGGCCGGCCATCAAGTCCGCTGGACCGGATACGACAACGGACATCTAATCTGCCGTGGCGGCGAGGACGACCCCGCGCAGGCGTTCATTCTCGTCACCGGCGCGCTGTCGTTCTACATCGTGCGCGGCTGGCTGCGCGGCGCGGAGGTCATGCGCGATGACTGGCTATGCGACGAGTATCTGCCGGCGCTCGTCTACATGGGGCCGCAAGATCGGCTGCGGCCGATCTCGACGCTCGGGTGGCTACCGTGAGCGCCGTCGAGTTCGTCGTCTACGGGCACCCGGCGACGGCCGGCTCGAAGCGCGCTTTCGCGATTCGTCGCGATGGCAAGTTCACCGGCCGCGTCGCGGTGGTCGATGACGCGGCTCGCACTAAGAGCTGGCAAGGGCGCGTAGCACAAGCGGCGGCGCAAGCCGGCTGCGAGTGTACGCGCGGGCCGGTCAAGCTCGCGCTCGCGTTCTACTTGCATCGGCCGCGAGCGCACTACGGCACCGGTCGCAATGATCGTCGGCTGCGGCCGTCTGCGCCGGAATGGCACGCAAAGCGGCCGGACGTGCTCAAGCTCGCGCGCGCGGTAGAGGACGCGCTGACCGGCGTGCTCTGGCACGACGACGCGCAGGTCTGCGAGGAGCTGCTGAGCAAGCACTACACCGACGACGGCGAGGCCGAGCGCGTCCGCGTGCGCGTGACGCCGCTCGCGCAGCCGCGCACCGTCGTGATCGACGGGCAGATGGCGTTTGCCGACGCGCCGGATACGATCCCGACGGGCGGCTGGCCTCTCTGCGGCGCCCACGACGCCAGCCGCCCGGACCGATGACGCGGTGGGTCTGTGCTCGCTGCGGCAGCGGCAAGCTCGCGCCGGAGCGACCGCGCGCGGACGACGTGCGGCGCTACTGCCTCTCGTGCTCGGCTGCGACCGGCCGGCTCGTGCAGCGCTCGGCGCCGGCGCTTGAGGCGCGCCGCGAGCGCAGAGCGGCGAGCCGGCGCGCGGCGACGAAGCGCACGCGCGAGCGCGAGCGCGAGCGTCTGAGCGCGCGGCACACAGCCGCCGGCATCGACGTGCGCGCCGAGTGGGCGCGACTGCTGCGCTTGCCGTTCGTCGCGCAGCGTCTACGCGATAGAGGCACGCGCACTGTGCGGCTGACAGTCAGCCGCTCTCTCGGCGAGCGCGCGAGCGGACATTGCAAGTGGCACGGCGGACGTGTGCACGTCACGCTCGGATACGGCGTCACGCTCGCCGAGCTACGCACGCTGCTCGCGCACGAGCTTGCGCACGCGATCACACCGACCGGCGAGGCGCATGGCGAAGGCTGGCGCAACACGTATGCGCTCGTGCTGCGCGACGCGTACGGCGTCGATCTCGTCGGCAACGTGCGCGGCGGCACGACTTGGCAGCTCGATGAGCGCGTCGTGAGCGCGCTTGCAGGCGTCGGCGATGTCGCTTGAGCTGCGCAACGAAGCTCAACATCTTGCCGTCGATCTCGGCTGGTACGTCTTGCCAGTCAAGCCGCACGCGAAGGAGCCGCTGACGCGCAACGGCGTCAAGGACGCGACGAACGACGAGCGCGCGATCTTGCACTATTGGGAGCGCTGGCCCGACGCGAACATCGGCATCGCGACAGGCGCACCTGGCCCAACCGTGCTCGACGTTGACGATCCGCAAGCGGCGGCGTTCGCGCTCGCCGGCCTTGAGAACGCGCAGACGCCGGAGTCGGCGACGGCGCGCGGCCGGCACTTGTTCTACGCCGGCTCTGAATCGGCAACCGTGCGGCTCGCTTACGGCGAGCTGCGCGGCGTCGGCTCATACGTCGTCGTGCCGCCGAGCGTGCACCCGAGCGGCAAGGCGTACGTCTGGCTTGTCGAGCCGCGCAGCCGCGCGCTGCCGCCGGTGCCGGCGTCGCTCGTCAGCGAGGCGACGAGCACTGCCGGCGTCGGCGTCGTGCCGGAGCGCGCCGGCAGAGTGCCGCACGGCGAGCGGCACGACTATCTCAAGGACGCCGCCGTGCGCTTCGTGCGCGGCGGCATCACAGACGTGCATCGGCTCGCCGATTTGCTGCGCGCCGACTACGAAGCGCACTGCGAGCTAGAGCCGCCGGCGCGCGCCGACGAGTTTCGCAAGCTCGCCGAATGGGCGTCGAGCACGCGCATGGCGCATCGCGAGCGCATGCGCGCCGAGCACGCGGAGCGCGAGGGCACCGGCGCCGCCGTCGAGGTTCCGAGCTTCGACGTGCCGTCCGCGAACGCGTCCGACGCCGAGCATCGCGCGTTTATCGCGCGCTGCGCAGGGCTGCCGGCGAACGTCGAGGTCGCCGAAGTTCGCCGCTTCGGCTCGCGTCTAGTCGATGGCATGGAGGTTCGGCTCTCGACCGGCGTCGTGATCGACTTTGCGCGTCAGGCCGATGCGGTAGCGCGCGGCGGCTGGCAGCGCGCCGTCATATCAGCGACAGACGGCGCCGCCAAGCCACTCGTCGGCCTCAAAGAGCCGCAGCTGATCGAGCTGCTGCGCTCGCTGTGCATCGTCGCGAATACAAGTCGCACGCTCGCCGAGGCCGAGACGCATGCCGAGATGCTGCGCGAGTTTCTAGCGCTCTGCGAGCCGCTGATCGGCTTCACGCTCGCGTCGAGCGCGGCGCGCTTTGAGCTGATCGAGACGCTGCGCGACCGCGACCGATTCGACCCGTTCGACCGCAGCTCGCTTGCGACGCCGGTGCGCATCATTGACGAGCATGGCGGCGCCGAGTATCTGCGCGGCGGCGAGCTGTGGGATTTCTACCGGCACAAGGGGGCCGGTATCAGCACCGGAGGCTTTCCCGGTCGCATGGCGATGGCCGGCTTGGAGCACGTCGCCGTCAACGGCCGCGAGCCGATGCCGCTCGACCCGTCGCGCAAACGTCGCGTCTGGAAAGCGACGCTCTATCGCCTCGCAGGGGATCGCGACGCGTGACGGTAACTGCTGCCGTACGGCCCCCTCTGCTGCCGGCTGCTGCCGGTCTGCTCGCGCCCGCACGCGCGCGCGCGAATTACTCCCTTTCTAAAGAGAACCGACGCGCACGCGCGTATAGGCCGGCAGCAGTCGGCAGCATCGGCAGCATGACGGCAGCAGTTACGTCTCGCGCGGCGTCACGTCTCGCGCGGCGTCACAAGGCGCGGAGTCGGCGCGATGACTGATCGCATCTTCCCTCGGCCGCGCGTCGCCGTCGCGCCGCTGCCGCAAGGTGGCTTCGGTCGCGAAGCGTCGGCGAAAGCGATGACATCGAAAGCCGATCCGCCGCGCGAGCGCAGAGCGCAGACGTGTCGCTGCGAACGCGACGACGAGTGGAACGGCGGCGAAGGCCGCTGCGGCTACTGCGGCAAGGAGCTGCGCTCGTGATGCGCCAGCTCGGCGACGCGGAGCACGAGCGCGTCAAGCGCTCCGAGCGCGACGCCGTGCTCGCGCTCTATCCGCCGCGTGCGAGCCACCCGCCGGGAAGCTCGAACGCGATTCTCAGTGTCTGGCCGACGCGCAGCACGCCGCTGCGCGTGCCGGCCGACGACGCGGCGAGCAATCCCGACGAGAGCGGTCGGGGATGAGCCGGCGCCGGAAACGGGGCGGCTACAGCTCACAGATGCCGCCGATGCCGCCCCGCGTCCGCGAGCGCGTGCTCGACGCGCTCGCGGAGGGTCTACGCCGCGAGCACCCCGGCAGCGTTGTCGAGATCATCGAGCCAGTCGCCGAATCCGACGCGGCTCGTGATGCTGCCGCGACCGCGAGCGACGACGATGCGCATGCCGAGAGCAGTCACGACGCGTAGCGCGCGCTCGAACTCGGCCGGCTTGTGCAGCTGATTCGGCGCCGGCGTGTCAATCGCGACGGCGTGCTGCGCCGCGATCTCGTCGTAAGCCGCTTCGGCTTGCTCGCGTTCGATTTCGCGCTTGTCGAGGATGCGCCGATACCCCGGCGCGCGCGGGTCGGTGTTCTCGATGTGCGCTTCGACGATGCCGCGCGTGCGCTGCACTTCGCGCTCGGCGTCCTCAAGGTTTCCGGGCACGACACGCGTGCGCAGCAGCGGGTCGCCGAGCACGCGCGCAAGCTCTGAGCGAACGTGCTCATCGAGCGCGTCGGCGTTGATCGAGCTGCCGCCGCCGCAGCGCTTGTTGGAGCAGCGATAGCGCCGTTCGCGTTTGCCGCGCTGATTCGCGAACTGGCCGTGCAGACCGCGACCGCACTTGCGGCACGTCGCGATGCTTGAGAGCGGATACGGCGAGTTGCGCCGGCGCGGTCGCGGCGTTGACTGCGCCGCGAGGAAGTTCTCGGGCGTCGTCAGCGCGTCGTGCGCTTCGTCGTTTTCGGCGCCGGCGGCTTTCGACTCGCCGAGGTAGACGCGCGATCTCAGCATCTTGCGCACGCTGTCTGTGTTCCACGGTTCGGCGGACGCTTTGCGACTGCCTTGCCCCGGCCGCACCGGCGCCGCGTCGCGCAGATACGCGACGGCCGCTGCGATGCCGTCGCGCGCCGCGCGGCGATACGCCTCGCGCACGACGCGGCCGTAGGTCGGGTGCTCGAACAGTCGGCCGTCGCGGCGCTCATAGCCGAACGGTGTCGGGCCGCAGTAGCGGCCGGCTTTCACGGCGTCGCGCTGCGAGCGCAGGAAGCGGCTAGCTGTCGCGAGCCAGAAGTCGCGCGCCATCTGCAAGCGAATGACGACGTTCGTCTCGACGGCGCTCTCGTTGAGATCAATCGGCACGCCGCCCATGTCGGCGAGCACGAGCACGCCGGCGTCGCAGAACGCGCGCACAGTCGTCATCGCGTCCTCGATCTTCGCGCGGCCGAGCCGGTCGGCGAGCGCGACGATCACGCCGTCGGCTTCGCCGCGCTTGACGAGCTGCATCGCCTCGTTGATCGGCGCGCGATTCATTGTCTTGCCGCTCTCGTCAGTGCCGCTGTCGAGCACGAGCACGATCTCGTGCCCGTACGCGCGAGCGACCGAATCGGCCATGTCGCGCTGCTGCTGCGGCGAGCGCGCGTCGCGCTTGCGCTTGCTCGTGCGAATGATGAGCACGAGCCGCAGCGGCTTGAAGATCGTGCTCGTCGGGGTGTCTTGCGCTTCGGGTGTCATCGGGGTGCCGCGCATTTTCGTTGTGCTCCTTCGTTGTTCGGGTGTCAGCTGCTCGTCAGTGCGCGACCGCTACGTCGCGCAGACGCCGCGCTCGGCGGCGTTTCGCTCGGCCCTCGCTCACGACGCGGGGCAGCACCACACGACTTGCACGTATTTGCGGCCGGGGTCCGCGACGAGCACCGAGTAAGTGCGCCCTTGCGCGCGGCTGTAGACGTACCAGCTCCAATGCCGGCCGGCGACGTTGAATCCCTGCTCGGGGTCTTGATGCGCTTGCAGATTCTCAAGCGTGCGCGCTACGGCGCAGCTCGTGCCGAACGCCGTGAGCCGCAGCACTTGCGGCTGCGGCGCCGCGCAGCTGCGGCCGGGAACTGAGCCGGTGCTCGCGGCAGCGCTAGGCGCGAGGGCGAGCAGCGGCGTGACGAGGGCGATCAGTGTCGCGATGATTCGGGTCTGGGTGTTCATGTCGTGCTCTCTTTCGTTGGGTGTTCGCGATGCGTCTAGGAGACGCATCGGCAGAATCGGCGCCGAGCTTTATACGTTTCCGCGAAAGTTTATTCAGTCTTTCGCGCAAACGTACTACGGCCGGCCGGCTCGTCTCGGCGCTCTAGGCGCTCACGCGAACAGCGCCGTGAGCGACGCGTGCGTGCGGCTCGCTGACGTGTTCGCCGGCTCTGAGGCGTGCCGTAGCCGCGCGATGTCGGATCGTCTTAGAGGGGCCGCAAATGCCCTCTCGTGAGAGTGTAACGCCGCGCGTGACACGACGAGCCGCTGCTTGCAGTGCGACGATGCCTGCGATGCCACCGCTCGCCGCCTTGACGCTGTTCGGCGTCGTGCTCGTCGCTTATACGCTCGGCGCCGCCGCGATGTGGCTGACGATGCGCCGGCCGCGCGAGCGGCCGAGTCGTTGGTGCGGAGCGCGCCGCCGGCATCGGCGCCGCGAGCGCTGCCCCGGCGAGCGCCGGCGGCACTCGCGGCGCTAGTCGTCGGCCGCTCGCGGCGTCTCGATGATCGAGCGCCGCATGCCGCTCGGCGTCGCGACGTAGCCGTGCGCTCTCGCGAAGTCGAGCACGTTGTCATCGAGCGCGTGCGCGACGATGCAGCCGGGTCGCCAACCGAGGTCTTGCGAGATCAGCGTCTCGACGCGCAAGCCGGCAGCGCGCGCGTCTGCAGCGACTCGCTCGCACTGCTCGTGATAGAGGTCGGTGCTCATCACGGCATCGCCGCCGCGCCTTCAAGCTCCGCGACGGCAGCGGCGTGCCCGTCCCAGGCTTCCGCGCGCGTCGTGTAGCGCCGGCAGCCACGCGACTCGCCGTCCGCGTCGAAGATCATCGTCTCCCACGTCAGCGGCGGACCGCCGAACCAGGAGTGGTCGATCCCGAGCCACACTGTCGAGACTTCGCCGCGCGGCGTCTGCGTCCGCCGGCGCCACCACGAGCGATCAGACGTGTCGAGCAAGCGGCGCTCGAACAGCTCGGCCCACTCAAGCGGCGTCAGCGGCTTGCCGTCGGGGTCGAAGTGATGGGCGCTCACTGCTCGGCACCGAGCGGCGCGCCGATCCAGACTTGCTCGCTCGTCTCGCGATCTTCGATGCAGACAGGCCGGCCGAGCCGCCGCGCTTCGGCTTTCGCGCACTCGTCGGCCGCGTCGAGCGTCTCGAACAGCAGCATCTGCGCGCCGCCGGCCGGCGACGGCGCCGGCGTCACGCCGTAGCGCGGCGAGTCGTCGCTCACTGCTCGCCTCCGAGCGGCGCGATCAGCAGCTGTTTGCCGTTCGCGCGAAAGATCGCACGCAAGTGCATGAGCACGTTCGTCATCGCCTCGGCGTCGTCGTCGTAGCCGATCATCACGAGTCCGCCGCGCTCGTCGCCGTCGAGGAAGATCACGCACTTGTCGTCGTCGCCGCGCTCGGCGTGCGTGGCGAACGTCGCGCTCATCGCGTCGCAGATGCGTGTCAGCCGGTCGTGCGGCTCGCCTTCGGTGCGCTTCGGCTCGCTCACGGTTGCGGTCCTGTATCGGCACGTGACGCTTGATCGGTGCCGCCGCGCTGTTCGCGCATGATCCCGAGGAAAGCGACGGCCTCCTGATAGCTCAGGCCCATCTCCGTCGTGAGCGCCTTGACCAGCGCGGCATCGAACTCCGAGGCTGCGGCGGCGTCGATGATCCGCATCGCGTGGTCACGCGCATCGGCCGGCGAGAATTGTCCGGCTTGATCGCCCCAACGCAGATGCATAAACGGCTCGCCGGTCTTTGCGCTGACGCCGCTTTCCATTTGGAGGTCGTCGCTGCGCAGGTGCGTGCGCAGTAGATGCTCTAGTTCTCGAACGCGTGTCTGTAGCTCGGCGATCTTGCGCTCCGACGCGCTCATTCCGGTGCCGCTCACGGCTCGCGTCGCAGACGGCTGCGCCCGACAGAGAGGTTCGTTTCGACTTCGCGCAGCGTCGCATGCAGCTCGTTGACTGCGCGGCGCAGCTTCGCGCGCTCGATTGCGGCAGGGCACAGATCGAGCGCGATCTCGGCGACGCCGAGCGCGACGACGAGATG
>Ga0126383_10001458_pt1 | contig 14739 bp, 10 predicted proteins | sample PanSoiMetPlot_35_FD_96882 | JGI IMG/M metagenome (GOLD analysis project Ga0126383, IMG submission 96882) | Tropical forest soil microbial communities from Panama - MetaG Plot_35 | ecosystem: Environmental > Terrestrial > Soil > Tropical forest > Bulk soil | place: Panama | collected 2016-02-17
AGGAGACGCTCAGCACGCCGCTGCTCTTCCCGTTGCGCGCGAAAGTCTCGTTGGGCATGCAGGTGCTGACCGACGCCGACTTCGGTGACGCACCCGACCTCATCGAGAAGCTGGCGATCGCCTGCTACAAGTCGACCTTGGCACAGAAGAAGGTGCTCGCGCTGACCAACTCGGCCAACAACGTGGAATCGATCCTCGGCATGCTTCCCTTCTGAGCGATCATCACCATGTTCGACGCCAAGAGCCGGTATGCTCAGCTGCAGCCCTATCGCGTCGTCGACCGACGCGGGCGCGCGGTCGCGGTGGTGCCCGTGCCCGACAAGCCCGTGCAGGCGCCGCTCGGCCTGCACCGGCGCGTGCAGGGACAGCGACTCGACCACCTCGCGTTCCACTACCTCGACGATCCCGCCGGCTTCTGGCGCATCTGCGAGCTGGCCGATGCCATGCTTCCCGACGCCCTCGCCGAAGTGCGCGACGTGCCCATCCCCGCAAAGGCGCGGTGAATGGACACCGCGCTGGCCATCAAGGTCGGCGGGACCGCCGACGCCGAGCTCGCCCAGGGCGCGGTCGTGGAGGTCTACGAGCGCATGGGCGAGCCGACCACGTTCAGCCTGCGCTACCAGATGGACATCCAGGAGCAGGACCTGCCGCGACTGCGCGACGCGCGGCTCGACCCGGGCTCGGAGATCCAGGTGCTCGTCGTCGCCGACGGCACCGCCGACTGTCTCGTGAAGGGGCCCGTGCACAGCCAGAAGATCCGGCTGCTGCACGGAGGCACCGGGTCGTACGTCGACGTGATGGGAGCCGACAGCTCGGTGGCGATGGACCGCGCGGTGCAGTCGAAGGTCTGGGACGCGGTGCGCGACAGCGACATCGTGCGCCAGATCGTCTCGACCTATGGCCTTCAGGTGGACGCGGCGGACACGGCGGCGATGCATGCCGAGGCCAAGCACACGGTCGTGCAGCGCGACAGCGACCTGCGCTTCGTCCGTCGGCTGGCGCGGCGCAACGGCTTCCTCTTCTGGCTGACGGCCGACTCGTCCGGCGCTCAGACGGCGCACTTCCGGCACCCGCCTCTCGACGGCGCGCCGGACACCAAGCTGGTCATCAACCTCGAGAAGCCAAACCTCAACACGCTCGACATCGCGTGGGACGTCGAGCGGCCGACGAGCGCCACGGCGTTGCAGCTGAACCTCGCCGACAAGAGCGACATCGACGGATCGGTGCCGAAGTCGCCGCTGAAGCTCCTCGGGGATACGAGCCTCGCCGACATCACTCGCGACACGCGCTCGGCGCTCGTCGCGGTGCCGGTCGACGATGCCGGGGACCTGACGAGCCGGGCCGAGGCGACGCTCGTCGAGTCGGACTTCTTCGTGCGCGTCACCGGCGAGACGTCGCCCCACGCGTTGGGCGCCGTGTTGCATGCGAACACGGTGGTCGAGCTGCAGGGAGCGGGGCAGCGCCACAGCGGACCGTATTTCGTCGCCGGCGTCCGCCACACGATCGACGGGCTCGCCCACCGGATGGAGTTCGAGCTGATCCGCAACGGCTGGGGAGGACGCTGATGGAGACGATCGAACGAGACGTCGTCCGGTTGCTGCTCGACCTCGCGCGCAGCCGGTACTTCGGCAAGTACCGTGGCACGGTGGTCGACAACGCCGACCCGACGCGCAAGGGGCGCGTGAAGGTGCACGTGCCCGCGGTGCTCGGGGGCCTTCAGGTCTGGGCGATGCCGTGCGTGCCGTACGCCGGCAACGCGGTCGGGTTTCTCAGCATCCCGGCCGCCGGGGCCGGTGTGTGGGTGGAGTTCGAAGGGGGCGACCCCTCCTTCCCGATCTGGGTCGGTTGCTTCTGGGCCGACAACGAGGCGCCCGAGCAGGCCAACCCCGACGTGAAGACGTGGAAGAGCGAGAAGCTCGTCGTCCGCCTGGACGACGCGGGCGCGGAGCTCAAGACCGCCGCCGACGACGGGGCGAGCCTGACGATCACGTCCGACGCTGTCACCGAAGCGGGCGAGACGAAGCACACGGTGAGCCCGAGCGGCGTGGTCGGAGAGGCCGGTGCGCACAAGACCGAGCTGACCGCCGCGTCGTTCAGCGTGAACAGCGGCGCGCTGGAGGTGATCTGATGCCCGGGCCGTGCCTCACCACCGCGTCGGTGCTCACGTGCCCGCACGGAGGCACGGTGACGATCACGAGCGGGAACGCGCGCGCACGAGCCGGCGCGCCGATCGCCACGGCCGCCGACGTATTCGTGGTCGCTGGGTGCCCGTTCACGCTGCCGGGACCGACCCCGAGCCCGTGCGCGATCGTGCAGTGGCTCGTGCCGGCCGCCCGGCTCACGGCGGGCGGACCGCCGGCGCTCGACACGTCGAGCGTCGGTCTGTGCCTCGCCGCCACCGGTGCCCCGCAGGGGCCGGTCGTCGTGCAGTCCACGCAGTCGCGCGTCTCGGACCAGTGAGGCCGACGTGACCGACCGATTCGTCGCCATCCGATACCCGATCGGCATCGACGCCGGGACCGGCCGGTTCGCCGTGGAGCGCAGCTACGATGCGCACGTGCGACAGCTGATCTTCCAGGTGCTGTTCACCGCGCCCGGCGAGCGCGTGAACCGGCCGGAATTCGGCTGCGGCGTGCGGCGCATGCTCTTCGCGCCCAACAGCGATGCGAGCGCGAACCTCGCCCAGGTGAGCGTGCGCCAGGCGCTCGAGCGCTGGCTCAACACGGCGATCCGCGTCGACGACGTGCAGGTCGTGGCGCGCGAGGAGGTGCTGTCGGTGAGCGTGACGTACGTCGTGCTCGCCCGGCAGGAGCGGCGCTTCCTCAACGTGGACGTCGCCTTCTGATGGCGCTCCCCGACCGCCTCGAGGCGCTGCTCGCGCAGAACGATCTCACCGGGATCGACTTCGTGTTCGTGCACGACGACCAGGTGCAGATCGACGTCTTCTTCCTCAAGCAGCCCAGCGGCCTCTCGATACCCATCATCGCCCCCCAGGCGCTGGACAAGGTGAGCATTCAGGCGCCGGGCGAGCCGCCGGTGGCGCTGACGGCCACCTGGCAGAAGACGCCTGACGGCCGGGATTTCCTGCACGTCGTGACGGCCGCGCCGGGTGACTTCGGCCCCTATCGCCTGCGCATCGACGACCCGCGCATCGACCCCTTCTTCAACGACGTCGAGTTCAGCTTCAAGGCGGCGTGCCCGCGCGACGTGGACTGCGCACCGCCGCCGCACGAGTGTCCACCGGAGCCGCGCGTGGATTTTCCGGTGGACTACCTCGCCCGCGACTTCTTCAGCCTGCGCGGCGCCCTGCTCGACTTCGCGGCGCAGCGGTACCCGGAGTGGCAGGACCGGCTGGAGGCGGACGTCGGCGTCATGCTCGCCGAGGTGATGAGCGCGCTCGGTGACGAATATGCCTACACGCAGGACCGGATCGCGCGCGAGGGCGTGCTGGAGACGGCCACGCAGCGGCGCTCCGTGCGTCGGCTGGCCAGGCTCGTGGACTACGAGGTGCACGACGGTCACGGCGCGTCGACGTGGCTCGACGTGACCGCCGCCGCCGCCGGCTCGATCCCTGCGGGCGCGCGCGTCCAGGCGGTGCCAGACGCGCTGGCGACGGGAGCGCTCGTGGCCGCCGTGTCGCCCGGCGGGCCGAATCCCGACGGCGCGCCGTTCCCGGTGACGTTCGAGGCTGGCCGTGGGCTCGCCGACGTGGACCGAGTGGGCGGGCCGGCGCAGTTCGCGATCGACCCCGCGCGGAACGTGCTTACACCGCACCTGTGGGACGCGTCGCAGGTGTGCCTCCCCGTCGGCGCGACGGAGCTCTATCTCGCCGGCCATCACCAGTCCGACCTGCCGCTCGACGACACCACCGGAGCGGTCCCCGGACGGTTCGTCCTGCTGCGCACCGACCCGCTCGACCGGGCGATTCCCGCGCGGCGGTTGATCGTGCGCCTCATCACGGTCGAGAACATGACCGACCCACTCGTCGCCGACCCCGTGACGGGGAACGACGTGACGCGGATCGTCTGGGAGGACGCGCAGGCGCTGCCGTTCGAGCTGGACCAGGCGTCGCTGACGGTGCGCGGCAACCTCGTCCCCGCGACCGCGGGGCGCACCGTCGTCAGACGCTTCAGCATCGGTCCGAGCGACTTCGAGGCACTCGAGCCTCCGATCGGTGGTGATCCGGAGACGTTTCGCACCGGTGCCGCGGGCGGTGGAGCGCTCGGGGTCCAACGGGTCGATCGCCTACCTCCATAGCCTGCTCGACCCTGAGCGCGAGGGGCTCGTCTGGCTCGGCGCACGAAAAGGGGACCTGCGCACGGCGCTCCCCGAGCTGCGGCTGGCCGAGGTGACGCTGGCGTCGCCCCCCTCGCCGCCGAAGTGGAACGGCTCGCAGTGGGACGAGCACGACCGGTGGGACTGGCGCCGCGCGCTGCTCGGCGTCGACAGCTCGCAGCCGGAGGACCGGCACTTCACGCTCGACGACGGCATCTGGACGCGTGTCGTCGGCTTCCCGCGCGGCGCCGATGAGCTCGTGCACCGCGATTACGCGCTGGGCGGCGGTGTCACCGTGCGCTTCGGCGACGGCGAGTTCGGCGCCGTGCCCGACCCCACATCGTCGCCGGGTACGGTCTTCGAGGCGACGTACCGTCTGGGCAACGGCAGCCGCGGGAACGTCGGGCCCGACTCGCTCGTGGTGTTCGACGCGACCGCGTTGGGTGCGTTCGTCGCCGCCGTCACCAACCCGCTGCCCGCCACCGGCGGCATCGATTCGGAGACGCTGGACGACGTGCGCCGCTTCGCCCCTGACGCCTTCCGCGCCGTGACCTTCCGTGCCGTGCGCCCGGAGGACTACGCCGAGGCCGCCGAGCGGCTCGACTCGGTGCAGCGAGCGGGCGCGTCATTTCGGTGGACGGGGAGCTGGCTCACCGCCTTCACCACTCCCGACCCGCGCGGTGCGGTCACGCTCTCGGCCGCCCTGCGCGCCGAAGTCGAGGACCAGCTCGATCGCTTCCGGCAAGCCGGGCGCGAGTCGCACGTGCTCGACCCCGTGTATGCCGACATCGATCTCGAGATCGACGTCTGCATCGAGACGTCCAGCTACGGCGGCGAGGTCATCCCGCAGGTGTTGATCGCGCTGCTGGGCACGCGCGGGCCGGTGCCGCGCCGCGGATTCTTCGACCCTGACAACTTCACGTTCGGCGACGCGCTGGAGCGCAGCCGCCTCGAGGCCGTGATCCAGTCGGTGCCGGGCGTGCGCGCGGTGGAAGCGATGCGCATCCGGCGCCGCGGCTTCTTCGACTGGCGGCCGTTCGCGGAGCTGTTCTACGCCGTGGCACCGGACGAGGTGATTCGCCTGCAGAACGACGCCGAGCACCCCGAGCGGGGCACGCTGCGCCTCTTCCCCAAGGGCGGCGCATGACGAAGCCCAACTGTCCGTGCGACGAGCCGAAACTCCCGGCGCCGCCCTCGATCCCCGCGGGGCTCGAGTCGCTGCCGCGGCAGATCGGCACCTTCGCCGATTTCCGCGCCGCGCTGCTCGGCGAGATTCAGAACGGACCGCAGGATCACCCCGCGCTGGCCCGCTGGCGTGCGCGCGATCGCGACGATCTCGGGCTCATGCTGCTCGAGATGTGGGCGTACGTCTGCGACGTGGTGGCGTTCTACGATCAGGTGATCGCGAACGAGGCGTACCTGCGCACCGCGGTGCAACGGCCGTCGCTGCGGAGGCTCGCGGCGCTCATCGGCTACCTCCCGAAGCCGGCGCTCGCGGCGTCGGTGCGGTTGGGCGTGCTCGTCGAAGGACGGCTCCCGGTCGTGCTCCCGCCCGGCACCGGCTTCCGCTCGGCCGCGTTCGACGCCGAGCCGCCACAGGCGTTCGAGACGTCGACGGCGCTCACGTCGCACCCGGACGCGAACGACCTGACGGTGGTACCGCCGCGCGCGGCGACGGTGAGCGGCACCGTGTCGTCGATCCTGCTCCAGCCGTCGTCGGCGCGCGTGCGGCAAGGGTCGCTCGTCTGCCTGGAGCTCGGCGGGGGAGCGCGGCCCGAGCGCCGGATGGCGACCGCCGTCGCGGTCGGGCCAACCGTGGAGCCGGACGGCGGGCGCTATGTCCGCGTCGATCTCGACCCACCGGTCGTGCTCCCGGCCCCGCGCCCGCTCGCAACGCTGCGCGTCCTCGTGCCGACGCAGCGCACCGGACTTTGGACGCAGCCACGTCAGAGCGGCGACCCGGCGGTCAAGGACGACTGGTTCGAAGACGACCGGCGCCTCGAGCCCAACGGGACGCGGCTGCTGCTCAACGCCCTGCAACGCCAGATCGCCGCTGGCGACGTGCTCGCGTTGCAGGTGTCGAAAGGCGTCCAGGTGGCGCAAGTCGCGAAGGTCGACGAGCCGCAAGTCACCGTCGTGCCGGCCCGCACGGTGACCATCAGCTCGCCGCCGAACACGACGGTCACGGTGCCGGCGACGACCGCGCCCACAACGCGCGTCTGGCTCGACTCGTTGGTTCCGGACACCGGACACGGGACGCCCGGCGAGGATCGGGACTTCGGCGACCCGTCGAGGCTGATCATCCACGTCGGCTTCGTGGAGGGCGGGCGACCCGTGGCGAGCGCATCCACCGTGCTACGACCGGGCGACCCGATCGTCCTCTCCGGCGTGCACGTCGCGCCGGGCGGGCCGCCGGCCGTCCACGACGTGCTGCTCGCGAGCGCCGACCAGCGCGGGCTGGACAGCGCCGCGACCGTCGACTTCACATCGCACGAGCTGACGCTCGACTCCACGACGACGTGGACGCCGCCGCTCGAATTGCCGGTGCACGCGCACGGCAACGTCGTCGCCGCCACGCGTGGTGAGACGGTGCCGACCGAGGTGCTCGGCAGCGGCGATGCCACGCAGATCAACCAATCGTTCGCCCTCAAGAAGAAGCCGCTCACGTATCTCCCGTCGCCGTCGTCGCAGAGCCAGTGGGCGGCCGAGAGCACGCTCGCGGTGTACGTGGAGGGGCTCCGCTGGACCGAGGTGGACACGTTCTTCGGCGCCGGACCCGACGATCAGATCTTCCTCGCCCGGCCGCGCGACGACGGATCGACGGCGGTCACGTTCGGCGACGGCGTCCGCGGTGCGCGGCTCCCGACGGGCGTGGACAACATCGTCGCGACGTACCGCTTCGGTGCGGGCGCCGCGGCTCCACCGGCGTTCTCGATCAAGCAGATCGTCCGCCCCACCCCGGAGCTGAAGAGCGTCGTCAACCCGGTGGCGGCGGCCGGGGGCGCGGACGCCGAAACGGAGGGCAGCGTGCGCACGCGCGCGCCGCGAACGGCGCTGTTGTTGGGCCGCGCGGTGTCGATCCAGGACTTCGAAGCGGCCGCGGCGGCGGTCGACGGTGTGCGATCCGCGAGCGCGGAGTGGCGGTGGGACGCGCGCCGCCTGCGTCCCGTCGTGCAGATCCGCTACATCGGCGCCGCCGGCGTCGAAGCGCTCGTCACGCAGCGCGTGCGCGGGATCTCCGATCCGTCGACACCGATCGATGTGGCGCGAGCGGTGGCCGTGCCGGCGCGGCTGGGGCTCGAGGTGCTGACCGACCCGCGCCGCGACTCGGCGGCGGTCGTGGCCGCGGTGCGCGAGCTGCTCTTGGGTCCGGGCACCGGGCTGCTCGAGCCGGAACGCGTCGGCATCGGCCGGGCGCTGTTCCGGAGCCACGTGCTGCAGGCAGTGCTCTCGGTGACGGGCGCGCTCGCCGTGCGCGCGATCACGTTCGACGGCAGCCCATTCGTCGACTTCGGCAAGACGCCGGGACCCGGCGCCTACTTCGATTTCGAGAGCGGCGGCTTGGACATCGCGGGGAGCCCGGCCCATGGCTGATCTCGCGCTGCCGAACGACGGGTACGTCGCGTATTACACGGAGAAGATCTGGAATCTGATCCCGGCCGAATACCGGCGAGCAGACTTCGTCGCCGAGAACCCCGGCGTGTTGCGCGCGTTCGTCGAGGTGCTGGCCAGCCAGGCGGCGGTCCTGCGTCGCAGCGGCGACCGGCTCTGGGACGACGTCTTCATCGACCTCTGCGACGACTGGGCGGTGCCGTACCTCGGTGACCTCGTCGGCACGCGCCTCATCTCGGCGCTCGATCGTCGGGGGCGCCGCGTCGACGTCGCGAAGACGATCTATTACCGGCGCCGGAAGGGCACCCTGCGCGTCCTCGAGGAGCTGATCGGCGACATCACCGGCTGGGATGGCACCGTCACCGAGAGTTTCCGCTCTCTCGCGCGCATGCGTCACGGTCTCGACCCGGCGCCGGAACCGCTGGCGGGCCGCTACTCCCGAACGCCGCCGGGCGGCTGGGCGGATCTGCGGCGGCCGTTCGCGTCGACGCTCGCCGACGGACCGTTCGACGAGTACGCGCACACGCCGGACGTGCGGCGGCAGCGCGGATTCCAGGGACGGTGGAACATCCCGAAGATCGTGTTCCACCTGTTCCGCCTGACGTCGTATCGCGTGACCGGCGCCACGGCCGTGACGCGCGCCGACGGTGCGACCTTCCTGTTCGATCCCTCCGGCCGTGACGTCCCGCTGTTCGCGCCGCGCCGGCGGATCGACGATTACGACGCGTGGCGAAAGGCGCTGCCGTGGGAGCTGCCGATGCCGATCCCGTGCCGCCTGTTGGGCGACCCGGAGGCGAAACAAGCGCTGGTGCCGGCCGCGATCGGCGTCGATCTCGGCAGCGGCGTGCCCGAGCCCGCGGCAACCACCAGCGGCGCAAACCTGGGCGACTTCAGCGCCACCGCCGCCGGCATGACGCTGCTGGTCGACCCGGAGCGTGGACGCTTCAAGGCGCTCGGTGGCGTGCCGTCGAGGCCAGTGTCAGTGGACTACCACTACGGCTTCTCCGCCGATATCGGCGCGGGCCCGTTCGACCGGCGACGTGCGCTCGTCGACCTGGCCGCGCTGCCCACCCGCGTGCTGAAGTCGGGCGGCGGCGCGATCGCCGCCGCGGACCTGCCGCTCGACGGCGGCCTCCAGATCGACGACAGCAAGAGCTACGGCCCGGTGGCGGACCGCACCGGCGTGCGCCGGCTCGTCGTGCAGGCGGCCGACCGGCAGCGTCCCTATGTGAGGCTCGACGCCGCCTGGACGCTGACGGCGGACGCTGCCGCCACCGACGACACGCTCGTGCTCTCCGGCCTGTGGATCGGCGGCGGCGCGGTCGATCGACGCGTCGAGATCGCCGGCGCGTGGGAGCGCGTGACCCTCCGCCACGTCACGCTCGACCCGGGTGGCACCGACGCCGAGGGCAACACGTTGGGCGCCGTGCAGTTCGTCGTGTCGGGCGCCGTGCGGGAGCTCGTCATCGAGTCGAGCATCGTCGGACCGATCGTGGTCGCCGCCGGTGGCGTGGTGGACACGCTCATCGTGCGCGATTCGATCGTCCAGGCGCGGAGCGCCGGGCAGCCCGCGCTCGTGTCGGCGCCGGGCCGGGTGCGTCTGGAGCGCGTGACCATCCTGGGCGACGTCACCGTCGAGCGCCTGACGGCCACCGAGACGCTCGTCATCGGAAAAGTGGACGTCGCCGACACGCAGGACGGCTGCTTCCGCTTCAGCGCAGCCGGCGAAGGCAGCCGGCTGCCGCAGCCCTTCGCGTCACATGTTCTGAGCGACACCCGCGCGATCCTCGTGTCGACGACGTTCGGGGATCCGCATTACGCAGAGCTGAGCGAAGTCGCGCCGTCGTCTGTGCGGCGGGGCGCGGAGAACGGCTCGGAGATCGGCGCCTTCAGCGCGCTGAACGCACCGATCAAGCTCGACGGCCTCCGCGCGAAGGTGGAGGAGTTCCTCCCGTTCGGCCTCATACCCCTCTACGAAAGCTGAGCACGATCCCATGGGGACTGAAGACATCTCCCGGAACGCGACCTCGCGACCGAAGCGCTATGACGGCGTCCGCATGCAGCAGGGGCGCGTCACGACCGATGACGACTTCAACGAGGGTGCGCGACTCGTCGCCGAGGACGAGCGCCGGCTGCGAATCGACGTCATCGGGGCGGCCGGCAGCGTGGACGCGGGCTTCCGGATCGCGAACCCGCGCATCAACGCGCACGGCGAGCTGGACTTCGACATCGGTCCCGGCACCTACTACGTCGGAGGGTTGCGGGCCGAGGTGAACGCACCGGATCCGGGTGAAGCGTTCTCTACGCAGAGCGACTGGCTGCAGCAACCGCCGTCCGAGCGGCCCGAGCCGACGGACGGGCGCGTCGATCTGGTGTACCTCGAGGTGTGGCAGCAGCCCGTGGAGGCGGTCGAGGACTCCGAGCTGTTCGAGACGGCGCTCGCGGGGCCGGACACCGCGACGCGCGTGCGCACGATGCGTCGCGTGCACGTCGCGCCTGACGTCACCGGGCGCGACTGCACGGCGGCATGGCAAGAACAGCTCGTCGCGCTCGGCGCCGAGTGCGGGCAGCTCGACGTGGAGACGAGCGAGTGCGTGCCGGACGCCAAGCTCACGGTCACGTTCGACAACACGGGCGTCACCGACGACCTCTGCTCGCCGTCGATTGTCGGCGGCTACCTCGGCGCCGAGAACCAGGCGGTGCGGTTGCAGATCGTCGACGGCACGCACTTCACGTGGGGGTTCGACAACGCGTCGCCACTGTACCGTGTCACGGTCGGCGCCGATGGCGTGACGGTGACGCTGCAGACCGAGCCGAGGGACCAGGCGCATTGGATGCAGAGCGGCCAGATCGTCGAGATCCTCCCGTGGTCGGCCGTGCTGTCGAACGGCGAGAAGGTCGCCGAGGAGGTCGGTCACCTGTCGAAAGTGGCGGCCGCGTTCGACCCGAACACGCACACGCTCACCCTGGCAACGCCGCTGCCCGCGGGTTTCGGGCTCGAGTGGACGACACGCGATGACGCGGCATCGCTCGGCGCGACGTTCTTCTTCATGCGCGTGTGGGGGCGCGGCGGCGACACGACGTCCGACGCGGCGCTCGCGTTCGTGCCCGGCACTCCGGTGACGCTCGGGCAGACGGGGCTGCGCGTGGCCATCGCGGGTACCGTCTTCGTGCCGGGCCAGCACTGGATCATCGCCGCGCGTCCGGAAGACCCGACCCGCGTGGTGCCGTGGGAGCTGCTCACCGGCCGTGCGCCGCACGGCGTGCGTCGGTTCTACACGCCGCTCGCCCTCATCACGTGGGCGGTGAACGGCACCGACACCACCGGCACCACGGTCGAGGACTGCCGAAGCGTCTTCGATCCGCTCACGCGGCGGGGGAGCTGCTGCACGTTCACAGTCGGCGACGGCATCACCAGCCGTGGCCACTTCACGAGGATCCAGGACGCGATCGACGCGCTGCCGGCCGGCGGCGGACAAGTCTGCCTCCTGCCGGGCCGGTACGATCAGGACTTTCGGATCGACGGTCGGACTGGTGTCACGATCGAGGGGTGCGGCCACCGCACGCTCGTTCTCGGCGACCCCAACTCGACAGCCACCGCGGTCGTCTCCGTCGTCGACAGCGAGCAGGTGACGCTGCGCTCGTTTGCGGTGTCAAGCGACACGCGTGTCCCGGTGCAGCTCGTCGATCGGTTGACGGCCAAGCAGCTCGGGCTGCCGAAAGAGATCGCCACCGTGCCGGCGCCTAACGCGGCTGCCCTTCGCACTCGCGCGCAGGCCTTCCTCCGTCTGCAGCACATCCGCGTCGACTCTCTGCTCGTCTCGGCGCGCGACCTCTGTGGCATCGCCGTCTGCGGAGGGCGGTTCATCGAGCTGGTCTCGAACGAGGTCGACGTCGGCCCGCTCGCCGTGGACGTCACGGGCGGGCAAAATGTGGTCGCTGGACGCTGGCCCGCCGTGTATCTGGCCGCCGACGACGCGCTCGTCGAGCGGTGCGCGATCACGGCGGCCGAGCAAACGGTCGGGGTGCGACCGATCGGGGACTCGAGCCTGAGCGGCGACGTCGTGGTTCCGACCGGCATCGGCCTCGCGTCGTCTCGCTTCGTCCTCGCCACCCTCACGAGCGCGACGCGGCTGCCGTTCGGCGGCCTCCAGATCGCCGGCGGGTCCGAGCGCGTGGAGATACGGCGCAATCGCATCACCGGAGGCAGCGGCCACGGCATCACGCTCGGCTCGGTGGCGTTCGTGCCGGCGCCGGTGCTCACCAACTTCGGCGTGAAGCTCGACTTCCGTGCGCTCGCCGCGAGCTGGACGGCGGTGGCCCCCGGCTTCAACGTCGTGATCGACGACAACGGGTGCGTCGGCTTCGACCCCGATCCCACGCCGCCCAACGATCCGGCGGGCGACCCGCAGGTCCCCGTCTCGATGGGCGCGCTCGCCGACGTGCGCATCCTCGACAACGACATCGGTCGCATGGGGCAGAGCGGCATCGGCGTGGCGCTCTTCTTCGACCTCACGCGCAGCCAGCAGCTCATCACGGTGGACAGGCTGACGATCGAGCAGAACCGGATCAGCGAGTGCCTCCGTGGCGAGCTTCCGGAGATCACGGGGCCGCTGCAGCGCTTCGCCGCGTATGGCGCGATCGCGCTCGCCGACGGCGAGAAGATCGTGATCCGGTGGAACGAGATCGTGCGCAACGGCACGAGCCACGTGGATCCGATCTGCGGGATCTTCGTGCTGTTCGCGACCGGCCTCTCGGTCAGCGGAAACCTCGTGCGCGACAACGGGCCGCGCACGAATAGCACGGCGACCGCGCGCCCGGGGCTGCGCGGCGGCGTGGTGGTGACGCTCGCGCGCGCACCGGCGCAGGATACCGTGCTCCTCGAGCTGGACAAGCAGCGGTTCACCACGATCGCGGGGCTGTTTGCGAAGGCCGGTCCACCGGACGTGCTGCCGGCCGCGCGCGTGCACGACAATCAGGTGCTCTGTCAGGACGGCCCGGCGCTTCTGCTGCGGGCGGAGGGGGCGGTGTCAGTGGCGCGCAATGCGCTCGTGTCGCGCGGGGCGACGGGGCGCATTGAGCTCGGCGACCCGGAGACGGGAGGTCTCTCCGCCAGCGCGCTCGCCTTCCTCCTGGGCGCCGCGGTGACGGTCGAGAACCTGGGTGTGACGGCCGAGCTCTCCGCGACCGCGTCATTCTCCGGTCTCGGGCACGCGACGTTGGGCACGTCGGCCGCCAACAGCATCCTCGCCCAGACGCCGTCGGGCGCGACGCTGTTCGCCGAGAACCAGGTGCTGCTCGACCTGCGCGGAAGCGTCGAGCGGGGCTTCGTGGTGAGCACGACGACGATCTTCGCGCTCGACGACGTGGCGGTCGCCGACAACCAGTTCGTGTTCCGAACGAGCGGGGACTTCCTGATCACCGATCTGCTGGCCGCCGCGTGGTCACTGCGCGTGACGAGCAACCGGATGGAGGAGCCGCTGCTCCGGGCGTTCTCCTCGGCGCTGGCGATCGGACTGCTCTGTACGGCGGCGCTCAACCAGAGCACGCACTGCGTCCTCGTGGCCAGCCTGCTCGGCGCCGCGGGCCGGGTGAACAAGGACAATCTGTCGCTCATCGACGCGCTGTCGGTGGCGGGTGGCGGACGCCGGATCTGCCCGCCTGACGACGACGCCTGATCGGCATAGGAGCCCCATGAAGATTGATCCGACCTTCGGTCGACGCGCCCAGACCATCGCCGGCAATCAGCTCGAGACGATCGCGTCCGGCATCGACGCGATGCGACTGGACGGATTGCGCCACGCCCAGGCGGCCGCGGACACTCGCACGGGTGCGTTGCGCCAGGAACGCGCGCGCCTCGCGGCGAAATACGGCCCCGACGCACCGCAGGTGGCGCTCGCCGACGCACGGATCGAGGCGCAGCAGGGGGTGGCGACGCGCGCGCGAGCGGACATCGAGCGCGCGGAGATTCCGCGCCCTGAGGTCGGCGCGAAGGGTGCCGTGATCTATGGTCGCGTCATCGACGGCAGCGGGGCAGGCCTGCCAGGCTACACCGTCGTGGCGCGCGACGCGCGGGGCGCGGTCCGGGGCCGCGCGGTGTCGGGCGACCGCGGCGCGTTCCAGATCACGCTCGATGGCGGAGTCGTCGGGCGCGAGGCGCCGCGGCTGCGCCGCAAGGCGAAGGAGCCGGTGGCGGGGGAGCCCGGCAACGGCGAGGCGTCGGGAGGGCGTGCGGTGACGCTGGAGGTGTCGAAGGGGCAAAACGTGGTGGCGCGGCGCGAGGAGGCGTTGGAGGTGCAGCCGGGAACGGCGGCGTACGTGGAGCTGGTGGTGCCGCGGGGCGGCGCGACGACGGCGCCACCCCGATCCAAGCGTTAGGTATCGAGTGTGGATCGCTTCGAGCAGATCCTTATCGGGGCCCGGTTCCACTTTCCGGGAGCGGGAAACCGGACGCCCTGGTGGCGCGAAAACACGCAGCCGATCGCGGACGTACTGCGCGTCGTCGAGTCGGTCGGGCTGTGGCTCGACTTCCGCTTCTGGGGGCGGGCTGGCAGCCGGCGCCCCGCCCGCGTCGAGTCGCTCGACGCGCTGCTAGCGACGTTGCCGACGTGGGAGGACCACACCTACCGGATTGGTGCGGACGCGCACGGTGGTGCCGAGGGCTCGTACTTGGAGATGATACTGCGGCGCGACTGGCTGGTTCCGACGCTCGTCGTGGGCGGCGACGACTTCGAGGCGCGTCGCGCTGCGCTGCTCGACTCGGCGGAGGGGTTGCTGGTGCAGTGGCACACGGCGCTGCGCGGGCGGGCGTGGCTGCAACCGGTCGCCGGCGTGACGACGTATCCGACGTAC